>Ga0308410_1001783_pt1 | contig 12423 bp, 10 predicted proteins | sample HotsprOSTMatCore_FD_203467 | JGI IMG/M metagenome (GOLD analysis project Ga0308410, IMG submission 203467) | Hot spring phototrophic mat microbial communities from Octopus Spring, Yellowstone National Park, Wyoming, United States -... | ecosystem: Environmental > Aquatic > Thermal springs > Hot... | reverse complement strand
GTTGCTTCTAAAATTCCCTTCGAAGAGGCTCTTGTTGGTGGTCTTAGGTTTTTTTCGGTAGTTTTCTTCCCGCAGAAAGACATGTCACTATCCTCAACTCAGCCCAAAATTTCCCCTCGCTCAACTTAGGTGACGGGGAATTGTGCCAACGGAAGATGTTGGAAAAAGACTTTGTCCCAGCCCCTTGGCCCGACACACAGTAACAGAATTAAAGAAAGAGAATATGCCCGACAAAGAATAACGAATGGCATGTAACGTGGAGCCTGCCCAAAAGTGGACTAACCATAGAAGCCGCAACAATGGAGGTTAGCGTGATGGGAACAGTACTGGGGCGGACGCGGGCGTCTTGCCTGGCGACTGGTGCAAAAGAAATTTCTGGCCCGGGTCTCCCAGCTTGAGCGTTATTTTGGGGCAAGAAACAGAATTTTTGTTTGCAGTTGCCGATTTTGTTGGGGTTGCCGAGACGAAAGCACGGATTGGTGAGATGGTCATCGTGGTATAAGAGTCTCGTGGCCGTAAACGGCTGGCTTTGCCGAGCCTCTAGGCTCCTGAAACCTGGCGTCCAAATAAAGGTTGTAACTTTCGAAACTTTGGCCAGATCCTATGGGGGCAACTTTGGTAACATCCCGTGCGGAGGCTCTCCGTGCCCATTCCTCATCTTTGGTGGAGTTATGCTTAACGTGATCTTTGGTGGAGTTATGCTTAACGTGGGAGAATCCCCTTGCTGTTGCTCTCCATTGGTTGAAAGGACACGGCTGTGAGTGGTTCCGAGGGAAGAACGGGTTGCCCATTCGGGGGTTGGGCTCAGGCGGTCTAGGGGGATGCAGGGCCCAGGGATCGGAAAGCGGAAACTTGCCGGGGTTACTAATTGGCCTTTTACCGGGTTAATGATTGGCCTTTTCCGCCGAAACGTTCCGCGGATTTGGGACATTATGGTGGTCATGGGATGAACGTGGTGGAGCTTTTGGGAAAGATATTGGCGTTGGACCGGCCCCGGGGAGTCTCCATATCCTCGAAGGTTTCCTGGCGGCCGGAGGGAGGGCAGCATCAAGTTGAGAGGTGGACTATCCGCCCCGCGGCTTGGGGGTTTTCTCTAGTCTGCCATGCAGTCTTGCTGGTTCTCGTCGGACTGAGTTTACAAGGACCAGTTCCCAAGGGCACAAGCCGGGAGCACGCCGCAGTGGTGGGGATTACCCTTCAGCCGGAGGCCCCCACGAATCGATCGGCCGAGGTGCAGGAGAGTCATGGGGATGGCGTGCGGGAGGAGTCTCGGCCTCCCCAGGATGCCGAGACATTGCCGCGTTTAGGCGATTTGCTGGGTTATCATTCGGATGCTCCACTTGCCCGGGTGTTGCCTGAAGCTGATCTCGGGGTAGGAGAGGCCCAACTGGGTCAAGGAACGGCTTTTCAGGCGGGGCCGGCCGGGGGGAATCTACAGCTGCTTGGCGAGCCGGGCGGAAAAGCCCGGGTTCGGCTTTTTGGCGTCGTGGGCGAAGGCTATAAATTCGTATATGTCTTTGATCGCTCGGACAGCATGAATTGGTTCAAGCAACGCCCTCTGCGGGCAGCCAAGGCTGAGCTGGTGGCAAGTCTGCAGGGTTTGGGCGAGACCCACCAGTTCCAAATTATTTTTTACAACCATGAGCCTCTGGTTTTTAATCCTGCGGGTCATCCCTACCGACTGGCCTTCGGTACGGAAGAAAACAAGCGACGTGCCCAACGCTTCGTAGAGTCGGTGATTGCCAGCGGGGGCACTCGGCACATGGAAGCACTCCTTTTGGCTCTGAGCATGCGGCCGGATGTTGTCTTTTTCCTTACAGATGCCGACGATCCTCAGTTGAGCGATGCAGAAATTCATACCATCGTACGGAGGGCGGGGGCAACAACCATCCACACCATCGAGTTTGGCTATGGAAGTCAAAGCCGGCCGGATAATTTCCTTGTACGGATTGCTCGGCTGACCGGTGGCCAGCATGTATATGTGGATGTTTCCAGCTTGTGAGTTCCTAGCCCGGGTGAAGATCCTCTGAAGTGAGAGTTGTTCCCCGTCTCGGTCGCAGATGCAGCCATCCGGTCGGCGAAGCTCGGACTTTATGAGGATATGTCGTCAGGGATTATTTTTAAAGCTCATCCAGAAGTGATCAGATGTTTCGATTAAGCAAGATTGCGGTGGGATGCATGATCTTTCTATGCAGCAGGTCGGATTACCTCTCCGGGGCCGATACAGTTTATTTTGCCACCGAGGGCAATTCTCAGGGTTGGGCGAAGATATCCGGAGAATTAGTCGGCCTCTCTCGAACGGGGCTTATCCTGCGGGACAGTTCGGGAAGTCTCCGCGAATTTCGTGGCCGCCCGGTGCTCCGGATTGAAACGGAACTGCTTCCAGAACACCGTGAGGGGAACGAGGCCTATTTGGCGGGGCACTTTGAGCTGGCTCAGGCCAAGTTTCGAGTGGCTCAGGCAAAAGAGAGCCGGCCTTGGGTGGCGGAGGAATTGATCGTTCGAAGGATCTGGTGTTTGCGGTATCTGGGGCGTCAAAACGAAGCCATTGAGGAATTTGCCTCTCTGGTGCGACTGAATCCGCAGACAGCACTTTTAGCGAGCATCCCCTTGGCGTGGATCCCGGGCGAGATTTCGCCAGAAGTGGAACGTCGATCTTTGGAAGCCTTGCGATTTCCCAGCCCTGAGCTCCAGCTTTTAGGGGCAAGCTACTTGCTGGGAGGAAAGAACGAGCCTCAAGCCGTGCAGTTCCTTACCCGCTTCTCTACGGGCGGGGAGGAACCGCTCCGCAGTCTGGCTTGGTTTCAGCTAACTCGGACGCGGCTTTGGCGGTTGACTGAGGCCGAAATAAAGCAGCTGGAAAGGGGGGTAGAACGGCTTCCCCGGGATTTTCGCCCCGGTCCGACTGCAGTGGTGGCTCAGGCCTGGGAGACCAGGAAAGCTTATGAGGAGGCTCTCCTCTGGTGGCTTCAACTTCCGCTTAGTTTTCCAGAGCATCGAGATTTGGCGGCGTGGGGGTTACTCCATGCCGGCAGGAATTTGGAGAGGTTGAATCGGCTGGCAGATGCCGCAAAGATGTACCGCGAGCTGCTCGATAACTATCCGGAGTTTCCCTATGGTCACCTGGCGGAATCCAGGCTCGATGAGTTACCCTCCAATCGGTAAAAGGCATACCGGCTAAAGGCCAAATCAGTGGAGGACCCACTGCCGTCCGCTTCCTTTGGAGAAAGAAAGTAACCTCGGAGGGGCTTTCCGGTTATTGCCAGAAGTTTGCTGGTGGTCTTGTCGGTTCCTCCTCTGCTCTCCTACTAATGAAACCCACTCCGGATCGAAGGGGAATTTGGCCCCCGGGGTGCACGAGGAATTTTCCCGCAGGTAAGAAAGACGAACGTTAAGGGAGAGCTAGAAGGACGGCAATACCGGTTTGCCCGCTCGGCCGGCCTCGACGACTTCTTCGGGCAACTCCGGCCGAAAGCGGTCCCGGTAAAGGCCAATGTGCTGGAGGGGGATTGGACGAAATCCTAACGTCCGCCAAAAGGGAGCGTCTTCCCGAAGTCGGAAGAAACCAGGCCTTTCGACGACAACAGCTTCCTCGATAGGACCCGTCCAATTTGGGCCGACGTAGTTAGCCCGACTTTCGCGGAGGAAAAGCTGCTGGCAGCCCGCTACCACATTGCGGAAAATCCAGTTGGCATTGGGGTTTTCTGTGAGTCGCTGCAGTTCTGGGTAACGCTCAAGGAAGATCTGGCGATTGATATCTCCCCGCTCCAATCGGCCGGAAACAGATTCTTTCCAGCGATCAGCCCCCCAGGGGGAGAAACTGATTGCCGCCATACAATCGACAAAGAGGTTGTTATCGATGATGTTGTCTTTTCCGCCGTGGATCTGGATGCCTCCGAATCCTCGCCGTCCAACACTGGCCCTATAGAAAAGATTTCCATACACAACATTCCCACAAATGGCGTCGTCGAAGCGAATACCGGCACGGTACAAGGCACCGGATTCCCGCGGGTTTTCCCACCCACCGATATGGTGCCAATAGTTGTAACGGAACACATTGCCCCGGAAGGTCGGATCTCCGTGCATGTCCACTGCCCCTTGATCGTCGGACTCCAGCACCACGCGGAAAACCTCGTTAAATTCGATGGTATGTTCATTTCCTCCTACTCGGAAAGCACTGGAGCCAACGTCGTGGACCAAATTATGAGCCACGCGATGCCCAACTCCCGACACTATAACTGCCGGGGTGTAGGTATGATCGATTCGGGAAAGATTGAAGATGTAGCAGTTTTCCACGAAATTGTTTCCGGGCAGAAGTGTCCGCCTGTCGCCCCCGGTGAGCACCACGCCTCCCCGGCCCATTGTATGAACGTCACACGACATCAGACCGCAATTCTGGGGGGGCCTTCTGGTAGGTTTTCCCTCTGCAACGCTCTCCCCCTCTTGAAAGACCACTCCATTCCCGGCAAAACATCGGATCGTACAACCTGCGAAAATGCATTCCGACCCACCACGGACATAAATGCCATCACTTGCTCCAAGTTCCCAGGTAATGCCCTCGAAGCGAACGTATGAAGTGTTTTCCATAATTACCATCGGTTCCGGGAACAGGGAAAGTTCCACGGTCGCCGACGAGAGATCGCCGGGGGGCCAAAGGTAGAGGACCATCTCTTTACGGTCTAGATACCATTCTCCCGCTCGATCAAGTTCGCAGAGGAGATTCAGAGCAAAAAACGGCCGGCCTGCAGCGTAGCCATAACGGGAGTAAGGAGTTTTCAGGAAGATGGCACCTGTCGAGGGGTCGATTCGCTCGACAAACTCGTAGCTATCGGCCCAACCAAAATACCAGTAGCCGTAGAGGACCACTTCGGGTTCTTCAGCCCATTGTTTGAGCCTTGGATCGTGGAAGAAAATAGGACCGGTTTTGGTTCCCGGCCCGGCCCATGTAGTGAAAGTATTCTCTTCGGAAACTTTCGCCACTTGAACGAATCCTTGGTTGGGCCAGCGAGCTAGCGGGAGCGGCTGTTTGTTCCAATAGAGTTCCACTATGGGATAAGTCCGAAATCCCCGGCCGCTGGCGAAGCCCCCTAATTGGAAGGGAGGCAGCTGGCCGACTCCGGATTCCCGAAGGTTCACCTGAACCACCTGGCTGCGGGCCTCCGCGGGCAAGCGAGCCAGAAGGGAGGCATTTTGTACCGGCTTGAAATTTTGGAGGCGGATACCTCCGTTAAATATCGGTCTTTCGCCGGGAGCCGCCTGATAGCAAATAGGAGCCTGGGGGGTACCCGAATCTTCTGGGCCGAGCCGCAGTGGCCGACGCACCGGGTAAATCCCTCCACGGATAACAACGGCAACACCGCCGTCGGGCAGTCCCTGCTTTGTTAGCTCTCGGATGGCATCCCGCGCTCGCTCCAGGGAGGCAAACGGTTCTGAGGGGGTTCCGGGGTTGTCATCCCGACCGTCGGGAGCCACGAAAAACCGGACCGCCGGCTTTAACTCCGGAATGTCCCGCCGAACCGAAGAGGTGGTTGCGAAAAATCCTTCTCGGCCCTTACTCTCCAAGATTGTCAGCTGCTCCGCGGCTTCCTCTCGGTGATGAAGCGGAAACTCAGCGGTGCTGGCTACTTGCGAAAAGAGCTCCCGCGCTTTTGCCACATTCCCCTCGAGCCACGCCTCTCGCGCTTGTTGCAAAAGCTCCAGGCTTCGCGGGATCTGAGCCACGCCAATCAGGGGACAGAAGAACAAAGCGAGCCCTGAGAAAACAGCGAGTAAATGACCTAAAGCTAACGAACTGCGAGCCCAGGGGAAGGAAAGTGGGGCAAAGAGGTTCATTTTGGTCCTCCTCGAAACATTGATTTTTGTGGAAAGACTTAGTCCGGCACGAAGGCCTCTTGGGTACCGGGGGGTGGGTCCTGCGGTGGGAGGAACCAACTGCGGCAGCGTTGGTCCAACCTGGGGAAATACACCGGTAGGTCAAATCGCGAGCTCATCATAGGCCAAACGGTTAGGTTATCAATAGATTATACGTTCGGGAATCCTCGAAGATAGTACTTCCCTAAGCCCACATAATCCGTAGGAGATGAATTGCCGAAGCCACCATACGCCGCTCCGCTTAACGAAATCTATAAAAGCTGGCGGAGAGTCTGATCTCGAGGAAGTTACCTTTCTGTCGGACGCGGAGAAATTTCCGTAGAAAGGTAGTCCAGGAAGTATGCCTAGCAGTTCCTTTCATGGGCAAATAGATGCCGCTGCTCCATCTAACTAAATAGTTTTGGGGAACGGAATGCCTCAATAAGTGTAGGTTCGGAATGCCTTGGGGTTAAAGCAAGCTATGTCCCTTGGCAATCGGGCCTGGATTCAGAAGAGTCGTAAGTGGAGCAGAGATACGGAGAGTTGCGGCGACTCTCAATGTGCTGTACTGAGAGAGAAAAGTCGGCTCATACTCTTCGGTTTTCTCTGTGTCATCAGCTCCCAAACGGGCAGGAAAAGTTTTGCGAGTCAGAGACTGCATCCGCCGGTTGTGAGAAGCGGTGGCTTGGGCCGATCGGCTTGCATTTTTTTCCCGGGAGACTGGTCCTAACGCTTTAAACTTAGAGCATTTACGAATAAGTTCGCGGAGGGACTTGACAGAGGAAAGACCAGGCGGTAACAAATAAGTTACCGTATATTCTTCATATTCTTCCAATTACGACTAGGGGAGTCGTCACTAGCTCTTGCTCGTGTTAGGGGGGTGAGGATGTTTAGGGGAGCCCGACGCCAGGGACCCGAGATAGTTGCGGGCCGCTTCTTCGGCAAAACGGCTCGGTGTCTCTGCCCTTGGGTTCTTTATCAGAGTTATCCCGTAGTCACCTTAATTCGGCGATTCAGCATTCTCTGTCTGCCAGATTCACCAACTCCGTCGGCGCGCGGGCCCCCGAGATCTTATCTAGGGCTGCCGATTGGCCTTTGTTTTTCTCTTAAGTCCTTGTTGTCGCTTGGAGTTTATGGGGCAATCGGCCGGATTTCGAGGAATTTTAGCAGCAAAGGCTTTCAGGTTGTTTGTCATAGATTTGTGATTGATCGAATAGTTAGTTGGGTCTTGGGGGGTGAAATTATTTGACAAGGGAGAATGGTCATGAGTCGTGCTAATTGCAGGCGTCACTTCGGTTTCACGTTGGTGGAACTTCTGGTGGTGATTGCGATCATCGGGATTTTGATCGCATTGCTTTTGCCCGCGGTGCAGGCAGCTCGCGAAGCAGCTCGCCGTAGTCAATGCACCAACAACTTGAAGCAGCTAGGGCTCGCATTACACAATTTTCATGACACGTATAAGCGGTTTCCCGTAGCCACCCATGAGGAAAACTTCTTGGATCCCGTATACAAGGATTGGCGGGATGGTCGGGATCGGTGGAGTTATTTAGTATCGATTTTGCCCTATGTAGAGCAGCAGTCGATGTACAACGAGTTTTTGAGCCGTCAGCTGGGGGTCACGCGGCCGTGGCATTCAACAATGCCTGACGGATCGGTGAATACGTTTACTCGCGCTCGTTTGGCGGTGTATCTCTGTCCATCGGATCCCGGAAGTCAGTACACTCACCGCAGTGACTTAGGACCGACGAGTTATCACTGCAACCGTGGTGATTACTGGCTCAACTGGGATTGGTGGGAATGCCGGGGCTTTTGCGGGCGGGGCGGTCGCACGGTGCTAAACATGGCGATGATTCGCGACGGCACAAGCAACACCGCCGCCCTTGCCGAGTGTAAGATCGGCGTGCAGGGAAGCCGGTTGGTGACCGAAGCTTTTGCTCGCGATGTGGCCTCGTACAATGGAGCACCGCCGAGCTTGTGTTTGGCTCAAATTGGGCCTGGCCGTATGTACACGGGAAACGTGGAGACCGGGGGTTGGCAAATCGGGTGGCGTTGGTCGGATTCGCGCACGCCTTACACCACTTATTTCCACATGTTGCCGCCGAACTCGGCCAGTTGCGGCCAAAACGCTGAAAACTGGGCGCTTGTTTCGGCCAGCAGTTACCATCCCGGCGGGATAAACGTCTTGTTCGTGGATGGTTCGGTCCGGTTCATCAGCGAAACGATTGACGCTGGGGATCCGACCCGCACTGTCCAGAATATGCCGGGTTTCACTGGTGGAAATCCGCAAGACTATATGGGCCCGTCTCCGTACGGAGTGTGGGGTGCTTTGGGCACCTCGCGGAGTGGGGAGACAGTGGGAGCTTTCTAAGCAGAAGGAGGGCCGAATTCCTGAAGGGACGGTGCTTGGATGCCGTGTCGTCTCGGTGTTTGGCCGATGGCTTGACTGAAGCAGTTGTCAGCCGTGCGTGAAGCCCGGCGGCCAAATCGGGGTATTCGCCCCGGGGTGGGCGGGATTGGGAAAGCCGCGGGCTCTGTAGTCGGGACATTGCGGGTGAAATATAGGAAAGGGTTTAGGCCAGGGTTTGGCAAAAACCCCCAGGGAAATTGTGTTCGTGTATGTGGTAGGAACGGTAAACGAAGAACCTAGTCGTCAACCGCATTTGGGAGGGGAATTGATGACTCGAACGTTGAACTGGTTTGTGTTGGCGCTCATCACGGGCGGACTAACTGGACTGGGTTTGGTTGGGTGTGGAGGAAGGGCCGATGTCCAGTTTGCCGAGGTAGACGCTGTAGTGCTTCTAGATGGAAAGCCTATTGAGGGGGCAACTGTGACCCTGGTTCCGGTGAGCGAAGGGCAAGGGGTGTCAGCGACGGGTAGGACGGATGCCTCCGGGCGAGCCCGCCTCTTGCCCACGCAGTCTGGCGGCAAGGTGCAAGGAGAATACTACGTGGGCGTTGCAAAAAGTGAAGTCCCACAGCGCGGAGAAGAGGAGGAGGAAGAGTCTTCCCCCTCGGCGGAACAATATTCGGTCGGACCCGAGTTGAAGCACATTGTGCCAAAGCGATACAACGATCCTCGGGAGTCGGGTATTCGGGTCTCGATTGCTCCGGGACAGAGAGAAGTTCGGATTGAGCTGACTTCGGGTGAAAGCTAACCTGAGCTCCCGCTATAGCTGAAAGGGATTGGGGCGAAAGTGAGCCCGGGCGTCATCCCGGGGTGGATTGTTTTGTGTTGCAAAAAATTCCTCCGGCCACTTAGCGAAGGGGGATCCCGCAGAGCGGGAGGCCCCTTTTTCATTAGAAGTTCCAACCGAACTTTTCGTCTGCGAAGCGTGGCAAAAGGTTCTGGACAACTCAGTGTTCGTATTCCGTCCGGCGAGGGGGATATTGTACCCAACTAGAGGGTATAGCCGGCTCATTTCGGGACCGATTCGCGAGTAGCTTGGTCGAGCTACTTGGCGTTCGCGCGTTAAGTGGAGTAAATAATAGGCCTGCTTGCTAGTTCCTGCACGGTAGCTCCGTAAGATCACAGGCGAATCGTTCATTGTGGGAAAGTTTTCTTTCGTCAATCGCAAATTAAGATTTTTCTCACCCCACTTGGCAGGAGCTTTCGCGAGGTGGGGGGGAGTCAGTTCTCCGCTTCGATATTGACTTTTCTCTGGTGAACCTTGGCTTGCTGGCAACTCTCTTTTCTCCTGGGAAGCCCTCAAACCTGTATCCAAGTTTTCTTTAACTGGGGCCTGCATTGAAAAGGGGAGGTAAGCCGCCCCGACGAATAGCTCTGGGATTTCTGCTGATGAGCTGCCGATAAAGCCACAAGACCTCGGAGGTGTATCCCGTTTGCCAGGAATCCCGGCTGCGGTAAAGCTTGGGGTGGGCAAGAAAGCGCGCATGCGACTTGAAGCCTTTCGACAATCCGAGCAGAACTTTGTAACTCAGCCTTCCGGTGGATTGGTGACGGAGCCGACCGGGCAATCCGGAGTAAAAACCTTGAGGATTACTACTGGAATGATCGTTGTAATGAATGAAAGCAACGTGTAAATCGCTTGGGACCAATGGAGCGGGAATCGGAGGAAAACTTTGATGGAGTGGTAGGCTTCGGGCCCCGGGCGGTTGGAACAGGATATTACGCCGGAAAAGTTTGCAGTTTCAATTCGGCGGGATTTGCGGAATAATTTCCAGATCGAGCGATTTTGTAACTGGAAAACTTGGAGGGGTTGGTTCCGGGGACGGCTGTTTCGGGGGAAAAGCAAGAACCCAACATATCGAGACTATTCCCTAATTCCTCGAGGGAGCGTTGCGGGCCAAAGTACTGCTACCGGGAGGCTGAAGAAAGGGTCCATGCCGAAAGGAGCATATTGGGTTTTTGAAGCACGAGTTTGTAGGCGGAAGGCATAGAAACATTTCGGGATGGCGGCTGGCAAGATGAGGCACATTCTTTCGGCTTTGGTGCACAATGTCCCGGGAGTTTTGTCGCACATTTCGGGGATGTTGGCCTCCCGGGGCTATAACATCGACAGTTTAGCTGTGGGGGAGACTGAGGATCCGCGAATATCACGGATGACATTCGTGGTCATGGGAGACGATGCCGTTCTGGAGCAAGTGCGGAAGCAATTGGAAAAGATTGTCACGGTGGTTCGGGTGGATGACATTAGCTCGCAGGATTACGTCGAGCGGGATCTGATGCTTATCAAGGTGAAAGCTCCTCCCGGTAAACGAAGTGAGATCCGCGAGCTGACGGACATCTTCCGAGGGCGGATTGTCGACGTGTCCCATGACTCGGTGATCATAGAAGTTTCCGGGCCAGAGCGAAAGATCGAGTCATTCATTGAATTAATGCGACCTTTTGGGATTATTGAACTTGCTCGGACCGGGCGGATTGCCTTGGTTCGGGGGAGTGGCCGACTTCTCAACGGTGGTGCCGAATCTTCCTGCAACTCGGAGCCCCAGAGTTCCGTCTCGGTTCGGGAGGGAGATACCCTCGCAACTGGGTGAGAATTTCGAAAAATGGGCTGTGGCCTATAAAAGCTTTCGACCTCTCTCAAGCCTGGCCTGACTAGGGGTCGGTCATCATCTGGGGGCTTTTCCGGAAAAGTCTTTTTTGCACTGCGGTTCAGGATGAGTTTTTAAGCCCCGCTCGGCTGGCGAAGGGACTTCCCGCTCCGGGAGGCTCCCATTTGGTTGTTGGCCCCCTTCGAGGTTATTCTGACTTCAAACTCGCCGCTAACCTTCGCTCCGGAGACGTTTTCCCCGGGGCCTGGCTCTTATTCGCCTCTATTGTGTGTCTGTGCTCATCTGGTTGTCCTCGAAGAAACTCCTCGGAAAGAGGAGACGGTTTACCGGGATTACAGCTTTGGGTATCATTACGGCCATTTGGAGCCGGGGAGGATCGAGCCGGGAAGCTTTCCTGCCTGTTGAGTCTTTGGGCGAAGCTTGCGGTCACAAGGTGAGAGGCGAATTTCCACGGCTTGGGATTGCCGGGGGACGAGCTGTTGGTTTAAGGCGTTTTTGGTCGGCAACTGAGACAGTAAAAGGAGAAGAGCTATGCCCGCCAAGATCTATTACGATCGAGATGCTGATCTTGATTTGCTCAAAGATAAGACGGTTGCCATTTTGGGCTATGGTTCCCAGGGGCATGCTCATGCTCAGAACCTTCGGGATAGTGGGATCAAGGTGGTGGTTGCGGAGCTTCCGGGCACTCCCAACTACCAGCTGGCCCTATCTCACGGTTTCCAGCCGATTGCTACCGAGGAAGCTGTTCGTCAGGGAGATATAGTGACGATTTTAATCCCGGATGAGGTTCAACCGGAGGTATTCCGGACGCAGATTCGGCCCAATCTTTCTCCCGGGAAGCTGATCATTTGTTCCCACGGATTTAATTATCACTATGGGCAGTTCGATATTCCCCCTGGGGTAGCTATTGCCTTGGTTGCCCCCAAAGGGCCCGGGCACTTGGTCCGCTCGGAGTTTGTCCGGGGTGCAGGAGTGCCTTGTTTGATCGCGGTGGGAGAAAACGCTACGGAGGGGACGTTCAAGTTGGCTTTGGCTTATGCCAAGGGGCTTGGAGGAACTCGGGCTGGAGTGATCGAAACCACTTTTGCCGAGGAAACCGAAACGGACCTCTTTGGCGAGCAGGTGGTGCTTTGTGGTGGGGTCTCCGCGCTGGTGAAAGCAGCTTTCGAAGTGCTGGTCGAGGCCGGGTATCAGCCGGAATTGGCCTATTTCGAATGTATGCATGAGCTGAAGCTTATTGTGGACCTTTTCTACCAAGGGGGGCTCAGCTACATGCGTTATAGTGTTTCCAACACAGCGGAGTATGGCGACTATACCCGCGGCCCGCGAATCATCACTGAAGAAACTAAGAAAGAAATGTGGAAGATCCTCGAGGAGATTCGCACTGGCCAGTTTGCCAAGGAGTGGATTTTAGAGAATAAGGCCAACGCACCTTCTTTCAAGGCCATGCGGCGACGGGAGAGAGAACATCCCATCGAAGAGGTTGGCCGCCGGCTCCGACGGATGATGTCCTGGATCGAAGCTAAAGAAGTTTGATCGGGCGGGGTTGGCGCAAGGAAG
>Ga0308410_1001782_pt1 | contig 12425 bp, 5 predicted proteins | sample HotsprOSTMatCore_FD_203467 | JGI IMG/M metagenome (GOLD analysis project Ga0308410, IMG submission 203467) | Hot spring phototrophic mat microbial communities from Octopus Spring, Yellowstone National Park, Wyoming, United States -... | ecosystem: Environmental > Aquatic > Thermal springs > Hot... | reverse complement strand
GGTTGCCTCGCAAATGCTGGCTAACGAGGGAGGCAGCAAACCGCAGCCCGAGGGGCTTCCGCAAGTGGCGCAGGAAGGATTGAAGAGTCTGGAGGAAGCTTCTGAGTTGCTTCGCGAGGTGGAGTCCTTGTGGCAGAGCTATGCGAAAGACCCGGTCGGTACGTATTTCTCAACACGAAGGCAAGTCGAGAAAGTATTCCGTCCGCGTATAGAAAAGCTGTCGAAAGATCTGGAGGAGATACGTAAAGCAGTAAAGGAAACTCCCTCTCCAGAATTGGAAAGAGTGACGCAGGCATTGTCCCAACTGCAACATAAATTACGACAATTCGAGTTGGAACTAAGTCCGCGTTAGGGGCGGCAATCTGATAGACGGATTTTTTGGAGACAAACTTTGTAGTGGTCGGAGGTAAGCCCATGCGGTACCCCATCGTCCTGCGGGCTAGCTTACCGTGTCTTAACTTAGGCAGAGGCTTTGAGAATCTATCCGAGACGTCAAGAGTTCGCGTTCTTGTGCTCGACCTTTTCCTATTAGCTTCCTTAGTGTTAGGGGGGGATGTGAATGCCCAACAGGGATTGAGCTCAGGGAGAATTGTGCCGGCCCCAAAGCAAGCGGCTGGGGAAGGAAATGTTGCTCAAACTCTGCTTCTTCTGGTGCGTTGTAATCCGGAGCTGACGGCGGAGCAAATTCGGGAGACTCTGCAATTTGGCTCGGCGGCCGCCGGGTGCGAGGTATCGCAGATTGTGGTCCGCGAGGTTGCTCCTCATACCTTGGATGAAGTTGAATCGGTCCTCCGATTGATCGATCGTCCCGAGGGGGGAGAAGTCAATATTGAAGAACTCCAGTTGTCCCGGCGTCCCGCCGTACACACCATCTGGGATATCAAGCTTTCCAAGGCTCCAGAGGAAACTATTGAAAGTTTTGATGTGGCACTTCAGAAGATCGGAAGTTCGGCGGATTCCGCTCCTCAGTGGAAGACCTATCGCCCTGTTGTTCCCGAAGCTGCAAATTTGGAATCGGGGAGCTTTGTGGCTGTTTCCTTGCGGAACGGACGTTACGAATTTTATCCGCCGCCGGGAGAGATGCCTACCGAATTCCGGGTTAGTATCATTGGGGAGGACGGCTCGAAACGGGAAGTCACCGGAAAATTCCCCCAATTGGACAGGTGCTTTTTGATCCAGATGGTGAACTTTAGGGGAGATCGGGCTCGCTTATTCGAGGTGGTTCGCAACCCGGCGGAGGTGCCCAATCCATTTTCGGATATCGAGGAACGGAGCAATACCGCAGTTGTGTTCGGCAACATTCGGGGATCAACGGCTGTCGTGGGGGAGACACTTGACGGTTTAGAACTGGTTGTGAGTGTCCCCGGTGTTCCAGGCCGGGCCCCTGCACGAGTGTGGATGCTTTTCCCGCTTACGGCAGAACGGCTAGCTCAGGAAGAGGCAAACTTAAAAGGCTTGGAACATCGGACCAAACTGCCTGAGGAAATTCGCCGGCGGGCGGTAAAGAGCACGGATCCTCAGGTTCCGATTATCGATTCTGAGGAACCGCGGTGGTATGAACTGGTACCGGCTGGCTCCGGGTTCGAACAAAGGATCAAGCTTGTGACAAAACCTGAGGATTTTCCAAAGCTCCGGCAGCGTTTCCCCAGGATCTACCGGATTTTAGTATGGGAGTTTGAGGGGGGAGGGGGTCGCGCGCCCATTTTGGTGGACGGGGGCCGGCCCTACCGATCCGAGGAACTAAATTCCTGGGGTAGGCTGCTGGAGGCTTACATTCGTTAGATGCTGGCGGACTCGATTTGGTTGTTCCTCCGAGGGTCCGCGACGGGTATTGAATAGCCCTCAGGCATGTCACCGGTAGGACCTTTATTGAGTGTAGACCATCCTAGTAGGGCTGTTTGTTTGCTATCTTCTGAGCCATCAGGAGGAAGTGGGAAATGAGCGTTCCTCTTGAGCCTCTTAAGGCAGAGGTATGTCCGCTAGTGCCGGCAGAAATTCGCGAGCCCTTGGTGGAGCGATTTAATCAGGTGACGGCGCTCCTTGAGCTTTGTCGGCAAATTGCTGGTACTCCGGAACCGGAAAAATGTGAGCGATCGGGGTTGGAATTGGCCCGGATACGCACCGAGTTGGCTCGGGAGAAGTATTTGGTCGGGTTTCTCGGACCTTTCCAGGCGGGGAAGTCTCGTACCTTTAACAATATCCTTCGAACCACTGGCCGAGACCAGCCTGCCGGAGTGGGGCAGGGATTTCCGACGACCGCCGTCGTGACAAGACTTCGGCAGTCCCGGGATGGTAGGAATACAGCGCGGCTAATGTTTTTGACCACTAGGGGCTACGAAGCTAAGCGTCGCTTCCTTCTCCAGCGGTGTGGTTTCGATCCTGATCGGAAGGACGATCGGAAAATAGTGGAAGAGATTAATCAGGCTCTCGCAGATTGGGACCGGTCGGTACGAATTTGGCAAGATCCGGGCGGAAACCAACATCCGGTAAAGCGACGCGATATGGAGTACTTAGCTCTCATGTTGAATAGCTACCAGATGTTCAAGGAGTTTATCGGCGAGCAACCAACAGTTCGAGAGGTTCCCTTCGAAGAGCGGTGGCAGTATTTGAATCACCCGCCCGATCCTTGGCACCGTCAAAAGCCTGCGGTTTCGCCTCTTCTAAGTCACGTGGAGCTTGAGTTTAGAACCGATGTAATTCCGCCCACGTTGGAAATGGTCGACCTTCCTGGATACGACGCGCATTGTAGTATTGACGCTTTTGTTACAGACGAGTTTTTACAAACGCTTCAGGGGGCTTTTATTTTCTGTCGTGCCACGGATTTTTCTGCAGCTGTAGAGACCGTCGTCGCTAAGTTGAAACGAATATTCGGAGCGGAACTTGAAGGGCGGGTATGGCTGGTGATTACCCGTTGTGATGACATCAATATTTACCCTCAGATAAACATCGATGATCAACGGGGATCGGTCTTTCAGCAACTTGCTCGGTTTGTAGAGCGGCTCGGCCTACCAAAGCAACAAGTGATTTTTGTGACCAACCAACCGCAAGATTTGAAGAGCCGACTAGGGGATCGGGAGTTTTCGGCGGCGTTGGAGAAAGCACTCGAGGAGGGTGGAGCAAATTGGGCCAACCTACGGAAGGCATGGTCGGCCCTGGAGGAAGAAGGGGGAGTGGCCGTTTTACGCCGGGTGATCGCAGAAGATCTCGCTTGTCAAATTGGCCGGGCCGTTACGCGGAGAGCCCAGCAAGTTTTAGGCAGGGTAGGGAAGGATCTCTTCGCCTTTGCCCGGATGTTGCAAGAAGAACAGATGTCCACGGAGCTGCCTGCAGAATTAGCTAAGTGGCGCAATCTTCTGCGGAAGTTGATTCTAGAGGTTGTCGATGCCACCCATGTTTCTGCTCTCGCCGCGGAAATCCTTAACACCTTGAATGATGCGTGGGGAGCCCTTGGTGTTTCCTCGGACATTCTTGACGATGTCAGCTCACGCGAAGGGAATCGGGGCCTCTTGCAAGAGTTCCTTGCCCACGCAGAGGTTCTTGATCGCTTGGTACGAGACCGAATAGTTAACGAGTGGCTCCACAGAGTCTACGAGTGGGTCATCGAGCCGGTCCGACATCACGAAAACACGGAGGGGCGCCTGAGTATCCCCGGGATCTGCGAAGAGGGGGTAACGGTTTACCTAGAAGCTTGCAGAGACCAGGATCGCGCCCATCGGTCCCTCGGAAACCATCTACCTTCTTACAAGCGGAATCATCCCTTTGAAGAGTTGCCGGAAGGATCAGATCCGCTTTTCACCGGGGAGACGTATCTCGATGTGTTCGATCGGAAAAACCGAGTTTTATCGCGACAGATATCGCTTGCTCTTGCCCTGCACGTCCAGCAGCGGATGAGCAAGCTCCTGGAAGAACTCACTACCTATTTCCGTCGGTTGCGGGAAAGAACTGGAGCTCAGTTGGACGTTAGGTGGCTTAAAAAATTGGAAGAATTTGAGGCACTGGCAGACTACTGGTAGCCACTACAGTTTGATAATGTTCCGGAAATCCCGCAATATTGGTAATGAGAAATCCTATCCCATCGGGAATCACGGCTGTGGGTTGTTAGGAGGGAGTTCCTCTGTATGAATATCCAAGTGGACCAGGTTTTCAGGAACGTGGGTTGGATGCAACACAAGTTTGTGATTCCCCCCGCCCAGGAATTTTGGGTCATTGGCGGAGGCACTCCTCTTGTAGATCAGAACGGAGCAGTAGTAGTAGCTCGGTGGAAAGAAACCTTTCTTGAGCTGGAGTGGACGCTTGAACATTCCCAAGGTTCTGGTGCGGGGTCTGCTGCTCGGGGGGCAGGTCAAAAGATTTTAAGTAATCCTAGCGAAATCGCACAGTTTTTATTAAAGCGGTTTAATGTGCGTGCCAACTTAGAACCGAGGATTCGTTACCGAGCTGCAGAAGTTGTACCCTCCACACGTATGGTGTGGGTATGTTGGATCGACACCAACTCCTCGGACTTTTGTCAAACCTGTAAGGAATTGGTGGCCGCAGGGGAAAACCGCCTTCCTATCGAAATCACCCTGATGTTGATCATTCAAAGAGAGGGTGCGGTTCAAACTCATCGAAAAAGTATTCGTCTCGAGCTTCGGCCCATCTGTTATCCGCCACCTTTCACTGGTGTGATGGGGTTAGACTTGGGCAATACCCACACCACCTTGGCCGCCCTGGAAGCACGGGAAGTGTTAGGCACCAAGCAGGTTAGATTGCTCCCTGATTTGGCATTTCACGTGGAGGCTCTGAATCACGCGCGGTTGGAAAGCCAAACCGCGCCTATAAAGTCTTTTCTTCGCATTGACGCGATCTCCGACTTACGAGATCCGCAAGTACTTGGGGACTCCTCCCCAGAGGAGGTTTTGGCTAATCCCGAAGCCTATGCTTACCGGGTCGGTGATAGTGTGAATGTGTTAGGAGAGGGGCCTTGGGGGCTCATTGCGAATCCAAAACGATCGGTAACGGCAGCTCCCCGGGGATTCACCCACGTGGTTGTAGCTCGAGCTTATCCTGGTATTCCCGCAAAGGCAACCTTTGACGCTCCCATCGACTACCAGGTTCAGCTTGGGCCGACGCGGCCTGCGGAACTATTTATCTGTCGTCTTCTTGAGGGTTTTCGCGGTGTTGTCCATGCTTGGCCGCGGCGGCTGGTGGTGACCTATCCCTCCACCTTTAGTGCTACGGAACTCTCTCGGTTAAAAGAGGGCGTTTTTCGTGCTTGGAGAATGGCGGAGCGGGCCAATGAACAAGGTCCGGTTTGTGCAGAAGATGTAATTCCGCTGATGATCGACGAGGCGAGTGCGGCCGCGTTTTACTATTTGGCGCGCACAGTCCTGGAAGGCCCCGGCGGGCTCCGCTCCTTCCGTTGGTTGTATCCTGATGGGTTTTATCTCCTCGTTTACGATTGTGGAGGTGCAACCACGGATGTCGCCTTGGTTAAGGCAGAAGCCACCTCTCATTCTCGTCTTCGATTCGTGGTGCTCGGTAGAACAGGACTTCGGGATTTCGGTGGTGACGAAGTCACCGTCGCCATTTTCTTACTACTGAAGGCTAAATTGGCGGAAAAGTTGGCCAAGCATCGAGCTCGAAGTGTTCCTCGGTTGCCCGAGATCCGAAGAGGTGATAATCCGCGCGCACGAGCTGCCGATTTGCGCGCGTTTTTTTCCGACGAACGAAACCTCGCTGCCTGGGACGAATGGGTACCGACGGATTTTGACCCCCACGGCTTCGGACATGATGCAGCCGCGCGCCAGCAGCTTACGTGGCTTATTTGGTCTTGGGCGGAAGAGTGCAAAAAGTTTATTTCTCAGAGCAGAGGCGGACAACGGTTATCCGCCCCAGGAATTTTTGAAAGGATTACCAAAATCCTATTGGATCTCAACCCAGATCTCGGAATCAAATCGCCAGAGCTTGCCGAGCTGGTCGGCCAGGTCATGCCCTTGCGGGAGGAGATCGATGCCTTGATCTGGGAGCCTGTGGAAAGAAGTATTCGTTTGTGCAGATCTTTAGCTATTAACAAGCTCGAGTGGCGTGCAGGCCATGTCGACGATGTATTTCTAGTGGGCTATGGCTCTCTTTATCCCCTCATTCGCGAACGTATGCGAGCAGAATTCCTGGGAGATACAGATTCGCAGGAATGCCATGAGTCTCGGCCATCCTTATTTAGTCTAGAGTCAGCTTTCTCTGCCGAGGATCTTAAAAACTGCGTGGCGAAAGGAGCCGTTCTCGCTCTAGCCCTCCGGGAGGCGACGCTGGGTCTTTCCCTCGAGTTTGATACTGAGCTTTGCCGGCGGTTGCCGTTTTCCGTGGCTTGGCACAATGCCGCTACCAACGCTTGTGTTGCCCTCTATGCTGAAGGAGAACGGTACGAAGAGCTTGCACCCAAAAGAATCGAGGTAATTGCTTCTGCACAAGGCCAGCGCCCTCAGTGGATTCGGTTGCTCCAACGCTGGCCGGGGGCCGATTACGAACCTTTCCTTCTTTTCTCATTCCCCGAGGGCGTTGAAGGTGCCATCACCATCTATTTCGACATCGACAGGGAAGAGTTTATCGCAGTTTCGGAACATACCGGGCAACAGGCTGTCGGCCAGCGGGACATTAACCCCGACGTTTACCGGTCAGCAGTCCAGAGAGGGAAAATCCGGCTTTGCGGCTTTAGGGAGTAATTGTTCAAAAAACCAGCTTATTCCGGATGCAAAGACTCCTGGGGTGATGATCGCCTCCACGGAGCTGAGATTCGCTTCCGAATTGCAGATTGCCCGAGAATCCAATCGAAATTCGAAGGAATTAAGGTTCTTCCTGCAAAGCACCGGCAGTGTGTGGGAGTGTAACCTCCTAATGCAATAGATCCGAGGCTTCTACCATCTTCGACCAAGGAGGCATGGAGAGCGATGACGGCCCGGAATCCTGCAGAGAGAGAAGGCAAGGTGGCTCCGGGGGACCCTCGTGGCCTAGCTTTTGCTTCGCGTATGTCGCATTCCCAATACCAGGAGTTAAGGGAAGAAGCCAAGCTACATCTCGAAGAAATCCAATCACGGCTTCAGTTCGCGTGGCAAAAAGCATGGTTGCTGTTGGACCTGTGGGAACCACAATTTCTGGCAAATTTGAGCTCTTTCCTCGAGAGACTTTGCCAGTTCTTAGAACGAGAAGTGGAGAGGCTCTCCCATCCGAGTCGCTTGTCGGCCGTCTTCCGCTCGTTAGCTGAGATCCCGACACTCGGAACCCTAGTGTCCAACATCGAAGGTGCCATTTTCACAGCAGATTCTTCAGATGCGGGGAACATCGCCCGTCGGCTTATCGAGTGTGCCCCTAGTATTTGCTATTTGGCGGGTTTAGTGTTTTTGCACACCAAGGTCGACCCTTCCGTAGAAAACTCATTCAAGGAACTTCTGCTGGCTTTAAGGGCGGTAGGTATCCAGCTCGAGGTTCGTCCCCAGACTCAGTTTCCCGTCTCGCCTCCAGAGTATGAGTTTTGGGAGTTTAGAGGTGGGCCGAATGAGGACAGCGTTCGGGTGGAATCCTTGAGAGTGTCTCTTAAACCGGTGTTCCCGCGTCCGGAACCCGGAAAAAGCTTGCCTGCGGAAACGTATATCCATGCTGTGTTTGCTCCAGCGGAGCTCGGGGAACTCCTGGAAAAGCTTTGGACGTTTTTGGAAGAGCGGGTAACTCCGGAAATGGAGCAAAGATTGGGGGTTCCGGGGCAGGGGCTAGGCCCAAAAAGGATGCTTCGGAAATTTTTCGAAGCTTGTCAAGCGAATCGTTCCCCTGGCGAGGAGTACAAGAGGCAGGCATTCGAACTCCTTAATGCTATTTGGCAGGAAATCGGGGTGCAGGGCCAATTCCCTGAACGCGAGGAAGTTGCGCAAGCTCCTCCGGCAGCTCAGTCCAAGGTGCAGGAGCGGGGGATATCCCCGGGGCTGTCCGCTGCCGGGAGTCCCAAAAAGCCCCCGGAGCGCGGCACCGCTACCGCATATTCTGGCCGGCGTGATTTCCCAGCCGGTGAGAAACCGGTGGACACTTTGTGGGATCTACTTCGATTGTGGCAGGAATTTTGCGAGCGCGTCCTCCAGATCAGTATTAAGCCGAGGGTTTCCCACCGTGAGCGGAAGTTGCATTTGGATGGCTTCAAGGGTTACCCACTTACCGACATAAAGCTGAAAGGAACGGACGAATCCTCATTGGAGGTTAGTGTGGGTCCCTGCGAAATTGTCGCCGTCAAGAGCGAGACAGGCTCTCCCGGTGAGGTCGTTTCTCTGGACAGGTTTTGGTGCCACCAGTTCCCGGCTCGATGTCGGTGGAAGGCGAAAGTTCCCGGTTCCTCGGAGTATTGGGAAATTGCAACTTTGCCGCCCTTGGAGGAATCGCTTCTTCCACAAGGGACTGTTTCCTCCTTAAGAGAATGGCAGAAGTGGGCTGGGATCCTCCTTTTGGACCCCAATTGTCAACAGGCAAGTAAGCAATTTGAGAAATTAAAGTCAGCTCTGCGGCAGGATTTTGAGTCGGGGGCCGGCGAGGCAGGGGAATGTCTGCAAGAGTTTCTCAGGGTCGCTTCGGGCTTAAAACAGGCACCAGACAAAATCGCGAGAACTGCAGCTGTCTGGGGTAAAGCTTTGGAAAGCTTTTTAGGATTACGCTGGTATCCCCCAATTGATTGGGATGCAAATCGGCTAAGTGACCAACCCCTAGGGTGGGAGGTACTGGAGCAAGCGGCATCCCGGTGTACGTATAACTCGGCTAATCCGCTCGGAAGGGTAGTCAGTGTCGAGCGTTTCTCAACAACTGAAAAAGGTGCCCGATTTACAGTCAGTCTGGGTGCTCGCGGTGACAACGCTTGTGTAGACGCTAGCTCGGCGTTGTTGACATCTGCTCACGAGGTTTCCCAGCTGTTCCGGAAATCTGCCAAGGAAGTTCCCCGATGGGTCTTGGAGGCGGTCAATCTTTGTTCCCATTTGCTTCGCTTAGAAGTCGGGAGATGGGGCGGCGGGGGTGTGCCGATGGAGCCGGACTCTATGGAGGACAGTTTAGCCACGGCCTTGGAGAATTTATTGAGCGTTTTGCAGCAAGCTACTAACTTGCAGTTCTCCTCGGAGGATGTGTCTGCAAAATTAGGGCAGTTTGCAGAAAGCATAAAAGAGTGGGCCCAGGTACATGGATTTGAGATAATCCCCCATGAATTTGAGATTGTCCCGCGGCATTTTAAATTCCAATTTGTGGTGGATGACTTAACGCCCGAGGAGCGAAATTTTTGCGGGTTCGAATTCGACGAAAATCTCCTACCGGGAGAGGTACAAGCAGTTGTGGAAAAATTTGGATGGCGACACAGGTATCGCCAGGACTTAAAGGAGAACCCGAGGATGGTCGTGAAAATAGGACCTCCTCGGGGATACCAGGAGTTGCAGCGGGCGTTTGCGCAAGCCGTAGATGCTTTTCCCGGCCACAAGGAGAAACTTTCGGTAGTACTGAACAAACCATTAAGCTTATTAAATGCTTGGCCTGAAAGGCTTTCCGGTACTCGCGAAGCCAACCGGAAAAGGGAGATGATTTCGCTAATCCTATATTTTTACAAGGAGCTAACGCTATCTCTGCGCGATTTGTTGCCGGAGGAAATAGAGGGGATTTGGGAGCAATTGCGAAGTCCCATGGAAGTTCTTCTTCGAGATTACGATCTGCGATTTTGGGAACCGCGATCCCTCCTTGAAGCCAAAGATGAGACCAAATGTGTATTGGTCGGTCCGTTTCAGCGAGCACCAAATAAGTTCAAGGTGTTGATGCCTGGTTTATCCCAGGGAGATGCCTTAGTAGCAACGGCGACTGTGTGGTTGTATCGAGAATAATATTTCCGGGGCCATATCTATGCCTGGCAGTACTGGGCAGTATCTTTGCTCGCTGACAGTCTGCGTTTTGGCTTTGTCGCTAGTAGTCACTGGTTTAATCGGTGCTTACCTTCCGGGTTATGCTTTGCTTACTCCGGCGACATTTCGGTGGTGTACGGCGATGCTGGTGCTGGCTGGAGGTATGGCAATCCTCTTTGGGATATTCAGGGATTTCCTATCCAGAGATTGGGATTTGTTTCGGAATCATGAAACTGCTGCCGAGCCTTCTGAGGGGCATTGGGGCCCGGGAAGAGTAAACTTTTTGATTCGAAGCTGTACAAAACTTTTCGGGGAATACCGGGCTAATCGTGAGCCTGTGGATCTTGCGGCTTTTGGGGCCGCCAAGGCCGCTGCCAACAAGGAAATTTTCCGTAGTTTGGTGGCTTATCAGCTTCCACTGTTCCTGCTGCCCTTGCTTGTGTTTACGGAGCGGCTATTCAACTACGTTCATTCGGAAGATCTCAATTCGGAAAAGTTCTTCCGTGAGGCCTGGATCGGCTGGGGGGTGATTGCGGGGGTAGCCGTGCTCGAATTGTCTTGGGAATTTCGTTGGCGTCTGAGCATAGTACGATGGGTACAATCCACGATCGAAGCTGCCCTGCTTCACCACTTGGCGGAAGAACTCCCGCCAATCTCCACCGTTGAGACGGATTCCTTGAAGCTTGCTCCCGAGCCTCTGTTTTCTGAAAGTGAGGTTAAGATGGAACAATCGCCCTCGGCGCCGTCTCTGCAAGAGATGGCTTCGAAAAAGCTGCCTAGTCCGCCCACGGAGGAAAAACCGATCCAGGAAATCGATCTTTGATTCTATTTGGGAGCGCAATATCAATTCGTTTGGAATTGTATAGGGGCGAAGGAAAACAAAGTGATTTTGGCACGGGTCGTTGAAGCGGAGCAGGATGAGAAAAGGTGATGCAGCCGCGTTCTGAAGTGGGACTAGGAGATGAACACCGGCTTTAAGTTCGTGCTTTGGGCGACTTTCTTCATTCCTCCGCTTGTTATCGCCGGGATGATATGGTTCGGGTCCTTCCTTCTTGGCGAGCTTCACAAGGAGCCGGAGGTACGTGTTGTCGCTCCGGAGAGAATCGTTGTGATAGAAAGTTCTGGAGAACTTTCGATCCCCGTGGTGTGTCATTTTCCCGAACGGAAGGTTCCCTTTCTACCAGCGCGGTTTAGTTCTGTTCGAGCAAAGTTTTCTGTTGTTCCTTCTTCAGCAGTTCATGGGCGGGATTTTGTTGCCCCAAAAAGTTTCGATTTATCCTTCGAGGATGCTTCTAGCTCGAAGATCACCGTAAAACTGGTCGACTCGTTGCAGGTGGAAGGTTCCCGATTACTTTCCGTCAACCTGGAGGAACTTTCTGGGGCTAAATTTGAAGGGCCCAAAAGGATCGAGGTTGAAATCAAGGACGACGAAACTCCTTCTTTGTGGATTAAAATTCCGAGCGTCATCGAGGTAGAGAATGTACAACAGGTGCTGGCTACAGTGGAGATCAAGCCGCCTTTTGCCTATGAAACTCGCCTTGTTTGCCGAACGCGGGACGGAGACGCTGTTGCGGGAAGGGATTACGATCGCGTTGACAGCGAAGTGCTCATACCGCCGGGCCAGCCAAATTACCCCGTGGAGCTGACGGTCAGGCGAGGGAGCGGGCTTCGAACGGAGCGGCAGTTTTTCCTTTCGGCGACACTCTTTGCAGGAACAGAAGAGGTAGTTTCTGCTGAGTCCGCGATTCGTTTGCGATTGCTGTCTCCGCCGGTAGTTAGTGTCGTCCTTAGCGACATGGAATGGCGGGTAACCCAGGATTCGCAGACAATCATGACACCCGTGAGATTAAGTGGCCCTACGGACGTTGAGCTGCCGTTACGCGTAGTGACCGAAGACGGGACGGCTCGCGCGGGCGTTCACTATCAAGCGAAGAATGAACGACTTATCTTTCGGCCTGGGGAGGTCCGCCGGGAAGTTGCTATTTCGCTTCTTCCTCGCGAGCCTGATGGATCCACTGTTTCTTTCCGGGTGAAAGTGACCAGCGAAAAGGACGCCACAGTCCTCGGGGTGGCAACCATTACCCTCCGCTATCCAGCCCCGCAGCCCTTGCTCGAAATTCCCGATAAACTAACCGTCTCACCTCACCCGTGGGAAAAGACAACGTTACGTGTGAATCTCCGCCTTTCTCGGCCGGCCGAGGAGCCCTGTAGTGTGTACTTTGAAACTGTGCCAGGGGAGGCAAAGCCACCCCAATATGTCTCAGCTCGGGGACACCTAGTGTTTGATCGGGGGGAACAAGTGAAGCAAATTCAATTAGAACTGGTGGGCTTACCCGTCGGTAGCCGGGACCAGTCCTTTCGAATATCGTTTTCCAACCCCCAAATGTTGCGCTTATCCCGAAAGGAAACTGTGATCACGATTCAGGCCCTTCAGGGGTTGACCGGATCTGCCCTGGTAATCGTACCACTCACGGAGTCTCTTCACGAGTATTGGAACCAGTTGCACTCCCAGTTGCAAAAAGTAGCTGAGGCGCCCGA
>Ga0308410_1001780_pt1 | contig 12440 bp, 10 predicted proteins | sample HotsprOSTMatCore_FD_203467 | JGI IMG/M metagenome (GOLD analysis project Ga0308410, IMG submission 203467) | Hot spring phototrophic mat microbial communities from Octopus Spring, Yellowstone National Park, Wyoming, United States -... | ecosystem: Environmental > Aquatic > Thermal springs > Hot... | reverse complement strand
ATGCCGAGGGGCGGCGCGAGATCGTGGGCCTGCACATCGGTCCATGCGCGGCCGAGACCTTCTGGGCCGCCTTCCTCAGGCGCCTGCTCAAGCGCGGCCCGAAGCGCGCGAAGCTCGTCGTCTCCTGTGCCCAGGAGGGGGTGACGGCGGCGATCGCCCGCGTTGTCGGCGCGACCTGGCAACGCTGCGGGATCCGCTGGACGCGGCCGATCTCGGCAAGGCCCAGCAAGCCATGGCCACGGCAGCGCTGCGCCAGGCGTTCCAGCAGCCCGACCAGGGGAGGGCCCGGCAGACTTGGCGCCACGTCGCCGATCGGCTCCGCCGCCGTTGGCCGAAGCCCGGCACGCTCATGGACGACAGCCGGGACGACGTGCTCGCCTCATGGCGTCCGGGCCCGGCACAGGACCAAGCTGCGGTCGGTGAATACGCTCGAGCGGCTGACCAAGCAGGTGAAGCGCCGCGTCGACGTGGTCGGCGTCTCTCCCGCCGCGGGCTCCATCAGTCGCCCGATGGGCGCGGCCCTGCTCGAGGCCAAAGACGAATGGCAGATGCCCCAACCGCTGCATGGGCGTCGCAGCCTCGAGCGACATGCTGAAACTGCCACCACGCCACGAAACCCCGCCACCTCCGCCCCAGGCCGCCTAAGCCGTCACCACCTCATGCCCATCCGTGCTCGGCTCCACGCGCTTCCGTCTGCGCGGCCTCGCCCAGGTGGTGACGGAGCGGACCTCCCTTGATCGCGCTCGACCGCAATCGCCGCAGGCTCCGCCGCCTGAAGCTCGGTGCTCGCCACCGCTCGCCCGAGCCACCCCTCCCGCCGTCGGACCCTGGACGTGCAAAGACGGCAACGGGTGGGGTGGCGAGGAGCCTGCTCTGCCAGGGCCGGGAGCGGTCGTGTGCCGCCTCGATCGTGCAGGGCCGCCATCTCCCGGCCTGCAGCGCCGCGCCCACGCCGCCGCCGCGAGCGACGAGAACGGTTGATCCCGGCGCGACTCTGCCGCAGGCTGGACACAGCCACGCGCAGGAGGCGGCGCGATCGCCCTTTGGGGCGGCTCGACGAGGGGAGCGGGAGATGGGTGCAGCGGTCGGCAGACTGCCCCGCAGGAAGCATACGGCGCGGGCCTGATGCCGCAGGACGCGATCGCCGATCCCCGCTACGCCCGCGCCGCGCCACGCCGCGCCTTCCGCCTGTCCTGGCGCGATCCGACCGTGCGCAGCGTCGTCTGGCAGATCGTCATCATCGGCTTGGTCGGCTTCGTGGTCTGGTGGCTGGTGGCGAACACCATGCGCAACCTCGAAGTGCGCCGCATCGCCACCGGCTTCGGCTTCCTCGACCGCGAGGCGGGGCTGCCGATCGCCGAAGCCTTGATCCCCTATACGCCGGCCGACACCTATGCCCGCGCCCTCCTCGTCGGGATCCTCAACACGCTGCGCGTGTCGTTAATCGGCATCGTGCTGGCGACGATCCTGGGCACGCTCATTGGCATCGCGCGGCTGTCGCAGAACTGGCTGCTGGCGAAACTCGCCGCGGTGTATGTCGAGCTCCTGCGCGACCTGCCGCTCCTGCTGCAGCTGCTGTTCTGGTACGCGCTGATGCAGGGCTTGCCGGGGCCGCGCCAGGCGTTGAATCCGGTGGGCTCGGTGTACCTCTCGAACCGCGGCATCAAGTTCCCGTGGCTCGTCTGGGAGCCGGCACACACGGCCGCCCTGCTGGCCCTGCTGGCGGGCGGCGCCGCCTTGGCGCTGCTCGCGCGCCGCTTCAAGGCGCTGCAGATGGCGACCGGGGTGCGCCCGCGGCTCTGGCCTTGGGCTCTCGCGCTGCTCGTTGGCTTGCCAACGGCGGTCTGGGCCGTCATGGGCGCGCCCGTCGCGATCGACGCGCCGGTGCTGCGCGGCTTCAACTTCCAGGGCGGGGCGACCATCACGCCCGAGTTCACCGCCCTGCTGCTCGGCCTCGTCCTCTACACGGCGGCCTTCATCGCCGAGATCGTGCGCGCCGGCATCCTCGCCGTCCACACCGGACAGTGGGAGGCGGCCGGCGCCTTGGGGCTCACGCGCGGCCAGCAGCTCCGCCTGATCATCCTCCCGCAGGCGCTGCGCGTCATCATTCCGCCGATGACCAGCCAGTACCTCAACATCACCAAGAACTCCTCGCTCGCGGTCGCGGTCGGCTACCAGGACATCGTCTCAATCGCGAACACGACGCTGAACCAGACAGGCCAAGCGATCGAGGGAATCGCCATCATCATGGCCGTCTATCTCACCATCAGCCTGTCGATCAGCCTGTTCATGAACTGGTACAACGCGCGCGTCGCGCTGAAGGAGCGGTGAGACGATGACGCCGCCGCCTGCCCAGTCCGCAACCATCGGCGCGACCGGCATGCCGGTTCGGGCCGAGGGGCCGCGCCGCCCGCCGGCGCTGTCGGTCGGGCCGGTCGGCTGGCTGCGCGCCAACCTGTTCTCGTCGTGGCTGAACACGGCGGTGACGATGGTGCTGGTCTATCTCGTCGTCTCCTGGGCGCTCGGGCTGATCTCCTGGGGCGTGCTCAACGCCGTCTGGGACGTGCCCGGCACCGGTCCGCGGGTCGATACCTCGGCCTGCCGGGCGGTCCGCGGCGAGGGCGCATGCTGGGCGCTGATCGGCGAGAAGTACCGCTTCATCCTGTTCGGGCTCTACCCCTTCGACGAGCAGTGGCGGCCCGCCCTGGTGGTGGCGATCTTCGTCGCCCTCTACATCGTCTCGGCGATGCGGCGGTTCTGGAACCGCTGGCTCGGGCTGATCTGGCTCGTCGCGCTGACGGCGATCGGCGTGCTGATGTGGGGTGGGGTGTTCGGCCTTCCCTTCGTCGACCAGGAGCGCTGGGGCGGGCTGCCGATCACGCTGATCCTCTCCACCTTCGGCATCGCCTTTGCGTTCCCGCTCTCGATCCTGGTGGCGCTCGGGCGGCGGCAGACCGCGATGCCTGCGGTGAAGGCGCTGTGCGTCGTCTATATCGAGCTCATCCGCGGCGTGCCGCTGATCAGCCTGCTGTTCATGGCCTCGGTGATGTTTCCCCTGTTCCTGCCCGAGGGGATGAACATCGACAAGCTGCTGCGCGCGCAGGTCGCGATCATCCTGTTCGCCGCCGCCTATCTCGCCGAGGTGGTGCGCGGCGGGCTCCAGGCCCTTCCCAAGGGCCAGTACGAGGCGGCGGAAGCGCTCGGCCTCTCCTACTGGCAGGAGACCGGCCTCATCATCCTGCCGCAGGCGCTGCGGCTGGTGATCCCGCCGCTGGTGAACACCTTCATCGGCATGTTCAAGGACACCTCGCTGGTGCTGATCATCGGCATCTTCGACCTGCTGAACACGGCCAAGACCTCCATCATCGAGCCCGCCTGGCAGGGCTTCGGCGTCGAGGCCTACCTGTTCGTCTCGGCGATCTACTTCGTGTTCTGCTTCGCGATGTCGAAGTACAGCCAGGATCTCGAGACCGAGTTCAACCGCCACCGCCGGCGCTGAGACAGCGAGCGCGATCCGGGAGAGGCATGATGCGACAGGACGCGGCACGAACGGGCGAGGCGCCGGCGACGCGGACCGGTGCGGGCGGCGGCGCCCAGCCGATGATCGAGCTGGTCAACGTCAACAAGTGGTTCGGAGCCCTCCACGTGCTGCGCGACGTGACCCTGACCGTCGCCGAGCGCGAGCGCGTGGTGGTCTGCGGCCCGTCGGGCTCGGGCAAGTCCACCATGATCCGCTGCATCAACCGGCTGGAGAGCCACCAGGAAGGCCAGATCATCGTCGACGGCATCGAGCTCACCGACGATCTGAAGAACATCGACGCCATCCGCCGCGAGGTCGGCATGGTGTTCCAGTCCTTCAACCTGTTCCCGCACCTCACCATCCTGGAGAACTGCACGCTGGCGCCGATCTGGGTGCGCAAGATGCCGAAGAAGCAGGCCGAGGAGCTGGCGATGGAATACCTGACCCGGGTGCGCATCCCCGAGCAGGCGCACAAGTATCCCGGCCAGCTCTCCGGCGGCCAGCAGCAGCGCGTGGCGATCGCGCGCGCTCTCTGCATGCGCCCGAAGATCATGCTGTTCGACGAGCCGACCTCCGCGCTCGACCCCGAGATGATCAAGGAGGTGCTGGACGTGATGGTGGAGCTCGCCCACTCCGGCATGACGATGGTGGTGGTAACGCACGAGATGGGCTTCGCGCGCACCGTCGCCGACCGGGTCGTGTTCATGGACCGCGGCGAGGTGGTGGAGGTCGGCCCGCCGACGGAGTTCTTCGCCAACCCGAAGAGCGAGCGGCTGAAGACCTTCCTCAGCCAGATCCTCGGGCACTGACCCGAAGCGGGTCAGCCCCGCTCCGCCTCCCTCACCCCTCCGGTACGCGGATCGATCTCGCCCTCGAGCGCGCGGCCGCGCTGGTCGCGGCCCTCCGAGCGTGGCCGATCCTCCTCTCGGCCCCCCGGGCTTTGGCGACAACGCGCGGATCGCCACCCTGTTCCATCGCCGTCCCTCCGCCCGCTTCCTGGACGTCGGCGCGGGGCTGGGCGTAGGGTCCGCCGCGCGAGTCGGACAGCAGCGTGGCCGCGGGGAGGCCGATGGACAGTCCAGCGGACGGAGACGGGGAGGGCGGCTGGTCGGCGCTGATGGCCGCCGCCCAGGACGGCGACCGGCGCGCCTATGAGCGGCTGCTGCGCGAGATCGTGCCGTTCCTGCGCGGCGTGGCGCGGCGGCGGCTGCGCGGCGAAGCGGATGTCGAGGATGCCGTGCAAGATACCCTGCTTACGATCCACCAGATCCGCCACACCTACGACCCGTCGCGGCCCATCCGTCCCTGGCTCGGCGCCATCGCTGAACGGCGCGCGCTCGACCGGGTGCGGTCGGTCTCGCGCCGGGCCGGCCGCGAGGAGGAACTGACCGACCTCCATCACGAAACCTTGCAGGGGTCTTCGACGAATGAAGGGGAGCGCCGTCTTCAGGCCCGGGATGTCCGAGCGGCGGTCGCGGACCTGCCGCCGGCTCAGCGCCGGGCGATCGAGCTCCTGAAGCTCCAGGGGCTCAGTCTTGCCGAGGCCTCGGTCCGGACGGGCCAGTCGGTGACGTCCCTGAAGGTGGCGACCCACCGAGCGGTCCTGGCGCTACGACGCCGGATCGGCGGGGACGAGAGGACGTGACGACGTGCGGACGGAAGATCTCGTGGGTTCACTCAGCGCAGACCTCGCACCGGTGAAGCGGCTGCGTCCGCCGATGGTGCGGGCGGCCGGCTGGCTCGTGCTGTCGGTGCTGGTGATCGGCGCGGTGGTGACGGTCAAGGGCTTCCGCCCCGATCTCGAGGCACGGCTTGTCGAGCCTTGGGAAGTCGCGCAGCTCGCGGCGGCGCTCGCCACCGGCGTGCTCGCCGCCATCGCCGCGTTCCATCTCGCCCTGCCTGACCGGTCGGATTCCTGGGCGCTGCTGCCGCTGCCGGGGTTCGCGCTCTGGGTGGCAAGCCTGGGCTGGGGCTGCGTGGCGGACTTCATCCGTCTCGGGCCCGACGGGATCGCACTCGGCACGTCCTGGAGCTGCCTCGGCTTCATCCTGGCGCTGAGCCTCCCGCTCGGCGGCGCGATGCTCTTCGCGCTCCGCCACGCGGGGCCGATCCGCCCGGTGCCGACGGCGGCGATCGGCGTGCTCTCGATGGCGATGCTCGCCTCGGTCGGATTGTCGCTGGTGCATCACCTGGACGCCGCGGTCATGATCCTGGTCTGGCACGCGGGCGCGGTGCTGGTGGCGGTGGCGCTGAGCACCGGCCTCTCGCGCCCAGGCTTCCGGATTGCCCGGCGTCTCTCGACCGCGGCGGCGTGACGCCGTTCAAAACCGGTAGCAGGACTGCAGGGCCGAGCGGATCGAGGCGGTCGAGCCGCGCAGCGAGATCGTGCCCTGACGCACGCCGTTGATCGCCACCGCCGCCTCGCTGTCGCGCCCCGCCAAGAGCTGCGGCAGGCGCGACCCGCGCAGATCCGCGTACCAGACATTCTGCCCGCCGCCAGGCTGCTCGCCGATCGGATGGTCGATCCGGCCGAGCGAGGGAAACAGGAAGGTCACGGTTGCCTGGCTGACACTCGGCCGGCCGCGCAACTGCACCGCGACCACGGGCGCGCCGTTGAAGCAGAGCAGCGAGAGCGAATGGATCACCCCCGGACCCGCCACCGTCGCCACCGGCGTCCGCCCGGCGACCGGGCGCAGCGACCAGTCGCCCGGCGAGGGCGGCGGCGGGCGGGCCGCCTGCGGTCCCGGCGCGGGCTGGGCCGGCTGCCCCGACGGCCGCGCCGGTCCGCCGAGCAGCGCGAGCTCGCGGCCGTTCCAGGAGAATGCCCGCGTGCAGCCCTCGCTCGCGATCCCGCCGGCACGGCACATGGCGCCGTGCAGCGAGACCTCGATCACCGGTGGCGTGCCCTGGATCAGCCGCCATCCCTGGACGTGCCCGAGCGCCTGGTTCTTGAATTCGCCACCGCTCGAAATGAACACCGCGAGCGAACAGCCGGCCGAGCCGCAGAAATACGACCACGCGTTGGCACAGGTGAACTGCTGGAAGTCGAGGATAAAGTCCTCGATCCCGTCACCGTTCAGGTCCACCCGGGTCTCGTAGCCCGGGTTCAGCGAGGGCGTGCCGCCCGCCTCGCGACAGGCCCGGAACGACTCCGCATTGGTGCGCGCGATCGGCTCGGGCTGTGCCACGGCCGCTGCTGCGGTCAGCACGGCGAGTATCACCGGGATCACCCGAAGCATGTCCGCCCTCCTCCACCGCACGCCCGCCGCACGGCGATGCCACCGTCGTCCGTTTCTGGACGCGCGGCAAGCCGCGTTGCTACCCGCGCTGCACGAAGCCCGGAGCCGGCACCTCATCCGCCGCCTCGATCACCTCGACCGCCGCGACACGCGCGGTCAGGGGGCCGCGCCGCAGCGCCTCTATGAACTGGGCGACCGCCGCCGCCTCGCCGGCCGCCAGCGCCTCGACCCGACCGTCCTGCAGGTTGCGCACCCAGCCATCGATGCCGAGCCGATCCGCCTGGCGCTGGGCGAAGGCGCGGAACCCCACGCCCTGCACGCGGCCCGAGACGAGGATGCGCACCGTCCTCACGCGACCGGCTCGGCTTCGGCGAGGGCAAGAATGCGCGCGGCCAGATGCACATCCTCGGCGATCCCGGCGAGCCGCGCCGCAGCTTCCGCATCCTCGCCCCAAGCCTCGCTCTGGAACCCCTCGTCGAGGGTGGCCAGCGCGTGCGCCTCCGCGGCGCCGATCCGCCGCTCGGCGAGCGCTAGCCCGAGCACCAGCGAACCGAGCGCGGGCACCGCGACGCCGAGTGCTGCGAGGGCAATCGGGTGGCGGCGGGCGAGGGCGGCGCGCAAGGCGGCGCACGCCTGGGGCGGCTGCGCGACGGGCACCACGCCGGCGGTGACCACGAGCGGCGCGTCGAGCGCGAGCGCGGCCCAGTCGAGCAGGGGCTGCCAGCGCTCGGCCTGGCGGGCGGCGAGTTCGGGCGGATGCTCGGCGCGGTAGCAGAGCAGGTCGGTCTCGCCATAGGCCGCCAGCGCCTCGACCGTCGCTTCCGGCGCCGGCGCGATCCGATCGATCGCGGTGGCGATCACGCGCGTCGTCCTCAGCGTGGCGAGGCTCACCTCCGCGCCCTTCCCCCCGCCCGCCGCCTGCCACTCCTCGGCGATCGCGGCGGCGAGGCTCCGGATCGGCACGATCAGCGCCGCGCCCGAGGGCAGGCGCATCGGCCGTCCGTCCAGCGCCACGCCCCAGCCGTGCTCTCGCGCGACCGGCTCGGCGCGATCCCAGAACCGCTTCATCGCCCGAGGCGCGGCAGGATCTGCTGCAACGGGCTTGCCGGCCGCTGCTGTTGCGGCTCCGGCTGCCGGGCCGGCGCAGGCTCCTCCTGCGCCGGCGCGGTCTCGGCGGCGGGGGTCGGGCCGGGCCGGCCGCCGCGCGCGATCGCGAGTTGGGCCGGGCAGTCGTCAGTGGTGGCCCCGCCACGCGCCGCGCCGACCACCCCGCCGACGATCGCGCCGAGCGGGCCGGCGACCGCGCCCGCCTGCGCCCCGGCGGCCGCACCCGCGCCCATCTGGCCGAGCGCGCCGACGGCACCCGCGGCATCGGGGCGGATCGAGGGGTTGAGGAAAGTGCCGCGGACGTTCACCGGAACGGCGATCCCGCCACCGGCGATCTTCAGCGTCGGCAGCATGCGCAGCGCCAGCGTCTCGGGCCCGAGATGCACCGTCCCCGACCCGGCCACCTTGGCGAGGTTGCTGTCGAACAGGAAGGCGCGCGCCGTCGCGACGCCGGATGCCGCGTCGAACCGCACCGCGAGGCAGCGCACGTTCGACACGCCGTCGCGCGGCGCGCCCGGCACCAGGGCGCGCCAGAGCTCGCCGGCGATAAGGTCGATCAGCCGGTTGTCGATGTCGAGATTGGCCCCGGCGAGCCCGAAATGCCCGTCCAGCGTCGCGGCGATCCGATGCGGCGTCGAACCGGTGCCGCGCAGATCGGCATCGAGCTCGACCCGCCCACCGACGCGGTAGCCGCCGCCATAGGTGGCGAGCAACTGGCGCAGCTCCAGCGACGGCGCCGAGAGCTGGATGCGCACGGGCGGCTCGGGCCGAGAGGCATCCAGGGTCAGGCGCAGCGTCACCGCCCCGCCCGGCACGGTCGCGGTCAGCGGATCGAGCCGCAGGTTGCCGCGATCGAGCGCGAGCGTCCCGCCGATCTCGCGATACTCGTCGCCGCCGAGGCGGAGCGTGGCGAGCTGGAGCCGCACCGAGGCGTCCGTCTCGCGCAGCGCATCGAGCGGCAGTGGATCGTCCGGGATCATGCGTTGCCGCGGCGCCGGACGGGCGGCGGGGGCGGCCGGCGCTGCGGGGGCGGAGGCCGCGGCAGGCTGCCCGTTGCCGAGCGCCGCCAGCAGCGCATCCGCATCGACGAGCTGGCCCTCCAGCCGCGCCTCGACGCGCAGCCGGGCCGCGGGCGTCACCGTGACCGTGCCGGCGAGATCGGACCCGGCGGCCTTGAGCGCCATGTCGGCGAGCGTGACCTGGCCCCGGTCCCCGGGACCGCGAACGTGGCCGGTGAAGGCGATCTCCTTCAGCGGCGGCAGCGCGGTGCCGGCGAGGCGCGAGAGCGCGGCGAGATCGGGCACGCGCACATCCACCGCCACGTCCGCCCGCGGTGCAGGCGAGGCCGGATTGAGGACATTGCCCTTGATGCCGGCCCGGGCGCCGGCGGCGGCGAGGGTGACATCAACCGGCCAGGACACGCGCTCGGCCGCCCCCGGCAGCAGCGCGGCGAGCGGGCCGAACGTGCCTTCGAGGCGCGCGGGCGTCTCGTTCACCACGGCCTCGCCGGTGAGGCGGATCGGCGCGTTGGTGTCCGGTGCGGCGACCTCGATGCGCCGCACCGTCACGCCGGGCACCAGCGCGGAAAGATCGCTCTCGGCGAGCGCGAGCCGGATCGCGCGCAGTTCCGGGATCGGCGCCCCGCTGTCCCGCGCGGCGACCGAGATGTCGATGCCGCGCAGCGGCGGCAGCGGCGGCGCTCCCGGGATCAGCGCGGCGAGCCGGGCGAGGTCGGGGACGGTCGCCGCGACGGTCACCTCGTAGCCCCGGCCCGCCATCGGCTCGGTGATCGTGCCCTTGAGCCCGAGCCGGGCGCCCGCGAGCGCAACCGCGAGGTCCACCGGGAAGGGCGTGCGCGCGGCCGGATCGAGCAGGCGCGCGAGCGGCCCGGCCGTGCCGCTGACGGTGAACGCGGTGCCGTCGAGCGCGGCCTCGAGGTCGAGCCGCATCGGCTGTCCGTCCGGGATCGCGGCCTGCAGGCGCGGGATCGCGAGCGTGATGGTCTCGCCGGAGCGGCCGTCGCGATACGCCACCGTGCCGCGCTCGATGCGCAGGTCGCCCACCGCGATCTGCGGCGGCGCCCGGCGGTCGGCGGGCGGCTGGCCGGGCGCGGGGGGCGGCTCGAGCGGCGCGCCCGGCGCGGGCAGGACCTCCCAGTTGCCGCGCCCCTGCGCGTCGGTCTCGAGCAGGATGTCGGGCTCGATCAGCACGATCCGCTCGATCGCGATCTCGCCGCGGATGAGCGGCAGCACCGAGAGCGCGACCTGCATCGAGGCGAGCTTCGCCATCTCCGGCCGGGTGCCCCAGGAGGCATTGGCAAAGGCCACGCGCTCCGCGGCAAGCGTGGGCCGAAGCGACGGCCGGAGCCGGATCGGCCCGTCGAGCACGAGATCGCGGCCCGTCGCCTGTTTCGCCGCCTGCTGGATGCGCGGCTTGTAGGACTCGGGGTCGAAGGTGGCGAGGAAGATGCCCGCCCCCGCCACCGCGAGCAGCAGAAGCACGCCGAGGCCGATCAGCGTGTAGCGCAGGATTCGCATGGTGGCGATCTCCGAGAATGCCTGAGTGACGAGACTACCGCCGCGGCGCGGCCCAGGTTATCGCCCGCGCGCGGGTGTGATCGGCCGAGGCGCGGCGAAGCCGAATGCCTTGAAGGTGTCGCGCATATGCGGCGGCAATGGGGCCTCCGCGCGCAGCACCCCGCCGTCGGGATGCGGGATGGTCAGCCCTCGCGCGTGCAGGTGGAGCTGCTCCGGGAAGCCGTCCAGCATCGCCGCCGCGCCACCGTATTTCGCATCGCCCAGGATCGGGCAGGAGAGGCCGACGCAGTGCACGCGGAGCTGGTGCGTGCGCCCCGTCCGCGGCGAGAGTTCGAGCCACGCCGCGCGCTGCCCGGCCACATCCAGCGTGCGGTAGTCGGTGATCGCGTGCGCGGCATCCGCCGCGTCGCGGCCGGCGAGCGTGACGCGCTCGCCGCGCAGCCCAGCCCGTTTGGCAAGCGGAGCGTCGATCCGGCCTTCGCGCGGGGTCGGCACGCCGACCGTCACGGCCCAGTAGGTCTTCGCGGCCGCGCGCGAGCGGAATGCCGCGGCGAGGCGGCTCGCCGCGGCGGCGGTGCGCGCGACCAGCAGCACCCCCGTGGTATCGCGGTCGAGGCGGTGCACCAGCCGCGGCCGCTCCTCCGCGCCGAAGCGCAGGCCGTCGAGCAGCGCATCGAGGCTCCGCACGATCCCGGGCCCGCCCTGGACGGGCAGGCCGAACGGCTTGTCGAGCACGATCACGCTGGCGTCGCGGTAGAGCACGAGGCGTTCAAGCTCCTTGACGTCGCGCGGATCGATCGCGGGCGCGCGCTTCCGCCGCGGCGCGTCAAGCTCGCCGAGCGGGGGGATGCGCACGGACTGGCCGGGGGCGAGCCGGGTGCCGGTCTCGACGCGCTTGCCGTCCACGCGGATCTGCCCGGTGCGCAGCAGCTTCGCCAGCGCGCCATGGGTGAGGCCGGGAAAATGGCGGCGGAACCAGCGGTCCAGCCGGATCTGCGCCTCGTCCGCGGCAACGATCCGCGTCTCCACCGCGCTCATGGCCGCCGCTTCCGCCTGAGCCGGTCCCACTCCGCCAACCGCTCGGCGATCGCCGCCTCGCGCCCGCGCGTGGTCGGGCGGTAGAAGCGCGGCCGCGCCATGCCCTCGGGGAAGTAGTCCTGACCCGAGAACCCCTCCTCGGTGTCGTGGTCGTACTCGTAGCCGCGCGCGTAGCCGAGCTCCTGCATCAGCCGGGTCGGCGCGTTGAGGATGTGCTTTGGCGGCATCAGCGAACCGGTCTCGCGCGCCGCCCGCTGTGCCGCGCCCCAGGCCACATAGGCGGCGTTCGACTTCGGCGCCGTGGCGAGGTGCAGCACGGCCTCGGCGAGCGCGAGTTCGCCCTCGGGGCTGCCGAGCCGCTCGTAGGTCTCCCAGGCCGCGAGGGCCACCTGCAGCGCGGTCGGGTCGGCGAGGCCGACATCCTCGGAGGCGAAGCGGACCACGCGACGGGCGATGTAGCGCGGGTCCTCGCCGCCCGCGATCATGCGCGCCAGCCAGTAGAGCGCGGCGTCGGGGTCGGAGCCGCGCATCGACTTGTGCAAGGCCGAAATGAGGTTGTAGTGCTCCTCGCGGTCCTTGTCGTAGAGCGCGGCGCGCCGCTGCAGCACGCGGGCGAGGCCGTCGGGGCCGAGCGGTTCGGTGTGCGCCGGCAGCGCCAGCAGCTGTTCGGCCAAGTTGAGCAGATGGCGCCCGTCGCCGTCGGCCATCGCGCAGAGCATGGCGCGCGCCTCCGCCGTGACGGGCAGGGAGCGGCCGGCGAGCCGCTCGGCGCGGCCGAGCAGCGCCTCCAGCGCCGCCTCGTCCAGCCGCTTCAGCACCAGCACGCGGCAGCGCGACAGCAGCGCGCCGTTCAGTTCGAAGGAGGGGTTCTCGGTTGTGGCGCCGACCAGCACGACCGTGCCGTCCTCCACCACCGGCAGAAACCCGTCCTGCTGGGCGCGGTTGAAGCGGTGGATCTCGTCGACCAACAGCAGCGTGCGCCGGCCGGCGGCACGCCGC
>Ga0308410_1001778_pt1 | contig 12446 bp, 10 predicted proteins | sample HotsprOSTMatCore_FD_203467 | JGI IMG/M metagenome (GOLD analysis project Ga0308410, IMG submission 203467) | Hot spring phototrophic mat microbial communities from Octopus Spring, Yellowstone National Park, Wyoming, United States -... | ecosystem: Environmental > Aquatic > Thermal springs > Hot... | reverse complement strand
CTCCGGGCAGAATGGTTGGCCCATAGTGAAGAATGCCCCGGAGAAAGGTGCCGGCACAAAGAATAACAGCCTCCGCCTGGTAAACTGCCCCTCCTCGGACTCGCACACCCACGGCTCGGAGCCCTTTGTCGGTTTTTTCCACCAAAAGATCGGTAACGGTCTCTTGCCGAAGCAAGACATTTGGTTGTTCCTCCACGAGTCGCCGGACAAATTGTTGGTAGGCCTTTCGATCGGCTTGCGCGCGGGGGCCGTGCATAGCCGGCCCTTTTCGCCGGTTCAACACCCGGAACTGAATTCCAGTGGCGTCAATGGCTCGGGCCATTGCCCCCCCAAGGGCATCGATTTCTCGGACCAGTTGTCCCTTCGCCACCCCACCAATGGCAGGATTGCAACTCATTTGTCCGACGGTATCCACGTTGGAGGTCAGAAGGGCAGTGCGAGCTCCTAACCGGGCGGCAGCCAGGGCGGCTTCCACTCCGGCATGACCCCCTCCGATTACCACGAGATCAAACTGGTATTTCCGATCCATACCCACTCGCGAATCCCACTTACGAAGAACTAGGACAGCTTCCAACTCCGATGGCCACTTTTGTGGAGCAAGCCCGAGTTTGGGGCTGCCCGGCGACCAAACGAGACCTGCAAACCAAATTCGTCAAGTGATTTTTGGATTTTTCCCGTTAGCCGGCCATTTACTGCCGGTCCAAACGGGGAGAAGGAATGAAGGCAACTTTACGGTATAAGTGCAGTTTGAACTCCCCTCCCGCAGTGAATGAATCTCTCCCCTGACTGAGGTATATAAATCCGCTCGCAAGTACTGGTCCGTGGGAGAGGTTCCGCGGGGACAACCGGCTTTGGTTACCCTTTTGCTATCCCAGACGTTATCACCCCACATGCACCGTTCTCGGACCCCCGTTCCTTTTCGTCGGACACACGTTTTTCCTCATGTGGGACAGGCTTTTCCTTCCATTGTACGGATAACCGGCGGAATTCTGGCAGGAAGCTTTCGCCAAACCCCCTGTGTTCCGGGGAAAAGCCGCACACAAGGAAGACGAGTGTTATTATTGGTGCCCAAATTCCCCGTGTTCTTGGGAAGGGCTGCTTACGGGATTACCTCCGAATAAGGCGGCTTGATCCCGCGAACGCAGCCACTTTTTGACCGAAGCCTGGTGTTCGAACGCCTCATCAGACGAGAGTTGAAAATTCATACCTTGTTCGTGAAACAGCGACAGGGGCTGTTCCCCGAGAATTACAGCCACGAGCCAGCCACCGGATACTCTGTTCGTGAAACAGCGACAGGGGCTGTTCCCCGAGAATTACAGCCACGAGCCAGCCACCGGATACTCTCCGGAGTGATTGAAGGAAGAAGATGATCTTGATCGGAGAGCTTTCGGAATAATCGGCTGATTGAGCAACAGAGTGCGAAGGCTTTGTTCCCCTGCTTTGGAATCCTGCCGGGAGGATTTTCTTTTCTAGCTTGTTTGCTGCCAAAGGAGAGGGTGCTACAGTGGCCACGGTGGGCAGACGTTCTTTATGATTTCCTGGTACTTCCCGGCAACACGAGGGAGGCACACCAGGCGGTGGAATTCCCAAAGGTTTGGAGGAGTCCGTTGATTTTGCTGCAGTTCTTTGCGGTGGGCCCGCGAGGTTCACCGGGTCTTCGGTAGTTGTTACAAGTTGGGGGAATGAGGTGTTTGGGATCCACGCCTGGTTCAGGGTGTGTCTCGGTTGGAGCGAATATTTTCCGCGGCCTTGTCGGGGAGGAGGAGAGAATACCAGTCTGGCTGGCACCTGGCACAGGGAATATAAGTTGGGGAAAGGCGAGAATGATGACGGACATTTTCCCGGGCTTGGAGGACAAGCACTCCTTTGAAGTATCTCCGGAACTTTATGACAAAATCATCCATTGGGAAAAACGGCTGGCTCACGAAGCTCCATTTTATCGGTGGCTATTTGACCGGTTTGCAGTCCGGCGAGTGTTAGATGTGGCATGTGGCACGGGGCATCATGCAGCGATGTTTCATTCGTGGGGTTTAGCAGTGGAGGGAGCCGACGCTAGCCCGGCAATGATTGCCTTCGCCAGGAGCCGCTTCGGAGAACCTCCCGGTTTGGCCTGGGTGGTGCGGAACTTTCTCACTGGCCATCCCCAGCCGGGAGCTTTCGACGCGGTAGTTTGCCTCGGCAACTCGCTTTCTCTTGCCCGCGACTCGATTCAGGTGGCGGAGGCCGTGCGAAGTATGTACGTAGCGGCTCGCAAAGGGGGTTGCCTTGTTATCCACTTTCTGAATTATGCCCGAGTTCCGGACCAATCCACGACCTGGCAAAAGGTACAGACCGTCAGTTGGCAGGGCCAGCCTTTGCTGGTCCTGAAAGGGCTCCATCGGCTGGGACAAGAGGCCCTGGTTACCTTTGTGCTAATCGATCCTCACCGGCCGGAGATTGTCCGAAGTTATACGGAGAAGATCCTTTGCACAGCTCTGGAATGGGCTATGAAAACGGCACTGACACTCGGATGTTCACCGGCTGCTATCGAGCTCTTCGCGGATTATGAATCGGGTAAGAGTTGGGAATTTTCTCCTGTAGTAAACCCACGCTTGCAAGCCGCACAGGATCTACTACTTGTGATCCGAAAGGATTAGACGTCGATCGCACCTGGCTCTTTTGACTCTTTTTTAGCGGAATGTTTGAAGGCAGGTACACCGGAGGAGATTGGGACGGTCAGAGGCTAAGAATGGCGTTTAACTCATACCTTTTAAAAGTGGTTCTGGGTCTTTCTCCGAAGCCTTGCCCCCCCGCGGGACGGCATTGGGAGGTGAACCTAAAGGTCGGCCGACAACAAGCGAACTGACATTCTGTTCATCCAGGCAAGCCGGGCGACTCCAACCGCGGCTTCACACTATTGCGATCTTGCACCTTACAATCGCGACAAAGTCCGAGGATAAACATCCGATGACCGGTGACCTCGAATCCATGGTCCTGAGCCAAACGGTCCCGAAGTTCTTCCAGGGCAGGAGCATGGAATTCAATCAACGCCCCGCAGGACTGACAAAAGAAGTGATCGTGAGAGGGGTACCCATACTCGTGCTCGTAGACAGCCCGAGGGCCGATGGTGATCTTGCGAAGAAGGCCGGCAGCCACGAGTTCGGCAAGGGTCCGATACACGGTAGGCCGACTCACCCGCCGCTGGTTGATCAAAGCCTGCAAATGATTTAGAAGCTCCTCGACATCGAAATGATCGTGATGACTAAATATCTGTTCCACGATCAGTTCGCGTTGGGGCGTCATCCGTTTACCTCTCCGGGCGAGGTATTGGGCAAACTGCTCGGCGGGAGCCGCTTTCGTCCTGAGCGGTTTTATTTCGGAGGGTTCGCTTACCATCTTTGCTTCTTGCCTGGCTGACCCTGCCTGGAGGAATCCCTTTGCTAGCGATAGTTTCTGACCCTCGACTAATCTTTAATTTTAGTCATGGGCCGATCTTTCGGACAAATCCCCGCAGTGTGAGTATCCTGAGGAATCCCTTCCGATTGATGCAAGCAGGGAATCGGCCGTCGAGGGAAAATAAGCAGGAAATCGGCCGTCGACGAAAAACAGGACAAAGTCCGGGTAAGAGCTGGATCTTCGCACTCGGCCCCCCCTCCGGCTGGGAGACAGCAGATCGTGGGGTTTACAGAAAGGGCAGGTGGCTAATCATGGTTGCGTCGAGTGGGACATTTGGGCGAGGAACGATTCCTATCGGGGAATCAAGGGGGCCAGAGTCGATTTTGGGCTTCCTCCTTCGGAGCCAACCTAATGCCAACGGAAGCAAGAATCCCAGGGGCAGCCACCGCCCGGGACGGACAATTATAAATTTGGGTGCTATTTTCACCTTTAAACTGGGTGCTATTTTCACCCGGTATAGATGGCGGCAGACCGGACAGCTATTCCGAATCCCAAGAGGTTAAATTAGCTGCCGCAGAGGTTAAACCAGCTGCCGGAAATGCTTCGGCTCCAAAAAGAAGGCTTCGGCTCGAAAAGCACAGTGCCCAATGCCGGAGGAGAGATTGGTGGCAGCACCTGTCAACCCCCGGGGCCGAAGCCGGTTTAGCAAAATGGGATCCCCGGGGGAAGGTGGACCGCCTCGCTTCACATTTCCCCGAGACGTTCGAGGAGGCGTCGGAGAGCAATTTCGAGCTTCTCGGGCGTTTCGTAGGTACCGGCGGCGATCTGTGCACGGATTTCCCGCACTCGGTCCCAGCGAATTTCGCTCACCTCCTGGGCATCGAAGAGCCGCTGGGCCGCCTCAGAGATCTGCAACTCGTCCTGAATCGGAAGGGAGTTTATCGAACGTGTGGGTTGCGGCCCTTTTGGTAGATGTGGCCCTCCCAACCCTTGAGGCCCGTGAATATAGCCCGGTCCAAAAATTTGCATCGATTAATCCTCCCCAAACCTCGTGAGTAACTGGCAAATTCCTCCAAGCAACTTGAGTTTACCCTCAAAAGGCCTTCTCGCAAAAGACCAAACCTTACGCGGGTTACCGGAGGGACAGGGCTCCCGCCGTTAAAATTCCGGTACTCCTAGCCGTTAAAATTCCGGTACTCCTATCCGGTACTCCTAGTAGATTTTTAGTTCTGCCGCTGTTGCTTTCGGGGTTCACCCCCTGGTTCGTGAGGCTCCGCCTAGGAGTAGCTGTTCAGATGTGCTGATTTGCCCGGTGCTGGCTTTGAAGAAGCTTCCAGATCCTCGGCCTTCCATGGGCTGGGCTTTTATGCCCTGAGGGTACCCGGGCGGAAACTTCCGTGATTAGCTATCCTTGTAATCGGAGGGTCGCCAACCAGGCCGAAAACCAAAACTGAGAAGGGCACATTGCTCCAATTCTGGCGAAAGAAGTTCGGGCGTGAGGTGTATCGGCGCGGTGGTGGTAAGGGATTATTCCTTGAGTAGGAGAGAAGCTTTTTATGCGGATGAATTCCAAGCGATTTGATGTTTGAGAGAAACACCCGGTGCTACTCCGGAGTTACACTGCCGCCTTTAAGCATCACTTCCGTTTCGGGGTATTTTCTCCGGAGTCCTCAGTTTGCCTAACCTCTAAACTTTCCTTGTTCCGGATCTGCTAACTCCCCCTGTACCCTCCGCTTCCGAACAGGTTCTTCTGAAACTTGCTCCTGATAGCGGAAGTTAAGGGCCGGTCTTCGTTTACACTGGTCCTTTCGGTTCGGTGCCCCAGCCCGGGAACCCATCTTCCACGACGGACCGGCCGTGTCCAATTGCAAAAAGAACACTCAATTGCAGCTGGGGAACGGACGTGACTTATACAGGCGGACGGGTGAAACAGGCAAGGGAGCTTTCTGGAGGGAATGGTACCCCGGGTCGCAATGGCCAGCGAGCCGCCGAAAACAGAGCCTTTCCGACAAATACTGTCGTTCAAGTAGACGAACCCAATCAGAAACGGCGGCAAAGGGGCGGCAGTTTCCCGGGTGCCCAGCTCGGGGTGTTTGATGCCGTGAGAGGGAGAATAGCTGATGGGGCTCCCCGGGTGCCTAGCCGTGCTTTCAGGGCCTTTGTGCCCCACCCCAAAAGGACCCGTTAAGATTTTCTGCCCGCTGGACTGGCCCGAGCTGCCAGCGGCTTTAAAGCCAACTGCGTGGCGGAGAATCAATTGCTAGGGGTATCAGAGTGACAATAGGGGGATCGGAAAGACAAGATCGGAAAGACAAAAGGGGAATCGGAGTGACCATCAAGGCCGCCCGGCCGGATTCTATCGCCCGCTGTTTACGCAGTTGGTATTGCTCGGGAGTCTACAGCGTTTGTCCTTCGCTTATTTTGAGGCTTTCAATCATCTCTTTGGGTCTTAAGCCTTACCTATGGGGGGTACGAAAAGCATTGCCTAGGGGCTAAGGGAGTCCTCTCCTCTTCGATGGACTCCGGCATACAACCCCAGGGACTGCTGCTTACAACCGGCAAGTTATCGGCCAGTCCCTGGGATCTCTCCTTGAACGATTCGGCTCCGGTTTGGCACTGGCTGACTATGGGTTCTAACAGGAGCAAAACCGGGAAATGCCTCACGATACCCCTCCTGGGGCGGGATTATTGCTACTCAGAAAGCAGGTACCCTCGGAGATGGCTGGAGGTTGCCGAATTTACCCTTCCGGCAACCGGAAATGGTCAATTCTCAATTTCGGAATTCCTTTAGCTAAATCTTTTCGTCCAAATGTAGGCGGAAATCGTAATGACAAAGGCAAGCTCGGCTGACCTGGGTGCCGGCCAAGTCCCCGATCACTTTCCGGTCCTCACTTTCTGCTTGAACTTTGTACCTGGAAGACCGCAGGAAATTTCGGTTTTCTTCCAAAAATAATCGAGAACGTGGAACGGTTGGTCGGTAGAAGGGGCAGAGCACTCTGCATAGGCTGCCGCCGGGGGACGTGAGGCGGCCGAGTCTCAGAGCTTTGGTCCAGAGAATGACGTTTGGTCTTCGGTTTGCACCTCAGTGCCGGTGGAAGATGTCGATCAGGCCACCTTAGAACCGTGTGAAGGCTTCCCCGTTGAGAGAAGGGGCATTCAACTATACCTTTAGTGGGGGCTCCCTTCCCGGGAGTATAGTGTTGCGGATGGGCTTGATACCACCTTTGGGCTGGGCGAGGGTTCTAACCGGCCCGAGGGCTTCTGGCTCCCAGTGAAGGACTGACGAGCTTTGGGTTTAAGGAAGCTTCGGGTTTTAGAAGTATTTGAGAAGTTTTGGGTCCAGAGGAAAACCTCGAAAGCGGAAATTTTCTGAGAATCGGGACATTGTCGGCGAAAGCCAAGACCCGAATAATCCCGAGATAGGCAACCGGTAAGTCTCTAGCTGTGGAAAATTGGTGCGAGGGGTCGTATGAAGAAGGTTTGGAGTTGGTCCCCGGGAAAAACCGGCTACCTGTTGGAACGACCGATCATTTTCCCCCGGCGAGCTTTCCTGCAATTCTCGCGGGAGATGGATCGACAATTGGCCGAGCTGGAAGCCCGCTTTGGCCGTCCGAAACAGGTTGCCGGACAATCCGCAAGAAGGCAACGACCCCGACGTCATCGGAGGCCTCGGTGAGCCTTTCGGCACCGGCAATGCCCGAGAGATTACCGGCGATGCCCGAGAGATCCATCGAGTTGGCTCGTCCGCCGCAAGAATTCCGCTCCAAGAATAACGCAAGAATTCGGGTGCAAGACTAGCAAGAATTCGGGTCCAAGAATAATAGCAAGAATTCGGGTCCAAGAATAAGAAGTCCGGTCCAAGAAGAATCCAATAAGAAGAAGAGCGGACCCATGGGTTTTGCGGTTGAAAGTCGAGTCCTTTGCAACAGGTATTGCAGCCCGAGACGGGGGGTTTTCCTCCACAATCCATTAACCGGTCGAAATCCTTTGATTAACGTGGTATTCCGCCGAAATCCTTTAATTAACGTGATATGGGGTGCTGAGTTTTCTTTTGGGGGATGCTGATCTCGCCGGGTCGCCACCCCAGTTAGTAGGCCTATTCAGAAGTGACTCTGGAATTCGGAAGCACCCAGGCGGTTGACAATTCCCCGTTTTTTCGCTGAACTAGGGCCTCGCAGGAGTGTGAGGCTTTTATTTTTGATCCGAGGATCTCGGCTAAGACCGGTGTCCCTGGGCCCATCCCAACTTGCCCAACGAGGCGGTTTTATCGGCCTATTGTGAACCGGGTACAGCTATCTGGGAAATAGGAGATCCGGCGGGTGCCGGAAGTATTGTAAACCAACAGGCTGCCCTAGCCCCGAATGCAGATTCAAGTCTGCCTGCCGAGCCCACCTAGATAACGGGCCGCTCGGATTCGCCCGGGCCTAACCCGGGAGTCATTCGTGGGTTTCTTTCCTGCCTTTCAATAGGTGTCTTTTGTGCAGGAACCCCTGGGCTCTTTATCATCTGGGGTCTTTATCATCAAGATAACGGTATTAGAACCTCGTTCGGAAATTTGGCAGACGGTTGAGCGCGCTGGTCGGAGGACCCGGGTGAGCACCTTGAGGTTAGACTTCGGGTATCGGGGGGATAAGGGCCGGGTTTGGCGAGGAGTACCGACGCTCGAGCGGAGTACAATTCTGCAAGGCATGCCCTTCTGGCCCGAAGGAGCCGGAGGTCGTGGGCCGATCTTTTGGATTCCGTGGGCCCGTCCCTTAGTTTGCAGAAAATGCCCGTCGGGCGATACCGAGCTCAACCAGGTGTGGGAAGATTTGTCCAGCGTTGGATCTGGTGCATCGTCCTATGCGACTAGGAAGGGTGGGAGAGGTCCGGGGAAAAGTCGGAATTTGAAGGGAAGACTTTTCAGGCTGACTGGGTGTTTCTAGCCTTTTGCGGAGTCTTATGATGTCGGAACCGAGGGATGGCCGTCGGGTGGCGTTAATCACGGGTGCCGGGAGAAAACGGGTGGGGAATGTGGTGGCCCGGGCTTTTGCGCGGCGGGGCTACGCGGTCGCCATCCATTACCGGGGTTCGGCAGCCGAGGCCAAGGAAACGGTGGAAGAGCTCCGGGCCGTCGGCTGCTCCGCCTGGCCCGTCCAGGCCGACGTGGCGGTCGAGGCGGATGTCGTTCGGATGGTGCGGGCAGTGCAGGAGCAGTTCGGCCGGATCGATGTCTTGGTGACGGCGGCCGCCATCTGGCAGCCCACTCCGTTGGAGGAGCTCACCGCCGACGATCTCCTTCGGCACCTCTCGGTCAATACCGTGGGCACATTTCTTTGCTGTCTTTATGTCGGCCGAGTAATGGTGCAGCAGCCGGAAGGAGGGGCAATCATCACGATTGGCGATTGGGCAATCGAGCGGCCCTATCGGAATTATGCCGCTTACTTTGCCTCCAAAGGGGCCATTCCCACCTTGACCCGGATGTTTGCGGTGGAGTTTGCCGCCCGAAATCCGCGGGTGAGGGTCAACTGTATCCTACCCGGTCCCGTGATGTTACCCTCGGATTTGGATCCCGGTGAACGTGCTGAGGCCATTGCGGGGACTCTTTTACGGCGGGAAGGCACCCCCGAACATGTTGCCGAGGCAGCGGTGTTCCTCGCCGAGCATGGGTATATCACCGGAGTCTGTCTTCCGGTGGACGGCGGCAGGACTATCGCTCCGTTTTCTGGCTGAATTTTCTGGGGGGCTGCCGCAAGGCGGGATTGGGAAATCCCCGGCGGAGGATTTGGTGAGCATTTCCCGGCCACCAAGGAGGCCCGCGGAGACATCGAATGCTCTTAGTCGGCAACGGATTTCGCCAGCCGGGCATTTCCGGAGTTAGGGGAAACGGCAGAAGGGAACACCCTGCTCACACAGAGGAACTTGGAACAATCCGGGGAGAGGGTGTTTATCTCGGCCGAGCGGTTCTTTTGCCCGAGCAAATGGCAGTTTTTAAATGGCCTCAAAGAATCGGGCGTTGGTGCCGTCCGGAGCTATTCGAATCCGAACTTTTCGGCCACACCGCGGGCAGTGACCCTCGTAAGCAGTGCCCGGTCGGTTGCGGTAAATTCGGGCATAAACCCCGCAACATCGGAAAAGAACTCCAACATACGGCACTAGTTTCGTTCTATCCCGGTCTGTCTTCCCCGGGGGTTCACTGACGGCTTCGAAGTGTCCTTCCGAAATACTGTCCATGCAACACCTAACCCCCTTGGCCGATTATCATGACCAACCCCGTTCCTCGATTGGCACGAATGGCAACTTTTTCCTGCGGGGGAGCTCTTATGGCCTTGAATGTCCGGGTACGGCCCTCAGTCTCCGGAAAAGTTGTCTTCCCTTTTTATGTTGCCTTTGCCTTTTTTCTTGTGTGTTTCTTATTTCTTGTTTCTTGTGTGTTTGTTATGTCTTGTGTGTTTCTTATGAGTTTATTTAGTTTGCAGAATGTGCCCAAAGAACAGTTTCCAAAGAACCTAACTAGGGCTTCCGGGAAGATTGCGGTGTCTTGGGCCCTGTGAAGCCTTCGGTTGCCGACTTTCCAACTGGCGAAGTGGGCCGATATACCCCCCCTGGCAGTGAAATAGTGTCCTTTTGGGATTTTCGACCATACCGCTTTTCTTTCGTGCCCAAATTTTTGCTTGGTTGCCCCATGCAGGAGGAGCTCGCCGATTGCGGAGGAATCGCTAGTTTTCGTGGCTCCTTTACGGGATGAGCATGGAGAATTTGGGAAATTGATCGACATCGGCAACTAAGTTGGGAAATTTTTTTCTTGGAGGGGAATGTTTTGATCCTTGGACCCAGAACGTTCCGGGTGTCTCGGGCCGGCTTGATTCCTCCGGCTGACGGATCCCCAATCCTCGCTTTTTGAGAAATATTTTGCCGGTGGGTTGGCACAGTTGGCCGGGTTGTTACGCTTTGTGCAGTTGGCCGGGTAGATGGAGGGGGTTTTATCTTGCCTTCTCGGAAAACTCCTTACGGGGAGATCGATCGGTCCCGGACCTTCGAGGTTCGCGATTGCAAAAGTTTTCCCCGCGAGGGCCAAGTCATCCTTTCCCCAAGAGGTACACTTCGTAGAACGTTCGCCCGGCTTGCCTGGGGTTCCCCGGGGCCTGTAAATCCTTTCCGATTGTGCGTTTATCCGACCCCCGATAGCATTGTCATGATGGCAGTCAGCCTATTGCCCGCCCGGGGGAGAATCCAGTTCGTTTTCGACGGTTCTAAGATGTTCGGTTTCATAGCGGGCGTGGGGCAATGCCTTCCTTGAGCCTTCTGTGGGTTTTCGCGATCGGAGAAGTGCTCGAGCCGGTACTATAAAGCTGAGGGCTTTTGGCCGAGGCTGCAAATCCCGAGCATAGACCATTGCATAAGCGTCAGATGCGAGCGAGACCGCAGGGATGAGCACACGAGGGTTTGTTCATCTTCATTGCCACAGTCATTTTAGCCTTTTAGATGGTGCTGGGCGGCTGGACGACCTGCTCGAACGAACTCGCGAGCTGGGAATGACGGCCCTTGCGTTGACCGATCATGGCAACCTTTATGGGGCCCTCCAGTTTTACCGGAAAGCAAAGGCCTTGGAGATTAAGCCGATCATCGGCTACGAAGCTTATGTTGCTCCGGAGAGCCGATTCGTCAAAGATGCCTTGAGTGCCAAAGATGCTGCCGATCACCTTACTCTTTTGGCAATCAACCAGGAGGGGTTTAAGAACCTCATCAAGCTGGCTTCTGCGGCATTTTTGGAGGGGTATTATTATCGGCCTCGGATCGACAAGGATCTTTTGGTCCGACATCACCAAGGACTTGTCTGCCTTAGTGGATGTGCGTCCAGCGAGTTAAGCCGGCGGTTGTTGGAGGCAGATGACGATCTCCGGAGTGCCTGCGAGACTGCCGATTGGTTCCGCCAAGTTTTCGGGGATCGCTATTTTATCGAGGTTCAGGATAACGGGCTGGAAATCCAGCGGCAGATTCTTCAGCAGGCTGAGCGGTTGTCGAAAAAGATGGGCATTCCCCTGGTTGCCACTAGCGATGTGCACTATGTTCGGCCGGAGGATGCCACCCTGCAAGATATTCTCCTCTGTGTCAATACTGGCAAGGTGCGAAGCGACGAAGATCGCCTCCGCATGGGTAGCGACCTCTTCTATCTGCGTTCTCCGGAAGAGATGTATCAGGTGTTCTCCGGCTTAGAAGATGCCGTGGCTCGGACGGTGGAGATTGCCTCGTGGGTGGATTTGGAGATTGAGCTTGGGGTGCGGCATTTCCCGGTGTTTGTGCCGCCGGATGGAAAGACTTCGGAGGAATATCTTCGAGAACTTTGCTTGGAAGGTCTGCGGCAGCGATACGCAGGCAATCCAAAACGATGGAAAGATGGAGATCTAGCCCCTGAGGTTTTGGAACGGCTGGAGCATGAATTACGGGTGATCAACAAGCTGGGCTTTGCTAATTATTTCCTCGTGGTGTGGGACTTTGTGCGATTTGCCCGCCAGAATGGCATCATGTGTAATGCCCGCGGTTCAGGGGTAGGAGCTCTAGTGGCCTATGCCTTGCATCTGAGTCCAGTTTGCCCCATCGAGCACGATCTGCTTTTCGAGCGGTTTTTGGACGAAAATCGTCGGGAAGCCCCCGATATCGACATCGACTTCTGCCAGCAGCGGCGGGGGGAAGTGATCCAGTATGTGAAAGAAAAGTACGGGGAGGAAAATGTCGCCCAGATCGGGACCTTCGGAACCTTGGCCGCTCGGGCTGCCCTTCGGGATGTGGGCCGGGCTCTTGGGTTGCCCCTGGCTCGGGTCAATAGCATTGTGTCGTTAGTACCCAATCGGCCGGGAATGACCCTCCGCCATGCTCTCGAAGAAAGTGAGGAGCTGCGTCGGCAGTATGAGAGCGATCCCACCGTGCGGGAATTAGTGGATCTGGCCAAGCAGGTGGAAGGACTGGCTCGAAATGCCAGTACCCATGCAGCGGGGGTGGTGATCGCGGATCGACCCCTTACGGAATACCTTCCCCTCCAGCGGGTCCAAGGAAAGGACGAAGTGGTCACCCAGTGGGCCATGGGTGATGTG
>Ga0308410_1001775_pt1 | contig 12458 bp, 8 predicted proteins | sample HotsprOSTMatCore_FD_203467 | JGI IMG/M metagenome (GOLD analysis project Ga0308410, IMG submission 203467) | Hot spring phototrophic mat microbial communities from Octopus Spring, Yellowstone National Park, Wyoming, United States -... | ecosystem: Environmental > Aquatic > Thermal springs > Hot... | reverse complement strand
CTTCAATGGGGGGCCGATCTGACGGCGACCGGCGGCCGGCGATGAGCCTCGCCATCCGCCTCGAACGCTGCGCCTTCACGCATCGCGACGGCACCCGCGCGCTGTTGGCGACCGATCTCGCGATCGCACCCGGCGAGACGCTCGCGCTTCTCGGCCCCTCGGGCTGCGGCAAGACGACGTGCCTGCGCCTCATCGCCGGGCTGGCGCGGCCGGATCCCGGCGGACGGGTGATCTTCGGCGAGACGGACGTCACGGAACTGCCGATCGAACGGCGGCAAGTGGGCATGGTGTTCCAGTCCTATGCCTTGTTCCCCAATCTCGATGTCGCCGGGAATGTCGGCTATGGGCTGCGCGTGCGGGGCGTGCCTGCCGCCGAGCGCGAACGCGAGGTCAAAGCCCTACTCGAGATGATGCGCATCCCGGAACTCGCGCAGCGGCGCATCGACCAGCTCTCGGGCGGCCAGCGCCAGCGCGTCGCCCTGGCCCGCGCGCTCGCCATCCGCCCGCGGGCGCTGCTGCTCGACGAGCCGCTGACCGCGCTCGATGCGAAGCTGCGGGAAACCCTGCGCCTCGAACTCGCGGCGCTCCTCCGCCGCCTGTCCGTCACCACCGTCATCGTCACGCACGACCAGGCGGAGGCGATGGCGCTCGGCGATCGGGTGGCCGTCATGCGGGCCGGCCGCATCGAGCAGGTGGCCACGCCGCGCGAGATCTACGAGACGCCGGCGACCCGTTTCGTCGCCGAGTTCGTCGGCACGCTGAACCTGCTCGCCGGCGAGGTGCGCGACGGCCAGCTCCGGCTGCCCGGCGGAAGCCTGCCGGTGCCGGGGATGGCGGACGGACCGGCGACGCTCGGCTGCCGCCCGGAGCAGCTGCGCATCACGTCGGAGGGACCGCTTGCCGGCCGCATCGTGCAGACCGTCTTCCTAGGCGACAGACTGCGGCTGGTGGTCGAAGAGGCCGCGCGCCAGCCGATCATCGTCGAGGCGGCCCTGCAGACGGCAATCCCTCGCGACCACGTGCGGCTCGCTCCCTTGCCCGGCGCGCCTTTCCCGCTGCCGCCGGAACGGCCCTGACGGAACGTTGCAGACCGCGGTCGACACCGCCCCGGCCAAGGGGCGTCGGCACCCAGTAGCAGGGCGGGCACGGCGGCACGATCGGTCGCCAGCGTGATCCGGCTGGCCGGCGCCTCGACCACGACGAACCGGTCGATCCGGCGGCGCGTTCCTGCGGTCCGGCAGCAGGTCTCGTGCGCGGCCCCCCCCGCGCCCAGCCCTTGCAATCGCCCACCGCCGAGCGTAATTGATCGGCAACACCTGCCGGACTGATGGAGGGTGGCCTCGGCAACGGGGCCGCCTTTTTGATTTTGAACGACCCGCCACGCCACGACGGCGTCGAGGCCAAGCTCGCCGCCCTGATCGCGCCCTCGCTCGAAGCGATGGGCTACGAACTCGTCCGCGTCCGCCTGACGGGCAAGGAGCGCCCCACGCTGCAGATCATGGCCGACCGCGCCGACCAGACCCCGATCACGGTCGCGGACTGCGAGGCGATCAGCCACCAGGTCTCGGCGATCCTCGATGTCGAGGACCCGATCCCGTCGGCCTATGTGCTGGAGGTCTCCTCGCCCGGCATCGATCGGCCGCTGACGCGCGCGAAGGACTGGAACCGCTTCGCCGGCCACCTCGCCCGCGTTGAGACGGCGATGCCGATCGCGGGGCGGAGGCGCTTCTCCGGCGTGGTCCTCGGCGCCGAGCCCGGCGGGGCCGCGCGGCTGCGGCTCGAGGACGGCACCGAGGTCGCCCTGCCGCTCGCCGAGATCCGCTCCGCCCGTCTCGTGCTCACCGACGCCCTGATCGACGCCAGCCGGCCGAAGCCGGCCGCCAACTGACCAACCGAGGAAGCCATGGACATCGCCATCGCCCGCCCCGAACTCCTGCAGGTCGCCGACGCGGTCGCGCGCGAGAAGTCGATCGACCGCGAGGAAGTGCTGGAAGCGATGGAGCAGGCCATCCAGAAGGCCGGCCGCGCCAAGTACGGCCACGAGAAGGACATCCGCGCCACCATCGACCGCAAGACGGGCGAGGTGAAGCTCAGCCGCTGGACCGAGGTGGTCGAGACGGTGGAGAACGAATCGACCCAGATCCCGCTCGCCGTGGCGCAGAAGATCAGGCCCGGCATCAAGGTCGGCGAGTTCATCGTCGATCCGCTGCCGCCGATCGATTTCGGCCGCATCGCCGCGCAGACCGCGAAGCAAGTGATCGTGCAGCGCGTGCGCGAGTACGAGAGGAAGCGCCAGTACAATGAGTACAAGGACCGGGTGGGCGAGATCGTCAACGGCATCGTCAAGCGCACCGAGTACGGCAACCTGATGGTCGATCTCGGCCGCGCCGAGGCGTTGCTGCGGCGTGACGAGCTCATCCCCCGCGAGAGCTACCGCAACGGCGACCGCGTGCGCGCCTACATCTACGACGTGCGCGAGGAGACGCGCGGGCCGCAGATCTTCCTGAGCCGCACGCATCCGAACTTCCTCGCCCGCCTGTTCGCGCAGGAGGTGCCGGAGATCTACGACGGCATCATCGAGATCAAGGCGGTCGCGCGCGATCCCGGCAGCCGCGCGAAGATGGCCGTGATCAGCCACGACTCCTCGATCGATCCGGTCGGCGCCTGCGTCGGCATGCGCGGCAGCCGCGTCCAGGCCGTCGTGCAGGAGCTGCAGGGCGAGAAGATCGACATCATCCCATGGTCGGCCGATCCGGCCACCTTCGTCGTCAACGCGCTCGCCCCGGCCGAGGTCTCCAAGGTGGTGCTCGACGAGGAGAACCGCCGCATCGAGGTGGTGGTGCCCGACGACCAGCTCTCCCTCGCGATCGGCCGGCGCGGCCAGAACGTCCGCCTCGCCAGCCAGCTCACGCGCTGGGACATCGACATCCTGACCGAGGCCGAGGAGTCCGAGCGGCGCCAGGAGGAGTTCAAGCGCCGCTCCGCCCTGTTCGTCGAGGCGCTGGACGTGGACGACGTGATCGCCGGCCTGCTGGTGACCGAGGGCTTCGTCTCGGTCGAGGATCTGGTGCTGGTGCCGCTCGAGGAGCTGGCTGCGATCGAGGGCTTCGACGAGGACATCGCCACCGAGCTGAAGTGCCGCGCCGAAGAGTTCGTGGCCAGGCGCGACGCCGAACTCACGGAGAGGTATCGCGCGCTCGGCGTCACCGACGAGGTCGCCGCCGTCCATCCCTTCACCCCGGCCCAGCTCGTCGCCCTCGGCGAGAGGGGGGTGAAGACGCTTGACGATCTCGCCGACCTCGCCTCCGACGAGCTGATCGAGATCCTCGGCGCGGAGGCGATGGACGAGCAGACCGCCAACGCCGTGATCATGGCCGCGCGCGCCCACTGGTTCGCGGGCGAGGCGGCCGCGGCCGCCAAGCCCGAGCAGGGCTGAGGAGGATCGCGCCACGCCGATGCTCCCCGCCGACCTGACCGACGCGGCGGACCCCGACACCGGGCCGACCCGCCGCTGCGTCCTGACCGGCGCGCGGCTGGCCAAGGAGGCGATGATCCGCTTCGTGGTCGGACCGGACGGAACGGCCGTCCCCGACCTCGCGGCGCGGCTGCCGGGACGGGGAATGTGGTTGAGCGCCCAGGGGTCTGTGCTAGAAGACCGCAGACTCGGACAAGCGTTCGCGCGCGCGGCGAAGGCGCGGGTGACGGTCCCTGACGATCTGCGGCCGCGAGTGGTCGCCGGGCTGGAGCGCCGGGTGGCCGAGCTGCTGGGCTTGGCGCGCCGGGCCGGGCAGGCGGTGGCCGGGTTCGTGGCGGCGCGCGACTGGGTCGCGTCGGGACGGGCAGGGCTGGTGGTGGAGGCGCGCGACGGCGCCCCGGACGGCCGGCGCAAGCTGCTGTCGGGCACGTCGGTGCCGGTGGTGGCGCCGCTGACGGCAGCCGAGCTCGGGGCCGTGTTCGCGCGCGACCATGTGGTGCATGTCGCGGTTGCGCCGGGGCGGCTTGCCCGCGCGATCATGACGGAAGCGGCACGTCTCGCCGGGGTGCGCCGGGCGGTGCCAGGCAACGGATGACGGGAACAGGACCGGCTGAGCGGATGAGCGAAACGAACGAGCAGGAACAGGGCAAGGGGCGGCTGTCGCTCGGCCGCGGCCGCCTGGAGCTCGGCAAGACCGTCGATGCCGGCAGCGTGCGCCAGAGCTTCCCGCACGGCCGCAGCAAGGTCGTGCAGGTGGAGGTGGTGAAGAAGCGCGTGGTGGCACCCGGCGCTGCCACGGCCAAGGCGGCAGCCGCGGCGGCACCCGCCGCCCCCGCGCCTGCCGCGCCGCCGCGCGCGCCGCAGGCCCGTGCTGCCGCGCCGCGCCAGCTCACCACCGAGGAGCGCGCCGCCCGCCAACGCGCGCTCGAGGAGGAGATGCGCGAGCAGCGCCGCCGCGAGGCCGAGGCGCAGTCGATCTCCGTCCTCTCTGCCGCCGAGGAGGCGCGCCGCAAGGCCGAGGAGGAGGCACGCCGCAAGGCCGAGGAGGAGGCGCGGCTGGCCGCCGAGGCCGAGGCGAAGCGCCGCGCCGAGGAGGAGGCGAGGCGGAAGGCCGAGGAGGAGGCCAAGCGCAAGGTCGAGGATGTCGAGGTCAAGCGGCGAGCCGAGGCCGCGGCCGAACGCGCCGAGGCGCGCGGCCGCGCCGCCGCTGCGGCGGTCCCGGCGGCGCCCGGGGCGGGCCGCTCCGAGACGCTGCGCCTGCGCGGCGCCGAGGAGGAGGACGAGGCCCGTCCGGGCCGGCGCCCGGGCGGCGCGCCCGCGGCGAAGAAGCCGGCGCTCGCCCCCGCCAAGAAGGGCCTGCCCGAGCGCGACCGCCGCGGCGGCCGTCTCAACGTCGCCGCCGCGCTGAGCGACGAGGACGAACGCGTGCGCAGCCTCGCCTCGTTCCGCCGCCAGCGCGAGCGCGAGCGCCAGCAGGCCGAGCGCGAGCGGCTGCGCGCAGAGGGCAGCCGGGTGGTGCGCGAGGTCGTCATCCCCGAGGCGATCACTGTGCAGGACCTCGCCGCGCGCATGGCGCTGCGCGGCGCCGAGGTGATCAAGGCGCTGATGCGCATGGGCGTGATGGCGACCATCACCCAGAGCCTGGATGCCGACACGGCCGAGCTCGTCGTCACCGAACTCGGCCACAAGCCGAAGCGCGTGAGCGAGAGCGATGTCGAGCTCGGTCTCGAGGGCGCAGCCGATGCCGAGGCGGATCTGAAGCCGCGCCCGCCGGTCGTCACCGTGATGGGTCATGTCGATCACGGCAAGACCTCGCTGCTCGATGCGCTGCGCCAGACCGACGTCGCCGCCGGCGAGGCGGGCGGCATCACGCAGCATATCGGCGCCTATCAGGTCGAGCTGCCGTCCGGGCAGAAGATCACCTTCATCGACACGCCCGGCCACGAGGCGTTCACGGCGATGCGCGCGCGCGGCGCCTCCGTCACCGACATTGTCGTGCTGGTGGTGGCGGCCGATGACGGCGTGATGCCGCAGACGGTCGAGGCGATCCGCCACGCGCGCGCGGCCAAGGCGCCGATCGTCGTCGCGATCAACAAGATCGACAAGCCGGACGCCAAGCCCGAGCGGGTGCGCAACGAACTGCTGCAGCACGAGATCGTGGTCGAATCGATGGGCGGCGAGACGATGGATGTGGAGGTCTCGGCGCTGAAGAGGACCAATCTCGACAAGCTCGAGGAGGCGATCCTGCTGCAGGCCGAGATCCTGGACCTGAAGGCGAACCCGGACCGTGCCGCCGAGGGCACGGTGATCGAGAGCAAGCTCGACCGCGGTCGCGGCCCGGTGGCGACGGTGCTGGTGCAGAGGGGGACGCTGCGGCAGGGCGACATCGTCGTCGCCGGCGCCGAGTGGGGCCGCGTGCGTGCCATGCTCGACGACAAGGGGCGCCAGGTGAAGCAGGCCGGGCCGTCGATGCCGGTCGAGATCCTCGGCCTCGCCGGCGTGCCGTCCGCGGGCGAGCCCTTCGTCGCGGTCGAGAACGAGGGCCGGGCGCGCGAGATCAGCGAGTTCCGCCAGCGCAAGCTCCGCGAGAAGGCGGCTGCCGGCACCGTGGCCGCGCGCGGCACGCTCGACCAGATGCTCGCGCGCATCCAGGCCGGCGAGCAGAAGGAGGTCGCGGTCGTCATCAAGGCCGACGTGCAGGGCAGCGCCGAGGCGATCCAGGCGACCGTGCAGAAGCTCGGCAACGACGAGGTGCGCGTGCGCGTGCTGCACGCCGCGGTCGGCCAGATCACCGAGTCCGACGTGCAGCTCGCCAAGGCGTCGGACGCGGTGATCGTCGCCTTCAACGTGCGCGCGACGGCGCAGGCGCGCGACCTCGCGCAGCGCGACGGCGTTGATATCCGCTACTACTCGATCATCTACGACGTCGCCGACGACATCGAGAACCTGGTGAAGGGCAAGCTTGCCCCAAAGCACCGCGAGAAGTTCCTGGGCTACGCCGAGATCCGCAAGGTATTCGACATCACCAAGGTCGGGAAGGTGGCCGGCTGCATGGTGACGGAGGGTGTGGTCAAGCGCGGCGCGAGCGTACGGCTGCTGCGCGACAACGTGGTGATCCACACCGGCGAGCTCAGCCAGCTCAAGCGATTCAAGGACGATGTGCGCGAGGTGGCGAAGGGCTACGAGTGCGGCATGGCCTTCGCCAATTACAGCGACATCCGCGAGGGCGACGTGATCGAGTGCTTCGAGACGGAGGTCGTGCCGGCGTAGCCTTGGCGAGAGTTGACGGTTTGTGGCGTGACCGACGCGGTCTCAAGCCGCTGGTATGAAGAACGGGAGGGACGATGGGTGTGGAAGCCCTTTGGATCGTCCGCTACGGCGACGCATCTATGCCGAGCATTGTTGACGGATATTCGAATGCCGGTGCCGTTGTTCTTGAGACGGGACTAGGTTTTGGTGGAGATGGAGGATACTACCGATTGAGCAATCACGAAGTTTAGGGCCATCAAACAACTGGGCGCGTCAGGATCACCCACTGTTCCGGCCCGCTCTTTAACGCGTTCGGGGCCGGGCAACAACCATTCGATGTCGACTTCATGGGAATTGTCGAAGGTAGGGTCATTGATGGTCAAATGCGCCCGATCCATCTTCCTGGTCCCCGCGTTCCCCTCAGCCTGGAGTTTGAAGCTGCCCTGACATGAAGGATGAGACAGCGCATCGTTTATGGGGGCCCGGCCGGCATCGCGGCAGTGTTCCAGGGGCCGTGAGGCAGGGCGTGGCACGATGATGGATGATTTCGGCCAACACCACGCCCCAAAGCGCCTGCTTCAGCGCGTCCAGGCGCCGGCTCGCCGTGCCCCGCGTCTTCGGGATCACCCGTGCCGCTAGCGCCGAGCCCCCGAAGCCCCACGGGATGTCGAGCGCGAAGATCCAAGGCACGAGACGCGCGTGACCATCAGCCAGCCCGCCCGGCGCGCCTGCGGGCGTCGGGATCGACAGCGAGGCCATGGCGTTGACGAGGTCGCTGTCTCGGGCACCGGGCGCAGCAGAACGAGCCGCGCCACCGGCACGACGAGCACGCCGCCCATGCCCTGCGTCACCTGTGCGGCCACCGGCCGGTCAGCCCGAGCGACAGCGTCACGCCATCCGGGCCGAAGTCCGGCCGCCATCCCCCCGCAGGGCGGTTGCGATACCCGTGCCGTCCCGGTTCTGCCTGAACAGCGCGCATGCCACCACCAGCACCGCCAGCCGCGGCTGGCGCGCGGGCGCAGGGTCATCGGGGCTGCCCCGCGTCACGGGCATTGACAGGGGGGCATTTGGGACTGGACAGTGCCGTCCGGCACGCCTATACCCGCCGGCTCGCAGATGACGGGACGCGGGAGGGGTGCGTTTGCGCGCATCCCGCAGGCACCGCGACCCCCTGGATCCAGGGGTCGGAGATGGCAAAGAAGATCGTCGGGTACATCAAGCTGCAGATCCCGGCCGGGAAGGCGAATCCGTCCCCGCCGGTGGGTCCGGCGCTCGGCCAGCGTGGGCTCAACATCATGCAGTTCTGCAAGGAGTTCAATGCGGCAACCCAGTCGCTCGAGCCCGGCACGCCGACGCCCGTCGTGATCACGGCCTATGCCGACCGCACCTTCTCCTTCGTCACCAAGACGCCACCGAACACGCACTTCCTGCTGCGCGCGGCCAAGCTGGAGAAGGGGGCGAGCGCTCCCGGCAAGGGCGCCAAGATCGGCAAGGTCACGCAGAGCCAGCTCCGCGAGATCGCCCGGATCAAGATGAAGGACATGAACTGCTACGACGAGGAGGCGGCGATCCGCATGCTCGCTGGCTCCGCGCGCTCCATGGGCCTCGAGGTGGTGGAGGGCTGAGCGATGGCCGATCGTGGCAAGCGCCTCGTCGCCCTCTACAAGAGCTTCGATGCGCAGAAGGCCTACCCCCTGGATGAGGCCGTGCGCATCGTCAAGCAGAACGCCAGGGCCAAGTTCGACGAGACCGTGGAGATTTCGATGAACCTCGGCATCGACCCGCGCCATGCCGATCAGAACGTGCGCGGCATGACCTCCCTGCCCCACGGCACGGGCAAGACGCTGCGGGTCGCGGTGTTCGCCAAGGGTGCGAAGGCCGAGGAGGCGAAGGCCGCGGGCGCGGACGTCGTCGGCGCCGAGGACTTGGCGGAGCAGGTTCAGGCCGGCAAGATGGACTTCGACCGCTGCATCGCCACACCCGACATGATGGCGCTCGTCGGCCGGCTCGGCAAGCTCCTGGGTCCGCGCGGGCTGATGCCGAACCCGAAGCTCGGCACCGTGACGATGGACGTGAAGGGCGCGGTCAAGGCCGCCAAGGCCGGCCAGGTCGAGTTCCGCGCCGAGAAGGCGGGCATCGTTCATGCCGGCATCGGCAAGGCCTCGTTTCCTGCGGAGAAGCTGGCCGAGAACGCGCGCGCCTTCATCGACGCGATCGCCAAGGCCAAGCCCGCTGGGGCGAAAGGGACCTACATCAAGAAGATCGCGCTCTCCTCCACCATGGGGCCGGGCGTGAAGGTCGACCCTGCCTCGCTGTCGGTCTGACGGCGCGGCGCACGTGTTCCGGCGCCGGACGACCGGCGGCGGGAGAAGCGGGGCGGCAGGCTATCGTCGCACCGCACCCTGTCCGAGACCGTCTGTGGGGCGGCGCTGCGGCGTCCTCCTTGAAGGGCCGGAAGGCCCGCAGACGCTAGACAGGAGGAACGGATTGCGAGGACGGCATCCGCCGCATCGGCACGATGCGGCGGCAGGCGGCGTCGCAGTTCGGTCTTCTGCGTCTGGACAGGCGAACCGGGCCATCCGGCCGCCGGCCTGTCCGGGAGGGGGATGGTCCATGGGCAGGTCGGTCCCGGGATGGTCCCGGGCCGAAGCGATGGAGACGGGACGTGGACCGAACGGAGAAGCGGGAGGTGGTTGCCTCGCTCGCCGCGGTGTTCCAGGAGACGTCGATCGTCGTCGTCACCCGCAACGCGGGGCTGACGGTGGCGGAGATGTCCGACCTGCGGGCGCGGATGCGGGCGGCGGGAGCGACCTTCCGGGTGGCGAAGAACCGTCTGGCCAGTCTCGCCCTTCAGGGCACCCGGTTCGACGGCATCACGCCGTGGCTCAAGGGGCCGACGGCGCTTGCGTGGTCGTCGGACCCGGTGGCGGCGGCCAGGACCGTCGTGACGTTCGCCAAGGCCAACGAGAAGCTTGTGATTGTCGGGGGTGCGCTCGGCACCCAGACGCTGGACGCGGAAGGGGTGAAGGCGCTCGCCGAGCTGCCCTCGCTCGACGAGCTCCGCGCGAGGCTGATCGGCATGATCAAGACGCCGGCCACGCGGATCGCGAGCGTGCTCGCGGCCCCGGCGGCGCAGGTGGCCCGGGTGATCGGTGCCTACGCGAGGAAGGACGAGGCGGCCTGAGGGCCTTCCGAGGACGTGATGCGCAGCCCGGATGGTCCGGGTTGCGAGCAGAAGACCGAACAGCGAGATACAAGGACTGAGACGATGGCTGATCTGGCGAAGCTGGCGGACGAGCTCTCGACGCTCACGGTGCTCGAGGCGGCGGAGCTCGCGAAGATGCTCGAGCAGAGGTGGGGGGTGTCGGCGGCAGCCCCGGTGGCGGTGGCGGCAGCCCCGGCGGCGGGTGCGGCGGCGGCGCCTGCGGCCGAGGCGCAGACCGAGTTCACCGTGATCCTCGCCAAGGCCGGCGACAAGAAGATCAACGTGATCAAGGAGATCCGCACGATCACGGGGCTCGGCCTGAAGGAGGCCAAGGATCTCGTCGAGGGCGCGCCGAAGGAAGTGAAGACCGGCGTCAGCAAGGACGAGGCGGAGAAGATCAAGAAGGTGCTCGAGGAACAGGGCGCGACCGTCGAGATCAAGTGAGCGGGCGCGGCTTGACGCAGAGGGCGGCTCAGGCCGCGGTTCGGCGCCGGGCCGGGGCGACCCTCCTCTGCCCGGCCGCCGCCGCTGTTGCGGCGCGCGGCCGCCGTTCCGGCCGCGCGGGGTCCGCCTTTCCGGGTGTTCCGGTGCCAGCCAGGATGGGGGCAGGTCGATGATCGGTTCGTTCACAGGCAGGAAGCGCATTCGCAGGTCGTTCGGGCGGATCCCCGAGGTCGCGCCGATGCCGAACCTGATCGAGGTCCAGCGCGCCTCTTACGAGGGCTTCCTGCAGATGCACGTGAAGCCGGACGCGCGCGTCCATGCCGGGCTGCAGGAGGTGTTCAAGAGCGTCTTTCCGATCGACGACTTCGCCGGTCGCGGCCGGCTTGAATTCGTGCAGTACGAGTTCGAGGACCCGAAGTACGACGTGGAGGAATGCATGGCGCGCGGCATGACCTATGCCGCGCCGCTGAAGGTGCGGCTGCGCCTCATCGTCTGGGATGTCGACGAGGACACCGGCGCCCGCTCGATCCGCGACATCAAGGAGCAGGACGTCTACATGGGCGACATGCCGCTCATGACCGACAATGGCACCTTCATCGTCAATGGCACCGAGCGCGTGATCGTCTCCCAGATGCATCGTTCGCCCGGCGTGTTCTTCGACCACGACAAGGGCAAGACACATTCCTCGGGCAAGTACCTGTTCGCGGCGCGGGTGATCCCGTATCGCGGTTCCTGGCTCGACTTCGAGTTCGATGCCAAGGATATCCTTTATGTGCGCATCGATCGGCGCCGCAAGCTGCCCGTGACGACGCTGCTCTACGCGCTCGAGAGCGCCGCCACGGAGGCGCTGCGGGCGGCGCGCGAGGCGGCGGGCGAGCCGGTCGAGCCGGGCGAGGTCCGCGGCATGGATGCCGAGGAGATCCTCGCGGTGATCTACGGCCGGGTGGTGTTCACGCGCGGGCCGAAGGGCTGGAGCCGCGCCTTCGAGCCCGAGGCGTTCCGCGGCGTCAAGCTGCTCGACGCGCTGGTCGATGCGAAGACGGGTCAGGTGGTGGCCGAGGCGGGAACGAAGCTCAACGCGCGTGCCGCGCGCAGGATCGCCGAGGCCGGCACCACCGAGGTGCTGGTCGGGCGCGCCGACCTGCTCGGCCGCTTCGCCGCCGAGGACATGGTGAACCTGCAGACCGGCGAGATCTACCTGGAGGCGGGGGAGGAGATCACCGAACCCAAGCTCGCCGCGATCGAGGCGGCGGGCTTCGACACGCTCGCGACGCTCGCGATCGACCAGCACACCGGACCCTGGCTGCGCAACACCCTCGCGCTCGACAAGAACTCGAACCGAGACGAGGCGCTGCTCGACATCTACCGGGTGATGCGCCCGGGCGAGCCGCCAACGCCGGAGACGGCCGAGGCGCTGTTCAAGGGCCTGTTCTTCGACCCCGAGCGCTACGACCTCTCCGCGGTCGGCCGGGTGAAGATGAACATGCGGCTCGGCTTCTCCACCGAGGAGGTGCCCGACACGGTGCGCACGCTGCGCAAGGCCGACATCCTCGCGGTCGTCAGGACGCTGCACGAGCTGAAGGACGGGCGCGGCCAGATCGACGACATCGACAACCTCGGCAACCGGCGCGTCCGCTCGGTCGGCGAGCTGATGGAGAACCAGTACCGCGTCGGCCTCTTGCGGATGGAGCGGGCGATCCGCGAACGGATGAGCTCGGTCGACATCGACACCGTGATGCCGCACGACCTCATCAACGCGAAGCCGGCGGCGGCGGCGGTGCGGGAGTTCTTCGGCTCCTCGCAGCTGAGCCAGTTCATGGACCAGACCAACCCGCTCTCGGAGGTGACTCACAAGCGCCGCCTCTCGGCCCTCGGCCCGGGCGGGCTGACGCGCGAGCGCGCGGGCTTCGAGGTGCGCGACGTGCATCCGACGCATTACGGCCGCATCTGCCCGATCGAGACGCCCGAGGGGCCGAACATCGGCCTCATCAACTCGCTCGCCACCTACGCCCAGGTGAACAAGTACGGCTTCATCGAGACGCCGTACCGCATGGTGAAGGACGGCAAGGTACTGCCCGGCCCGCC
>Ga0308410_1001769_pt1 | contig 12472 bp, 12 predicted proteins | sample HotsprOSTMatCore_FD_203467 | JGI IMG/M metagenome (GOLD analysis project Ga0308410, IMG submission 203467) | Hot spring phototrophic mat microbial communities from Octopus Spring, Yellowstone National Park, Wyoming, United States -... | ecosystem: Environmental > Aquatic > Thermal springs > Hot... | reverse complement strand
CCTGATGAATCTCCTCGATGACAGCCTCTCGGCCGATCTGGCGCGCGAGAGCATGATCACGCCCGTGATGACGCAGCGGTTCCTCGATCTCGCCGCCTATGCGCGCCGGACGGGGGCGGATGCGATTCTGTTCACCTGCTCGGCCTTCGGACCGTGCATCGAGGCCGTGCAGGCCGCATATCCGGAGATCCCCGTGCTGAAGCCGAACGAGGCCATGATCGACGCCGCGCTGGAGGCTGCGCCGTCGGGGCGGGTCGGCCTAGTGGCGACCTTCCGGCCCACCTTCGCGTCGATGCGGCCCGAATTCGCCCAAGCCGCTGCGGCGCGCGGGATCGCGCTCGATTTGCGCGAGGGGTTCGCCGAGGGGGCAATGGCGGCACTGGAACGGGGCGACGGCGCAGCGCATGACGCGCGCGCGGCCGAAGCAGCCCGTGCGCTCGCCGACTGCGAGGCGATCGCGCTCGCGCAGTTCAGCCTTGCCCGCGCCGCCCCCGCGGTCGCCAGGGCCACCGGCCGGCCCGTGCTGACCACACCCGACAGTGCGGTGGCGCGGCTGAGGTCGCTGCTCGGCGGCTGATACCCGCGCGCCAGAGCCGTTCCTACACGAGTGGAAACCCTTCTGGGCATCCCGTGCGAGCCTGTTCACGCAACCGGCTGAACCGCGCCCGTGTGCGATCTGCGTTAGGCCGGCAGCGTCACGGTCGCAACGAGCCCGCGGCCGTGACGGTTCGCCAGCGTGACCTCGCCGCCATGGCCGCGCAGGATCGTGCGCGCGATCGGCAGCCCGAGCCCCGCGCCGCCGGTCTCGCGCGAGCGGCTGCGCTCGACGCGATGGAACGGCTGGAAGACCCGCTCCAGCTCGGCCTCCGGGATCCCGGGCCCCTCATCCTCGATCGTGATGCGGACCGTCCCGGCTTCGGGCTGGCCCAGCGTAACCCGGCACGAACCTGCATAGGCGACCGCGTTGCCAACCAGGTTGGCGAGCGCGCGCTTGAGCGCGACCGGCCGCGCCTGCAGAGTCAGATGCGACGGACCCGCTACCGTCACCACCTCGCCGCCGGCGAGGTCGTTCGCCTCGTCCGCCACCGTGCGCAGCAGCGCCGCCAGATCGAGCGGCACCGCCCGCTCGGCGGCGGCATCATCGCGCGCGAAGGCGAGCGTTGCCGCCACCATCGCCTCCATCTCGGCGAGATCGGCGAGCATCTTCGCGCGCAAGCCCTCGTCATCGACGAACTCGGCACGCAGCCGCATGCGCGTGATCGGCGTGCGCAGGTCATGCCCGATCGCCGCCAGCATCGCGGTGCGGTCATCCACGAAGCGGCGGATTCGCGCCTGCATGGTGTTGAATGCGGCCGCCGCCTGCGCCACCTCGCGCGGGCCGCGCTCGGGCAGGGGGGGCGCGCCAACATCGCGCCCGAGCCGTTCCGCGGCGGCGGCGAGCTCGCGGATCGGCGCCGTGAGCCGCCGCACCGCCCAAAACGACAGTCCCGCGACAGCGACGGTCATCACCGCGAGGGCGACGAGGAAGGTCGGCGACGACCAGGGCTGCGCCGGCGGCACGCGCGCGACCACGTTCAGCCACATCCCGTCCGGCAGGCGGATCGCGGCCGCGATCGCCCCGTCCGGCGTCTCGCCGACCAGGACCTCGCGCGGCCGCATGCGCGGCGGGCCGCCCATCCGCCCCAGCGCCTCGGCGAAGCGCTCGCCGACCACGCCCGGCGGCCGCGCGCCCGGCCGCACCAGCGGCGCGGCGCCGATCGAGGCCGAGAAGCCCTCCGGCAGTCCCACCGCCTCCAGCGCCTCCGCCCGCAGATAGGTCGGCGCCGTCACCACCGCACGCCAGAGCGCCCAGGTGCGCGCCATCGCCTCGCGCGCTTGCGCGGCGCGCTGCAAGCCGACGCGATCCAGCGCGTGGATCGTCAAGCCCACCACCTGCGCCGCGAACAGGCCGAGCAGCAGCACTAGGAAGGTGCGCCCGGCGATCGATGCCGGCCAGATCCTCATCCCCGTTCGACCGGGGCCGCGAGCACGTAGCCGCCGCCGCGCACCGTCTTGATCAGGGCGGGCGCTTTGCCGTCGTCATCGAGCTTGCGGCGCAGCCGGCTGACGGCGACGTCGATCGCGCGGTCGAACGGGCCCGTCGCACGGCCGTGCAGCAGGTCCATGAGCATGTCGCGCGTCAGCACCCGGCCAGCGCGCTCGGCGAGGATGCGCAGCAGCTCGAACTCGCCGCCCGTGAGCGCGACCTCGGCTCCCGCAGGGTCCAAGAGACGGCGGCGCCCCGTGTCCAGCGTCCAGCCGGCGAAGCGGAACGTCGCAGGCGGCTGCGCCGCCTCCGCAGGCGCAGCCTCGGCCCGGCGCAGCACGGCGCGGATGCGCGCGAGCAGCTCCCGCGGGTTGAACGGCTTCGGCAGGTAATCGTCCGCGCCGAGCTCGAGCCCGACGATGCGGTCGGTCTCCTCGCCCACTGCGGTCAGCATCACCACGGGCAGCCGCCCCCCTTCCTCGCGCAGCCAGCGCAGCAAGGAGAGCCCGTCCTCGCCCGGCAGCATCAGATCGAGCACCACCAACGCGTAATGGCCGTTCGGCAGGGCGCGACGGAGTTCGCGGCCGTCCCGCACGGTGGTGACGCGGAAGCCATGCTTCTCCAGGAACCGCGCCAGCAGGTCGCGGATCTCACGGTCGTCGTCCACCACCAAGATGTGCGGCGCGGGCTCGCCCATGGCCCGGTTGTGACGCCGAGGCGCCGCGGCGGCAACGCCCGGACTGTTGCGGCGCATTGCCCGGGCCAACCCTGACACGCTTCGTCACACTTCGTTGTGCACGCGCGCGCGCCCCGACACACGCGCGCAAGCCGCCGGCGCAATTCTGTCGCCGGTCCCGATCCCGGGATGATCACGACGGAGGAAGAGAATGAGCCGGATCATAAAAGTGGCGCTGGTGTCGGGCGGGCTCGCGGCTGCGGGGCTGGTCGGCTACGGCGCCGGCAGCATGGGCGCCTTGGCCCAGGGCGGGGCGGGCCAGGGCATGGGGCCGGGCCAGGGCATGATGATGGAGCGCGGCGACGGCCCGCGCGGCTTGTGGGCCGAGCGCGCGCCGATGCGCGGCGAGCGCGGCTGGCACCGCGGCGAGGACGGTCGCGGGAGCCCCTTCGGCCGGTTCTTCATCAACCGCGACAACAAGAACCTGAGCAATGACGAGGTAAGGAAGATCGCCGAGGCCGGCCTGCTGTGGTTCGGCGAGCGCAATTGGCGCATCGGCGAGGTGACGGACGCCGGCAGCCGCACCGCGCGGTTTACGCTGACCACCGAGAACGGCGGCGTGATCGCCACCTTCGAGATGGACCGCAACACCGGCCGCGTCCGCCGCGTCGGCTGAGGAGAAGCGGGCGCCCTTTACGCCTCGGGCACGCGGCGGCAGTCTCCGCCGCGTGTCCGACCTGCCCGTCCCGCCGGCCGAGCGCGCCGCGCTGCGCCGCCTCTATGCCCGCGAGCCCGCCTTCGCCGCGATCGAGCAGCGCGCCGGGCCGCTGCCATGGCGCACGCGCGAGGCGGGCTTCGGCGGCTTGCTCGCCGCGATCGTCGGCCAGCAGATCAGCAATCGCGCCGCCGGCGCGATCTGGGCGCGGCTGAGGGCACTCCTCCCGACACCGCCGTGTCCGCGCGCCTTCCTCGCCCTCCCCGACGAGGCGCTGCGCCAAGCCGGGCTCTCGCGCCCGAAGATCGCCTACGCGCGCGGCCTCGCCGAAGCCGTCGTCGCGGGCCGGCTCGACGCGGACATGCTCGCCGCCATGCCCGACGAGGAGGCGATCGCCGCGATCGCGGGGCTGAAAGGCTTCGGCCGCTGGTCGGCCGAGATCTATCTGCTGTTCGCGCTACAGCGCCGCGACGTCTTCCCGGCTGCCGACCTCGCGCTCGCCGCAAGCCTCGCCGATCTGCGCGGTCTGCCCGCGCGGCCGGGCGAGCGCGCGCTGCGGGCACTCGCCGAGCGCTGGGCGCCCTATCGCGGCTTGGCCGCGCGCCTGCTTTGGCACCACTGGCGGCACGTGAATGGCCGCGCCGGGTTCGACTCCTAAAAGGACCGACAATGGACGAAAGCCCCCACATCCGCACGGAGCGCCCCGAGACGCACATCGCCGTTGTCGTGTTCGACCGCGCCGATAAGCGCAACGCTTTCAATCTGACGATGTGGCGCGCGCTCGGCGCGACGATGCGGCGCTTGTCCGACGACGACCGCCTGCGCTGCGTCGTGCTCCGCGGCGCGGGCGCGGAGGCGTTCAGCGCGGGCGCCGACATCTCCGCCTTCGAGGCCGAGCGCGGCAGCCGCGACAAGGAGGACCGCTACGGCGCGGTGCTGCACGAGACCTTCCAGAGCCTGCGCACCTGCCGCCATCCGACAGTGGCGATGATCCGCGGCGTCTGCATCGGCGGCGGCGCCGGCATCGCCACCATGTGCGACTTCCGTGTGGGCGGGGAGTCGATCCGCTTCGGCATCACCGCGCGCAATCTCGGCATCTGGTACCCCTATGCCGAGATGGACCCCGTGGTGCAGATCGCGGGCTACGCGGTCGCGGCCGAGGTCTTCATCGAGGGGCGGATCTTCAACGGCAGGGAGGCATACGAGAAGGGCCTGCTCTCCCGTGTCGTGCCCGACGATCGCGTCGAGGAGGAGGCGATGGCGCTCGCGCGGCGGATCTGCGAGGGCGCGCCGCTCTCGGCCCGGTTCCACAAGCGCGCCCTGCAGCGGCTGCGCGGCCCCCTGCCGGTCACACCGGAGGAGGAAGCAGCCGTGAACGACTTTACCCTCACCGAGGACTTCCAGAACGCCTTCCGCGCGTTCCTCGCCAAGCGCAAACCCGTGTTTCAGGGCCGCTGACGCCGACGCGCCGCACCGAGGGCGGTTTCCACAGGAGGGGAAACCGCTCGGGGTGTTCCTTGCAAGCATCTTCCCGCAGACGGCTGGTTCCAGCCGTGCGCCATCGGCTCTAGCGTCTCGTTAACCAGGCGGTGGCAGGATGACGTGCCGGCCTTGCTTAAGCCCTAGGGACGCGCGTGCCCAACATCTCCCCGGCCCTCGCCCCGCCGCGGGCCCTGCAAACCGACTTCCAGCCCGCCACGTTCCTCGAACGCGGCGCCTCGGTCCCTTTCACCTCGCCGCTGCTGCAGCAGGCCCGCATCCGCCTCGGCGCCAGCGGCATGCGCGAGATCGTGCTGCGCAACCCGGCAGGCGGCCCCGGCTGGTATGTCGGCCCGTGGGCGGGCGTCACCGAGATGGTGCGCGTCACCGTGCATGACAGGCTGGTCTACAAGCGGATCGAGGAGACGGGCGCAATCGGCCCGCTCGAGATCCGCCGTGCCGCCCGCGCCGTCTCGGCCGAAGGCTACGGCGGCCAAGCGGCGAAGGCGGCTGCCATCGCGGCCATCGACGCCGAGGAGCGCGAGTGGCGCAGCGCCTACGCTGCCCTGTTCGGCACCCTGCTCGGCCAGGCCGGCCTTGCCGGCTCCGATTTGATCGCCAAGGCGCATTCGCGCCGAGAACTGATCGATCTCGCGCCCTCGCTGCTGGCCCCGATCGCGCCGCGCTTGGGTCTCGCGCCGGAGGCGATCGCGGAGACACTCGAGGAACTGGCCACGGTGCTCGCGGGCGTAGGGGGCAACGCTGACCAGCCCGCCCAGACGCAGCGCGACCTTGCCGCCACACAGCGCCTGATCGCCGAGGTGCGCCGCCTCGCGGGCGAGGACACCCGCGCCGATCCGGACGCCGTGCGTGCGATCCTCGACGTTGGCGAGGTGACCGTCACCCTCGCCGAGGACGCGCTCCGCCGCGCCCGCGCCGAGATCGCTCGGCCGCAGGCGCTGGTGATGGCTTGGGCCGAAAACCGCAGTGCCGTCAGGGCCCGGCTGACGCGCGCCGAATGGCTGCTCGACGGCTGGGCGACGCTCGTCTCGCTCTGGATGACCGCCGGCAACGGGGCACCCGGCAGCCAGCGTCATGTCCTGCCTGAGATCCACCTGCTCCTGCCGATGCTGCCCCGCGAGGTGACCGGCGGCACTGTGCAGCCCGCCGCCTTGCCCTGCCATGCCCGCACTACCGTGCGCGGGGCCGAGTGGCTGGCCGAGTTTGCCGATGCCGACGCGATCGCCCGCAACGAGCGCGCGCTGGCGCGTACCATTGCATGACCACGACATCCGGGACGGTCCGGATGGAGATCGCCGTCTCGCTGCGCAACGCGTCCGAGGATCAGCTGCGCGCGGTCATTGCCGTGATCGACCGCCATCCGCGGCGCGCCGAGGTCGAGGACCTCGTCGATCTGGTCCGACCGCGGATCGCCGGCCTTCAGATCCCCCGACCGCTGACAGCGCAGCGCGCGCTGGTCGTGCCGTTCGAGGGCTTGCTCGCGGGCGGCGACAGCGTCCCGCGCGACGGCTTGCGCCTGCCGCGCGCCGTGCTGCCGCCGCTGTTCACTCTGGTGCGCGAGCGGATCGATCCCGCCGCCTGGGCGGAGGCCGAGCGGCTTGCCGACGCCCGGCGCGCCGACGACACACCGGCCGTGATGGCGGTCGGCCGACGGCTCTGGCCGGGCGTGGTCGAGGCGCTCGAGGCGTTCCACGACGATCCCCGCGGCATCGCCAGGGCCTTGGCCACCGCCGGACACGACGCTCATCTCCTGGGCACCTGCCTCGGCTCGATCCTGCCGCTGATGCGGCTCGGCGAGGCGATGGCGGCCGCACAGCTGCCGCGCAGCGGCGTCCCCCTCGATCCCACCCTGCCGACCGCGCCGCATCGGAGCCTGCTCGTGGGCTGCGTCCAGCGCAATCCTGGGCTGTTCCGCCTGATCGCCGCGGCGCTGCTGTTCCGCAGCGAGTTTCCCGACTCCGTGACGCGGATCGTCCGCGACATCGCCACGCGGCTCGACCGACCCGCCGTTCTCGGCGTGGTCGCCGAGGTGGCGGATGCCCTGAAGGCGGACCTCGAGGCGCCCCTGGCGAAGCCCGGTCTCGGTGCTGAACGACGCGCCCAGGCGGCGATGCGCCTCGTGAGCATCGTCTCCGTGCTCGAAGGCATGCCGCGCTTCGATGCGCTGGCGATCGAGGCCTCGCGCATCCTCGGCAGGCAGTTCACCGTCACAGTGCGCGACAGCGTGATCGCGCCGCTCGCCGAACTTGTGCGCGCGGGCGTGGCGGACGCGGATGCCCTGCGCGCGCTCGAGGCTGCCGCGCACGCGGCGAAACGGATCGAGGCGGCCGGCAGGCTCGCCGGCGCGACCTCCACCTTCAAGGAGGCGCTGGCGGCGGCCCGCCAGACGGTGCGCGCCCTGATGCGTGCCGCCGCACGGGGCCCGGCGGGAGGCATAGGCCGCGCCGAGATCGCCCGGCTGGCCGAGATCCTGCTCGGCTCCGACGAGGCGATGGCGCTGCTCGAACAGACAGGCTGCCACCCGGCTGGAGCACCTGTCGAAAACGCGCTGGCGTCGTGACCCGTCGAGGGCGCGGCCGGGTGCAGGGTGCCGCGGCCTCGGCGGGGGTCTCGGCGCGAGTCGGCACAGGCGGGCTCGCCCGCCGGACCCTTCGCCGACGACTGGCCCCTCGGCGGTCACGGTCGCGCGCGCCGCCGGCCTGTCCATCCGGGGCTGTAACCGGGCGGTTGACGGTGTCGCAACCAACGCCACTCACATTGGCCGCGGAGGGACAACCTCCCGAGCGACGACCTTCTGGGCGCTTTGCATCTGGGTGGAAACCGCCGTGCGCATCCCGTGCGAGCACCTTCACGCCCACGGCTCATTCAAACACCATGCATGGTCGGCACTGGGTGCCAGCCCGCCCCCGCGCCCCTGCCTGGCGTCCGAGAACAACCCTGCGCTGGGCTTCGCGGCCTGCCGGCGTCGGTTGATCGTTGCGGAACAGTCGGCTGCGGACCCCGCGCACCTCCGGCGCTGAGACACCATCGCTCGTGCGCCGTCATGGCGGGCAAGCTCGCTCGGCAACGGACGCGACGCCCGACCGGCTGGCGGCGGGATCGCGCCGCACGCCAAAGATCAGCCGCGCTCGGCGAGCTGGGCGAGCAGGAAGTCGCGGAACACGGAGACGCGCTTGGAGTTCCTGAGCTCCTCGGGATAGACGAAATAGGCCTCCACCTTCGGCGCCTTGATGTCGGGGAGCACGCGGACGAGGCCGCGCGTCTCCTCCACCATGTAGTCGGGGATGGCGGCGATGCCGAGCCCGCTCTTCACTGCCAGAAGCAGCCCGTAGATGGAATTCACCTCCAGCACCGGTCGGCGCGTGATGCCCTGGCGCTTACCGGCGTCCAGCACCCAGTTGATGTCGGGCACGGGGGGCCGGTAGTCGCCGAACACCAGCAGCCGGTGCTGGTCCAGATCCTCTGCCCTCTCCGGCACGCCCATGCGTTTGAGGTAATCGGGCGAGGCCAACAGCGTCCAGCTCATCGTCATCAGGTGGCGCTGGATCAGGTCGGGCTGGCGCGGCGGATGCATCCGGATCGCCACGTCCGCCTCGCGCATCGCAAGGTCGAGATCTTGGTCGTCCAGCACGACCGAGAGCGAGATCTCCGGGTAGCGCTCGAGGAATTCCTTGATGCGCGGTGCAAGCCAGGTCGAGCCGAAGGCGATCGTGGTGGTCACCTTCAGCTTGCCCGTCGGCTTCTCCTTGCTCTCGGTCAACATCGCCTCGGTCATGGCGAGCTTGGCGAACACCTCGCGCACGGTGCGGTTCAGCGTCTCGCCCTGCTCGGTCAGGATCAGCCCGCGCGCGTGGCGGTGGAACAGCGGCACCTGCAGCGCCTCCTCCAACGCCGAGATCTGCCGGCTCACCGCCGACTGCGAGAGGTTGAGCGTCTCGCCCGCGTGGGTGAAGCTCCCGGCCTCCGCGACCGCGTGGAAAACCCGCAGCTTGTCCCAGTCGATCATTGTCTCGTCCCGCCCTTGTTCGCGGGGGCGACGCGGCCAGATACCCCCGTGACCTAGCGGCGGGGCGGGGCGGTGCCGGCGCGGTGCGCACCCGGTGCCCGCGACTCACGGCATCGTGCCACGGGCCTCGCCATGGTGCCGCCGGCGGACCGCCATTGTCACCTGGGCATGACAACGTTTCACCCACGATGCGACGGCGCGCCGCGTGGGGGCAGCGGCGTCCCCCTTCAGGTCGCCGCCATCGTCGGCTGCGCCGCCGCCGCAGCGAGGTACTTCTCCGCCTCGAGCGCCGCCATGCAGCCCGTCCCGGCCGCCGTGACCGCTTGGCGGAACACCTTGTCCTGCACATCCCCGGCAGCGAACACGCCGGGCACGGAGGTACGGGTGCTGCCGGGCGCCGTCAGGATGTAGCCTTCCGCGTCCATCTCGATCTGGCCCTTGAACAGACTCGTCGTCGGCGTGTGGCCGATGGCGATGAAGACACCGTCAACCTCCAGCACCTCGGTCGCGCCGGTACGCACGTGCCGGAGCCTGAGCCCCGTCACGCTCGGCGGCTCCTCGGTGCCCAGGATCTCCTCCACTACGTGGTCCCAGACGACGGTGATCTTCGGGTTCGCGAACAGACGCTGCTGGAGGATCTTCTCCGCCCGCAGGCTGGCGCGCCGGTGCACCAGCGTCACCTGGGCGGCATGGCGGGTCAGGTAGAGCGCCTCTTCGACCGCGGTGTTGCCGCCGCCGATCACGGCGACCCGCTTGCCCCTGAAGAAGAAGCCGTCGCAGGTCGCGCAGGCCGAGACGCCGAAGCCCTGGAACCGCTTCTCGGAAGGGATGCCGAGCCAGCGCGCCTGGGCGCCGGTGGCGATCACCACCGCATCGGCGATGTAGGTCGAGCCCGAGTCGCCGGTGGCGCGGAACGGCCGGCGGGAGAGGTCGATCGCGGTGACGACGTCCTCCACCACCCGTGTGCCGATATGCTCGGCCTGCTTGCGCATCTGCTCCATCAGCCACGGCCCTTGGATGACCTCGGCGAAGCCGGGATAGTTCTCGACATCGGTGGTGATCATCAGCTGGCCGCCCGGCTGCAGCCCGGCGACCAGAACTGGCTTGAGCGCCGCGCGCGCCGCGTAGATCGCCGCCGTGTAGCCCGCCGGGCCGGCGCCGATGATCAGCATCGGCGAGGTGATCGTGTCTGCCATCGCCTCCTCATTCGGCTCGCTGCTCACGATATTGCCGCCACCTCGGCCAGAGCAAGGCGGCCGCCCCAGCCCGGGCGGCTTCCGCCGTCGACCCTTCTGGAATATTCTTGCGCGAGCCAGCGAGCAAACGCTCAGGATGTGCAGATGCGCAAGATCCCGGCCGACCTGCCCGTGCTGGATGCGATCGACCGTCGTATCCTCGCCGAGCTCCAGGACGACGGCCGCATGACCAATGTCGAACTGGCCCGCCGCGCCGGCATCTCCGCGCCCCCCTGCCTGCGGCGGGTGCGCCGGCTCGAGGAGGCCGGGGTGATCCGCGGTTACCATGCCGAGACCGATCCGGCGATGCTGGGCTGGCAGGTGCTGTTCTTCGCCATCGTCGGGCTGGAAAGCCAAAAGCAGTCCGTGCTCGACGCCTTCGAGCAACTCGCGAGCTCTTGGGCGGAGGTGAGGGAGTGCCACATGATCCGCGGCGGCGGCGATTTCCTGCTGAAGGTGGTGGCGCGCGACACCGCGCACGAGAACGAGCTGACGCGCCGGCTGACCGAGGCGCCGAGTGTGGCGCGGGTGACCACGCTGCAGACTATCCGGACCGGCAAGGACGTTGCCGGAGTGCCGATCCCTCGCGACTGAGCAGAGCGGTGCCCGGGACATCCATCACGGAGGCATGGGCCATGCGACTTCAGGGCCGGACGGCGATCGTCACCGGGGCGGCAAGCGGAATCGGACGGCGCATCGCCGATCGTTTTGCGATCGAGGGCGCTCGGGTGGCGATCGCAGATCTCAACCGCGACGCCGCCGCAGCCGCAGTCGAGGCGATCCGCGTGCAGGGAGGAGAGGCGATCGCGGTGGCGATGGACGTCGCCGACGAGGCGGCAGTGCAAGCCGGGGTGGAGCAGGTCCTGACGGCCTGGGGGCGGATCGACATCCTGGTCAGCAACGCCGGCATCCAGATCGTGCATCCGGTCGAGGAGTTCAGCTTCGCCGAGTGGCGCAGGGTGGTCGGCATCCATCTCGACGGTGCCTTCCTGCTGACGCGCGCCTGTCTGCCGGCCATGTACGCGCGCGGCTACGGCCGGATCGTCTACATGGGCTCGGTGCACTCCAAGACCGCCTCGGTGCTGAAGGCGCCGTATGTGGCGGCCAAGCACGGGCTGATGGGGCTCGCGCGCGTCGTCGCCAAGGAGGGGGCGAGGAAGGGCGTCACCGCGAACGTGGTCTGCCCCGGCTTCGTGCTGACGCCGCTGGTCGAGAAGCAGATCCCCGAACAGGCGAAGGAGCTGCACCTGTCCGAGGACCAGGTGGTGAAGACGGTGATGCTGAAGGACACGGTGGACGGCGAGTTCACCACCGTGGACGACATCGCCGAGGTGACGCTGTTCTTCGCCGCCTATCCGAACGCGGCGCTGACCGGGCAGAGCCTGATCGCGAGCCACGGCTGGCATATGGAGTAGCGAGGCGGCCTGGCCGCCTCGCGCGAGCTGGTGTCACGTGGTCACGCGTGCAACACGCAGCGTACCTGCCAGCGCCAGCACTGCGGCGCCGAGAAGGACGAGTGAGGCGGGCTCGGGCACCGGTGTCGGCCCCGTGCCCGGATCATCCTTCGGCGGGGCGACGAAGGTGCCGTCGCCGAACTTGATCTTCACCGCGAACTCGTCGATAGCGCCGCTGGCTGCAAGAAGGCCAGAGATCGTGAACGGGGCGACGAACGGATCGCCGCCGGGCAGCGCGAAATACAGCTTCCGCTTGGCCTCGTTCTTCAGCTCTCCCTTGTCGTTGAGCGCTGGCGCGGTGAGCGCGATGGTGTCGGCGAACGCCTCACCGTTGAACGCGAGGTTGGAAAGAGACACCGCCGCCGTCTCATTCTTCTTTGTCTCCACCTTGACCTCGAGCTCCATCAGATGCAGGGGCACGAGCCCGGCCTGAGCGTCGGTCAACACGATCGATCGGCTGCCGATGCCGTCGATCTCGAAACCGAGCCGCACCCCGCCCGCGTCCGGAGCGAGCGTGAACAGGAACGCCAGACCCGGATCGGGGACCCCAATGATCTGCTTCAGCTTTTCCTCGAGCTTTTCCTCCGGGTCCTTGCGTTCCCACTTCACCTTGCCCTCGACTTCAAGCCCGGCGCCCTTCGGTTCGGCCTCGACCTTGAACTCGATCGGGAACGTCGGCTTGCCCGTCGGGGGCTCGATGAGCACGGGCGCCGCGACGGCAGGCGTGCCGCCCAGCGCGAGTACAAGAAACGCGCCGCACAGCGCAGAGTGTCTCGGCATGATGACCTCCTTCTCAAGAGCGTGGTGGGTGCTCTCACCCCCTGGGCAGGAGAGCACGGCGCAACGCTATTTGCAAGTGA
>Ga0308410_1001757_pt1 | contig 12519 bp, 7 predicted proteins | sample HotsprOSTMatCore_FD_203467 | JGI IMG/M metagenome (GOLD analysis project Ga0308410, IMG submission 203467) | Hot spring phototrophic mat microbial communities from Octopus Spring, Yellowstone National Park, Wyoming, United States -... | ecosystem: Environmental > Aquatic > Thermal springs > Hot... | reverse complement strand
GGTTTCCTACAGTTACCAGGTCTTCGCCACCGATACGATTTTCAACCGCGGCACAGAATGGCAAAACATTCAGCGTCTCAGCGCCCTTGCCAACACCACAAACCCGACGCAGGCGAAGGTGCGCGACGCGCTGCTCAACGCCACCTACGCCGCCGCCGGGCAACAGCACCGCCCCGACTGGGCATTCCATCAACTTGCGCGAACATGGAACCTTGGCGCACCGCTGGGTAAAGCGGATCCGATCACGGTTGGCGGCAAGCAATACAACTTCCAGGTCTACGCAACCGACACGATCTACAACCTTGTGCCGAACTGGAGCGACGTGAAACGCCTCAGCGCCATTTTCAGTCCGCAGCAGACGCTGCTTGCTGCACCGACGCCGGTTGCCGCGCTCCTGTCACCGGGCGCCGTGCTTGCGCCAGAGTGGGACGCCTTCCACATCCGACGATTCACCGTCGCCGGGCGCGCGCCGAGCGCCTATGGCAGTCGCAGCGGTTCGAAGATCCGCCTGATTGTCCTCCACGGCGACGCGGGACCTGCGCTCCAATCGCTCGAAATGATGGTCATGCCCGGCGCGCTGCGTATGCCGCACTACTACGTCGCAGCCGACAGTGCGATCTATCAGTTGGTCGACGACGAATTCGCCGCGTTCCACAGCGGAATGGCGTACTGGGACGGCGCGCAGCGGAACATCAACCGCAGCAGTATCGGTATCATGCTGGAACGTCCACGCAGCGGGTACACCGATGCATCGCGGCGCGTCCTTTCCTGGCTGATCACCCGCCTGCGCTCCCGGTATGCCATCCCGGCATCCGGCGTCGTCCGCTGGGGCGATCTCTCTCCCGACGCTGCGAATGATCTCGCCGATCTTCCCAGGCATTGGTATCGGGAGGGGGGTTGAGGGTTGCAGGTTGCAGGTTGCAGGTTGCAGGTTGCAGGTTGCAGGTTGCAGGTTGCAGGTTGCAGGTTGCAGGTTGCAGGTTGCAGATTGCAGGTTGCAGGTTGCAGGTTGCAGATTGCAGGTTGCAGATTGCAGGTTGCAGGTTGCAGGTTGCAGGTTGCAGGTTGCAGGTTGCAGATTGCAGGTTGCAGGTTGCAGGTTGCAGGTTGCAGGTTCAACGTTCAGCGTTCAACGGTCAACGTCCAACGGTCAACGGTCAACGCTGAAAAGGCGGAAAGAAGGAGCAACCCTGTGCCTATTGATTTCAACAAACTCACCCTGGCGCCGATCAACGCCTGCGTTGTCGCCGAAGCGACGGCGTCGCTCTGGCAGATCTATGCGATGCTGCCGCCGGAGCGTGATGATCGTCTCTACTGCTTCGTCGTCACACCGCTCGCCGATGGGACGTTCATTGTCACACGCTGGATCGAGATCGAGGAGATCGTTCATCGCCTGATGCGCTACCAGGACGTTCGCGCCTGGACCCTGCCCGATCTGACCGCCATCGCTCTGCCGCCAGACTATGTGGAACCCGATGAGCACGTCGCCATCAAATTGGCGGAATTTCCCCTTGCGATGCTGATCCAGCGCCTGACCCCGACGCCGGGGTTGGATCGCTACGCGACCACCACCCATGAAGCGCGCACCGCGCGCGACGATCATCCCGGCAGACGCGTCGTCGCGCTCGATAACGGCGCGATCTACGGCGTCATCTTCGAGGAACTGCTTGCGGCTGGCGAGGTCGCCTTCGACCCGTTTCACTCCACAGTGACGTCGGCAATGCCGGAAATCGTCGCGGATGTCAGCGATCACGATGCGGTCTTCACGTCCGACATGGGCGACATAGCGCCGGATTCGTCGATACGTGGAGACAACCCAGACGAACCGACCGACAGGTCAACTGGCGATACACCTGCCATTGCGCCTCGTGTGAGACAGTTCACCGTATCGCCCGACGCAGGCGCCGCTGTCGAGCGCACGCCAGCGTCGGCGCTGCTGAACGAAGTCGCAGCGACGCAGGATGACCGGGTCTTCAATCTCTGGATCGAGCAGCGGTTGCGGCGGGAGGCGGAGATCGTCGGCGGCGGCAAGACTCTGACACGCATCGTACCGCCGAACGAAGCGCTGACCGTCGGCGGAATGTATACCGTCAACGTGAATGTTGCAGCGCCGCTCGCCAGCGCCCGCGCACAGAGCGGGGGCGTGGCGCGGGTGGAGGAGATGACCGCCGCCGCACAGATCGAGGTGGATGTGCGTCTGGTCGCCGATAGTGCGTTCTTCAAGGTATACGGCGTCCCCCAGCAAAAAATCATTTTCCCGCGCGGCGGGGTCTCGAAGAACCTCGCCATGTTCACCATCGAGCCGATCCAGCAGGGCGTCGGCGAAATCACGGCGGTGCTCTCGCTCAACCAGAAGCCGTTCCAGAAGATCGTCGCACAGGTGGCGATTGGCGAGGCGGCGCTGGAGTCCCTGCCAGCCGAACCGGTGCGTGCCAGTGGACTGACCCTCGCTGCTGCTACTGCCGCAATGAGCGCATCAATCGCCTACCCCGCTGAGACCGATGCCAGCCTGATCATTATCCGCGAAACGACCGGCTACACCTTCATTCTTTCGTTGGGAAGCGGGTACACCGTCGCGCGGTTGAATCTGGCGGAGAAAGAGATCGCGGACGCCATCCGTCGGGCGCGCGCCGCTTTCCTGGAAAAAATTGTCAAAAAGATCGACCCGTCGCGCAATGTCTACGCCTATCAACTGAAAGATGCGATGATCCCGGAGGCAATCTATCAGGAGGCGTTGCGTGACCTGCGTCAGATCGGCGATCTGCTCTTTCGCTCGTTGTTCTTTGCGCCCGGCAGCGGCGATCAGGGCAGGGAATTGGGAAATCTGCTGCGCACTGCAACCGCCGAGCGCGAATTGCGCATCAACGTCATAGCCGAACGTTTCGCCTTCCCATGGTCACTGGTCTACGCCCTTCCCTTCAAACCGTCCGACCCGGTCGATCCGATGGGGTTCTGGGGGTATCGCCACATTATCGAATACACGCCGCAGTTCAGCTCGCGTCAACCCGCCGCCTTCGCGCCCGAAATCAAAGCCGGGGATCGGCTCCACCTGGGGTTTGTGTTCGATCAAACGATCGATGCGCAGTTCAATGCGTCGATCATCGCTGAACAACGCCAGATTCTGCCCGGCATCAGCGGGATGACGGTCACCGAGTACGATACCCGCGACGGATTCCTCGATCTGCTGAGCCGTTCCCAGGGCGTCCCGCAGATCATCTACTTCTACGGGCACGCGGTCAGTCGTTCACCGGGTGAGAAGGACGCAGCAACCGGCATCGAGTACGGTCTGGGCGACTCCTACCTGAGCGTCAATGGCGAAGCAGTCACGCTCGATGAAATGAACCTGTACGCCGGTCTGGACCTTGAGCGGTTCGATAGCGCGCCGCTGGTGGTGCTCAATGCCTGTGAAAGCGCCGAACTATCGCCGGAACTGTACAACGGACTGGTTCCTTACCTGATCGGACGTGGTGCGCGCGGCGTCATCGGCACGGAAGTGTTGATGCCCGCCTTTTTCGCCGCCGAGTTCGCGCCCGCTCTCCTGCGCCGGTTTGCCGCTGGCAACACGCGCCTTGGCGATCTGCTGCGCGACATGCGGCGCGAGTATCTGCGCGAGAAACGCAATGTGCTGCCGTTGATCTATGCGCTCTACAGCAATGCGGAACTGATCGTCACACGCGGTTAGTCGGCAATGTCCATCAGAGCCTATCCGAAGAATCGATGGTCAGGCATGATTGCAAACCGCCACGCTGCGCTCGCTACAAGCGTCGCTTGCGCTCTTCGCAATGACAGTAGCAGAGGGTTCTTCGGATAGGCGCCAGGGGTGGATGAGCGATGGTCTCATAACCGAGCGCCTTTGCTCATTTGCACTTTTGTATGTGCTTATTGGAAGGGTGTCGGGGTTGCTTCATGAAAAGTGCGCTGTCTGAACTCGAACTTCCTCGCCTGACCAGTGCAGACCTGGCGGAACGGTTTGGCAACGATGAAGCGGCGCTGCGGCGATACCGCATGCTGGTCGCCCTGCTGCGCGAGGGGCGCTCACCGGGGGAAGTGGCGCGCACCTTCGGCGTCAGTCGCGAAAGTCTGCGCCGGTTGCGCGAAGCATTCCGGCGTGACGGTCTGGCGGCGTTGAAGAGTCGCAAGCGCGGCGGCGGGCATTTTGCGCGCAACAGTCCGCTGGCGCGCGTTCTGCGCCAGGAACTCGCCGCTGAGCCGGGTATTTCAGCGCATGTGCTCTGGCGCAGGGTAAAGGCGCGATTGCGCGATGAAGGAATCCTCGACATGCCGCGCAGCACCTTCTACCGACTGCTGGCGCGCCTGCGCGACGAGGAGAGCGGCGCAGGATCGCACAGCGCCACGGTGCGCCTGGTGCGCGAGGCGCTCGGCGCGCTCCCCGAAGACCCGCCGATCACCCTGGGGCGCAGCGATCTGGCAAAACTGCTCCTTGCAGACGAGACCGACGTGCAGCAACGGGGACGCCGGTTACAGACCGCGCTGCGCGCGGCTATTGAGCAATTGCGCCCACCAGACGACGCCGGTCCGGTGTTGAACGACCCACGCTGGCGACACTACCTGATCATCGCCGGTGAATATGAGGCGGGCGAGGCGCGCACCGAAATGCAGGAGGCGCTGGCGTTAAGCGCCAGCACCTATAGCCGGGCGAAGCGTGAGGCGCTGGAACGCCTGGCGACCCTGCTGCCGGCTGCCGTCGAAGCATTGCCGCCGCCTGCGCCGCCTGCGCACTTCTATGCACCGCCATCCGCATCGACGGTCGGCTACGAAGCCGAACTCGATCTGTACGTAGCATCGCTGCGGCGCGATAGTCTGGCGCTCATCTGGGGCGACCCCGAAGAGGCGTTCGCTCTGGCTGCCGTGCTTGCCTCCCATCTGCACGCTCGTGGACAGAAGGTCATCTGGCACGCCGCCGCCCCACCCGACATCGAATCGCGCCCGGGGTTGCGCCTGTTGCAGACGCTGGCTGCCGCGCTCGCCGCCGAAGGCGACGATGAACTGTGGCGACATATGGCGACGCCGGACGCCATTCCACAGGTCTGGCACCTCGACCTGTTGGCGAACACAATCGGTGGTCGGCGCTGGGCGGTGGTGGTAGCGAACACCCACTGGCTGACTGACAGCGATGCGGTACAGGCGCTCGATGTGTTGACGGCGGCATACGAACAGCGCGAGATCCGACTGGCGCTCGCCGGGCGCGATCTGCCGTTCTGGGCGGACTCCGACCGCTGGCCCTCCTTGCCAGGGGATCGGGCGGCAGTGCAGGAATTCCTCCAGCGCCTGGCGCGTCGCACATCGACGCCACAGACGCCGCTCACTGCCGATGTTGTGCTCGAACGCGCCATACAGTTGGTCGAAGTGCTTCCAACCAGCCAGGTGGCCTTCCTCGCCCCAAACGAACGCGACCGTCTGATCGCGGCGCTGTCGCCTGTCGAACAATTGCTGGCGGCATTGCGCGGTGCGGCGGGACATATACCGCCGTGAGCGTTGACGTCTTCCCACCGGCGCCATGTCGCAACCACCGATTCAACGCTGCTTGCTTGATGCTGATCCTGGCTGTGTTATAATCGCCAGACACAGTGAAGACGCGCTTTGCTGCATTGGTGATATCGTGCAGGTATCTCTCGTTCGTGAAGCTCCGCCGCTGGTTCGCCCGTTTATCAAGTGGGCGGGCGGCAAGGGGCAATTGATCCCGGAACTGGCGCGTCGCCTTCCGCTGCACTTTCGTCGCTACCACGAGCCGTTCGTCGGCGGCGGCGCGCTGTTCTTCCATCTTTACAATGCCGGAATGCTGCGCGATGGCGCTGTTCTCAGCGACTACAACCCTGAGTTGATGGTTTGCTACGAGGTCATCCGCGACGATGTCGAGTCGCTGATCACGGCGCTGCGCTGGCATCATCGCCACCGCTTCGATCCACAGTATTTTCTAGAGGTGCGCAACTGGGATCGCCAGCCGGACTTTGAGCAGCGCAGCAAGATCGAGCGCGCTGCACGCACGATTTTCCTCAACCGCACCTGCTACAACGGGTTGTATCGCCTCAACCGCAAGGGGCAGTTCAATGCGCCGTTCGGCTACTACAAGAATCCACTGATCTGCGACCCGGCGAACCTGCGCCTGGTGAGCGCCGCGCTGCGCAATGTCGAACTGTGCGTTGGTGATTTCAGCAATGTGCTGCAACGCGCCGAACCGGGCGACCTGGTCTATTTCGATCCTCCATATGTGCCAATGAGCGCAACTGCGTCATTCACCCATTACACCGGGCAAACCTTTGGTCCCGACGATCAGCGGCGTCTGGCGGAGGTGTTTGCGGAGCTTGGCGCGCGCGGCGTCTATGTGATGCTCAGCAATTCGTCAACGCCGCTGACCCGCGAGTTGTATGCTGCCCATGCGACCAGTTCATCGGTTGTGTATGCCAGTCGCAAGATTAATTGCGATGGGAGCAAGCGCGGGCATGTGGAGGAGTTGATCGTCTGTTCGTACCCGACTGCTGATTAGTGGCAAGGTCGATGTCCGAGCCGAATGTGGCGCGTCCCTGCGCCAGTGAGCCGAACAGATACACTGCTGCAACATCCTCTTGCGTTTCCAAAAAAGCCAATGGGTATCGCGTTTTTCATAAAGCGCTCTCGGCGCTGTTGTCGCGCCATAATACATATGGGCAGGCACAAAACCTGCCCCTGCCAACACCCGATTCTGGTTCCCGGTTCCTGGTTCCTGGTTCTCAGTTCTCAGTTCCCGGTTCTCAGTTCTTGGTTCTTGGTTCTTGGTTCCTGGTTCTTGGTTCCTGGTTCTTGGTTCTCGGTTCTCAGTTCTTGGTTCTTGGTTCTCGGTTCTTGGTTCTTGGTTCTCGGTTCTTGGTTCTCGGTTCTTGGTTCTCGGTTCTTGGTTCCTGGTTCTCAGTTCTCACACCGCCGCCGGCTCTTCCTGTTCCGCCAGTTGACGCAGCACGTAGTGCAGAATGCCGCCGTGTCGATAGTAGGCGAGTTCCCCTTCCGAGTTGATCCGAACTTTTACTGTAAACGTGAACTCTGAACCGTCGGGACGCTGTGCGCGCACGGTCAACTCCTGCCCGGGGCGCAACGTTTCGATCCCTTCGATAGTAAAGACTTCATTGCCGGTCATGCCAAGCGATTGCCAGTTCTCACCCGGCATAAAGCTCAACGGCAACACCCCCATACCCACCAGATTCGAGCGGTGGATGCGCTCGAAACTTTCGGCGATCACCGCGCGCACGCCGAGCAGGAACGTGCCCTTCGCTGCCCAGTCGCGCGAGGAGCCGGTTCCGTATTCCTTGCCCGCCAGGACAATCAGCGGTGTGCCATCCGCCTGATAGCGCATCGCAGCGTCGTAGATGCTCATCCGCTCGTCGGTCGGCAGGTAGATGGTGTATCCGCCTTCGACACCCGGAACCATAGCGTTGCGCAGGCGGATGTTGGCGAAGGTGCCGCGCATCATCACTTCGTGGTTGCCGCGACGCGCGCCGTAGGAGTTGAAGTCCGCCGGTTGCACTCCATGCGCGATCAGGTATTGACCGGCTGGACTGTCTTTGGCGATGCTTCCGGCTGGCGAAATGTGGTCAGTTGTCACGCTATCGCCCAGCAGCGCCAGCGCCCGCGCACCACGGATCGACGACAAGGACGGAACGTCGCGCGTCATAGTGCGGAAGTATGGCGGGTTCTGAATGTACGTCGAGTCTGGGTCCCAGGCGTACAGGTCGCCACCGCTCACCGGAATGGCATTCCAGGTCTCGTTGCCGGTGAAGACATTGGCATACTGCGTGCGGAACAGATCAGCGTTGAGCGACGCCGCCATCACATCGGCGACTTCCTCTGCGGTGGGCCAGATGTCCGCCAGGTAGACCGGTTCGCCATCGGCGCCGACGCCAAGCGGCTCACGGTTCACGTCGATGTCAACTGTTCCGGCGATCGCAAAGGCGACGACCAGCGGTGGCGATGCCAGGTAGTTGGCGCGCACCACCGGATTGATGCGCCCCTCGAAGTTGCGGTTGCCGCTCAACACTGCACTGACCACCAGGTTCCCCTCTTTGACCGCCTGTGCAATCTCGTCGGCGACCGGACCGCTGTTGCCGATGCAGGTGGTGCAGCCGTACCCGACGACGTTGAACCCTAACTGGTCGAGATATGCCTGCAACCCGGATTGCGCCAGGTATTCGCTCACCACCCGCGACCCCGGCGCCAGACTGGTTTTGACATAGGGCGGGACGCTCAACCCCTTCTCGACCGCCTTCTTCGCCAGCAATCCGGCGGCGATCATCACCGATGGGTTCGAGGTGTTGGTGCAGGATGTAATCGCGGCAATGATCGTCGAACCGTGCGTGATCGACGTCGTGCGCTCGTTCAGCGTCACCGGCGTGCGCGACGAAGCGTACAGATCGTGTCGTTCGCGCTGCCGTGCGCCATTTCCTTCGTATACCGGCACATCGCGCCCGAAGACGGTCCGCATCGCCTGGTTGAACGACGCCTTGAGATCTGTCAACGGCACACGGTCCTGTGGACGGCGCGGACCGGCGACGCTCGGTTCGACGGTGCTCAGGTCGAGTTCCAGGAGGGTATTGAACGTCGGGATGGGGGTGTCGTCGGTGCGGAACAGCCCCTGCTCGCGGCAGTACGCTTCCACCAGCGTCACCAGGTCCTCAGAGCGCCCGGTGCCGCGCAGGTAGGCGAGGTTCTCGGCATCGACCGGGAAAAAACCGCAGGTCGCGCCGTACTCTGGCGCCATATTTGCGATGGTGGCGCGATCCGCCAGGCTGAGCGAACTCAACCCCGGACCGCAGAACTCGACGAACTTATCCACCACGCCGTGCCTGCGCAGCATTTCGGTCACCCGCAGCACCAGGTCGGTTGCAGTCGCGCCGGGGCGGAGTGCGCCGGTCAACTTCACGCCAACGACTTCCGGTGTCAGCATCGCCAGCGGCTGCCCCAGGAGTACCGCTTCAGCTTCGATCCCGCCGACGCCCCACCCCAGCACCCCCAGACCGTTGATCATGGTGGTGTGGCTGTCCGTGCCGACCAGGGTATCCGGCATGGCGACCAGTTCGCCGTCGATCTCGCGGGTCATCACCACTGTCGCCAGATATTCGAGATTGACCTGATGGCAGATGCCGGTGGCTGGCGGCACGACGCGGAAATTCGCAAACGCCTGCTGCCCCCAGCGCAGGAACTCGTAGCGTTCACGGTTGCGCTCGAACTCGAGTTGTGCATTCAGTACGAGCGCCATTCCGTGACCAAAGGCATCGACCTGCACCGAGTGATCGATCACCAGGTCCGCCGGAACAAGCGGATTGATCTTTGCCGGGTCGCCTCCCAGTTGAGCCATTGCATCGCGCATCGCCGCAAGATCGACCACCGCCGGAACGCCGGTGAAATCCTGCATCAATACACGCGCCGGTTTGAACGCCACCTCGCGCTGCCCGGCGCTTGCAGGGGTCCACTGCGCCAGCGCTGTCACGTCGTCGATTGTGGTGAAACCATCGCCGACATTGCGCAATAGCGCCTCCAGCAAGACCCTGATCGAAAACGGCAGCCGCGCGAGGTCGGCGCCGACACGCCGCGCCAGCGCGTCGAGCCGGTAGATGATGAATGTCTGACCTCCAACCGCCAGCGGCGCGCGGGCGTTGAACGGATCATGCAGGGTGTTCATGGGGTTTGCTCCTGTAGGATTCACACGGACATCCGAATATTGAGAGAGACGCGACTCACGCCGCGCTCGCTACGCCTGTTGTCTGAAGGGTCTGGCACTTTCCTGAAAAGTATAACAGAATTGAACCATTGATAGAAACAATGATTTACAATACAACCATCGAATATTTCGATAGAGGCAATGATATGTCCTTCGATCTTCACCGACTGCGGATTTTTGCGGCAGTTGTGCGGGCGGGGAGTTTCACCCGCGCCGCCGAGCGCCTGCATATGGCGCAGCCGACCGTATCGCAGCAGATCAGTGCGCTGGAGGATGCGGTCGGCGCACCGCTGATCGAACGCGGTCCTCGCCGCCTGCGATTGACGCCGGCGGGCGAGGCGTTGTTGCCGTATGCCGGTCGGCTGGCGTTGCTGGCGGACGAGGCATTGCAGGCGGCGCGCGCGGCGGCTGGCGTCGCGGCGCACACCCTGCACCTGGGGGTCGGGCAGACGCTGGCGACCTACCTGTTGCCAGAGATCCTTCGCCGCTACCGCGAACATGCGCCGCACTGCCATACCCGCATTGTCACCGGCAACAGCGCCGCGCTGCTGGAACAGGTCGCCGAAGGAACCATCGAATTGGCGCTGGTCGGATCGCCAGCCGCGCATCCTGAGCTGATCATCACGCCATTCATGCAGGATCGCCTGGTGGTGATTGTCGCGCCGGACGACATCTGGGCGAACCGGGAGGCGGTCGATCTCGACGAATTGCGCGACCGTCCGTTGCTGACGCGCGAGCCGGGATCGGCGCTGCACGCGACGGTCGAGCGGTTGCTCGGAGCGGCGCTGCTTGCTGGCGACCATGTGATGATGCTCGGTGAAACCGAGGCGATCAAGCGCAGTGTCGAGGTTGGTCTGGGAGTAGCGTTGATCCAGGCGATTGCGGTGCAGCGCGAGGTGGCGCTGGGGCGACTGCGCGCGCTGGCGCTGCGCGGCGCCGACGACCGACGCACCTATGCCTGGGCGCGCCGGGCGCGTCAGTGGCTCTCGCCCGCTGCCGCAGCGCTGGTCGAACTGATCCAGAAATCCGGCGATTGATATCGCCCTTTGTAGGACTGTAGCCTATCGCCCACTAATGGGGACGACACGCCCTCATGGGTGAACGTTTGGGAAAACGACCGCTTGGCGCAACTTCGGTCGCCAGCGTCTGTGTGTCGCAGCGAGGGCGCTGCCGCCTGACCATTCATACTCGGACCTTTGATGCAAGGGGCATCCGTAGACAACAGATTTCGCCTGCGGCAGCGGCACTGACCGAGTTGATCGAGGAAAATACCCGAAGCGGTATGAACGAGCGCGAGCAAAGACATCTTCTTGCTCTTCAGAAACGGCAGGTGTAATCCGCGAAGGCGCACGACGACGTACAAAGAGCGCGCGCGCAACAGCCGACCCTTGTGAACCCTTCGTGCGCCTCCGCGTCCTTCGTGGATCACCAGCGCTCAACGCGCACACACCACGCGCCCCGCAACATGCGCGGTTTGAGGCATAGCCAGAGGGATCTGCTGCGCGAATTGTTCGATGAAGCGCGCCGTCGCAACGGGGCGTTCGCGTTGTGGCAAATGACCGCAGCGCTTGAGAACGCGCACCTGCGGTGAAGGAAGATGAGCGCGGAAGAACTCAAACGACCCCGGCGGCAGGAAGCGGTCGCTTTCCCCCCACAGGATCGCCGTTGGCGTCGACAGTTGGTGCAATTCGTCGGGGCTCAGAAAATCGGGCTCATCAGTGGCATTGATGAACTCACGCACCACCGGGCGCGCGAAAAGGTTCGTCATGCCACGCGCACTGAGTGCTTTCAGCGGCGGCGGCAGCGCACCAAAAACCATCCGGGCGACCTGGCGCGCCTGATGTGCATCTGCGGGGGACAGCAACTCAATGAACGGATCCCATGAACGATGCCCTTCCAGCATCGCGCCACCTGCATTCATCAGTACAACGCCGCGCACTACGTCCGGGCGCTTTTCCGCGACCCGCACCGCGATCCATCCGCCCATCGAATTGCCGACGAGAAGGGCAGGGCGGGCAATGACATCATCCAGAAATGCGCTGACAATATCGGTCATATCGGCGATTGTCGCGGCTTTTTTGCCCGACGGCAAGCCGGAGAGACCGTAGCCCGGCAGATCGATCAGAAACACATCATGGCGGCGCGCGACCAGCGGCGCGACCAGGCTCCAGGTCACCGCGTTGTCCCCCATGCCGTGGATGAACAGCACTGGCAACGGCGCTACACGACGGCAGGGGATCAGATAGTAGTGAATCGGAACGCCATTGATGCGGCGGGTCTGCTCGAACGCGCCGAAACGCGGCAACGCATGGCGCGCAAGCCCATCGACCAGCGGCACCATCGCATATGAGAGCGGGTCGAAGAAGCGTTCGATTGGATCAGGAAGATGACCAGACATAACCGCGCCTCGATATCACTCCAGACTCAACCCTAACTGCTGTGGCTCTGCGATTGTACCACGAGATGTGGTAGTCGTTGCATCATGGGCATCGTCGGAAGCGACTGGCGCGCTGCGTCTATCTGCGCCGATCAACGCCAGCAAACCAGCCTCATCCAGTATCGATACCCCCAACTCCTGCGCCTTCGCGAATTTTGTTTCCCCCGGTTCACTCCCAACGACCAGATAATCGGTTTTTTTGGAAACACTGCCGCTCACCTTGCCGCCGTGCGCGACGATCAGCGCGCTCGCTTCTTCGCGCGACATCGATGGCAACGTGCCGGTGATCACGAACGTTTTGCCCGCCAGCGCATTCCCGCGCAACGCACGCGCCGTTTCCTGCGCCTCGGTGCGCACACCGACCTGCTTCAACCTG
>Ga0308410_1001756_pt1 | contig 12523 bp, 10 predicted proteins | sample HotsprOSTMatCore_FD_203467 | JGI IMG/M metagenome (GOLD analysis project Ga0308410, IMG submission 203467) | Hot spring phototrophic mat microbial communities from Octopus Spring, Yellowstone National Park, Wyoming, United States -... | ecosystem: Environmental > Aquatic > Thermal springs > Hot... | reverse complement strand
GCGAGCGTCCTCAGACGGCTACAGCACGCGCGCCGCAGGTTTGAACAGCTCGGATGGTGGCATCTGGATGACTGGTTCGATAGCCCGCTGTGGACGTTCCACGACGCATGCGCCGCACTGCTCATCGTGCCGCTTGAGCTTGGGCCGAACGATGCGCTCGCGCACAGCCAGGCCAGCGTTGCGTGGGTGCGTTGGGCAGCAGTGGCTGATGGCGTTTCCGCCACGCCTTGCCTGCGCGCGATGTTTGCCGATGTCGAAGCGCGCCTGACCGCGCAAGGGGTGCGCGAGCTGTGGTGCGTCGTGCGCAGCTCGGATTGGCTGAGCCCTTATTTATCCGATCACGGCTATGCGCTGACGGACCGACTGTTGACTTATGAGATACGCTTGGATGAGCGTCCTAAGCAATCGAAGTGTCTGCCCGCGGATGTATTCATCCGGCGGGCAACGACGGATGACCTAGCAGCGCTCTGCGCGCTCGATGCGCTTTCCTTCGACGCGCCGTGGCGCTACCCACCTGCCTTGATGCACGTGATGTTTGAGCGGGCGTTCGAGATCAGCGTTGCCGAGCGTGCCAGCCAAATCGTCGGCTACGCCAGCTCGAAGCTCCACCCGTGGAATGGCCATGTGGTGCGCTTGGCGGTGCATCCTTCGGCGCGCCGACATGGAATCGGCAGAGCGCTGCTGAACGATCAGGTGAGTCGGCTGGCGCAGACGGGCCTGCGCGTGATTTCGCTGAACACCCAGAGCAGCAACTGGGCTGCCCAACAGCTCTATCGCCAATTGGGATTCCGACGCCTGAGCGGAGAGGTGCGCGTCTTGCGCAAATCTCTGATTCAGGGAGAGGATGAGGTCGCATGAAGCGACGAGCAACGCCTCGCGCATCACGTCCTGCGCGCAACTGGCATGGGCTTAATCAGCGCACGGCCAAGCGCAGCGTGCGTCTGGACCAAGACGCCGCAAGTCAGCAGGGATCGCTCATGGGGCGTTTGGCGTTGCAGATCACGCGCTGGTTGATAGTCTTTATCTTCGCTGTGGCGATCGGCAGCGTTGTCCTAACAGCCCTCCGCGACCAGAGTTCGCTCTGGCCGGCTGCCAGCGGGCAAACTGACAAGCGGATCGGCATCATCAGCGGGCATCGCGGCCATGATAGTGGCGCCGTATGCGACGATGGATTGACGGAAGCTGAGGTCAACTTTCGCCACGCCACGCGCGTCGCAGATCTATTGCGCGCGCATGGCTACCAGGTGGACGTGCTCGATGAGTATGATGTGCGCTTGACTGGTTATCGTGCCCGCGCGGTGGTCAGCATTCACGCCGACTCGTGCGCTCGCATCAACACGCTAGCCACTGGCTTCAAGGTGGCGCATCCGGCGACGTCGGAGGCGAGCAGACAACTGGCCGACTGTTTGAAGTCCCACTACGCGCAGCGCACTGGCCTGGGCTTTCACGCCATGAGCATCACGCGCGACATGACCCACTATCATGCCTTCGCCAGGGTCGCGCCGCAGACGCCGATTGCGATCATCGAAACGGGGTTTCTCTTCCTCGATCGCCCGCTGCTCGTCCGCCATCCGGAGATCGTGGCGCAGGGCATTGCTGAGGGCGTGCTTTGTTTTCTGCGCGATGAATTACCGGCGGATTGACGCGCTTCGCTCGCTGCTGAGGCGCTGTGCGTCGGGTTTGCTCGTTGTGCTATCCATCGCGTTTGCGCTCTTCTCGTCAATCAGGCCGGCGGCTTTGTCCGAGCAACGCTGGCAGGCAGTGCGCGCGCGTGGCGCATGGCGAGTGGGCATCGATCCAGGCGTGTATCCCTTCTCATTCTATGGGCCACAGGGCTGGGAGGGGTTCGATGCTGACCTCATGCGCGCGCTCTCGCAGCGCTTGGGTCTGCAAGTGCAAACTGTGCCCGTGGGCTACGACGGCTTCTACGATGCGATCATCGCCGGCCATGCTGATCTGGCCATGTCGGCGCTGGTGGCCGATCCTGCGCGCACGGCTGATTTTCGTTATAGCCAGCCATATGTAGATGTTGGGTTGCGCGTGATCTCATCGGCTGCGCGGCCACTGCAGGAGATCAGTGACTTGCGCGGGCGATGTGTGGCCGTCGCTCTGGGGGGCGAGGCTGATCGCGCTGCGCGCTGGCTGGAGCGTCGCATTCCCAGGCTAGAGCGGCGGGTCGCTCCGGATGAAGATCGCGCCATCGCGCAGGTGCGCGCCGGTGGGTGTGACGCGGCGATAGTCAGCGGTCGGCGTGCCCTCTTTGAGGGCTGTCCATTGTTACAAGAGTATAAGCTTAGCAACGATCTAAGCTGCTTTATATTGCAATCGCAGGAATACGTGGTGGCGTTTTCGCGCCAGGATGCGCGCATGGCCGAGGTGTTCGATGTAGTGCTCGCTGAGATGATAGCCGACGGCACGCTTGAGCGCATCAGGCAGCAGTGGTTCGACAGGCGTTGATTTTCAGCCGACCAGGACGAACGTCACCACTGCTCCTGACAAAACGTCACTGAACCGCCAGCCGAGACATGTTATAGTGGTTGCCGCTAGTATAGTGTCTGATACACGAACCAATGCACGCCTACTCTAAGAAACACTTCAGCTAGGTTGCTAATTCTCAGGTTTTGTCAGGAGAATCAATGGCAGAAGCAATGGAACCCAACGTGACTGGAGAGCAGATGGGTGCGACGCCGCAACCAGGAGCGGCGCCCGTGCCATCAGGATCACAACAGCCGAAAGCAGCGCCGCCTGCCAGTGGATCGGCTGCGCAGGCCGAAGGTGGTGCTGCGAAGCCAGTCGCAGCGAAGCCCGCTGCGGCTGCGAGCGCGGCCAAGCCGGCGGCTGCCGCCGCAGCTAAGCCCACGCCGGCAGCCGCGCCGAAGGCGGCCAAAGAGAAGGAGGCTGAAGCGGTCCCAGAGCCGCCCAAGGGCATCACGCGGCGCGAGTTTTTGAATTATGTGTGGGGGGCTTCGATGGCGCTGTTCCTGGCGCAGTTCGGCGGCATCACGTTCTTCTTTGCAATGCCGCGCTTCCGCGCCGGCGAATTCGGCGGTCAGATCGCCGTGGCAGCCAGCGAAGTCCCACAGCCGAACAGCGCGCCGGTGGCCAACAACATCGGCAAGTTCTGGCTGGTGCACACCGACGCGGGCATCAATGCGATCTATCGCGTGTGCACCCATCTGGGTTGCCTGTATTTTTGGAGTGAGGCAGCGAGCATCTTCGCCTGTCCGTGCCACGGCTCACAGTTCAAGCTCGACGGCACATACATCGCTGGGCCGGCGCCACGCGACTTGGATCGCTTCACGTTCCAAATACTGGACGCCGACGGGAATGTCCTCGCGGCGTCCACCGACGGTCAGCCTGTCCCGCTCCCAGCCGGCGCCGACCGCATCGTGGTGAACACGGGACAGAAGATCCTGGGCAAATCCAACTTCTAAGCAGGGCATGGCATCCCGACTCGTAATGGGGTGATGTGCACGTGACGGTAGTTCAAGGACGTGTTGTGAAAGTTGTGTAGTGAGGAGGTTAGCCAGCCATGGCGATCATAGGACAAAAACTGGTTAAGCAAATACAGACCACCGGCTTGAAGGCGACGGTGGCTCAGCGTTTGGACGACGCCTTCACGCGCTTCACCGCCGGCCTGTCATGGAACGACGTGCGCGGCATCCTGCGCGGCGACCCGCCGCCAAAGCCTAACCCGCGCGTCAAGCCCCACACGGAAGGTTTCTGGTTTCACATACGCCCAACGTTCTATCACGAGGCAGTGACCACGCTGTATCCAACCTTCCGGCTGGGCTTGCTGTCGGCGCTCTTCTTCACGTTTGAGATCATCACTGGCATCTTCCTGATGATCTTCTACACCCCGTCGCCGACCTATGCTTACGGCAACATGCTGGACATCCTGACCAACGTGCCGTTCGGCAAGTTCATGCGCGACCTGCACCGTCTAGGTGCCGAGGCGATGGTGATCGTCGTTACGCTCCACATGGTGCGCACTTTCGTCACAGGCTCGTATAAGAAGCCCAGGCAGTTCACGTGGTTCACCGGCGTCGTCCTGCTGGTCGTCACGCTCTTCCTCTCGTTCAGTGGCTATCTCTTGCCATGGGACCAACTGGCCTTCTGGGCGGTGACGATCGGCACTTCGATGGCCGATGCAGTGCCGCTGATTGGTCCTGAGCTGAACCTGCTGCTGCGCGGCGCGCCGGACATCGGCGCAGGTGGCTTGTTGCGCTTCTACCTGTTCCACGTGGTGCTCTTCCCGCTCATCGGCGTGATCTTCGTCGCAGTGCACTACTACAAGGTGGTGCGCTTCGGGATCAGCCTGCCGCCGGAGATGGAGCCGGTGGGCGAGGACAACGCGCGCAAGGTGCCGCCGGAGAAGCGCGTGCCCTTCCTGCCGGACATCCTGACCAACGAGCTGATGTACGCCGGCGTTGCCTTCGCTGTTCTGGCGGTCTCGGCAGCCACTTGGTATTCTGCTCCGCTCGAGCATCACGCTGACCCGCTGGTGACGCCCAACCACACGGTGGCGCCGTGGTACTTCTACTGGCTGCAGGGCCTATTGAAGATCCCACACATGATCCCGTTCCTGCCCACCGGCATCGCCCTGGAGGTGGATCGCTTCTTCGCCAACGTGTTCGGCATCACGCCGAAGGTCTTCTGGGGCGTCATCGTCGGTCCGCTGATGTTCATGATCCTGTTCGTCCTGCCCTACATTGACCCCAACCCGAGCCGCCGCTACGGCGATCGCAAGGTCATGCTTAGCTTGGGCGCGCTCTTCGCAGCTGCGATCATCTATCTGTCGCTGGCCGGCATTCCCACAGGCGTGCCGATCACCGGCTTCGGCTACGTGGGCGGTGACCCTGCATCGGAGGTTGGTCAAGCTTTCATCCCGGATGAGGGCGTTGGCCCTGTCCGCCTCTTGCCCTACAGGCAGTATGTTGTCGGCAGCTTCCCAATCAGCGCCGATCCGAACACTGGTTCGGCTGGCCTGGACCGCCTGATCCGTGACATTCACAACGACATGGAGGCGCGCAAGGTTCGCCCGGATCCGCTCGGTAGAAAGCTCTCGCCCGAGGCCACGGGCGTTCTGGAAGTGAAGCAGATCCAGGAGAATCTGCGCCAGGTCATCATCAGCATTGACTACACAGACGACGCCGGCAATCCGACTCAGTTCAAGAAGTACACCTTCCTGCATGCGGGTTCCGGCTACGCTACTGAGTGAGGTCGTCCCTGCATGAGCATCATCAAGAAGATCATCACGTTCCGTCCCAGCTTCACGCTGCGCATCCTGACCGGCCTGATCAGCATACTGGTCATGCTCAGCGTGTGCACCTTTATCGGCCTCTCCGATCGCACCCGGCTGAACGTGCGGGCCGCGCAGTTCGATGCGCGCTCGATAGAGGCCGGCGCAAAGGTCTACTTTGACCAATGCGCGCGCTGCCATGGCGTGAAAGGAGAGGGCATTGAGGGGCAGGGGCCGGCGCTGGCCAGTGAGCAGTTCGTCGGCCGCATCGAACTGGTGCGCGACGACATGCAGCAACAGTCCATCCGCGTTGTCGTGCCAAGCGAGCGGCTCCGGCAGATCGGATGGACGGGCACGCTGCGCGACTACATCATCGCCGTCACCGAATCCGGCATTCCGATCAGGACCAGCAATGTCTGGGATGTCAACCATCCCACCTTTGGCGAACGCTACGGCGGGCCACTGCGTGGTGATCAGATTCGTGACGTGGCCAACTACATCGTGAACTATGGTCTCAGCCCACTGCCCAACGATCAGGCCATCTTGCCGCCGGCACCAGGCGAAGGTCAGGCAGCCCGTCCTACTCCTGTGCCGCTGACGCCTGAGCAAGAAGCCGGCAAGCAGGTCTACCTGGCGCAGGGATGCACTGCTTGTCACGCCATTCGCGGCGTGGGCGCACAGGGCGCAGTCGGCCCCAATATGAGCAAGATGGGCGCGGTGGCCGTGGAGCGCATCGCGAGCAACGACTACAAGAGCAAGATCCAGGGTCAGCCGCCGGCGACGACTCCAGAAGAATATATCCGGCAGTCAATCCTGTATCCAAATGCCTACATCGTGCCCCAGTGTCCGCAAGGTTCGTGCCAAGCGAACATCATGCCGCGCAACTACGAGCAGTTGATTCCGCCGAAGGACTTGGACAACCTGGTGGCCTACCTGGCGTCGCTGAAGTAACCTGACAACGCAGGTGTAAACAACAGGGCGGGGAGTTGCATCCCCGCCCTTGTTATTTCAGGCCGTTGCGCGGGACGCGCTGGCTAGTCAGCGCGCTCGCGCACGCAGCGATGTTTCGACCGCTACGACGATGATCGGGACGATCACGGCGCAGCCGACAAGCTCGACGAGTGCCTGGGGCAGGATGGCAGGGACGACTTCTACTGGCACCTGGCCAAGCAAGATAGCAATACCAACCGCGGTGACCGTATTGGTCAGCGCGCCAGCCGCACCAGCGACCGCTCCGGCGATCGCAGTGTTGTTCGTGCTGCGTTTGAGCGCGCCGTAAACAGCCCATGCCACCAGCGCGAATACCAGCCTGGGCACGATTAGTGTAATTGGGCCAAAGGCGGCTGTGGCCGGCAGGATCAGATAGATCACGCCCATGATCAGGCCGGCGAACATGCCGACGAGCGGCCCGCCGATGATGGCGCCGAGGATGACCGGGATCAGCAGGGTGGTCATCGCCCCGCTCACGTTCGGCACAGGGATTGAGCCAAGCCCCACCACCTGAAGCGCGATGACCATCGCGCCGAAGATGGCGGCCAGCACGATCGTGCGCGTGTCAACGGTCCATGGGTTCGCTGTTCTCGTCATTATGGAAACTCCTTTAAGGTCTTGAGTAGGGATAATCTTATAGTCATGCTGGTCTGTCAAGTCGCCTGCGGCAGGATCGCGCGAGTCTCCTCTCATCGAGTGCATTCACGGTTAAGGGCCGAGGCTAATCCTCACGCGGAGAACGCGGAAAGCTAAAACCACAGCGTCCTTGCCGGCATCTTCCGCCGCCCAGAAGGCAGGGCGCTCAGAAAATCGCGTTGCCCCTATTGGTGAATGCGCCCTTGGTCTCAGTCCGCTCATTTGGCCGTTTACAATGTCCAAAGACACGGCCTGCTTGCGCTGTGAACAACGACATCCAGACGATTGAACTGCACTACACCTACGCCGGCCAAGACGCCTCAGCGCTGCACCAGGTGTCGCTGACTTGCCGCGTCGGTGAGATCACGCTGATCGTTGGGCAGAGCGGCAGCGGCAAGACCACCCTGGCCCGCTGCATCAACGGCTTGATCCCACACAGCTACAAGGGCGGGACGCTCCGCGGGGAAGTGCGCTGCGCCGGCCAGCCGACTGCGCATCTCTCGCTGGCCCAGTTGGCCCGCCGAATCGGGACGGTGATGCAAGACCCGGATAGGCAGATCGTCGCTACGCGCGTCTTCTACGACATCGCTTTTGGCCCCGAGAATCTGGGTCTGCCTAGGGATGAGGTCCGCGCCAGGGTTCACGAGGCCGCGGCGCAGTTGCAAATCACACATCTGCTCGACCGCGACATTCACACCCTCAGTGGAGGCGAGCTACAAAAAGTTGTGATCGCAGGTGCGTTGGCCATGCGCCCGGGTGCGCTGTTGCTGGATGAGCCGCTCGCTTCGCTCGATCCGCCCTCGGCGCGCGATGCGCTGGCGATCTTTCGGCGGCTGGCCGATGCGGGGTTGACCGTGGTCATCATCGAGCACCGCCTGCGCGAGGCGCTGCGGGTGAAGCCAGAGCACGTCGTGGCGCTGCAGAACGGTAGCGTGGCCTTTGATGGTGACGTAGCCGGCTTGCGCGCTTGGCTCAACGGTCGCGGCGCAGATCGCGCTGCAGCCCGCCCCCCACGCAGCAAGGGGGAGGTGTTGCTGGCCTTTCGAGATGTGTCCTTCGCTTATCCAGGCGCTCGCCAGCCACAACTGCGTGGCGTCTCGCTAGAGGTGCGCGCCGGCGATGTCGTCGCGCTGATCGGGCCGAACGGCGCTGGCAAGTCCACGCTGTGCAAGATGGCAGTAGGGTTGGTCCGTCCCCAGGTCGGCCAGGTGTTGGTCGGTGAACAGGACGCCGCGCGCGCCACGACGGCTCAGCTCGTGCGCACGGTGGGCTACGTGTTCCAGAACCCGGCAGCGATGCTCTTCGCCAACACGCTGCATGAGGAGCTGGCGTTCGGCCCGCGCAACCTCGGTTTGACCGATTCCCAGATCGCCCTGGCGATTGAACGGGCGCTGGACCTGGTTGGGCTGGCGCACTTGCCGCTGAATCAATCACCGTTTAGCCTGAGCTTCGGGCAGCAGAAGCGCATCATGATGGCGAGTGTGTTGGCAATGCGGCCGCGTGTGCTGATCTTGGATGAGCCCACCGCCGGCCTGGACGACGACACGGCGGAGGATCTGCTCATCCGCCTGCTCGGCACGCCAGGCGGCCCCGAAGCCATCGTCTTGGTCACGCACGACTTGGTGCTGGCGCGTCGCTTTGCTAACCGCGTCGTCCTGATGGCCGCCGGCCAGGTAATTGCTGACGGCGCGCCGGAGGATATCCTCACCGATCCGCAGGTGATCAGCCAGGCTGGGTTTGACCCACTCCCCGCACACGATGACCCTCATTCAGCGTTTTGACCCTCGCGCGCGCGTGACGTTCTACGTCTGCCTGACCACGGCGCTGCTGGTGGCGAACGATGTGCGCGCGCTGGCTGCACTGCTGGCGCTGAGCGCCGTTGTGTTGCTGTTGGCGCGCTTATCCTGGACGCGCATCCGCCCTGTGGCTTTAGGGGTGCTCATCCTTATCGCAGTGATCAGCGGTCTGAATCTGCTCTTTCGTTCGCCCTTAGAAGCCGCGCAACAGGCTATCCGCGCATTGGCCATGACCGCCGCCTCGCTGGCGATGGTGTTCACCTTCGATCCGGCTGACCTGGGCATCACCTTCCGCCGCATGGGCTTGCCGGATCGATTTGCCTTTGCGCTCGACCTCACTGCGCGCTTCGTGCCCATGCTCATGCGTGACTTCCGCATCACGATGGACGCCCAAAAGGCGCGCGGTTATGAGCTGGAATCGCGCGAGCGCAGCCTGAGGAGCGTGCTAATGGTTGGCCAGCGGGTCGTGCCCTTAATCGTGCCAGTGGTGGTGCGGGCTGTGCTAGAGGCCGAGGACCGCGCCAACGCCATGGACCTGCGCGCGTTTGGCACCGGCCGACGCACCTGGCTGCGCACGCTGCGCATGCGGCCACCAGACTATGTCTTGCTTGTGGCCTCGTTCCTGCTGTTGGCCGGCGCAGGCGCAATGCGCTTTGTCCCAAGCTAGGCCGCCGGGCGCTTGGTGAGCCTTTGGCGCGCCTTCTCCAGGCCCTCCTCGCTGGCCACTAGCGTCAGGATGTCCCCTGCCTCGATCACTGTGCTGCCGGTGGGGACGAGGTGCATTCCCCTGCGCGCGATCAGCACGATGAGCACGCCTTCCGGCAAGTGAAGGTCAACGATCTGAGCACCGACGACTGGCGAATCAGGTGCAATATAGATATCTACCGGTCGCGCGTTCGATCCCTCGACGATCTGAATGGTCGGCGGTAGCTGTTTCTGCTCCGGGATTTGTAGGCCGATCCAGCGCGCGATGGGTGCAACCGTAACCCCCTGAACGAGCACTGAGCCGAGCACAACAAAGAAGACCAGGTCAAACATGACACTGGCGCGCTCTACACCCGCGACCAGCGGAAAGGTGGCCAGGATGATTGGCGCAGCGCCGCGCAGCCCCATCCAGGATATTAGGATCAGCTCGCGCAGCGATAGCCCAGCCCAGCACAGCGAGAGGAAGACGGCGACCGGCCGCGCCACCAAGATTAGAAACGCCGCCCCTAGTGTGGCCACGCCGGCGACTGACATCAATCGGGATGGCGAGACCAGCAAGCCCAGCGTCAGGAACATCGCGATCTGCATCAGCCAGGCCAGCCCGTCGTGGAAGCGGGTGAGGCTGCGCCTGTGGATGAAGTCCTGGTTGCCCATCACGATGCCGCACAGGTACGTCGCCAGGAAGCCGTTGCCCCCGATTAGGGCGGTCGCACTGTAGCTGAGCAGCACGAGGGTGATTGTGATGATCACATACAGGCCGTCAGCCTGTAGGCAGATGCGGTTGATCACCCGCACGCTGGCATAGCCCATCGCCAGCCCGCATGCCACGCCCAGCGCCGTCTGCGCGAAGAAGGTGGGAATCAGGTTGAGCACGCTGCTGCCAGGCGTGGTGAGCAAGCCGATCAGCGCCACGGTGAGGAAGACGGCCATCGGGTCGTTGCTGCCCGACTCCAGCTCGATCAGCGACTCTAGCTTGCGCGGCAGCCGGCTGGCGCGCATGCGCATGACGCTGAAGACCGCTGCCGCGTCGGTCGAGGAGATGATGGCGCCAAGCAACATCCCTTCCAGCAGGGAGAAGCCCATAGCAGCGACAGCGAACAGCCCAACGCAAAGCGCAGTGATGAACACGCCGAGCGTCGCCAGCGCGATGCCCTCTTTCAAAACCGGCCTCACCGCGCGCCATGCGGTGTCCAGCCCGCCGGAGAAGAGGATAAAGATGAGCGCGACCACGCCGGTGGCCTGTGCGACGCGCACATCGTTGAACTGAATGCCGCCTAAGCCCTCTGCGCCGGCCAACATGCCGAGCGCCAGGAATAAGATCAAAGCTGGCACGCCCAGCGTGCCGGAGACCTTGCTGGCCAGCACGCTCAACCCAAGCAGCCCGGCGACCAAGAGCAGCAGTTGTTCGACTGAGAGCGTCATCGTGAGCTGCATGGCACAGCCGGGATTATCCTTGTCCTGCTGCGCGGTGATGATCAGGTTGCTGGCAGATCAAATGAAAATGGCGCGCGCCATACGGTCCGCTCAGCGGAGCGTTCGCGGGCTGGGGGCGCTGTATCACGTTGGGGCAGGGCTGCGCCAGGTATGCCTGCGCGGTGCGCTCGCCCTCGGTCAACATCGCCTCGGTCTGCGAGAAGTCCCCCAACGGTAGGTTGGGGTAACCGGTCAGCGCGATGTGATGCACGGTGACGCCCGGGGTGCGCACGGCGCGCTCCAGCTCGCACAGCGCAAGCTCATAAAGTGGCCGCCGGATGGCATAGCCAGCGATGTCCAGCGCCCCGCGCAGTGTGAGGTCAGCTTGATAGCCAAAGGCCAGGTCCAGCGCCCAGATCTCGGTTGCGCCCTGCGCCAGCGCTACCTGTACTGGCAGGTTGGAGATCACGCCACCATCCACGAAGATCTGGCCCTGGTGGTGCGTGGGTGGGAAGAACCCCGGCACAGCGGCGCTGGTCAGAATAGCGTCTACCAGGGGCGCTTGCGGGTCGTGTCCGCAGACGTAGAGCGCATGGGTTGCGAGGTGGCAGATGGTGACATAGAGCGGGAGGCGCAGGTCGCCGAATGTATGCGTGCCTGGTGGCAGCGCTTGCACGATGTAAGCGCGCAGGCGTCGGTTGTCGGCCAGGTGATCGCGGCCGAATAGCGCGCTGAGGATGTGCCAGGGCGAAGCCGTTCCGAAGAGCTTGCGCTTGCCAGCCTCGCGCCACAGCGCGAACAGTCGCTCAACCTGAGCGGCGGTGGGCACAGCAGCCAGAAACGCCCCGTGCAGCGCGCCAACCGATGAGCCGACGATCAGATCAGGCAGGATGCCACTGGCGAGGAGGGCTTTTAGGGCGCCGGCCTGCAACGCGCCGCGGTTGCCACCGCCAGAGAGGACAAACGCGCGCATGTACAAAAAACACCCCCACGTGGGAGGTTAGATGCACGTGGGGGGTTGAGTCGCTAGCGCTCTGCGCGCAGGTCGTTGACGACCTCCGGCTTAACATCCGTGGCCGAGTCGCTGATCAGCACAGGGCCTTCCTCTCCTGGCTTTGCCCCATCGCGGTGTGCTGGGTTGCTGTTTGCTGCGCCGTTAATCACCACTACGGGTTCGTCAACAGGGTATTCGGATGACCCATTGGCCATGCCGAGGGCGGCGAATGGATCGCTCAGCAGCGCGCCGTTGCCCTTGTCGCTGCGTGCTTCGGCCAGGGCCTGGGCGCGGATGGCGGCCAGGGTGCGCGGGATGATCTCCTCTTCCTTAAACGCCTCCAGGCTCTGGTTGGCTTCGATCACCTCCACGACTTCCTTGCCGTTCAACGTGTTCTTGATCAACAGCTCCTCGGCCAGAGCGGTGACTTCCTTCCAGTGGCGGCGCAGCAGCTTCTCGGTCACCTGTTCCATCTGTGTCCAGTAGCGCTCAAGCACGTCATCCTGCGCCATCATCGCGGCGATGTTATCGCCGCTGAAGGCGCCGAACCGCATCGCCAGGCGCGGGCCGAAGTAACCGTAGACGGCCAGTTTCCATAGATTTATCTGCACGTTGCGGTAGTCGCCGCCGGTGGAGGCGAACATCTCGCCGGTGAGGATCTTCTCAGCAGCTCGGCCGGCCAGAGACACGATGATCTCATAGGCGTAGCGCATCACCGGCTCGACGTGCTGATCAATGGTGTCCACG
>Ga0308410_1001755_pt1 | contig 12527 bp, 13 predicted proteins | sample HotsprOSTMatCore_FD_203467 | JGI IMG/M metagenome (GOLD analysis project Ga0308410, IMG submission 203467) | Hot spring phototrophic mat microbial communities from Octopus Spring, Yellowstone National Park, Wyoming, United States -... | ecosystem: Environmental > Aquatic > Thermal springs > Hot... | reverse complement strand
CGACATAGTGGTATGTTTGAGCCACTGTCCACCCTGTCGTCGCCGTTCCGCCATTTGTTTTCGAGTGAGGGTAGATGGTTTCCATACCATACCCTCATTGTAAACCAATTTTTGTTAAATGGAATAAACTCAAGGAGGTTCTCCCATGACAGACATTCCCATTGTAACACAGTTGCCGCTCTGGCCGTTTTCACCGGAAGCCCAGAAAACCTCGGTAAAACCGTGCGATCTGCACACCCTCGCACAATTGCCGCAGCATCTCCCCGCGTGTGTGACGGACTCACCAACCGTTATGCGTTGCTTGGATTTGCTCGCCCCCTTGGACTGGGCACACTTTCCTGAACGCAACCTGCAACGTGACTGGGGGCAGTTTCAAATCCCCTACGCCGCACGCGCCGCCGCCGAACTGATTCGTCTCAATGAAACGATCCCCTCGATGGAAAAGTTGCGTCAGTTCCTCATCGAACATCCTGGTTTCATATGGCTGTTCGGTTTTCCGCTGCAACTTGCCCCCGAATTGCCCCTCGGTTTTAATCCCCGTGCCAGTCTCCCGACGGCACGCCACTTGACCGACATGCTTCGCACGCTCCCCAATGCCGCTTTGCAATTTTTGTTGGCGGATAGTGTCCGCGTCATTTGTGCAGAACTCGCCGCACGGCACATCTCTCCCGTCGAGTGCGTGTCGCTCGATACCAAGCACATTCTCGCCTGGGTCAAAGAGAACAATCCCAAGGCGTATGTTGCGGACCGCTTCGACAAAACTAAACAACCAGCAGGCGATCCCGACTGCCGCCTCGGTTGCAAACGCCGCCACAATCGCATGACACCCACGCACAATCCCGTGTCCGCGTCCACTGTCTCGGTCGGCGAATATTACTGGGGCTACGCTTCAGGCATCGTTGTCGCCAAAGTGCCGGGCTGGGGCGAATTCGTCATTGCCGAAATGACGCAACCGTTCGATCAAAGTGACGTCACGTACTTTTTTCCGTTGATGACGCAGACCGAACAGCGCTTGGGCTATCGTCCGCGCTACGCGACTTTCGATGCTGCGTTCGACGCGTGGTATGTGTACGCCTATTTTTACCGTGAAAATCAGCCCAATTTTGGCTTTGCTGCTGTGCCGTTTTCGGAGAAAGGCAACTACAAAGCCAAGCAACGCCAATTCGATTCGAACGGTTTGCCGCTCTGCTCAGCCGGTCTAGCGATGCCGTTGAAATTCACGTTCACCGATCGCACCAAGTGCATCATCGAACACGAGCGCGGCAAATACGTGTGTCCGCTCCGTTTTCCAACCCAGACGCAACGCCATTGTCCTGTGCGTCATCGCAATTGGCAGCGCGGTGGATGCACAGCCGAGATGCCGACGAGCATCGGCGCGCGCTTGCGCTACACCCTCGACCGCGACAGTGAACTGTACAAATCGCTCTATTGCCAACGCACCGCGTGTGAACGCATCAACTCGCAAGCCGTGGCGTTGGGCATTGAGCGCCCGCATCTCCGCAACGGACGCGCGATCGCGAATGAGAATACGCTGATCTACATTTTGATCAACCTGCGCTTCATTCAGCGGCTGCGTGAAGGACGCACCGAAGACGAATAAGTTGTTAAGCGACGCGACAAAATACGTCGGCACGGACAAAGCGTAATCAGTCATTTGACTGATTACGCTTTTATGTCACCTTCCCTCAGAGAACAGCGTAATCAGTCAGGACTGTTCCAACCCTCCGCAATCGGATCGAATTGTCTGCAACCCGTTCATGTCCTACGAACATCGTCCAAGTGTGGCGATGCTTTCAGTATCCGCAATCGGATCGAATTGTCTGCAACCTTCCGACCGCGTTTGGCTACGTCCCGCCAACACCGTCTTTCAGTATCCGCAATCGGATCGAATTGTCTGCAACCCCGGGGTGTGGACTAGCGTTTTGGGGGCGTGTTTTGGCTTTCAGTATCCGCAATCGGATCGAATTGTCTGCAACCATAGTCGTCCTCCCTCTTGCTATTGCAATGTGCGTCTTTCAGTATCCGCAATCGGATCGAATTGTCTGCAACCACGGTGCTGAAACTAATGGTCTGGTCTGAGCGAGCCTTTCAGTATCCGCAATCGGATCGAATTGTCTGCAACGAGCGCGCAGATATTCCGCCTCGTCCTCTGCGCACTCCTTTCAGTATCCGCAATCGGATCGAATTGTCTGCAACGAATCGCTGCAACAAGAGTCTTCTCCGCTTGCAGGTCTTTCAGTATCCGCAATCGGATCGAATTGTCTGCAACTTGAGTCGCTCCGCGCGGAGATTGAGTCTCTCAAGCCTTTCAGTATCCGCAATCGGATCGAATTGTCTGCAACTTGATTACACGCTCCATCGTTCCTCCTTTTTTTCTGGCTTTCAGTATCCGCAATCGGATCGAATTGTCTGCAACGACCTCAAGTTCGCCAACCTGCGGGGGGCCAACCTGTCTTTCAGTATCCGCAATCGGATCGAATTGTCTGCAACCTGGAAGGAGATCGAGCTCCTTGATCACATAGTGGTCTTTCAGTATCCGCAATCGGATCGAATTGTCTGCAACTATCCCGTCAAGTCTCCGGTGTGGGAGTTCCCGCCTCTTTCAGTATCCGCAATCGGATCGAATTGTCTGCAACTATGAAGACGGCGTTTATCCACTACGCCGTTGAGCACTTTCAGTATCCGCAATCGGATCGAATTGTCTGCAACCGTTGTGCCCTGTCTCCTGCCCGGTGCCAAAAATCTACCTTTCAGTATCCGCAATCGGATCGAATTGTCTGCAACCTGGGCGACCGCGTCAACAAACGCCCACATCCCGTTCTTTCAGTATCCGCAATCGGATCGAATTGTCTGCAACTGACCTCAAGTTCGCCAACCTGCGGGGGGCCAACCTGCTTTCAGTATCCGCAATCGGATCGAATTGTCTGCAACCCCGTTTGACAGGATCCACGTTGCCTTTGATGACCGCTTTCAGTATCCGCAATCGGATCGAATTGTCTGCAACAAGCAATCGCCGTAAACTTGCCAAAAGACAAGTACGCTTTCAGTATCCGCAATCGGATCGAATTGTCTGCAACCCCCTTCTTGCCAAACGCATAGACCGGGGAGAGAACGTCCTTTCAGTATCCGCAATCGGATCGAATTGTCTGCAACCCCCGATCGAGCATTTGCGCAAGTTCAAGAACGACCTGCTCTTTCAGTATCCGCAATCGGATCGAATTGTCTGCAACCCCCCTCGTCCCAACCCCCTATTTTATGCCTCTCTATACAACTTTTCTCCCACCTGACACCTCCTTCTAACTCTTTCTCCCTCTTTTTTCCCCATTTCCCAACCACCCTCCCCGCAAATCGTTTTTTGCCGCAAAACCCACCCCATTTGCGAAACGATTGCACTATCCAACTATTGCACGATCCAACTAGACCACATCATTGCAAAATCGCCTAAACTCACACGTCAGGCACTTGTTACGATTCTTGACCGGCGCCGGCATCACCTCACGCTCCGCAATCTGCCGCATCGCCTCCACCGCCCGCACCGCCCTGGCACGCAACCGCTTGTCAATCGGCACCTCCACTGCCCGCCGCAACGGAATCTCATACAAAAACCCGCGCGCCACCGCGACCCCGCGCATCTCCTCCAACATCATCCCATACACCGCCACCTGCAACTGAAAATGTTCCCCCGCCAGCCGCGTCAACTTGTAGTCCACCGGAATCACCTCGCCGGTCCCCGCTACCGTAATCACCATATCCACCTCACCACGCAAGCCCAGCCGCGCCGAGCAGAGCGGCACATCGAACTCACGCTCCCCCTCCGCAATCCCATACACCCGCAACGAACGCCGCTCCTCGCGTCCCACCTCACTCCGCCCCGCCTCACGCCCCGCGTACATCTTGTACGTCGTCGGACGCACATCCGGCAAACAGTGCAAAAAGTAAAACACCCGCGGACAATACGCCCACTGCTTCAAATCACTCACCCGCACCGGATAATCCAGATTATCATCCAGCATCGGTCTCTTCCTTTTGCTCGATCACGCGCCGCGCGTTCCAATCCTTTTCGCACACCGGCACCAACTGCACCTTGCCCGGCCGCTTGCCCAAAATCGCCTGAATCTTGATCATCAATTCGTCTTGATGTGTTGGCGCCAAATCCCCCGCAAACGCCGAATATTGAATCCGATCCATCCCATAATCCTGACACACATCGGCGATCTTGTTCCGCTTGTTATCATCCACAATGTCATACACCACCAGACATTGCATATCCTCTCCCCAATCCCCCAATCACCTAATCACCCAACCCCTACCATTCCATCACAAACGCGCGATACATCTCCCGCTCGCCGCGCAAAAACGTCGCCAGATGCCGCGCCTGCGATTGAATGATCACTCGTAGCGGCACATTCTTCTTCTCATACATCTCCGGCGTCTCCAACCGATTCAACACCTTTTCCGCCAACATCTTGCGCGTCTCCTCCGTCAAATACCCCCGTTCATCCTGACCGATCTTGACCCCCTTGTTCACCAAACCCAAAATTGTCCGATCCACGACCGGTTGACGAAACTCTTCGATGGCATCCAGCGTCATACTCGGCTTGCCCGGGCGATCCACATGCGCGAATCCAGCGTACGGATCCAGTCCCGCCAGAACCAGCGCGCGTTCGATTTGTCCGTACAGGATACCATAGCCATAGTTCAGCGCACTGTTGACCGGATCGCGCGCGCCGCGCCCGATGCGCCCATCCCACGCGACCTCCGCCGGCAAGACCCAGCCGATCGCGTCCCAGTACACTCGCGCCGCGTTCCCTTCGATGCCCATCACCTGCTCGCGCCACGCTTCGATGGTTGCCGTCGGCGCGGCATCTCGTTCGATGCGCTCGATCTCGGCGAGTTGCGTCTCGATCTGTTCCGCCGCGCCGCGCAACCGTTCATACAATTCAGGGGCCGTCTCTTTGCGATACTTGGCAATGTACTTGAGCAGGTTCGCCTGATTCTGAAGCTTGCCGCGCGCAAACGCTAGCGCGACGAGCAAACCGCGCCGCGTGTGATACGCCTCCAACTGCGCGCGCCGCGTCAGAATCGTGCCGGTCAGCCCCGCGCTGTAGAGCGAGGCGTACGGATTCCCCGTCCCGCTGACGAAATGAATCGGGATGCCGCGCTCGGCGCACTCTTTCACCGCATCCGCGCTGATGCTCACGCCGTTCCCGGTGATCAGCACCGATTCCAGATGCAGCAGCGGCGCCTGCGCGAGCTTTTCGTCCCCTTTCGTCACGATCAACCGCTCGCTATGCTTGCCGATGAACGCGCCAAACTCTTCGACGATGAGATGTTGGATGATGGGCATAGTCGCTCCATTTCTCGATTTTCAGATTGCAGATTTACGATTCAGGACACACCGGCGACCTGCCACACACCCGTTTCCGTCACGGTCAGCCAGTGCGACTTGACTATCTGCGCGCCTGGCGCCCAGCAAATTTGCGCGGGAGTCAAGAGTTTGCCGAACTGCGCACTTGCTTGCGTCTCACGCCCCACCAGCAGCTCAATCTCACCTCGCGCCTCTACCCCTTGGGTCAACGTGTGCGCAAGCAAGACGCCGTCCTTTTCCACACGCACGCGTGGACGTGTCCCTCCCAAATCCACGGCGTACCCGCTCAATTTTTCGGTCTGGTTGAAATTGTCGTTTAACCGCAACTGCCCAAAGCCATAGCGCCGTTCGCCACCGATCTGCAAATTGCTCAGCCAGGCGCTCCATTGCGATTCTTCGCCCAGCAAAGGCTGGGCAATTTCGTCCAGGAAAACCCAACCACTGACGCAGGTTCGTTCTCCATCCTGATTGTACGGTGCGATGAACTCGACTTCGTGCAGCCCCCTATCCTGGGCGGTAGTCGTCGCGGCATCCAGCGCGGTGGTAACGTGAGCATCCAGATAGCGGCGCTCGAACTCGGCGACGGGGAGAGACCCGTATTTCAGGCGGTTTCCCTCGTAGTGGGGGCAAAGCGATGCGTCGTTCTCCTGGATGAACCAGTAGCCGAAGGCGCAGTGGTCTTTGACCCAATCGCCCACAGCCAGATAGTCATTGGGATTTTCCTTTTTGAGCACCTCCGTCGCAAAGCCGCGACGGGTCAGCGCCTCGGTCACCGCGCCCCACAAGTTGCGCGCCGGGATGTAATAGCGCGTGCGCTGCACATTGCCTACCTTGTGATAGCCGATGTGCAATGGACTGCGCAGTTCATAGATCACCTCGAAAAGTTTCCATTCCATAATTTGTCTCCCCGCAGACCTGTCAGGTTTTTGAAAACCTGACAGGTCTAACCCCCCAGCGCCTTGGCGTGGTAGCGCGCATAGATGAGCGCCTGCTCCAGCAGCCGCTTGGCAAGCAGGAGTTGGTCGAGGTCTGACGCTAGATGATCGCGCACGGCTTGCAGAGGATCGTTGGTGGTGTTTTCAAAGCCCTTGATAGCAGCCTCTCTCAACAGTTCTCTGGCTTGATCGCGCAATCTGTCGGCGCCTGGCTTTTCGCGCTGGCCGCGCGAAGCCTGATAGAGGAAAAAGGCATAGACGCCATCCTCCTGGAGCACGCCCAGCGACTTGGTGATGTGGTTTTCGGCGTTCTTGCTGATGGCTTTGTGGACCTCGTCGGCCATCTTCCAGCCAAACTGCGCGCACAGTTGGTCCAGATTCTGCTTACTCATTGCGCACCTCCCGCGCTAAAGACGCGCAGCCGCCCCATGCCGCGCGTGTTCATCCCGCCTATACCAAGGGAGGCGAAGAGGGCGAGGCCTTTCTGGATCGTCTGGGTCACTTTTCCCTTGCCGCCATTGCTGCTGAGCGGCTGTTGACCGTTAATCTGATAAAACTTCGGATCACTGATCACCACGTCAAAATACAGCACGCTGGCGCGGGGCAGGGCTTCATAGGTAAAGAGCGCGCCCTCGGCAGCCGCGCCGGTCTGCGGGTCAATGCTCACCGAGGTGCGCACCTCCAGGTTGTCGTTGACAATGTGGCTGAACATCTTGTTGGAGACCAGCACGGCGTGCTTCTTGATGTCGTCGGGAATAGCGCTCAGTTGGTTGTCCAAGGAAAAAGCATCCTTTGCCACTTCCAGCATCAGCCAGCCCAGGTTGAGCTTGCCGCTCTGCTGCACGCCGCCGGCAACACGGACCTTGTCATCGTTATCTATTTTGGGCGGATCTTTAATGCCCGCGCTGCCTAGAGCGTCTGCACAGGTCACCCAGACCGGTCCGGCCAGAGAGTGGACGGGGAAGAAAAGCAGCCGCGCGTCGGAAAACTGCGCCAGGCCCTGGAAACTGCCGTTTTGCGTTACCGCAAAGCCAAAGGTGACGCAGATGGGACAATCGGGCTGGCCACAGTGCCCTTTGTAATTGCCCTGCGGTTGCCCTTGTCCGGCGCACTGGGGGAACTTGCCCTCTTCCTGCATTGCGGCGTAGGTGCGCGCCGCGCCGGAGAGGCTGGTGCCAGGAATTTTGGGGAGGTTCGTTCCCGGCTCGCGGACAATGCTCATGTCCACGCGCCCCAGGCGCATCCCACCCGTCCCAACGTGAATCGGGTCGAGGGCGAGGGCAAAATACTTGAGTGAGTCAGGTTGATAAGCCATGTCAAGCCTCCTTCAGTTTCAGTTTGAGAATGTGCAGATAGAGTTCCAGGCAGCGGGCAAAACGCCCGCTGAGTACGTCTTCCGGTGTAATCACATCGGGCAAGGGGTTCTTATTTTTGTCTTTACGCTCAAACAGGCCGGCGTTCTTGAGCGTGGTGCGCGTCAGTCGCTCAAACTCTTTCTCTTCGCTGTCCCTGGTCCAGGCTGCCCCCTTGCTTTCCAGCAGCGCCTGCACATTGCGCAAGCCGGTATCGCTGATGCCGCTTTGTTTCAAGGCGTCCCACATTCTCATCAGCCGGGGGAGTTCGTCCAGCAGCAGCACGTCTTGCTGGGGGTCGAAGCGGAAGCGTTGGGCAGTGCTTTCCAGAAAGAGATAGGCAAAGCGCGAGGGGGTGACGCGCACGGTCTCGCCCGCTTGCAACGTCTTGACGTGAACCCACCACGCGCCGTCGTGTTCAAAGCGGTGGGTGTGATGCGCCGCCGGCGTCCCCACCAACTCAAAGTAGGGGTACCAGACATCTTCGGTGGTTCCATCCCCCATCACAAGCGAAACCTGGAGGGTGATGCGTTGTCCCGCTTGCTCTAAACTCAAGGTAACCATTTTCCCATCATTTTGCGGCACATCCGTTATCTGCCATTCGCCATTTGCAAATTCGCTAGCCAGCATCCGCCGCGCGGTATCCATCACCGCCAGCAGCGGTATCTTGCGCTGGAAAAAGACCAGCCCCAGGAAGAGCGGCAGGCGGTTTTGCACTTTGCCGAATTGCTCGACATAGGCAGCGCGAATCTTTTCCGCGATCGCCAGTGCGTCGGCAGCGGGGACGAGCGCCAGGAATTGATCGGGGGAGGCAAGCAAGGTGAGATAGGGGGTATAGGATTGATATTTTGCCAGTTCATCCTGCCCAATCGCTTGTGGGGTAACAGCGACTGTAGCACGTTCTTTGCGTCCGTTTTCCTTCCAACCGATGATCAGATTGCCCCCTTGCGGTTGGGCAACAAACGAGATGGTAAGCAGCTGATTACCAATACGGAATACACTAATAGGTTGCCCATTCAATGTTCCGTCCAGAGCGATGCCTTGGGGCACAGCGCTGGCTAAAGCGGGAATGAGTTCCCAACGCGTTCGCGGGGACAATTTTTTCAGAATTTGCTGCTCCACCGTCTCGGTCCAGAAGCGCTGGCAGGTCTCCCAGACGCGACGCAGGCGGGCGGGGGAGGGGTTCTTGGGAGTACATTGCTCAGGCGCGTTCTCTGCCGCTCTGACCAGCATCGTCTGCACCAGGTCGCCGGAGAGCCAGCCATCCAGCCCGAATTTGCCGACGATGAGCGCCACGCGATCGTTGTGGTCGGCGATCTCGTCAATCCAGATGGTTTGTGTCGGATTCTTTTCCCACGTCTCGATGCGCGAGCCACGGCGCTGTTTGCAAGTTTCGCACGCCTCTGCGCCCTCGCGCATCGGGCGCAGGCGACAGACCGGGCAGAGTTCCCAGTTGCCTGCGCCGACTGTCGTCCACTGCTGCTGCCAGTAGGCGCTCAGGTTTTGGCTATCGAAGGGTTGTGCCAAAGCTTGTCGAGCCTCGCCGCGGGCTTTGCCCAGAATGCCCTTGAGTTGCTCCGCGGCAGTTGTTCCATTGCCCACCGTGACGGCGATGCGCGGGGCGAGTTCCATCTCGACTTCTTCCACGCGGCGGCGAATTTCCTGCGCCAGGTCGGCGGGCAAATCCAGGTCCGGGAAAGTGAAATAGATGCCGGTGCTATCACGGTAGATTTCGTTGCCGAGGGGGTATTCCTCTTCGACAAGTCTTTTGACCGCTTCACAGGCTTGATCCACCACGTGCTGATAGCCAAGCAGGTCGGCGATTTTGATCGCTTTGGCGTAAAGTCCGAACACGTCAAAATTGACACGCAGGAGGCGCCAGCGGAGGTCGTCGGGGTTGGGCGGCTTGACACCCAACAATGCGCCTGCCAATGCCGATTTGTACAACGCTGCCACTGCGCCTGACCAGTCTGCTAACGTGACCTCATTGATCGGGCGGCGCGTATCTCCGAGCGCGGCGTCAAATGCCCTTTCCACCCGTGGGACAAATGTTCCCCTGTTCTGCATCGAATTAAACGGCAAGCTGGCCAGGATGTTCGTTAGACCTATTACAGGGTTGCCTTCAAGGCCAAAGGCGGTGCTCAAACGTGTTTTGTCTTTAGGTTGTTTTGTAGTAGTCTCTCTATCAGAGAGTTCTTTTTCCACATGAGCGGCTGAATGGCAGCGTCCCAACACTCGTAAAAGCCACGGTTTAGATGCATCGCTAATAACTCTCGGCATCCCCTGTTCTATCAGGTCTTTTACCGAAATCGTTTCGTTCATCAAACAAACATCTGGCAGACCCGACGGCAAATGATGAGATTGTGCGGTCTTATATGAGTACGAACAGTCTTGGGGTTTATCAGATGCCTGGTTGATGATGTGCTCATTGGCGCACTTGCCCATATCATGCAGCCACGCTGCCACCTCCGCCAAGAGCAGGGCGTCGCGGTGGTCTTTCAATACTTGGAGAGAAGCCTCATTGCTCATTGCGCGCCTCCTTGTTCCTTCACGAGCGTTGTTGCAATCTCGCTCAATTGGGCAAACGAATCGAACTCACGCTTCAGCCAGGTCGGTGCAGGGGCTTGGGGCTTTTCGGGTGGGGGTTCGGTGGGTGGCTGGGATGCCAACGCCTTTCCTTCGCGCCCCCACCACTTTTTGGCTTTCTCGTATTCTTGCTTTTGCGCTTTGGTCATCTTCGCCAGTTCCGCTTCGCTGCGCTCACGGAAGGTGCCATCGGGGTTGAGATACTCGTCCTTGAGTTTGCCGGGGGCTTGCAGGTACTTGGGCAATTGCGGCGCAGCGGCAGCCCGCGTGGGCAAAGGCGGCGCCTGCGTTTCGGCGATGCGGATGTGCACAAAACCATCGCTGACGGTCTCTTCCGCCACCCCATACCCGCTGGTGCGCTTGGCGGAAAATCCGTAGGTGAGGAACATTTCTTTCAGTCCCTCGGCGACACGTTGCAGGTCAGCCAGCGCTTGTGTTCTGATTTCGGCTTCCTCCTTGCCGATCAGGTCAAAGGGGAGGTAGAGCAGGGAGAAGATGCCTTTTGCCCCCTGGGGCACACATTCCAGGTAAATCGGGTGCGTGCCGGCTTTGGTTTGGCGCGAGTGCGGGTTGATGACCTCTACGTCAATCCGGTCAAAGAACGTCGGATAGAACATCAGCCGCCCGCTGTGGTGGGGGAGAGGGACATCAGGACTCAGTTTGTAGTGGGCGCGTAAGAGACGCTCGTAGTCCTGACGGGCTTTCGGCTTGAGCGCATCGAGGTATGCGGCAAAGTCTTTCGTCTGCTCTGGTTCTTCGCCCTTTTCATCGCCAAAGAGCAGGGTTTGGTCAAAGCGTTCCTGGGCAAATGTTTCAGGGGATTGCTTCGCTTCGCTCGCAATGACAGGTTGAGCCAGGCGGGTGTGCAGGACGGTCCAGCGCAGCAGGCCTTTCCAACTCGCCGCCGACATCATTGGGACTTTAAAGACCTTGTCCTTGCGCACGGGGTTGACACTTTCGGTCACATAGAAAGGATCGTCATCCTTGCTCATCCACGGCTTGGCGAGGGTGAAGGTGAATTGCAGGAACCAGGAGCCGGGAGGGAGTAAGGCCATATCAGGCGGGGTAGGAAGCAAGCCCAAAGATTTGAGGTGCTTATATTTCTGGTCAATGAAAACGTTAAAGCCCGACGCTTTCCCGTGCACAAATTGGACAAACCGCTTGGCGGCATTTGCACTATTCGGCTCGGTAACCAGCAAACGCAATTGGGTAGGAATATCGCCTTGGGGTTGGGCGACGTACAGGTCATAACTCATGCAGCACCTCCTCGCCAGTTTTTACCGTATAGTTTCTGCCTTCAAGTTGCTGATGGATTTGTCCTATGATGATATCGCACATTTTGTCATCTCTGGCATAGCCCCAGATACGACCGCCATCTACTTGGAAAGAAAAGAGCTTTTTACTAATAGCCTCATGCGTTCTATCTCCGCGCCTGCCGCGCAAGAATTGCTGATAGGGTTCGTTCCCGATAACGCTTTGCCCGTCTTCCGAAAGCCCTAACAGAGCATTCATTTGGCGACGCCAGAGAAATGCACCTTTGACAAAGAAAAACCAGCGCAAATCGGCAGCATCTCTAGGTTTTACCTGCCGGAATTTCCTGAGAAAGGATTGAACATCAGACTTTGGTAGCGATGGTACGGAGATAGTTTGAACAATACCATAATCTTCGCCTATCTTCCCCTTCTGCGGTTTGAGCGTAGTCTTGCCACCCAGCGCGCCATACTTGGCAGCGATTTCCAGCGTCTTTGTCAGCAGCCATCTTTCTTCATTGCTCATCGGGCGCAGTTCAAGAAATTGCAATTGAACGGTTTGGTTTGCGGCTAATGCGTTTTGCACTACCCGACCTTGCTCATCCAGCACACGTAGCCGAAACTTGCGTGCCCAGCCAGTGCAGCCGAACAATTCGCAAGCAGCGCAACGCTTGCCGTCCTTATCCGGACAACGCTCTTCGCCCGTCGGATCGCACGCATAGCCGCCCAGCCCACGCACCAGTGCCTCGTACCACCAGCGCAACGAGCCGATTAATCCCGTCTCGTGCAAACGGTCGCACGTTTGGTCCACGCCGCCGGTCCACAGCGGCGTCATCGTTCGCAGTTGAATTTCCATCTCTACCCCTCCCTTGAAAATCCGTTTGTCCACGAAGGTCACGAAGGAACACGAAGAAAAACCTTCGTGACTCTTCGTGTCCTAGTATGATATGATACAAGTATGATATGATACAACAAGAGGACACAGCAGACCGATCGTGTGGAGGTCTAAAAGACCGTCACGAAGTAACGGGTCGCT
>Ga0308410_1001752_pt1 | contig 12533 bp, 14 predicted proteins | sample HotsprOSTMatCore_FD_203467 | JGI IMG/M metagenome (GOLD analysis project Ga0308410, IMG submission 203467) | Hot spring phototrophic mat microbial communities from Octopus Spring, Yellowstone National Park, Wyoming, United States -... | ecosystem: Environmental > Aquatic > Thermal springs > Hot... | reverse complement strand
CCCCCGGCGGCCGCCGGGCATTGACCCCGATCATGGGCCGTGCCGCTCTTGTCTGCCATCTGTCGGTCGAGGAGGGTCCCATGTCCCGGCTCTACACGGTCCGGATGCTGCTTGCGCGCAACCCCGGCTTTCCGGAGGGATCGAGCGCGCGCGGCTACGAACTGCGCGTGCCGCTGACGCCCGATGGGCATCTCGACGTCGAGACGTGGCGGCAGCGCCGCGCCGAGTGCACGGTGCGTCGCTTCTGGCCCGACGAGCCCGACAGGCACGGCGAGCTGATCCACGGCCGGCACGGCTGGGCCTTCTCCTACGAGCCGGGCGAGGCCGACGACGAGCCGCTGTTCAAGCTCGAGGGCCACGTCTTCCGCCCCGGCGAATACGTGACCGTGCGCGAGACCGACGGCGAGTCGCTCGTCTTCCGCATCGTCAGCGTGCGCTGACCCGCCCCCCGCGCCGCGCGGCGGGAGGGCGGTGGCGCCGCCCAGGGGCACGCATCGGCCGCCGCGCGGCTCAGGCTCTGCCGAAACGATCTGATCTCGGAACGAGAGGCGGCCCGCGCGTCATCCGACGGTCGGCGGCGCCATCCCGGCGGCGGAGCGGGCCGTCGCGTCCGGCGCGTCGGGCGCGCTCACGCCGCGCGCTCGATCGGGGCGAGGCGCTCGAGCAGGATCTCGGCGCAGCGCCGCCAGGAGAAGCCCTCGGCGTAGCGGCGGCAGGCCGCGCGGTCGATGCCGAGTGCTGCGACCGCCGCCGCGGCGAGGTCGTGGTCCAGCACGCCGACGGGCGCGCCGTCGATCACGTCCTTCGGGCCCGTGACCGGGAAGGCGGCGACGGGCGTGCCGCAGGCCAGTGCCTCGACGATGACAAGGCCGAAGGTGTCGGTGAGCGAGGGGAAGACGAACACGTCGGCCTCGGCATAGGCGGCGGCGAGGTCGTCGCCGAACTTCGGCCCCAGCCAATGCGCCTCGGGGAAGCGCCGCTCCAGCGCCGGCCGCGCCGGGCCGTCGCCCACCACCACCTTCGTGCCGGGCAGGTCGAGGGCGAGGAACGCCTCGACATTCTTCTCCACGGCGATGCGCCCGACATAGAGGAACACCGGCCGCGGCAGGTTCAGCGCGCCGCGCTCGCGCGGGCGGAACAGGCCGAGATCGACCCCGCGCGTCCAGGCGGCGACGTTGCGGAAGCCGCGCGCGACGAGTTCCTCGCGCAGGCTGGCGGTCGCGGTCAGCACGGCCGAGGACGGGCGGTGGAAACGGCGCATGATCGCCCAGGTCAGCCCGACCGGTACGCCGAGCCGCGCCTTCAGATACTCGGGGAAGCGGGTGTGGAAGGCGGTGGTGAAGGGCCAGCCGCGCTTGAGGCAGAGGCGGCGCGCGGCCAGCCCGAGCGGGCCCTCGGTGGCGATATGGATCGCATCGGGCGCGAACTCGTCGATGATCGCGCGCAGCCGCCGCCCCGGCAGCACCGCGAGGCGCACATCCGGCTCGGTCGGCGCGGCGATGGTGCGGAAGCGGTCGGGGCCGACCACCTCGACGCTGTGGCCCATCGCGGCGAGCTCGTCGCGCACGGTGGCGAGGGTGCGCACGACCCCGTTCACCTGCGGCACCCACGCATCCGAGACGATCAGGATTCGCACCGGGCCAGCCGGGGTGAACCAGGGCAGCGCCTCGTCGCGCCTGGCCCGCCTACGCCGGGGCAAGGGCCGCGGCGCGCGCGGGCGCGTTCCAGAACGACAGCCGGCTCTCCGCCGCCCAGTCCACCAGTTCCAGCCGGCCATCGGCGTGCTCGACCAGCGCCGTGCAGGATTCCACCCAGTCGCCGTCGTTCATGTAGGCGATCCCGTCCACCTCGCGGATGGCGGCGTGGTGGATGTGGCCGCATACCACGCCGTCGCAGCCGCGCCGCCGCGCCTCGGCGGCGAGCGCGACCTCGAAGCGGTCGATCGCCTTCACCGCCTCCTTCACTTGGCGCTTCAGCCAAGCCGAGAGCGACCAGTAGGGATAGCCGAGGCGACGCCGCGCGGCGTTGAACCAGCGGTTCAGCACCAGCGCGCAGGTATAGGCCCAGTCGCCCAGCACGGCGAGGAAGCGCGCATAGCGCACCACCGAATCGAACTCGTCGCCGTGCATCACCAGCAGCCGCCGGCCGTCGGCGGTGACGTGCTCGGCGTCGCGGCGCAGGCGCACGCCCGCGAACTCCATCGGCATCCAGGCGCGGAACAGCTCGTCATGGTTGCCGGGGATGTAGGTCACCTGCGTGCCGGCGCGCGCCTTGGCGAGGATGACGCGCAGGATCTCGTCATGCGTCTGGTCCCAGTACCAAGAGCGGCGCAGCCGCCAGCCGTCCACCACGTCGCCGACGAGGTAGAGGTGCCGGCATTCGGTGCGGCGCAGGAAGTCCAGCAGGAAATCGGACCGGCAGCCGCGCGTGCCGAGATGCAGATCGGAAATGAAGACGGCGCGGTAGGTCCGGCTGACCAGCGGCGCGTTCATGCGCGCGGCACTCCATCATCGCTTCGCTGCGTCCCTCTACGCAGCCATTCCCGTAGGTTGCCATGAAGATTTCATGAAACACGTCAGCATTAGGGTGTAATGAGCTGGCCTCTTCTCTGTCATCAAGGCGTCATCGTCTGTGGATATCATCACAATTTGCAGCCGCCGGCCCGGCGCATACAGCCGCGCGTGCTGGTGATCTTCAACCCCGCCGCCGGCACACGTCGTCGCCGCCGCTTCGAGCGCGTCGTCGGCGCCCTGGCCGAATCGGGCATCCGCTTCACGGTCGCCGACACGGCAGCACCAGGCCATGCCGAGGCGCTCGCGCGCGAGGCGGTGGCGGCGGGCGAGCAGCTGGTGGTCGCCGCCGGCGGCGACGGCACGATCGCCGAGGTGGCGAACGGGATCGCCGGCAGCGCCGCGCGGCTCGGCGTGATCCCGATCGGCACGGCCAACGTGTTCGCGCACGAGCTCGGCCTGCCCTTCGGCGCGGCGGCGATCGCGGCGTCGCTCGCGCGCGGCGCCGTGCGTCACGTCATCCCGGGCTCGGCGCGGTTCGCCGACGGGCGCGCGCGGCTGTTCGTCCAGATGCTGGGCGTGGGCCTCGATGCCGCCGTGGTGGCGTCGCTGAACGGCGCGCTGAAGCGGCGCATCGGCAAGGGCGCCTACGTGGTCGAGACGCTGCGCCAGATCGCGACCTGGCCGTTCCCCCGCCTCGCGCTGACCCTCGACGGCACAGCCGTCGAGGGCGTGCAGGTGATCGCCACCAAGGGCCGCTTCTACGGCGGACGCTTCCTGCTCGCCCCCGAGGCCGCCGCCGACGCCCCCGGCATCTCGGCCTGCGTGTTCGACCGCGGCGGCTGGTGGCCGGCGCTCAGGGCCGGGATCGCGCTGCCGCTCGGCCTCCTGCCCCGCCTCGATGGGCTCGTCCGGCGGCGCGTCGCGACGTTGGAGATCTCGGCGCCCGCCGGGCTGCCGGTGCAGGCCGACGGCGAGCTGGTCGGCGTGACGCCGGTGACGGTGACGGACGCGGCCACGCGCCTCGCGGTGGTGACGTGATGCCGGCGAGGGCGGCTCCCGCACGGCCGCAAACCGCTGCAGCCATGCCGTCCTGCGCGGCTTCGTGCAACACGGCCGGGTCAGGCGAGCCGCCCCCAGGCGAGCGCCGCCCAGCCGAGCGCGCCCAGGCTGCACGCGGCGGTCGCCGCCATGCCGGGCGCGCGGGCGAGCGGATGGACCGCGTAGCCGATCCAGAACGCGAGCCGCGCCGCGGCGAAGACGATGCCGAGCGCCGCCACGCCGCGCATCGGCCCGCCCGCGGCGGCCAACGCCAGCAGCGCCGGGGCGAACACGGCGAGCTGCTCCACCGTGTTGCCGATCACGCGCTGGGTGCGCACGAGCGCCGGGCCGTCCGCGCCCGCGGTCGGGTCGAAGGCGCCGGTCGCGAAGCGGGCGAGGCTCTGCACGACGAGCATCGCCGCCAGCACCGCCGCGCCGGGCAGCAGCGCGAGCGCGGCCACGCCGAGCCGCGCCGCGTCCGTCGCGGCGGCGATCGGCGGCAGCAGCCGGTCGAGCGCCACGAACAGCGTCGCCGCCACGCCGAGTCCGATCCCCGACCCGCCGACGGCGAGGAGCCGCGCCCCGCTCGCCACGCTCAGGCCGCGAGCCCCTGGCGGCCCATCTCGAGGAACTTCTCCTGCCGCGCCGCGATCAGCCCTGGTCCGTCCCGCGGCGCGAGGTCGGCGAGCGCGGCCGCCACCGCCTCGCCGATCGCGGCGATGGTCGCCGCCGGATCGCGATGCGCCCCGCCCAGCGGCTCGCCGATGATGCCGTCGATCAGCCCGAGCTTCTCGAGATCGGCCGCGGTCAGCTTCAGCGCCTCGGCCGCCGCCTCGGCCTGGGCGGCGTCGCGCCAGAGGATCGAGGCGCAGCCCTCCGGGCTGATCACGCTGTAGATCGCGTGCTCGAGCATGAGCACCCGGTCGGCGACGGCGAGCGCGATCGCCCCGCCCGAGCCGCCCTCGCCGATGATGGTGGCGACGATCGGCACCGGCGCGGCAAGGCAGGCCTCGATCGAGCGCGCGATCGCTTCGGCCTGGCCGCGCGCCTCGGCGTCGATGCCCGGATAGGCGCCGGGCGTGTCGACGAAGGTCAGGACGGGCAGGCGGAACCGGCCGGCGAGCTCGATGATCCGCCGCGCCTTGCGGTAGCCCTCGGGCCGGCTCATGCCGAAATTGTGGGCGACGCGGCTTTCCGTGTCGTCGCCCTTCTCGGTGCCGAGCACGGCGACGGCGCGGCCGCGGAACCGCCCGAGCCCGGCCAGCACGGCGCGGTCGTCGGCGAAGGCGCGGTCGCCGGCGAGCGGGACGAAGGCCTCGATCAGCCCCTCGACCACGTGGCGCGCGTGCGGCCGGGCCGGGTGGCGCGCCACCTGGGTCTTCTGCCAGGGCGTGAGCCTGGCGTAGGTGGCGGCGAGCAGCTTCTCGACCTTCTCGCCGAGCCGGGCGATCTCCTCGGCGATATCGACGTCGGGGCTGTCGGGGAGGCGGCGGAGTTCCTCGATCTTGCCCTCGAGTTCGGCGATCGGCTTCTCGAAGTCCAGGAAGTGGCGCATCAAGGCGAGGCCCTAGCATATCGGCAGGGGCCCGGTAAGCGGCGCCGGCGCCGGCCGGGAAGCGGGCGGGCGGCCGCCGGCCGTCCCCCGCCCCGCCCAACCTGCGTCCCGTCCTGACGCAGCCGCCGGCCATACTTGCCGGCCAGACTTCCCGCGTCGCCGCCGGCCGACCCCCTTCCAAGGCCGCGTAAAGCGATAAAGTGGTAAAGGCATAAAGGGAGACCGCCCGCCGGGCCTCACCATGCGCCGCCTCGCCGCCGCCCTCGCCCTCCTGGTCGCCGCCTGCACCTCGCCGCCCTCCGGCATCACGCCGGTGCGGTTCGACCCCGACCGCTATCTCGGCACCTGGTACGAGATCGCCCGGCTCGACCACCGCTTCCAGCGCGGCGATGTCAGCGCCACGGCCACCTACGCCGCCAACCCCGACGGCAGCATCGCCGTCACCAACCGCGGCTGGCGCCCCGACGGCACGGCGCGCTCGGTGGACGGCAGGGCGCGCTTCCTCGGGCCGCGCGACACCGCGAGCCTCGCCGTCAGCTTCCGCTGGCCCTTCGAAGGCGGCTACCACGTCATCCGCCTCGACCCGGACTACCGCATCGCCCTGGTCTCCGGCCCGACGCGCGACTATCTCTGGCTGCTCTCCCGCACCCCCACCCTGCCCGAAGCGGTGATCGCGGACTGGCTCGAGACCGCCCGCAGCCTCGGCTACCCGACCGACCGCATCGTCCGCTCCCGCCCGCCGCCGGCCTGACGCTTGCCCGGCGGCCAAGCGCGCGGCATACCGCGCCGGCATGGCTCGCCGCCGCGAATACCTCACCATTCCCCGCATGCTGCCGCCTCGGCCGCCGAGCCGCTGGGCGCGGCGCAGCAAGGTGCTGGCCGGGTGGGGCTTCCTGCTGCTCGGTGTTGCGGGGATCTTCCTGCCCTTCCTGCAGGGCTTCCTGTTCCTGGCCGTCGGGCTCTACATCCTGCGCGAGGAATACGCCTGGGCGCAGAAGGCGATCGACTGGATGCGCCGGAAGTTCCCCCGCTACACCCGCCAGATGGACGAGGGGAAGGAGCGCGCCCAGGCGTGGCTCACCCGCTGGCGCCGGCGTGTCCGTCGCACCGTCTACCAGGTCCGGCGCTGAGGCCTTTCAGGCCCGCGCGAGCGCCCTTGAACAAGCAGCCCCGGCCCGGCTGGAATAGCGGGGGCCAGTCTGGTGGACGCGGGACACGGCGCCGAAACCATGCCACGCAGCGACCTCTACCCCGACATCGCCCCGTATGAGAGCGGCTACCTGCCGCTCGATTCCGGGCACACGATGTACTGGGAGCAGGTGGGCAGCCCCTCGGGGATGCCGGTGCTGTTCCTGCACGGTGGCCCGGGCGCCGGCGCAGGCGCGGTGCACCGGCGCTTCTTCGACCCGGGCCGGTTCCGCGTCGTCATCTTCGACCAGCGCGGGGCCGGCCGCTCGCGCCCGCTCGGCAGCCTGGTCGGCAACGACACGCCGCATCTGATCGCCGATATCGAGCGGCTGCGCGAGCGGCTGCGCATCGACCGCTGGCTGGTGTTCGGCGGCTCCTGGGGCTCGACCCTCGGCCTCGCCTACGGCCAGGCGCACCCGGAGCATGTCGCGGGTTTCGTCCTGCGCGGCATCTTCCTCGGCCGGGCGCGCGAGATCGACTGGTTCCTCTACGGCCTCGCCCGCTTCTTCCCCGACGCCTGGGCCGCCTTCGCCGGCCACGTGCCGGAGGAGGAGCGCGGCGACCTGCTCGCCGCCTACTGGAAGCGCCTCACCGACCCGGATCCGCGCGTCCATCTCGCCGCCGCGCGCGCCTGGAGCGTCTATGAGGGCTCGTGCTCCACCCTGCTGCCGAGCCCGGAGACCGTCGCCTCCTTCGCCGAGGACCGCACGGCGCTCGGCCTCGCCCGCATCGAGGCGCACTACTTCCGCCATGGCCTCTTCCTGCCCGAGGGCGGACTGCTCGCCGGCATGGGGCGGATCGCGCACATCCCGGGCGAGATCGTCCAGGGCCGCTACGACATGATCTGCCCGCCGGAAAGCGCGGCGGCGCTCGTCGCGGCCTGGGACCGCGCGCGGCTGACGATCGTCCCCGACGCCGGCCACTCGGCGCTGGAGCCCGGGATCAGGGCCGCGCTGCTCGCCGCGATCGAGCGGTTCCACGGGCGGTGACATCGCCGCCGCCCTCGCGTCTGGCGCGGTTCGTCCGCGAGGGTCGCCAAGCCTTCGCCGCAGCGGAGCGGGATCGCCGCGCCATCACGCTGTTGTCCACCGCCATCCTGCCGGTCGCGCTGGCGGTCTGGCTCGGGCTGCTAGGCGTGATCTGGCCGCTCTCCGGCTTGCTGTTCGCGGGCGTGCTCGCGGCGCTTGCCGGCCTTCAGGCCGTGCTCGCGTGGCGCACGCTCGACCGCACCCAGACGCTGGGCGCGGCGCTGGCTGCGCTCGCCGAGGCGGAGGCGGAGACGGATGCCCTGCGCCGCGAACGGGACGACCTCGAGGCGGAGCGGGACAGGCTCGACAAACTCCAGGCTTGGCTGCTGGCCGTCCGGCAATTCGAGCGCGAACTGCTGCAGCAGCACGATGCGTCACAGCGCGTCGGTGCGCTGAAGGCGCGGGCCTGGACTGAGGTCATCGACCCGATTCTCGGCCCGATCTGCGAGGCGCAGACGCGCACGATCCCGGTCGCGGACGGCGAGTTGTGGAGTGTCGCCGTCTATGTGTTCGATCCCGAGGCGGGGCGGCTTCGCCCGGTGTGGTGGCGCCGCGATCCCGCCCACCCGTCGCCGCGCCCGAGCCGGACCTGGGCACCGGGCGAGGGCCATGTCGGCCTCGCCTTCAAGGCCGGCCGTCCGCTCTACGAGGAGGACGCCACCCGGTCCGGGGTCGCCGACAGTCTCCAGGTGCCCGCCGACCTGAAGCGATCCTACGACCGCGAGGCCTATGTCTCCTTCGCCTCGGTGCCGTTCGGGCCAAGCGGTGCAGTCCTGCGGCGCGGCGTGATCGCCGCGACCTCCGGACGGAAGGGGGCGTTCGGCGGGGCGGAAAACGCCCTCGCTCTGCGCCATGCGGCGGGTATCCTGGAGGCGGTCGACGGCGTCCTCGCCGCCCTGGTCGCGGCGCCAGCGTGGCCCGAACCGGCGTCCGGAGGTTGACAGCGGGCGCCCGACCCGCGAGTCTCGCGGCCATGGACACGATCCGCGCTGCCGGCGCCGAACCGTCGACGGAGGGTCTGAAGACCTGGTCGACCGAACTCGAGCAGGTGGCTCACGAACTCGCCTCGCGCCCGCTGGGCGCGCCGCTGGAACTCGACCGACTGGTCGAGGCGATCGCGCGCGACGTCGCCGCGCGGCGTCGCGAGCGCCGCTCCGGCGAGGCGCCTCGGTTCAAGCCCGCCGCGGCCGCGTAGCGCGCCGCTCCGGCGCGATCCAGGCGCGCGCGGCCAGCTTGGCACCCGCGCACAGCACCCGCACGCGCACGAAGCGGTAGAGCGGGCCCTCGTAGGCGGAGAGCCGCCGCAACACGGCCGCCGGCACCTCGGCCACCACCCCATGCACGGCGCCGCGTGCGTCGCGCACCAGCGTCGGATAGGGCGTGCCGCGCAGCCGCGCGCGGCGCCAGCCCGGCAGCAGCGCCGGCCGCGCCTCGCGCAGGAATGCGTCCTCGCCGGCAATCCGGCGCGCCAGGGCCGGGTCCGTCAACGTGCCGTAGAGGAAGACGCGCAGCGCCGTCAGTGCCCGGCATGCGCGCCCGAGAAATCGGGCGCGGCCAGCCCAGAGGCGCGAAGCTGATCCGCCAGCGCCGCCTTCAGCCGTTCCAGTCCCGCCGCGCCGGTCGTCGACTCTGCGCGCGCGACCAGCACCGCCTGGGTGTTCGAGGCGCGCAGCAGCCACCAGCCGTCCGGCGTGCGCACGCGCACCCCGTCGATGTCCTCGACCGCCGCGCCGGCCGCCTTCAGCCGCGCGGCGACCTCCTTCACCACCTGGAACTTGCGCACGTCGTCGCAGTCGAAACGGAGTTCGGGCGTGTTCACCACCTTGGGCAGCGCCTTGCGCACCTCCGAGAGCCTCTGCGGCATGCGCGCCAGCACGCCGAGCAGCCGCACGCCGGCATAGAGCGCGTCGTCGAAGCCATACCACTTGTCGGCGAAGAACACATGGCCCGACATCTCTCCGGCAAGCGGGGCGGCGGTCTCGGCCATCTTCGCCTTGATCAGGCTGTGCCCCGTTTTCCACATCAGCGGCCGTCCGCCTGCCGCGGCGATCGCGTCGAACAGTACCTGCGATGCCTTCACGTCGCTGATGATCGTCGCCCCGGGGTTCGCCTTGAGCACGTCGCGCGCGAGGATCAGCAGGATTTGGTCTCCGTACAGCACCTCGCCCTCGTCGTCGACGATGCCGATGCGGTCCGCGTCGCCGTCGAAGGCGATGCCGACATCCGAGCCGGTCTCGCGCACGCGCGCGATCAGCGCCGCGAGGTTCTTCGGCACGGTCGGGTCGGGGTGGTGGTTCGGGAAGCGGCCGTCGATCTCGCCGAACAGGATCGCATGCTCGCCCGGCAGGCCGGCAACCAGGCGGCTGAGCACGTGGCCAGCCGCGCCGTTGCCGTTGTCCCAGACAACCTTCAGGGCCCGCTCGCCGCCGTCCCAGTCCTTGAGGATCCGGGCGACGTATTCGGCGGCGATGTCGATGTCCTCGACGCGCCCCGTCGCCTCTGGCACGACGTCGCCCGAGGCGGCCATCGCGCCGATCTGCTGGATCGCGACGCCGAAGAACGGTTTGTGCCGCAAGGTCATCTTGAAGCCGTTGTAGTCGGGCGGGTTGTGGCTGCCGGTCACCTGGATCGCGCCGTCGCAGCCGCGCGCGCGGTCGAGGTAGTAGAGCATCGGCGTCGGCCCGACCCCCATGCGCAGCACGCGCAGTCCGCAGGCCGCGAGCCCCTCCACCAGCGCCGCTTCCAGCTCCGGCCCCGACAGCCTGCCGTCACGGCCGACGGCCACCGTGGTGCCGCCATCGCGCGCGACCAGCGAGCCGAAGCACCGCCCGATCGCGAAGGCGTCCCTGGCCGAGAGCGTGCGGCCGACCACGCCGCGGATATCGTATTCTCGCAGCGTGGTGGGATCGAAACGGTGGCTGAACGCCATGGTCACGACTCCCCCTCAGGCGCGGCCGATCGAGCTGTAGGCGAAGCCCGCCTCGCGCATCGCGGCGGGGTCGAAGATGTTGCGGAGATCGACGACCACGCGCCCCTTCATCGCCGCTGCCAAGCGATCGGGCGGGATCGCGCGGAACACGTTCCACTCCGTGATGACGACGAGCGCATCCGCCCCGTCGGCCGCATCGTAGGCGTCGCGACAGTAGACCACCGCCGGCGGCAGCAGCGGCCGTGCCTGCGCCATCCCCTCGGGATCGAAGGCGCGCACGACGGCGCCCGCCTCCACCAGGCGCGGCACGATCGCGAGCGAAGGCGCATCGCGCATGTCGTCGGTCTCGGGCTTGAAGGTGAGGCCGAGCACCGCGATCGTCTTTCCGGCGACCGAGCCGCCGCAGGCGGCGATCACCCGGTCGGCCATCGCCGCCTTGCGCGCGTCGTTCACCGACACGACGGTCTCGACGATGCGGATCGGCGCGCCGGCATCCTGCGCCGTGCGCACCAGGGCGAGCGTGTCCTTAGGGAAACAGGAGCCGCCGAAGCCGGGGCCGGGGTGCAGGAACTTGCGGCCGATCCGTCCGTCCAGCCCGATCCCGCGCGCGACATCGTGGACGTCCGCGCCGACCTTCTCACAGAGATCGGCGACCTCGTTAATGAAGGTGATCTTGGTGGCGAGGAAGGCGTTGGCGGCGTACTTGATCAGCTCGGCGGTCTCGAGCCCGGTGAAGACGATCGGCGTCTCGATCAGGTAGAGGGGGCGGTAGAGCCGCTTGAGCACCGCCTGGGCGCGCTGGCTGTCGGTGCCGATCACCACCCGGTCGGGCCGCATGAAGTCGCCGATCGCGCTGCCTTCGCGCAGGAACTCGGGGTTGGAGGCGACGGCGATGTCAAGCTCGGGCCGGAGCTCCTTCGCAAGCGCCGCCACTTTGCGCCCGGTGCCGACCGGCACTGTCGATTTCGTCACCAGCACGGTCGGGCCCGTGAGCGCCGTGCAGACCTCGCGCACCGCCTCGAACACATAGGTCAGGTCGGCATGGCCATCGCCACGGCGCGAGGGCGTGCCGACGGCGATGAACACCGCATCGGCCTTGCGCACCGCTTCGGCGGTGTCGGTGGTGAAATGCAGCCGCTGATCGGCGGCGTTGCTCCTCACCAGCTCGTCCAGCCCGGGTTCGAAGATCGGGATCCTGCCCTGCTTCAGCGCCTCGATCCTCGCAGGGTCCTTGTCGGCCACACTGACGTCGATGCCGAACTCGGCGAAGCAGGCCCCGGAGACGAGGCCGACGTAGCCGGCGCCGATCATCGCGACATGCATGGGTCGGGGTCCTCGTGGCGGGTCACACGTAGCGCGGCAAGAACTCGCGCACCTTCGCGGCGAGATCGGGGCGCTTCAGCGCGAACGCGATCTGCGCTTCGAGGAACCCGGCCTTGTCGCCGCAGTCGAAGCGCCGGCCTGCGCAGCGCAGCCCGTGGAAGGGCTGCCGGCCGATCAGCCGGGCCATCGCATCGGTGAGCTGGATCTCTCCGCCCGCACCGCTCTCGAAGCGCGCGATCTCGGCGATCACCTCGGGCCTGAGGACGTAGCGGCCGACGATCGAGAGCGTGGACGGCGCCTCCTCGGGCTTCGGCTTCTCGACCAGCCCAAGCACCTCGGCAAGGCGGCCGTCGTCCTGGCCGACCTTGAGGATGCCGTAGCGCTGGGTGTGCTCGCGCGGCACCTCCTCCACGGCGACCACGTTGCCGCCGGTCTCGGCGTGCACGTCAGCGAGCTGCTTCACCCAGGGGACGTCGGCGAGCACCAGGTCGTCGGGCAGCAGGATGGCGAACGGGTCGTCGCCCACGAAGGCGCGCGCGCACCAGATCGCGTGGCCGAGGCCGAGCGGCACCTGCTGGCGCACGCTCATCAGCGATCCCGGTTCCATCGCCGTGCTGCGGAGCAGCGCCAGCGCCTCGGTCTTGGCGCGCTCCTTGAGCGTGTGTTCGAGCTCGTAGGCGAGATCGAAATGCTCCACGAGCGCGGTCTTGCCCCGGCCGGTCACCAGGCAGAACTGCTCGATCCCGGCCGCGCGCGCCTCCTCGATCGCGTACTGGATCAGCGGCTTGTCGACCACCGGCAGCATCTCCTTCGCCAGCACCTTCGTGGCCGGCAGGAAGCGCGTGCCGAGCCCGGCCACCGGCAGGACAGCCTTCTTCAGCGGCTTGCGCACGGACCTCACCTCATGGCGCGACGGAAGGCGGCCGGACCGCCGACAGGCCCGGCGGGGCAGTTGCACG
>Ga0308410_1001745_pt1 | contig 12555 bp, 10 predicted proteins | sample HotsprOSTMatCore_FD_203467 | JGI IMG/M metagenome (GOLD analysis project Ga0308410, IMG submission 203467) | Hot spring phototrophic mat microbial communities from Octopus Spring, Yellowstone National Park, Wyoming, United States -... | ecosystem: Environmental > Aquatic > Thermal springs > Hot... | reverse complement strand
GCCGCACTCGAGGCGCGCGAGCTCGCCGCGAACTGATCCGGCCGCCGGGCCTTGCCCCGGCTCTGCCATCTTCCCGCTGCCGGACGGCCTTGAGGGGCGCTATCCTCGCCGACGCGGCGCGCTAGGCGCCCGCGCAGGATCCGCCATGCTGCAGACAACGATCCCGACGATCGGACCGGCGCGACCGGAGGCGACGGCGCGACCGGCGCTCTCGGTGGTGGTGCCGGCCTTCGACGAGCAGGAGGTGCTGCCCGAGTTCCACCGCCGCCTCGCCGCGGCGATGGAGGCGATCGGCCTCTCCTGGGAGGTCGTCTATGTGAACGACGGCTCTCGCGACGGCACGCTCGGGGTCATGCTGGCGCTGCGCGCGGCCGACCCGCGCGTCGCGGTGGTCAATCTGTCGCGCAACTTCGGCAAGGAGATCGCGCTTACGGCGGGGCTCGACCACGCGCGCGCGGCAGAGGCCGTGGTGGTGATCGACGCCGACCTCCAGGACCCGCCGGAGGTGATCGCCGACCTCGTCGCTGCCTGGCGCGAGGGCGTGGATATCGCTTACGCGCAGCGGCGCGCGCGCCACGGCGAGGGGTTGATCAAACGCGCCACGGCAGCGGCGTTCTACCGCCTGATGCAGCGCATCGGCGGGCGGGTCACCCTGCCGAAGGACACGGGCGATTTCCGCCTGATGAGCCGGCGCGCGGTGGATGCCCTGCTCACCCTGCGCGAACAGCATCGCTTCATGAAGGGGCTGTTCGCCTGGGTCGGCTTCCCCTCGCGCGGCGTGCTCTACGACCGTGCCCCGCGCGCGGCCGGCCGGACCAAGTGGAACTGGTGGAAGCTCTGGAACCTCTCGCTCGAGGGGATCACCAGCTTCACCGTCGCGCCGCTCCAGGTGGCGACCTATCTCGGCCTGGTCACCGCCGCGGTGGCCCTCATTTACGGTGCGATCGTGGTCGTCCGGACGCTGCTGTTCGGCAACCCGGTCGCAGGCTATCCGAGCCTGATGGCGGTGATGCTGTTCCTGGGCGGCGTGCAGCTGATCACGCTCGGCATCATCGGCGAGTATCTCGGGCGGGTGTTCAACGAGACCAAAGGGCGGCCGCTCTATCTTGTCGAGCGGCACATCCCGAGCGACCCGCCCTCGAGCTCAAGCGGGGCCGCGGCAGGCGATCAGCCCGCCGAGCGGCCGGCACTCGGGCGCGTCGCCTAGGAGGGAGGCAGCCTCGGGCAGGGCGAGACGGAGTTCGCCGCGCGCAAGCGGCGCGGCGGCCGTCTCGGCATCGGTGCAGCGCGGGGGGTGGCGCCAGCGCGCAAGCTGCATCGTATTGACCGGCACGGCGCGCTCGGAGGCCAGCAGCAAGAGCTCCTGCACCCGCTCGCGCGTCGCGTGGCCCTCGGCCGGGATGCAGACCCAGCTCGGCAGGATGGTGAGCGTCCGCGCCTCGGCGATCGCCGGGCGCAGCGCCGCCGCATCGACGCTCCAGGGCAGCCGGCGGTCGGCCCAGGCCGCCAGCGCCGCGCGGTTCGGCGCCGCATCCACCCATTGCAGGAGCCCGACCAGCAGCACCAGCGCCGGGCCCGTGCGCGGGATGCGTGCGAGCAGCACCGCCACGGCGATCAGCAGCGCATAGCCCACCGGCCAGAAAAACCGGCCCGAGGCGCGGAACTGATCGAGGATCGCCGGCGCCGGCCCGAGATCCAGCACGACGCGGTCGCCGAGGCCGACCCGGAACGACACCGCCAGCAGCGTCAGCCCCAAGAGCGCCAGCGCCAGCCCCGCGTGCCGCCGCACCGCCGCCGCGACCGCCGCGCGCTGGCCGAGCAGCAGCGCCGCGAGCCCGGCGACCAGCCCGGCGCCGAGCCAATTGTAGCCCTCCCAGCCGCCCATGCCCGTGGCGTCGATCTCGGCCGTGACGATCGGCAGCACCGCCGAGCGCGCCGGCCAGAGCGGCGAAAGCAGGTTGAGCGCATAACGACCGTAGCCGCCCTCGCCGGCGGCGCCGAGATAGCCGAGTGTTGCGAGCGCGACCGCCACCGCGAGCGCGCAGGCAGCTACGCCGACCGCCGCGCGCCACCAGCGCGCGTCGCCCCGGACCAGCACCGTCAGCGGCACGGCCGCTAGCAGCGCCAGCACCATCAGCGCGAGGTAGGGGTGGGTCAGCAGCGCGGCGAGCGACAAGGTCACCGCCCAGGCCCATGCGGCGACCGACGTCGCGCGCGCCAAGCGCAGATAGGTGCCGAGCGCCAGCAGCAACAGAAAATGCCCCATCAGCGCCGCGTGCCCGTGGCGGGCGAGCCACGCCGGCGTCGCGGCAGCGGCGAGGGCTACGCCGATCGCCGGCAGGAGCCGCCGCTCGCCCGTCTGGCGCAGACACCACACCGCGGCGACGGGCTGGAGCACGACAACGATCGCGTGCCAGAGCCCGATGCCGTGGAAGCCCACCGGCCAGAGCGGCGCCAGGAGTTTGAGCGGCAGCGCGAGCAGGGGAATGCCGTCCGCGAGCGCGATGTTGGTGCCGCCCGCGCCGAGCGTCGGCACGAGCAGCGGCGGCCAGCCCCAAGGGCTCGCGATGAAATAGCGCTGCGCCACCACGTGTTGGGCGATATCGCCGGCGAGGCGCCAATCCTGCCCGGTCGCCGGCAGCACGAAGGCGGCCGGCAGCAGGGCGAGCGCCAGCGCGAGGCCGATCAGCGTCGCGGCCGTCCACGCCGGCCATCCCGCGATCGTTTCATTTTGCATCGCCACAATCCCGCCCCGAGTCCGTCTGAATGCCGACGTGCCGCATCGCCATTCTTTCCACCGTGCCGGCCGCAGCGCCGGTGGTGAAGGGACGAAGTGATGTTTCCTGCGGAAGCCCGCGACGTCGGGAACCTCGACCAGGCGATGTCCGCCATCGAGCCGCTGCAACTGACGCTTGCCCCGGCCAACCCGGCGCCGCCGCTCGCCACCGCCGCGAACGATGTCGGGCCGGCCTGCCCGCTGCCGCAGCCGCGCCTGTTCCTGCGCGACACCGCCAAGCGCGCTCTCGACGTCGTCGGCGCGGCCCTGCTCCTGGTGCTGTTCGCTCCCGTCATGGCCGTGATCGCGCTCCTCGTGGCGCGCGACGGCGGGCCCGTGTTCTACGCGCATCGCCGTGTCGGCCGCGACGGCGTGGGCTTCGACTGCCTGAAGTTCCGCTCCATGGTGCGGGATGCCGACCAGCGTCTCGCCGAGCTGCTCGAGCGCGACCCGGCCGCCCGCGCCGAATGGGAGACCACGCGCAAGCTGCGCCACGACCCGCGCATCACCGCGGTCGGCCGGTTCCTGCGCGCCTCCTCGCTCGACGAACTGCCGCAGCTCATCAACGTGCTGCGGGGCGAGATGAGCCTGGTCGGCCCGCGGCCGGTGCAGCAGGCGGAACTGAACGCGTTCTATGGCACCGCCGCCTCCTACTACCGGGCGGTGCGCCCCGGGTTGACGGGCCTGTGGCAGGTCAGCGGCCGCAACGACACCTCCTACGCCGAGCGCGTCGCGCTCGATGTGCGCTACGTCGCCGAGGCGACGCTGCTCGACGACCTGCGCATCCTGCTGCGCACGCCGATCGCGGTGCTGCGCCGGCGCGGCGCCTACTGACGCGTCCCGACCCGAACCCTCCGGCCCGGGCGAGGCGCTGACGCGCCGGCCCGGATCGGCTAACCAGCCGTCATGACCGACTCCGCCGCCGCGGGCGCCCGCACGCGCCGCCTCGTCTCCGGGGCGGGCTGGAACATGCTCGGCCGCGGCCTACCGCTACTGGTCGCGCTCGCGCTCACCCCGCCCCTGGTGGCCGCACTCGGCATCGAGCGCTGGGGGTTGTTCACGCTGGCGCTCGGTCTCGTCGGCGTGTTCGGCGTGTTCGATCTCGGTCTCGGCGCGGCGCTGACGCGCACCCTGGCGGAGCGGATCGGGCGCGGCGAGCGGGCGGGCGAAGGCGCGCTCGTCGCCTCGGCGCTCGCGCTGCTGCTGGCGTTGAGCGTCGTGCTCGCGGCCGGGCTGTGGCTCGCCGTGCCGGCGCTGGTGCAGCGCGGCCTGAATGTCCCGACGGAGCTCCATGGCGAGGCGGTCGCCGGGCTCCGCGTGCTCGCCGCCGCGGCACCGCTGGTGGTGGTCAACGCCGCGCTCTGGGGCGTGCTGGCGGCGCACCAGCGCTTCCGCGCCGCCAACCTCGCCGCCATGCCCGTGGCGGTGCTGTACTATCTCGGGCCGCTCCTGGTGCTGCTGGTCTGGGACTCGCTCGCCGGCGTGATGCTCGCGCTGGTCGGCGCGCGGCTCCTCAACACGGTCGCCTATGCCGCGCTGATCCGGCCGATCGTGCCGGGGATCGCGCTCCGCGCCGTCAGCCTGCGCGCGGTCGGGCCGCTGCTGCGGCTCGGCGGCTGGATGAGTCTCTCCGGCGTGCTGACGCAGGTCTCGCTCTATGCCGACCGGTTCCTGATCGGCGCGCTCCTCACGCTCGCCGCGGTGGCCTTCTACGCGACGCCGCTCGACCTCGTGATGCGGCTCTGGATCCTGCCCGTCGCGGTGGCGCAGGCGCTGCTGCCGGCGCTCGCCTCGTCGTTCCGCGCGCAGCCGGCCGAGACCGCCGCACTGCTCCGACGCGGCGTGCTGCTGATCGCGGGGCTGGTGCTGCCGGGCTGCGTCGTGCTGATCGTGCTCGCGCATCCGCTGCTCCGCCTGTGGCTGGGAACCGCCTTCGCCGATGGCGGCGCCGAGGTGTTGCGCATCCTCGCGGTCGGCATCCTGTTCAGCTGTGCGGGCTTCGCGCCCGGCGCGCTTTTGGATGCGATCGGCCGGCCGGACGTCGCCGCGCGGTTCGCCCTCGCTCTCGCCCTCGTGTCGCTGCCGGTTGCGGTGCTGCTCCTGCTCGTCGCCGGCATCGAGGGCGCGGCGGCGGCCTGGTCGCTGCGCTGCGCGGCCGAGTGCTTCGGGCGGATGCTGCTCGCCGCCCGCCTCTACCCGGCAGCCGCCCCCGCCCTGCGCCGTCTGGCGCCGGTGCTGGCGGCCGCTGGCGGCGGCCTCGCCGCGGTTGCCGCCATGGCCTCGATCGCGGCGGCCGCCGGTGTCGGATGCCTGGTCCTCGCCGGCGTCGGCGTGCTCGGCTGGCGCACCCTCGATGCGGAGGAGCGAGCCACGCTGATCCACCCGCGCCAGTGGCTGCGGGGGGCTGCGTGAGCGGCCTCGTGCTGAACGGCCGTTTCCTGGCGCAGGCGGTGACGGGCGTGCAGCGGGTCGCGCGGGAGGTCCTGCGCGCGGCCGACGCGCTGGCCGCCGAAGGCGCGTGGCCTGCGGCGCGCGTGCTCGTGCCGTCGGGCACGGCGCTTCCCGCCTGCGCCTTCCTGCGCGCCGCCACGACCGGGCGTCTGGCCGGGCAGGCATGGGAGCAGATCGACCTGCCGCGCGCCCTCGGCGGCGACTGGCTGCTGAGCCTCGGCAACACCGCCCCGCTCGCCGCGCGCGGCCGGCAGACGGTGGTGATCCACGACGCCGGCGCCTTCGACACGCCGGAGTCCTACGGCATCGTCTTCCGCACCTGGTACCGGATGCTGCACCGTGCGCTCGCGCGGGTGGGCGCGCGGATCGTCACCGTCTCGTCGTTCTCCCGCGGCCGGCTCGCGGATCGGCTGGGAATCGACGCCGCGCGCATCGCCGTGATGCCGGAGGGCGCGGAGCACATCCTGCGCGCCGCTGCCGACATTTCGGTACTGGCCAGGAACGGACTGGCGGCGGGGCGCTACGTGCTCGCGGTCGGCACCGGCGCGGCGCACAAGAACCTCGCGGCGCTGGGCGCGGCCGCCTCGGTCCTGGCCGCGCGCGGGCTGATGCTCGCGGTCGCGGGACGGGCCGACCCGGCGGTGTTCCGCGGCGCGAGGGGGGCGGCGGGCGCGGTCGCGCTCGGCCGCGTCAGCGACGCCGAGTTGCGGGCGCTCTACGAGAATGCGGCCGCGCTGCTGTTCCCGTCGCGCTACGAGGGCTTCGGGCTGCCGCCGATCGAGGCGATGGCCTGCGGCTGCCCGGTGATCGCGGGCCGCGCCGGCGCGGTGCCGGAGACGGTCGGCGACGCGGCGCTGCTCTTCGATCCCGCGAGCCCCGCGAGCCTGGCGGAGAGCCTCGCCAGGGTGCTGGACGACCCGGGCCTCGCCGCCGACCTGCGCGCGCGGGGGCGCGCGCGCGCCGGCCGCTACACCTGGCGCACGGCAGCCGAGGCGCTGCGCGAGGCCTTGCCGGCGGATCTCCGATGAAGGTCGCGATCGTCCATGAGTGGCTCGACACCTATGCGGGCTCGGAACGGGTGCTCGAGCAGATGCTCGCGGTCTGGCCGGAGGCGGAGCTCTTCGCGCTCTGCGACTTCCTCCCCGACCGCGAGCGCGCCTTCCTCGGCGGCCGCACGCCGCGCACCAGCTTCATCCAGCGCCTGCCGTTCGCGCGCAAGCGGTTCCGCGCGTATCTCGGGCTGATGCCGCTCGCGATCGAAAGCCTGGACCTCTCGGGCTACGCGCTGGTCGTGTCGTCCTCGCACGCGGTCGCCAAGGGCGCGATCACCGCGCCCGGCACGCTGCACCTCGCCTATATCCACTCGCCGATGCGCTACGCCTGGGACCTCCAGGCGCAATACCTGCGCGAGTCCCGGCTCGACCGCGGCCTGAAGGGAGCCTATGCGCGCTGGCTGCTGCACCGCCTGCGGCTCTGGGATCAGGCGAGCGCCGCCCGCCCCGATGCCATTCTCGCCAACTCGCGCTATATCGCCGAACGCATCCGGAAGGTATGGCGCCGCGAGGCGGAGGTGCTGCATCCGCCGGTCGATACGGACGCCTTCACGCCGGTCGGGGAGAAGCAGGATTTCTATCTGATCGCATCGCGCATGGTGCCGTACAAGCGCGTCGATCTCGCCGCCGCGGCGTTCCGGCGCATGCCGCGGCGCATGCTGGTAATCGTCGGCGACGGGCCGCAGATGGCGGCGGTGCGCGCGGCCGCCGGCGACGCGCCCAACATCGCGTTCCGCGGCCATGTGACGAAGTCGGAGCTGGTTGTGCTGATGCAGGCCGCGCGCGCCTGCCTGCACGTCGCCGAGGAGGATTTCGGCATCGCCATGGTCGAGGCGCAGGCCTGCGGCACGCCGATGCTCGCCTTCGGCCGCGGCGGCGCGCGCGACATCGTGCGCACGCCGGAGGAGAGCGACGCGCCCACCGGACTTCTGTTCGGCGAGCAGTCGCCGGAGGCGCTGATCGACGCGGTCGAGCGGTTCGAGGCGATGCGCGGGGCGTTCACTGCCGCAGCGTGCCGCGCCAACGCCGAGCGCTTCTCGGCCGCGCGTTTCCGGCAGGGCCTGCGCGACGCCGTCGCGCGCCACCTCGGCCATGGCTGAGCCGCGCATCTCGCTGATCGTCGCCACGCGCGGGCGCGACGCGGATCTCGCCGTGCTGCTCGACTCGCTGCTGGCCCAGGGCCGCGCGGACCTCGAGGTGATCGTGGTCGACCAGAACGGCGATGACCGGCTGGTGCCGATCCTCGCGCGCGTCGCCGATCGCCTCCCCCTGACCCATCTGCGCAGCGCGCGCGCACACGCGAACCACGCGCGCAATCTCGGCCTCCGCCACGCGCGCGGCGCGATCGTCGCGTTTCCCGACGACGACTGCCTCCTGCCGGAAGGCGTGCTCGATCGCGTCGCCGCCGCCTTCGCCGACCCCGCGCTCGCGGTGCTGACCGGCCCCGCCGCCTCGCCCGAGGGCGGGCTCGGCTCGGGGCGGTGGCGGGCCGACGGCGGCGCGATCACGCTCGCCAATCTCTGGACCAGCGTGATCGAGTTCAACCTGTTCCTGCGCCGCGACGTTGCGCTCGCGCTCGGCGGCTTCGACGAGCGCCTCGGTCCCGGCACGGAGTGGGGCTCGGCGGAGGGCAACGACCTCGTCGCGCGCGCGATCCGCGCCGGGCACCGCGCGCACTACGACCCGCATCTGCGCATCGTCCATCCGGACAAGCGGCTGACGCCGGTCGCGGTCGCGCGCGCGCGGCTCTACGGCGCCGGGCTCGGCGTGGCGCTGCGGCGGCACGCGCCGGGGATCGGCGTCTGGCTGCCGTTCCTCATCCGCCCGCTCGGCGGGCTCATGCTCGCCGCGCTGAGGCGCAACCGCCTCCAGGCTGCCTACTACCTGGAAACGTTCCGTGGACGGCTCGCCGGCTTCCTCGCGCGCGAGGCGCAGTCATGAGGCTTCGCCTCGCCGTCGGCATCGCCACGCGCAGCCGCCCCGCGGTCCTCGCCGAGACGGTCGCCGAGCTCGCGCGCCAGACCCGCGCGCCCGATGCGATCCTGATCTGCCATGTCGGGCCGGAGGACGTGGGCGACCTGCCTCGGTCGCGCCCGGACATCACGTTCCTGACCGCTGCCGCCGGCCTGCCGCGCCAGCGCAACGTCATCCTCGACGCGACGGATGCCGACATCCTGCTGTTCCTCGACGACGATTTTCTCGCCGCGCCCGGCTACCTCGCCGTGCTCGAAGCGGTGATGGAGGCGCGGCCCGACTGCGTCGTCGCGACCGGCACGGTGATCGCCGACGGTGCCAAGGGCCCGGGGATCTCCGTGGCGCAGGGGCGCGCACTGCTCGCCGCCGACGCGCCGCCGGCCGACCCGCTCGCCGTCGCGCCGCATTTCAACGGCTATGGCTGCAACATGGCCGTGCGCATGGGCGTGGTGCGCGCGCGCGGCATCCGCGTGGACGAGGCGCTGCCGCTCTACGCCTGGTACGAGGACATCGACTTCACCCGCGCGCTCGGCCGGCACGGCACGATCCTGCGGCTGGCCGGCGCGCGCGGCGTGCATCTTGGCGTGAAGCAGGCGCGCACGCCCGGGCTCCGGCTCGGCTACAGCCAGGTCGCGAACCCAGTCTATCTCGCCCGCAAGGGGACGTTCCCGTGGAGCCACGCGATCCCGTCGGCCGCGCGGCACACGCTGATCAACGCGCTGCGCTCGCTCGCCCCCGAACCGCACGTCGATCGGTTCGGCCGCTTGCGCGGCAACCTGCTTGCGCTGTGGGATCTGCTGCGCGGTCGTGCCGCGCCGGGGCGCGTGCTGGACCTCTGATCAGGGCGCGGGGAACAGCGCGTCGCTGCGGCCGAGCACGCGGTACACTGCCAGACCGAGCCACTCGCGCAGGCCGGATTCGAGCATCTGCAGCCGGTCCGGAAAGGGGGCGTCGTAGAGCGCGGCGACGGAAGGGCCGGTGCGGTAGTTGACGGGCCACGGCACCACCTGCCAGCCCGCCTGCCGGAACGCGCCGACCGAGCGCGGCATGTGGCTCGCCGACGTCACCAGCAGCCAGGTCTCGCCCTGCCCCGGATCGACCAGGCGGCGCGTGAAGACCGCGTTCTCCCAGGTGTTGCGCGCGCGATCCTCGTAGATCACGCGCTCTTCCGGCACGCCGAGAGAGGTGAACAGGCGCCGCGCGACATCGGCCTCGGTGAGCCCGCCATGCAGCAGCGAGCCCTGGCCGCCGGTGAACACGAGCCGCGCCTGCGGATAGCGGCGCGCCAGCGCGACGAGCTCGGTCATCCGCTCGGCCGCGCCGTTCAACGCCGGAATGCCCCGCGCCTCGGTCAGGTTCTGATCGACCGCCCCGCCGAGCACGATCACGCCATCCACGCGCGCGGGCGGTTCCCCAGGCCGCACGAAACGATCCTCCAGCGGCATGACGAGCCACGGCGCGAGCGGTGTGGCCAGAACCGCGACATAGAAGCCGAGGCCGGCGAGCAGCGGCCAGCGCCCCCAGCGCCTGTTCCGCCAGACCGCCAGCAGGCCGATGCAGGCGAGGACGAGCGCGAAGGTTCCCGGCCGGGCGACGAACCACAGCGTCTTCGAGAGCCAGTGCAGGATCGTGTCCATCGCCGCCTCCTAGTTGCCAAAACCGCGCCGGCGCCAGATCTCCACCGGCCCGCGCTGCTCGGCGATGCTGGCCACGAGCTCGTAGTCCGCGGCGATCGCCTCTTCCACCCGCGCGATCGCCTCGGCGCGCAGCGTATGCAGCCAGCCGCGGTCGACGATGATCGCTGCCGGCGCGCTGCCGAGCACGCGTGCGAGTTCGGCATCGGCATCGACCGGCAGGGTGCGGAAGAAGCGGCCCGAGAGCTGCGCGGGGAAGGCGAAGCGCGTCGTCACGTTCATCTCCGCCAGCACCAGCACGACCACATGGTAGTTCAGCATAAACACCGGCGAACCCTGCGGCACGGCGCGGCGGAGCGCCGCCGCGACCTCGCGGACCGGATCGGGCTCGTGGAGGCCCCGGCCGTCCAGCAGACGCGGCGGCGCGTCCATCCGCCACGCATCGAGTGCCAGCAGGGCAAGCAGCACCGCCACAGCGGCCTGCTCCCGCTCCGGCCTCAGTACCGCCGCGAGCCGCCACATCCCGAGTGCCGCAAGCAGCCCGAGCGGCGGCAGCAGCATCAGGAAGTAGTGGCGGAAGAACATCCCCGGTGTGATCACGCCAAGTCCTGCCACCGCAAGCCACGTCCAGCCGAGGGCGAGCAGGCGGCGATGCTCCGGCGCGGGCCGCAGCGTCGCGACGACAGCGAGCAGCAACGGCGCGGCGAGGGTCAGCATCTCAGCGGCGATCACCCAGGCGGCCACACCCGCGCCCAGCCGTGCGACGCCGTAGCGCAGCGGGGCGAGCGCCAGCGCGTCCCACAACGTCGCGAACTCGCCCATCAGGAGGTAGATCAGCCCGAGCAGCAGCATCGGGCTGGCGCAGAGCGCGGCATAGGCGGCCGCCATCGCCGCCACGCGCCGCCAAGCGAGCACGCCGCACCGCCACGGCAGCAGTACGGCGAGCGCGAAGGCGAAGCAGCCCTCGAACACCACCACCTGCTTGATCACGAGACCAGAGCCGATCAGCAGGCCGATCGGCAGGAGGTCGCGGAAACGGGGTGCAGCCCCACGGTCGAGCGCGCGCGCGGCGAGACGCGTGGCGAATGCCAGCGCACCGACGACGAAGGGCGCGAACAGGATCTCGGTGTTGGTGGCGAGTCCCGTGAGCGTCGGCGTGAGCACGACATAGGCGAGCCCGGCGGTCAGCGCGAGCGCGGGCGCCCCGCCGGCCACGCGCACCAGGCCATGAAGCGCCGAGCCGGTGACGGCGACAGAGAACGCGCCGAGCACACGCACCGTGCGGACGCTCTCCCCCAGCACGGCCATCGCCAGCGCGATCAGCGCCGGCGCGCCCGGCGGGTGCATGTCCCACACCGCGACGAAGGGCCAGTTGCCGCGCAGCCATTCGCGCGCCTGGAGCATGTAGAGCCCCTCGTCGGTGTCGATCACCGCCGGCACGAAGGCCATCCAGCGGCAGAGCAGTGCCGCGGCCAGCATCAGCGCGAACACGGCCGGGCGGCGGAGCAAGGGCGCGCTCATCGGGAGTGCCAGCCCGGCGCGAAGACGATCAACTTGTCCGCCTCGCGCAGCAGGTCGCGCGCGGGATCGTGGCGCGCGGCAACGATCGCATGGGTGGCCTCGTCGCGCAGCACGTAGAGCGTTCCCGTTTCCCAACGAGCGGCCTCGAGGTCGGCCGCGATCGTAATGCGCAGCGCCCGCAGCGCATCAAGATCGATCCGCGAGTGATAGACCGCATCGGTCGCGAGCCCGGCCGTCGCGGCGAAGCGCGCAATCTCCTCCCAGTGGGCGCCGAAATTGCCGGCTGGCACGGCGCGCATGCGCCGATGGCGCCGCGCCGCCTCGGCCCAGAACGGATCGGCAAGCCGCTCGACCGGAACGCGCGGCGCCTCCGCCACCAGCGCACGATAGTGCGCGAGCCCGGCGGAGATGTCGACGAGCTGGAGCACGAGCGCGGCGACCAGCAGCAGCCCCGCGCGCCGCCCGCCCCAGCGTGCCGCCACCGCCGCGATCGCGCCGAACAGCGCCGCATAGGCAAGGGGCCAGAAGAACCGCTCGGAGGCGCGCAGCAGATCGGCCAGACGCTGCGCGGAGTGGGGCAGCGGGAACTCGACGATCACGACGCCGCCGACCGCGAGCCGGTGCGTCACCGCGAAGGCGAGCATCGCAACCAGCGCCGCGACCGGGAGCGCATGACGCGCGAGCGCCGCCCGCCACGACAGCCGCCCGGTCGCCAGAGCGGCGAGCGCGGCCGTGCACAGCAGGAACGATCCGGCGCCGAGATAGGACCCGCCATGCTCCCAGTGGCGAAGGGTGGGCAGCGCCGGCAGCAGCCGGCCCCATTCGACCCCGTCGAAGGGCGCGAGCAGATCGAGCCCGGTCTCGCCGTAGCCCGGGCCCAGCGGCCGCAGCGGACCCCTCGGGCTGAAGAAGCCGGCGAGCCAGAGCGCCGAGCCGACAGCGGCGATCACGGCCGCGCCCTCGGCCAGCCGCGGCGATATGCGGCCCTCGCGGATCGCGCGCGCAACGAGGTCGGCAGCCCAGAGCGCCGCCGTCATCGCCAGGAGATAGGCGTTGATCAGCGCGGTCGCGCCGAGCAGCAGCGTCCAGGCGAGGCCCTGGCGGCGCGCGGCGGCATCGCGCAGGCAGAGCCAGAGCGCGGCCAGCA
>Ga0308410_1001744_pt1 | contig 12560 bp, 8 predicted proteins | sample HotsprOSTMatCore_FD_203467 | JGI IMG/M metagenome (GOLD analysis project Ga0308410, IMG submission 203467) | Hot spring phototrophic mat microbial communities from Octopus Spring, Yellowstone National Park, Wyoming, United States -... | ecosystem: Environmental > Aquatic > Thermal springs > Hot... | reverse complement strand
CGAGGGCAAATTTCAGCCTAACAAAGGTGGAAAATTCGGCCTCGTTGAGGACTCCACACTCCCGAAGCTCCCTTGCCAACTGGAGGAGTTCCCGCGGTGTGATTCGCCGCAGGTCGTATCGGTCTAGTATCCGGCGGACTTTCCCGGCAAGGGTACGTTCGATGGGGGCTTCGGTAGTCTCGGAAGACTGCCCCACCTCAGGCTCCGAAGGAGTTCGGGGCCCCGAACCCTGACCCACCACTTTCTCCCAAAGGCTTCTCACCACGCCCAATCCTGCAAGGCCCCCAACGATTTCAAGCATCGACATTTCTCCCATACCTAGGGTGAGCAAAGGACGAGGGTCTCGTGAGATCAAAACAAAACCGCCAAGACCGATTAATCTCTCGGGGAAGGCTCCACTTGGATAGGGCCGCCAGGCTTTGCAAGTTTCGTACCGATTATGTTAGCCTTCCAGAGGAAAAGTTTGCCCCCCGCTATCTTGGGGTAAAAAAGCTGGTAAAGACGACCTTATTGCAGTTTCTTTATTCCCAATCCCCCTTATGAGACTGGTGCTCCAATCCTTTAGGGGCATAACCTGCAAAAAATTCCCAGTCTCCGGAGAATCCCGGTGAGACGACTTGATTTGGCCTCTGGCAAAAACGGCCAGTTTGTTTCGGCAAAAATTGCCGAGCTGCGGTGCTCCCCCAGCTGAATCCTCGGCAGTGGGAATAAATTGCAAAAACTACTTTCCAATTGGCAAAATTGCCCGAAAACGTTTCCCAAGCGGGCTGACAAGTCCCCAAATTCCAGGAGCTTTTGCGAGGAGGCACGGTTAAGAGGAGCACAGTTAATCGGTAGAGTGTTATCGGTAAAGCCCACCACAAGAAACCGCTGCCCCATTACCGCCGGGAAGCCTCCAACCATTCCCCAGGAGGCGGTCCGTGAGGGGGCTCCCCCCAAGATTCTTTTCGGCGAACCTCTTTCTTTTCCGCAATCCGGATGCCCGTTCTGCGGAATCCAGCTTGCCGCTCCTCCGAACCCTCCAGAGCTGCCGTCCGGCTCCCTAAGGGGGGTATAAGGAAACCCGATACTGCCGTGTAAGCCGGCGGGATGAGGATCCTGCCCCTTATGCCAAAACGGCCTTTCATCCTAGGCAAAAACTAATTGACTAAGTCTTTCGGAACTTCGATCTCTTCGATAAACCCCTTTATCTTCGATAAACCCCTCTATCTCTGATAAAGCCCTCCTTAGATTCCCTGCGACCGGATGGGCCGGAGGGCCAATTTGGGAAAAAACGAGGAGCTATTGCGGGAAAACGTTTCCCGCACAGGAGGAAAGGAAAGCGAGCAAGCAGGGTTGACTTGGGGGGCGGGCACCCGATCTACACGGTCTCCGCCACCCCGGCCACCTCGACGGGTGGATGCCGGTCGGGGTCGTCGAAAAGTCTCACGAATGGCCGAGCAAGTTCTCGGAAGATCCGGGAAGGGATCATTACCGTGCCCCAACGGAGCGACAAGGGTCGAGCCCAGCGACAGTAGTCGGCAAGAGAGACGGCCAAAAACACAAATCGCTGCCCGTCGAAATTAAACTCTTCCTCAGGGCCGACTGGCGAACGAGTTCCTAAAATCCAGTAGGCAAAGACCAACATTCCCTGAAATCCGGGGCCAAAGAGCTGCTCCCACTGAGCCAAGCTGTGGAGATCTTCCGAGGGAGACCAATTCTTCCAGTATTGAGGACGAAGCCTGCCGCTGGGAAATCGTCGCCCTTTTACATCGACAAGCCAGCCTCCGCGGGGCCGAGAGGCAATGATAAAGTCGAGGTTTTTCAAGCTGTCACCGCCGGCCAGGCAGGCCCGTCGGGCCTCGTCGACGGCCACATAAGGGATTCGCATGGCCCGAAGGTAAGCTTCAAACGCTCGTTCATACGGATTTCGCCGATCTGCCATGGGCCACTGCTCCCAGCCACAGGCCGAACAGAGACCGCGGCAAAAATGGAGAAATTAAGAACTCCGGGAGCCCTTACCACCGCAAAGAAACCTTGCCTTTACCGTCCTTCATTGTAAACGGCGTTCCCCCGCGGGCCTAGAAGAAAAATGCCCCGCCTAGGCACAAAATTTAGTTACAGGGAATAGGTTCTTCTTGTCCCTTTTTGTAAATTGAGTCGGCCGGCAAATGCCCTAATTATCACCCCTTAGCCCGGGCCGTGGAGGCCTATGCCCACTTCCCAGGTTGGAATAATTCCCTGATGTAAGTGCCGGTCAGCCCCCAGTAACCCTCCCCGGGGGCAAACCCTCGGCAAACAAACCCACCGATAATAGTTCGGCATTAGCAAGCAAAAAGACCATGTCATGTTCTGCCGGACGCCTCGATGCCTACCAACTTCGACCCCGCCACCTGCCACCTCTAATGCCTAGGAAAATTACCCGTTTAGTCACCGAAAACTGGGCCTTCCTAAATAGCCTCAGTACGGCAGGCCCACAGACCTCCGCACAGGACTTTCTTTAAAGGGGATGGGCTAATTGTTTAGTGGGGACTAGGCCCACGAATATACAACGAATGAGGTACGAATTGTGCCAAATCGGGGGGACATTTCCCGTTTTACCCCCCTCTCTTGCTGCCCTCCCCAGCCGGAATGAGAAGAATTGCGAAGCCTGGAGTGACGGCGTAAGATATAGCGAGTACGTAATTCGTTCAAGCATTTTTGGCGGCTCGTGCAGACGCTACATCGGTGAGAAGACGTACTTTCCCCGGCCGGGCCGATTTGGGATGGAAAATTCCCGGGCACACCGGGGAGTCCTCTCGTTGTAATTCCAGCCGCTGAGATTTGTTGCAGTTTTGGGGGTGCTCTATAGCTAGCCACTTTAGTATCGTTTTACACCCTTGGTATATCGTCCCAATTGGAGTTAGTGGGAACCCCGGGATGCAGTGGGAAACAAAGACCGCTTGTCTGGCTTGGAGGTCGGCGAAGCGGAAACATTCGGAAAATCCGATAATCCGATAAGAGGAATTAACGGTTAACAGTTCTTGGTAAGCAAAGGGCTACCAAGCCGGATAGTAAAATTTTCGCGCGCTGGCGGCGGACTCGCCTTCGGTAAGTGGCGATTTTTTGGCCAGCCTATCAACTTTGAGGAGAACTCCTGGAGTCCCTTGACGTGTTACCCTATCGGCTGCCAGGAATGTTCTTTGTCCCCCCGGATTTGGTGGAGCTGCTCCGCCATCGGGCAACGTACCAACCAGACGAAATTGCCTTCACGTTTTTGGTGGACGGGGAGGACCAGCAGGTTCACATTACCAATGCCGAGTTGGACCGACAGGCTCGGGCGATCGGAGGCTGGCTTCAGTCCGCAGGACTGGAAGGGGAAAGGGCTCTTCTGCTTTATCCCCCGGGGCTGGAATTCATCGCCGCTTTTTTCGGCTGTCTTTACGCAGGGGTGGTAGCCGTTCCTGTTTACCCCCCTCGGAAAAACCGGTCTCTTCAGCGAATTCAGGCCATTGCCGAGGATGCCCAAGCCCGAGTAGCCCTCACCACTCAGGCGGTCATTCGCCGCGTAGAACCGTTGATCGACGAGACGCCCCACTTGAAACAGCTCCGGTGGCTTGCCACCTGCGATGTCCCGCTCCAGATGGAAGACCGCTGGCAAAAGCCTCCCATCACCAGCGAGACTCTAGCTTTTCTGCAATATACATCGGGCTCGACGGGCATGCCTAAGGGGGTCATGCTCAACCATGGGAACTTACTTCATAACTCGGCATTGATTGCCTACGTTTTCGAGCACACGCGGTCGGGTATCGGGGTCTTCTGGCTGCCCAGTTACCATGACATGGGGTTGATCGGGGGGATTCTCCAGCCCCTTTTTGTCGGCCGGCCCAATATTCTTATGTCGCCCCTGGCATTCCTGCAGAAACCGTTTCGTTGGTTGTGGGCGATCACCCGGTTTCGGGCAACCACAAGCGGGGGCCCGAACTTCGCTTATGAACTATGCGTGGACAAAATCCCGCCTGCCCAGCGTGCTCAGCTTGACCTTTCCAGTTGGCAGGTAGCTTTTAACGGGGCAGAACCTGTCCGGGCAGAAACCATGGAACGTTTCACCGAGGCCTTTGCCCCTTATGGCTTCCGCCGGGAGGCGTTCTTCCCCTGTTACGGCTTGGCCGAGGCTACACTAATTGTCACGGGGGGATATGCAAAACAGCCGCCGGTAATTCGCTGGTTTTTGACTGACGCTTTGGAACGGGGCCGAGCAATTCCCGCCCCAGAACATGGCCCTGGGGCTCGGCCGCTTGTCGGGTGCGGTCAGACACTGCCGGACCAGCGGGTACTCATCGTCGATCCGGACACCTGCCAGCAGCTTGCCGAAGGCCATGTTGGGGAAATCTGGGTCCAAGGCCCGAGTGTGGCCATGGGATATTGGAATCGGCCGGAAGCCACCGCACAAACCTTTGGGGGTTACGTTCGGGACACCGGCGAAGGGCCCTTCCTCCGCACGGGAGATCTCGGCTTTCTCCACCAGGGGGAACTGTTTGTCACCGGAAGAATAAAGGACGTCATTATCCTCCGGGGCCGCAATATCTATCCCCAAGATATCGAGCTGACGGTTCAACACGCCCACCCGTGGCTCCGACCGGATGCCGGGGCTGCCTTTACTGTAGAGCAAGAGGGTCGAGAACGGCTGGTGATCGTCCACGAAGTGGAACGCCGAGCCCGAGGGCATCTGGAACCGGTGCTGCAGGCGATTCGCAAAGCCATCTCCGAGGAACACGATTTGGCTGTCGATGCCATCGTGCTGATAAAACCTGGCACTATTCCCAAAACTTCTAGCAACAAAATCCAGCGGCATGCATGCCGCCAAGGTTATCTTGACCGAACCCTGGCCGCCCTGGCGTGGTGGGAGCGGGCAGAAACGGAACCTGCTTTTTCGGCAGAGGGGCCGATTGGGGAGGATTATGCCGCAGTCGGGATCGAAAATTGTGCACTCACCGCCGCCGCCCGTCATACTCCCGGCCGAAAAGCGATAGCATATCCTCAGGCCGCTGGGAGTGCACCGACTGAATGTAGTCCGGCCGATCGCAGCCCACTTTCCCCGTTGTCTGCGTCGGAAGCCCCCAGACTTTCCGACGGAGCCGGGCCGGCCTTCAAATTTCAGCCCGCTTCCGAGGCAGGTTCTCCTCCGGGGGGAAATTCTTCAGGAGATGGAAAACAACAAAACCAACGGGAAGATGGACATCCGGCGGCAGTGGGCCGAAAGGAAACTCAGGCATTGGAAAAACAAGAAACTTGGTCCGGCAACGGACGAGATTTGGAAGAGTTGGTATTACAACATGCACGCCGCCTCCTCCGGCATCGGGCCGAAGAGATCTCTTTGGATACAGCCATTAGCGAATTAGGCCTCGACTCGATGCAGCGGATGGAACTCATCACGGCCCTGGAGGGACAACTTGGAGGCCGGCTGCCTCTGGAGATCCTTCCAGAGCTAGAGACCTTCCGCGACGTCGTGCATGCCATCGAGCGATACCTCCTTCGCCGACAGGTAAAACCCCCGCTTTCGCCGAGACCATTGGGGCAGACAAATCAGCCCGAATCTTGGCCGGAATATACCCGGCTGGCCGAGCGATTAAAGTTGCTCCAGGCTGCCGGACTTGCCTGGTGGCACCAGCCGGTTTTGGATGGGGAAATTTTGCCCCAGTGCCGAATAGGGTCCCGGGATGTTGTGAACTTTTTAACAGGTGATTATTTGGGTCTAGGCCGGGATCCCACCGTGAAGGAAAAAATCGCACAGGCCTTGGAGCGATGGGGAAGCTGTAGCGGGGGCAGCGGCCGCAGCGGGGGTCGTCGGCCGGCTCACAGCCAATTGGAGATCCGACTGGCAAATTACCTTGGGGTCAATTCCGCCCTTGTCGTTAGCAGTGAGCTGGCTGCTTGGACGGCGATTTTCGCCGGAATCCTCTCTCCGGCCGATTGGGTTCTTCATGAAAGCGGTTATCCTCGATGGTACCTTACCGCAGCCCTGGCAGCCGGGGCTACCGTGGAAGAATTTCCGCGGGAAGACCTTAGTCAATTGGAGGAGCGGCTGGGCAACCAACGCGGGCGGTTTCGCCGAGTGTGGGTGGCCATTCAGGCCATCTATCCCGTGGAAGCAACTGTCGCCCCACTCCCGGAACTTCTCGACCTCAAACGACGATTCGGGTTGATCCTGGTGGTGGATCAAACCCATAGCCTCGGAACCCTGGGGGCCACCGGCCGAGGAATCGCCGAATATTATGCAGTCAGCCCGGAAGAGATCGATTTGATGGTCGGCTCTTTGGGAACCTCTCTTGCTGCGGGGGGAGCTTACCTTGCGGGAACCAAACCCCTCGTGGAAATTGCCCGTCATGGCACGACACCTGCGGCTCAGGAGGTGGCCTTGTCGCCCGTTCTGGTTGCCGGAGCCCTAGCGGCCTTAGAGGAGCTGGAAGCCCGTCCCCAACTGGTGGGCAAGCTCCACGGAAATAGTCGGCTCCTCCGCCAGCTTTTTGCCGAAGAAGGTTTCGAGGTCTTGGGTAGTGCCGACGTTCCCCTGGTGCCGGTGGTCGCAGGAAATTCGGTGCAAGCTATTCAGTTGGCCCAGGCTTTATTCGAACGAGGCATTCTGGCACTGCCGGTAGGGCACCCAACCGTTCGGGACGACCGAGCCCGGATTCGTTTTACGTGCACAGCCCCTCACTCAGAAAACCACTTGCGGAAGGCAGTAGAGATCTTCGCCAGCTTACGAAAGGCTGGGGCCCTCTCGAGCGGGGCCCCGCGAAATTCTTCTGCCACTGAGTAGCCGTTTTGCCGACCCCAAGGCCCGAGGGCTTTCTTGTGCCCCTCATTCTCTCGAGGATTGATCCCCAAATACACCTCGGGATACCCTGGAATTTTCACCTAATCAGAAACCCACACGAGGCCCCTCCTTTTTCCCCGAAAGGAGCTGGTGCTGCCCTCGGGTTCTGGAAAAGTCTTTCCTAAAAATCTCCAAAAGTCTTTACTCTTTTTCATGACAAAAGAGGGAAAAGGGGAATGCTTGCCCCTCGGCTGCAAGGCCTTTCCAGCAAGAGAAAAAGACCGGTTTTGACGGAGCATTTCGCCCGATGTGCGTTTCCGAAAATAAGCCGCCGCTCCCCCGGCCCTGCGAGAACAATCGTCATTGTGCGAAGGGGGCCGGGGCTCTGGGGTCAAACCGGCTCCCTTGGAAAGTACCTCGTCGTTCTAACTCGCCGTGAATTTGCTGGATTACACCCGCCTTGTCCAAAGCCCACTGCGGGGCAAGTAAAAACTCGGCAGGAGCATCCCCAACGAGTCTTTCAATCACACAAGAGGGAGGCAAACACTCCAAAAAAGAGGCAACTGCCTCCACGTACTCTTCCCGAGGAATAGGCTGGAATTGGCCCGACCTCCAAAGCCGCTCCAGATCCGTGCCACGAAGCACATGGAGATTGTGGATCTTCACCCCATCTACCCCCAAAGATCCCAACCAGCGAGCGGTGCATTCCCCGTCGGCCAAAGTCTCCCCAGGAATACCCAGGATGAGATGAGCGACCACAAAGAGGTTGCGAGCCTTGGCCCGGCGAATCGCATCCCAGCAGACGGCAGCATCATGATGCCGGCGAAGCCAGGCCAGGGACCGGTCGTGGGCGGATTGGACCCCAAGTTCCAGCTGTACCCACGTGCGGGTATTTAGCTCGGCCAAAACGTCGAGAACGGGATCCGGCACAGCATCCGGCCGCGTGCCCACCGCAACACCGACAACCTGAGGATGGCTAGCCGCTTCCTCCCACAACTGGGCCAGCCGCCCAAGATCTCCGTGGGTATTTGTTCCCGGTTGAAAGTACGCGATAAAGGCCGAAACCTTTCCCCCCCTGCCCACTCGGGCAATCCCTTCTTCGATTTGCTGGCGGACGTGTTTCCGGGCCAGTCCCAGCCGCCGACTCGGAGCAGTAGCCACAAGATCACAAAAGATGCATCCCTGGTGGCTCACCGTGCCATCCACGTTGGGACAGCTACAGCCGGCATCCAGAGATAACTTCCACACCTTCCGACCAAACCGCGTTTTCAGATAGTAACTTAGTGAAAAGTACCGCAGGCCTGCCTTCCGCCAAAAGGGAATCCCCTCGATGGCGGAGAACTCCTGCTGGCCGGCACGCCCTTGGCTTGACGTCATCGGCTCGCCCCTATAGATTCGAAGAATTGGAGGCCTTTGGCGTGGGAAACTTTTCCCCTTGCTTTGCCCTTTCTAAACTTGGGGGTAATCTATGAGGGGAATCTCAGTCTGACGGTAGCGGGGAACCGGTCCGCTTTCGGCGGATTTCGTTTTCTTGAAACAACGTCTACAGTTTCCTTGAAACAACGTCTACAATGCTCCGGCGTCGATGGCCCGGTTCCCAAACACACTTTAGTTCGCTTCATTTTACCCTGTTGAGGGGGCAGTGGTTTGATTCGGCTTTTCCCGTAATGGAGGTCCAGTGGTAACAGGGGCCGGTGAGGGAGTGTGCAATGTTCGGTCAATTAAACCCGGTCGGTGGGGGGGATCCGATTCCGCTCCTCAAGAAGGCTCTTTTGGTGGGCAGGCGAGAGACCTGCGACATTGTCTTGCGGTTCCCAAATGTTTCTGCCCATCATTGCGAACTGATCTTGCGGGATGGGTACTGGTATGTCCGGGACCTGGATAGCCGCAATGGAACTCGGGTCAATGGGAATCGGATAACGGAGAAGCGGCTAGATCCAGGGGACATCCTGGCTATCGCAACCCACAAGTATCAAGTGGATTATTCTCCGGAAGCTTTGGGAGCCCAGGGCCCACCCCCGCCGGATCCGATGGAAGCAGACATCCTTGGGAAATCTCTTCTGGAGCGGGCCGGTCTGGAGAAAGGGCTCGAGGATCGGGTCCGATGTACTCAACCGCGAAAATTTCAGCTAACCGGACCGAAAACCGGTGAGGAGCAGTTGTCGGAAGAGGAATCCTCTGGCCTCCCGGAGGAGGATGACGAGATCCAGATCGGATAGAGCCTTATCGTCAAAATCTTGGTGAGGTTTCCAGGGGGCTGTGCTGTGGGACAGACCAGCGGCTCAAGGGAAGAGAGAATCTAGCCCCTCTTCGGAAGTTTCCTGTTTCTGCCCTTTCAACCGGCTTTCGGGCAATCCCCTCCGAAGGTTGCTACAGAGGCTGGCTGGGTCTTCACTCTCAAGTTTTCCGGGCAAAAGTAGGAAGTTCTCGTTACCCCGGGGTTGCCCTGTAGTCGATCGGCCCGAAAGTTCTCTTCTGGCCCTCTCAGCGGGCCTGTCTTGGGGTTACCGAACCCTCCCCGCGGAGGTTGTCGTTAGAGCCCGAAACTTTTTTGTATTCCCGAGGCCAAGCAGTGGGGTGCTTGTCTGGCTGTAGCCCCGCAAAAGTCAGGCAGCAAGCTTCTACCAAGGTGGAAATTTCTGAATAGCCCCAGATGGACACTCTTAACAGCCTGTCGGAAGTTCCTACCCAAGTCCGAATAGCACAGGATGCATGCATTCGAACGGCACAATTGTCTCTGGCTGAGTCCCAGCTTTCCCTGAGTCCGTCTATTCGAAGTTTCCATGGTAAGTCTGGGGGCACTTTGAATAATCCATAGGGGTAACTGTGAAAAATCTGAATAAAGCCTGGGGATATCTGAAAAATCTGAATAAAGTCTGGGGATAACTGTGAAAAATAGGACCTTTTCGGTCCACGGGCGGACAATTTGATTATTGATCCTTTTGATTCTTGAGCCATTTGTAAAACCAATCTCCGGATGATTTGTCCCGGAGTGCCCGCAGTCTATCGAACGTGATTTTCCATCTGATTTTTGTGAGGTTCCAGGATTTGGATCCACCTTCCTGCAAACCTTCCTGGGTGTCGAGCGGTTCAAAGATTCGGCTGCACCTTTCTGCAACTTTTCCTGGCGAGCTCCGAGCAACAACGGCGACAACCGTCCACATGCTCTCCCACCCCGTTCGGACGGCATTATCTGCATTAGGAAACCCAACCACAACGGTACCGGTTCAGCAACATACCGTGGGAACAAAGCCTTGCTGAGTAAAATCGGAAAAGAAACAACCTTTGCTTGTCTTCAAAATTTTCCCAGGTCTACCAAAAGCTAAGACCGGCCAACTGCGGATCGCAAAAAGACATCCCTCCGAAGGGTTTAGCTAGAATGTACCGAGTTGCCGGTTCCGGAATTGCTGTGGAGAGCCCAGCCCCGGAGGGTGTACAAAGCCGTAAACAAGAAAATCGATCCCGGCTAGCCAAAAAACATGTAGGACCACAACTGAGCGTTTGGCCGAAGGAAGGATTCTGGAAGAATTTCGGAACCGAGTCTGCCGGGTGATTCCCGCGAGGGGGTGACCTCCCAGGTAATTTCGGGCTTCATAGTGTACCCCAAATGGGGAGTGCTACGGGGGCCTCGCTCAGCCGGCACCAAAAAGTTTTGGTCGTTCAATAAAAATTCGGGAACCGGGAGAGAAACTCTGGTTACAATTTGCGGAGAGGCCCTGAGGGGGAAGTTCTTCGATGTGGCAAAGCGTTCCCGGAACTCCCGCCTTCCACTGCCGAACTGGCCCGACTTTTTTGCCCCGGAAAAGGGCCTGAGGGCTGAGAAGTCATCGTAACGGGAAGTTTTTGAGCCGAAACCTTTTGACTGCGGATGGTCTGGGAAGTGCTAATCGGTTCATGCCCGTCACTTGGTGGGCTTGCAACAAAAACACCCTTTTTCGGGGGATATGGTACCTAGCACTACGAGTCAAGAATTGTTGTCCGCCGGGTGGGAAGGTGGGAACTGCCCTTGGGGGGATGATCTTACCCCTAAGGCGGGATTCGGGAAACTGCCCAGTTCGCGAGCGTTTTTTTCCGGGCAAAACGTTGTATTTGTCCCAGCCCCTTTAGCGGGTGTAGGGGGCAGAAGCATTATTGCAGAAAGGGGCAGTATAAAGTAGATGGACCCGTACGGTGAATTTCCGGGTTTTTTGCAATTAACTCCGGCAAAAGGTCGAGCCTTCGCAGGAAGAGTTCTCTCTTGAGTAAGGAGGAGGTCTCTCTTGAACAGCCGAGAGCGCTCCCGGGCTTTGGCCTTTTTGTCGGCCGTGTGAAGATGAATTCAAAATTGGTAGCTTCTGGCAAAGGGTGCTCCATGGGATCGGACAAAAAAAAGAAAATTCGTGCGGATTTCCGCAAGCACGTCGACGAGCGGCAACGGCTGAAGGACTTAACCCGGAAATTCAGCCTGGAGGAGGACGAACTGGAGGCGGTACCTACCGAGGAGCGGCTGACCGGGAAAGGGAAACTTCGCAAACGCCGGACGATCATCGTGGAAGCTTCCGACGAGCCGGAAGAGGTGGAGGAATTGCCCCCCACCCACTTGCTGGAGGTGGATCTTTCCGTGTGCCGCTCCGGCCGGGTGCTAGGGGTCTATGGAGCCGCCTGCGAGGTTGAGGATGACAGTGGCCAAATTTACCGATGTGTCGTCCGCCGGTTGCTAAAAACACTCCAGAGTGACTACTGGAATGTAGTAGCCGCCGGTGATCGCGTTCTCTTTCGCCCCGTAGAGGGAACGGATCACGAAGGAGTCATCGAACGGGTGGAACCACGGCATGGAGTACTCAGCCGAAAAAGTAGGGGACGCCAGCAGGTCATTGTGGCCAACGTAGATCAACTCCTAATTGTAGCCAGTGCTGCCGAGCCGCCGCTCAAGCCCAACCTCATTGATCGCCTACTTATAAGTGCCGAGAAGGGCCGAATCCGTCCGATCGTTTGTATCAACAAGGTGGACCTGGTAGATCCGGCCGCTTTGATGCCCCTCGTCGGGATCTACGCCCAGCTTGGGTACCCTGTGCTTCTTACCAGTGCCGCCACCGGGTTCGGGATGGATCGCCTGAAGCGGATACTTTCAGGTCGCCAAACCGTGCTGGCAGGGCAAAGCGGGGTTGGTAAGTCCTCCCTTCTGAACGCCATCGATCCCACGTACCGGCTCAAAGTCCAGCCGGTAAGTCCTGAAACCCACAAGGGCCGACACACAACAACCACAGCTCGGGTTCTCCGCCTGGCCACGGGCGGATATGTGGTCGACACGCCCGGAATTCGGCAGTTCGAGTTATGGGATGTGGTACCGGAGGAAATCGCCAGCCTATTTCCGGAATTTCGGCCATACCTCAACGGTTGCCGTTTTCCTGACTGTACACATATCCACGAGGCAGATTGTGCCGTCAAGGATTCCGTAGCCGATGCCCGATTAGATATCCGCCGGTACGAAAGCTATTGCCATCTTATGACCGAGGAAGATGAAGATTTCGAACGCTAAAAGCCCCTTTCCCGCTCCCCGTGGGAAAAAGTTACCTCGAAGAAAAGCGGGAAGAGGACTCTCCTTTTGTTCGCCGCTCTTTTGCCTGTGGGATGAACGACCGAAAGCTTGAAAGAAGAAAGTCTGTAACGGAAACAAGGGGGAGAGACCTTCCCTCACACCCCAGTTACCCATTTCGTTCTTTGGCAGGGAATTTTCCGGGGGTGGCACCCAAGGAAAGGCCCGGAATGCTTTGCTAGCGTGTTCTTTATTCCGGCCGGAGAGAAT
>Ga0308410_1001741_pt1 | contig 12579 bp, 6 predicted proteins | sample HotsprOSTMatCore_FD_203467 | JGI IMG/M metagenome (GOLD analysis project Ga0308410, IMG submission 203467) | Hot spring phototrophic mat microbial communities from Octopus Spring, Yellowstone National Park, Wyoming, United States -... | ecosystem: Environmental > Aquatic > Thermal springs > Hot... | reverse complement strand
TGCACCGCCGCGGCCACGAACCGTCTCATGCGCCGCTCTCTCGGTCTACCTAGGCCCTGCACAGCCGATGGCGTCGCCGAACTTTGTCTTCGGCAGCTGCGCCTTCCTCGCCATCAGCGCCTCGTACTCGGCGTCGTCCACGAAGGCGACGATGCGGCTGATGCACGACTCGCCATCCACGAAGCGCCAGGGGAAACAGCCGATGGTGACCCGCCGGTTGAGGAGGAGATCAATGTCGCCCCCTACGCATTCGGCATGGATGATGCCGTGCGGGAAAAGCTCTATGTGCATCAACTGGTACTTGTCGTCGGTGAAAACCTCAGCCAGGGCCTTGCCGTACTTGCGCTGGAAGTGGGCCTCCGCCTCTTTCGTCTGGCGCGGCATCCATTGGCGGATGATCGTGTTCATCGGATGGTCGGCGCTGCCGCAATCCACCGCCAGCCACCGCAGTTTCTTGGCCTTGCACCACTCGGCAAACTCCCGGTCCGGGCCGGGGTGTTTGACCATGTAACGCACCTCGTCCGCGGTCGGCTGGTCCCAACCGAAGCGGTGGTAGCCCGTATGGATGATCAGGATGTCCCCTTCCCGCACCTCCACCCGTTCTTCCACCATCTTGGACGTGTAGATGTCGTAGTCGCCGACGGCATCGCTCAGGTCCACGACGGCGCCGGGGCCGCAGAGGAAATCCAGGCTGAGGGAGGCGATGTCCTTGCCGGGGGTGTAGAAGTGAATCTCGCCGTCTAGGTGCGTGCCCAGGTGGTTGGAGTGGGTGAGGAGCTGGCCGTTGGCTCCGTTCGGGGCGAGGCGCTTGAAGTATTTGACCTGTAGAGGCTCGTAGGTAGGCCAGGCCGGAGTCTGAACGCTGAGAGGGATGCTCAGATCAACGAGTTTCATCAGAGCGACCTCCTTGTGCGCTCGCTATGGGGGAAAATAAAAACGTGCAGTTGGGGCCAACCAGGCTGAAGCGATGAGAGGACAATGCCATGCCTGGGGTGCTCGGGGGGATAACGAGGCGGCGGCAACGAACGTCCCGAACACCCCGGCCGAGTCAGTCCCAACTGCTCGGGGAAAAGCATACCATGATTCCTGCAACCCGAATATGATGTAGGTCAGGTTTCTGGGCGGCTTTTCTCGCGAGATCGCCGCCCTTTCCCCACATAGCGTGCCGCCTCGCACCTGCAATTATATCACAAAAGTCATGCAAAATGCAACAGTGAAGAGGCCCAACATCGGCAATCAATTCTGAAAAGAGCCTGGCCATTACTGCGCCGCCAGCCTCGCGATGGTAACGCCGTCGCCCCCCTCCTGAGGGTCGCCCGCGCGCTGCTCGGCCACCAAAGGATGGCCGGCCAGCCTTTGCCGGACCACCTGGCGTAAGACCCCCGTCCCCTTGCCGTGGATGATCCGCACCCAGGGGAGGCCGGCGCGAAAGGCCGCATCCAGGTACCGGTCCAGGCGGGAGGGGACCTCTTCCGCCCGCAGGCCGCGCAGGTCCAACTCCATCCCCGGCGAGGGGGCCAGGGGCAAAACGCTTCCGCTGCGCTCACCGGCGATCGCCTCCGGGCGGGCCCGCTCGCGCAACTCCAGCCGCTCCTGGGGCAGCCGTAGCCGTATGGAGCCCATCTGCACCTCGGCCTCATCCCCTTCTAGCGCGGTCACCTCGCCGGAGGCTTGCAGGCTGGGCACCCAGACCAAGTCGCCCACCTGTAGCGGCCCGGCAGGCGTCGGCGCAGGCGGGGGAGGGGGCTCCACGATGGGCAACGCTGCGGCCTGGCGCGCCAGGGCGGCCTGGGCCTCGGCCAGTTCGCGGTCGCGCGCCTCCTGCGCGGCCAGGCGCGCCCGGGCCCGCGCGATCTCCGCCCGCGCCGCCGCCAACTCCTCCTGTGCCTGCGCTCGCGCCGCGTTCAGGATGGCGAGCCGCTCCTCCTCAATGTGCACCAGGCGGATCGCCAGTTCCCGCCTCAGCACCTCCGCGTCTCGCCGCGCCGCCTCCGCCTCGGCCTGGGCCTTGAGCGCGGCCTCGCGCGCGGCCTTGATCTCCGCCAGCAGCCCTTCGGCTTGTAAACTCCCCGGCTGGATCATCGCCTGGGCCGCAGCGATGATCGCCTCATCCAGCCCCAGACGCCGGGCGATGGCCAGCGCATTGGAGCGCCCGGGCAGGCCGATGGTCAATTCATAAGTAGGCGAGAGGGTCTCCAGGTCAAACTCCACGCTGGCGTTGCGCACGCCGGGCGTCGCATGAGCATAGACCTTCAGTTCGGAGTAATGGGTGGTGGCCAACGTGGTGATCCGCCGGACTAGGAGATGCGACAGGAGCGCGCGGGCCAGCGCGGAGCCTTCCTCCGGATCGGTGCCCGCGCCCAACTCATCCAACAGCACCAGCGAGCGCTCATCGGCCTCGCGCAAGATGCCGATGATGTTGGTCATGTGCGAGGAGAAAGTGGAGAGGGACTGCTCTATGGATTGCTCATCGCCGATGTCGGCGTAGATGCCGCTGAAGGCCGACAACCGAGACCCTTCGGCGGCAGGGATGGCAAGCCCGGCCTGCGCCATGCAGGCCAGAAGGCCGACCGTCTTCAGGCTGACGGTCTTGCCGCCCGTGTTAGGGCCCGTGATGACCAGGATGAAGTAGTCTTCGCCCAGATGTACGTCTATGGGCACCACCGTCGCCGGGTCCAACAAGGGGTGCCGGGCGCGGCGCAAATCTATGGTGGAGCCAGGGTGATAGAGGGCCTGGCCTGCGGGGGTCTCGCCTTCTATCGCCTCCCCTCTGCCCTTGGCTGCCTTGAAGGCCACCAGTTCCGGCTCCACGCCGTGGATGGCGTCGGCGTATTTCGCCTTGGCAAAGGCCAGGTCCAACGCGGCCAACGCCTCCACCGTGCGCTCTATGTAGGGGGCCTCATCGGCGACCAGGTCCGTCAGTTCGGCCAGGATGCGGCGGATCTCCCGCTCCTCCTCTAACTGGCGTTCCCGCCAGGCGTTGTTGAGCTCTACCGTCGCCAGAGGCTCTATGAAGAGGGTGGCGCCGCTGGCCGATTGATCGTGCACCAGGCCGGGGATGCGTCCCTTGTGCTCGGCCTTCAGCGGGATGACGTAGCGTCCGCCCCTCTGGGTCACGATGGGCTCTTGCAGATAGGGGAGGTGGCTAGGGTTGGTCACCAGTCGCTCCAGAGTGGCGAGGAGGCGGTCATGCGCCTCGCGCAGTTCCCGACGGATGCGCGCCAGGGCCTCCGAGGCGCTGTCTAACACCTCGCCCCGCTCGTTCAGGCAGCGGCCTATCTCGGCGATGAGGTGCTGGCAAGGTTCAATGCGCGCGGCGATCTCGGCCAGACGCGGGTACTGGCTTCCCATGCGGCCCATGGTCGCGCGCAGGGTGCGGCCGGCCTGCAACGTGGCGCGCACGTCTAGGAGTTCGCTCGGCGATAGGACCTCACCGCGGCGAGCCCGCGGCAGCAGGGGGCGCACATCCCGCGCGCCGCCCACGCTGAGCGTGCCTCGGCTCGCAAGGAGGGCGCGCGCCTCCGCCGTCTCACGCAGGCGTTCTTGCGCCTCGCGCAGGTCGCCCGTAGGCGTCAGCGACAAAGCCAATTCGCGGCCCGCGGAGAAGTCGGTGTAGCCGGCCAGCCGTTCCAATATCTTCGGAAACTCCAGCGTTTGCAGCGACTTCGGGTTCATGACTTACCCGCGCAATTCTGCCCCTAACTCCTGCTGCACGCGTCTGATGATGCGCTGGCGCAGGCGCGCCACCGCCTCGGCGCTTAAAGTGCGGTCGTCGGCCTGGTAGGTCAGACGGTAGGCCAGGCTCTTGTGGCCGGCGGGGATGGGCGCGCCCCGATAGACATCAAACAGTTCCACCGCGCGCAGCAGTTCGCCCCCCGCCGCGCGCATCGCCGCGAGCATCTGCTCCGCCGTGACCTCCTCTCCCACGACGAAGGCCAGGTCCTCCCGCACCGCCGGGAAGGGAGAGATGGGCTTGATCTGCAGCGGGCGGTTGGAGGCGGCCATGAGAGGCCCAAGCGCGATCTCGGCCAAGCAGACGCGCTGCGCGGGGAGCCCAAACGCCTCCCGCGCCTTGGGGTGCACCTCACCCAAGATCCCCACGTCCGTCCCATCCACCTCCAGGCGCGCCACGCGCGGCCCAAAGGCAGGGTGGGCCGTCGCCGTGAAGCGCGCCCCCGTGATGTGAAGCCGATCCAGGAGCGTCTCCACCACGCCTTTCAGATCGTAGAAGTCCATCATCTCGCCGGAGCCGCCGTGCCACGAGCGAGGCGCGCGCGGCCCCGTCATCGCCAGGCACAGGTGACGCGGCTCGTCGGGGAGGAGTTCCCCTTCTCGCGGCCAATAGACCCGCGCGATCTCAAAGTGGGCCCAGCGGTCGGTGTAGCGCAAGTTATCCCGCAAGGTCAACAAGGCGCTGGGCAGAAGAGACGACCGCATGGTGTCGTGCTCCGGTGAGAGGGGGTTCGCCAGGCGCACGCTCTTCTCCGGCGGCAGGAGACAAGGGATGACGCCGACGCCGGTGTAGCCGGCCTCTGGCTCGTCCAGAGCGGCCAGGAGGCGCCGGTTCGCGTCCTGGCTCACCATGGAGTAGGAGATCACATCTTGCAAGCCGCAGCCGATCAGGATGTCGCGGACCCGCTCCTCCATCTCCAGTTCCGGATGGCGGCGCTGGGGCGGCAGGGCATCATCCATCAGCGTCGTCGGGATCTGGTCGTAGCCGATGACGCGCGCCACCTCCTCTATCAGGTCGGCGGGGATGCTCACATCCAGCCGCTGCCAAGGCACCGTGCAACGGAGAACGTCGGCCGCCGTTCGCTCCACCCGGAACCCCAGGCTTTCTAAGATCTGCATGATCCGCTCCGCACCGACCTCCATGCCCAGGATGCGTTGGACCTCGGCGGGCGTGATCTCTACCACGCGCGTGGCCTGGGGCACAGGGTAAGCGTCCGCGTAGCCTTGGGCGATGACGCCCCCTGCCAGCGTGCGCATCAACTCGCTGGCGCGGGTCGCGGCGGGGATCGTCAGCCCTGCCGGCACGCCGCGCCCGAAGCGTTGCGACGCCTCGCTGGGGATTTTGAGGGCTTGGGCGGTGCGCCGGTTGTTGATGTTGTGGAAGTTGGCCGATTCCAAGAGGACGTTGCGCGTGTTTTCCGTCACCTCCGTCTCCGCGCCGCCCATGACGCCCGCGATGGCGATGGGGCCGGCGGTGTCGGTGATCAAGAGCATGTCGGTCGTCAACTCACGCCTGACGCCGTCCAAGGTAACCATCCCTTCACCTGGGCGGGCGCGCCGCACGATGATGGTCGGGGTGCGCCCCTTTGCCCGCTCCACCAGTTTATCGTAGTCAAACGCGTGCAAGGGCTGACCCCATTCTAACATCACATAGTTGGTGATGTCCACGACGTTGTTGATGGGGCGCATGCCGGCCAAGCGTAAGCGGTGGCGCATCCAGAAGGGCGACGGGCCGACGGTTACCCCGCGAAGCAAAGTGGCGGAGTAGCGGTGGCAAAGGTCGGGGTCGGCGATCTCAATACCCACCTGCCCGGCGATGGGCGCGCCTTCCGCCCGCATGGTCGGCTCCTCCAGGCGCAACGGCTGGCCGGTCAGGGCGGCTACCTCTCGCGCCACGCCGATCAGGGCCAGGCAACGGGCCATGTTCGGCGTGATCTCTACCTCCAACACCACGTCGCCCAAGTAATCGGCCAGGGGCATCCCCACCGGCGCCTCGTCGGGCAGGATCAAGATCCCCTCATGATCGTCGGAGAGGCCCAGTTCCTTCTCGGAGCAGACCATCCCCTCCGAGAGGATGCCGCGGATCTTCCCTGCCTTCAGGGTCACGAGGCGCCCTTCGTCCGAGTAGCCGTCTATCAACCTCGCGCCCACCATGGCGAAGGGAACCTTCTGCCCGCGATCGCCGGGGCGAACGTTGGCCGCGCCGGTCACGACGGTCAGCGGTTCCCCTCGGCCAAACTCCACCATCGCCAGCGTCAGGCGGTCGGCGTTGGGATGCGGGCGCACCTCTAGGATCTGCCCCACGACGATGCGCTCCCGATCCCAAGGGATGCGCGGGGTCTTGGCCTTCGTCGGCGGGGATGAGGAGCCTCGCAGCGGCGCAGGGGGCTCCAGGCCAACGTACTCAATCCCCGATACCTCCAGCCCAGCCAGGGTCAGCCGCTCGGCCAGGGCAGGAACGGGCAGGGTGATCTCCACGTACTCTTTCAGCCAGGAGAGGGGGACTTTCATGGTCGGTTCACCTTCTATCCGAATTGTTCCAGGAAGCGCACGTCGTTGCTGAAGAAGTAGCGGATGTCGTCAATCCCGTATTTGAGCATGGCGGGCCGCTCCACGCCCATGCCGAAAGCGAAGCCCGAAAACAGGGCAGGGTCGTAGCCGCCGTTGCGCAGGACGACGGGATGCACCATGCCGCAACCCATGATCTCCAGCCACCCCGTGTACTTGCAGACCCGACACCCTTGGCCGTTGCAGATGATGCAGTCCATGTCCACCTCGGCACTGGGCTCGGTGAAGGGGAAATGGCTGCAGCGGAAGCGGAGTTTGCGGCCCGCGCCGTACATCATGCGCACGAAGGAAACGATGACGCCCTTCAGGTCGGCCATGGTGATGTGGCGACCGACGGCCAGCCCTTCCACTTGGTGAAACATCATCTCCGAGCGCGCCGTGACCTGCTCGTAGCGGTAGCACATGCCGGGGAGGATGACGCGAATCGGCTCCGGACAATATTGCCGCATGACGCGAATCTGCCCGGGCGACGTGTGGGTGCGCAGAAGGACGCCGGGGGTCGTGGTGTAGAAGGTATCCCACATGTCGCGCGCCGGATGGCCGGGCGGCATGTTCAGGAGTTGGAAGTTGTTCTCATCCGTCTCCACGTCGGGCGCGTCAAAGATCTGGAAGCCCATCGCGGCGAAGATGCTGTAGATCTCCCGCAGGGTGCGGTGGCTGGGATGCATCCGTCCCAAGTTGACCGGGCGGCCGGGAAGGGTTACGTCTACCTTCTCCTCGGCCAGGGCCCTGGCCATCTCCTCCTGGCGCAACGCCTCCTGACGGGCCGCGTAAGCCGCCTCCAACGCCTGGCGGAACTCGTTGGCCGCCTTGCCGTAGGCAGGACGTTCCTCTTTAGGCAGTTGCGCCAGGCGCGCCATCACCTCGCTCAGGACGCCCTTGCGCCCGAAGTAACGGATGCGCCACGCCTCTAACGCGGCGGCGTCCTGCGCTGCAGACAGGGCCGCGCGAGCCTCTTCCGCCAAGCGGTCTAATTCTTCCATCATGCGCTGGTTTCCTCCCTCCGCAGGGCGTAGATGGGGAAGCCTGAACCTTTCGCTCCACCCTTCTCAAGCAAGACGGTCGCGCTCATCAGGGACGAAGCGCGACCGTCGCCTTCCGCGGTACCACCCTGTTTGCCCCGCCTTGGATCGGGGCCCCTCGCCGCCGTCGACCGGCGCAGGACGCCGATGTACCGGCTGCCCTGGTAACGGTGGGCTTCCGGAGCGGCCTACTGGCCGATGGCCTCATCGGCGTTCAGCCCGTCGGCTCAGGAGCGAACTTCGGCGAGGCTCCACCCGGCGAGGCTTGCAGTCGGTGGCCCCGCCTCCCTGGGGGCTTCCCCTCGCTTACTCCTCTCCGTCACAGCCTTTCGCTGCCGTGTTAGCGATATTATGCCGTAGAGGGCCGGTTTTGTCAAACGGCCGTCCTACACCGTCAACGTCACCTTGCGCAGGCCGCGAGGGTGATCCGGCTCGTAGCCCTTCGCCAGGGTGAGGCCCAAGGCGAAGAGTTGACCGGGGATGATGGCCACGATGGGCGAGAGCCATTCCGGTACGTCGGCGGGGAGAGGAAGCGGCGTGTGGGCCATCGCCAGAGCCTCCGGATGATCGGAGATGACCACCAACTCCGCCTCGCGCGCCCGCAACTGCTCCAGGAAGTGCAGCATCTCCGTCACCACCGCGCCGCTGGGGGCGATGGCAAAAACGGGGAAGCCGTGCTCCACCAGCGCTACAGGCCCGTGCAAGAAGTCGGCCGGGGAATACGGCTCGGCCAGCACGTAGGTCAGTTCCTTCAGTTTCAGCGCCAGTTCGTAGGCCGTCGCGTAGTTGTAGCCCCGCCCCACGATGACGCAACTCGGCATGTAGCGATAGCGCTCGGCCAGGGCTTTGGCCTTGCTTTCGGCCAGGACGCGCGCCGCGACCGAGGGGAGCCTCCCTGCCTGCTGCAGCCGTTCTTCATCCTCGGCCAGCGTCGCGCTCAACAGGGCCAGCAGGTAGAGCTGCGCGGTGTAGGTTTTGGTGGCGGCGAGGCTTCGCTCCTCACCGGCGCGGAGGGCCAACACGTGCTGGGCCGCGGCGGCCAAGGGAGAGGCGGCGTCGTTGGTCAAGGCGACGGTGAGCGCGCCTTGCCGTCGCGCTTCGGCCACCACCGCTACGATGTCGGGCGACTGGCCCGATTGAGAGATGCCCAGCACCAGCGCGTCCGTCAGGCGAGGCGGGGAGCCGTACAAGGTGAACAGGGAGGGCGTAGCCAGGGCCACGGGGAGACGATTGTGCGCGCCGAACAGGTATTGCCCGTAGCGCGCCGCGTTGTCCGAGGTGCCGCGCGCGGCGATGACGACGTAACGAGGCTCACGCTGGCGGATGGCCTGGGCGACGGCCTCCACCTCCGTCCGCCCCTGATCCCACAGCGCGGCCAGCACTTGGGGTTGCTCTGCGATCTCTCGTTCCAAGGCCGAGGACATCTCCGCTCACGCTCCTGTAAGTAAGAGGGTGGGCACGCGGCGTTCGGCCGCGGCCTGCTGACCGCGCGAGGCTAGGGGAGCCGGATCTCCTCGCCTACGACATGGGTCGGCGTGCGATGCAAGGGAAGGCGGCCTTGGGCGGCCAGTTCCTCCGTCGGCAGGGAAGCCTCATCCGGCTTATCCGACAAAGCCAGCAGGAGGGCCCCCCGCGCGCGCGCCCAGGCCGTGGCTTGCCATACCTCATAGGTGATGCAGATCTCGTGCAGCAGGCGTTCCGCCAGCGGCACGTCGTCGGGCAGATGGCCCAGGCGCGCGACGGTGCACAGGTACTCGTTGCGGCGGAAGGTTTTGAACGGGGTGGGGTCGTCCAACTGCACGCGGGCATAGACGGATTGGTGAATCTCCAGCAGGCCGTCCTGGCCGGCGAAAGGCACCACCGTATCGGCCCAGCGAATGAACTGGGCGAAATCAACCATCTGCCCGCTCTCCACGTCCTGTACCAACTCCGGCAGGGAGATGAGGCCAGCGCCGATGATCAGACAAATGTAGGCCAGGTAATCCTGATTGTCGGCGGTGAAAGGGTGGAAGGCCGGCTGGTTCAGGGTCTGATACGCCTTCAGGAACGCTTCGCGGTCAAAGGCGGCCCCCAACACGTCGGCCACCGTGCGCTCCACCCCTTCAATGCGGGCCTGATCAATGGGCTTGTCGTTGCGCCCACGCGCGCCGATGGCCGTCTTGTCCAGGTCCACCACGAAGGCCGTGCCGCTGTCAAAACGCCCGCCTTGGCTGCGCACCCAGGCCACGAACTCCGGCAAGGCGTTCCAGCGATTGGCGATGAATCGGTCCTCCTCCTGCACGATCTGGGGCGCGGCAGAGGCGTTCTCGCTGGCGATGAAGGCCCAGCCGGGGAGCCCCAGAGCCTTCTTCAGGTTCGCGAAGGCGGTTCCGTCCAACAGCCTGGTATCACCCAGGTAGATCAACTCGCGCAGCGGCACGCCGGGGTGATCCGTCTGCTGCGCGCGACGCAGGAGCCAAGCCACCACTTGGCCATAGGCGGGCTCCGCCTTGCGGGGGATGCGAGAGGAGCCAAGGCCTATCTCTCGCCACGCATCCCGTAGGCTAGGAAGGCACGAGTCGCAAGGGGCCAGGTTTCGGTAAATCACGCGATCGCCGAAAAGGTCGGCCACCGCCGCACGGTCACGTAAAATGTGGGTCATGCGGATACGGCGCGCGGGACTAGGATAGAAACACGGCCGCACGCGTCGTCCATTATACCAAAGACGGCCTAACCCGCAAATCGGCGCCTGGCCAGCGCCCGTCAATCCACTCCGCAGCCAGGCGAGGGAGGTTCGTTAAAGGCCCACGGTGCACCGTGCACGACGGCAGCGAGTCCAGAAACAGCTGGCCGTAGGCTTTGGATTGGATGCGGCGATCCAACACCACCACCACCCCGCGATCGGTCTGGCTACGGATGAGCCGTCCGAAGCCTTGTCGGAAGCGAAGGATGGCGTCGGGGACCGCGTACTGGCCAAAGGGGTCTTCCATAGACTCGGCGCGGGCGGCGAAGATGGGGTCGGTCGGGACCGCGAAGGGAAGGCGTACGATGACCAGGCAACTCAGCGCCTCGCCCACCACGTCAATCCCTTCCCAAAAACTGCGCGTGCCCAAGAGGACCGAGCGAGGGGTTGTGCGGAAGTTCTCCAGGAGTTGGCGCCGCGACGAGCCGTCGCCCTGCTCATAGACCACGATGTCCTCGTCGGCCAAAAGCGGGGCGATGGCCTGGGCCGTGCGGCGCAACTGGTTGTGGGAGGTAAAGAGGACAAGGGTGCGCCCTTGCGTCGCCTTGCACAGGCTGATCAGGGTGCGCTCTACCGTCTGCTGATAGCCCGGCGTGTTCGGCTCCGGCATATCCGTCGGGAGGTACAGGAGGGTGGATGCCTCGTAGTCAAAGGGCGAGCCGACGGTGAGGGCGCGCGCCTCATGCGCGTTCAGCCGCGAACGGATGAAATCAAAACTCCCCGCCGTGCGCAGCGTGGCCGAGGTCAGGATGACGGTGTCCTTCTTGTTGAACAGGTGCTCCTCCACCAGCGGCCCTACGTGCAGGGGCGCCGCGTGGAGTGAAACCCGTTGCTGGCGATTTCCCAACTCTACCCAGTAGATCATCTCAGGCGACGGCTTACTGACCAGCGCGGACAGTTGCTCCTGCCAAACCGTGAACTGCCGAGACACGCTGACCAGGTCGGCCCGCAGGTCCGGCAAATCAGGGATGTCGTATTCCTCCAGGCCGGCCAACACCTCACACAGCCGCTCCACGCCCTCGGACAGGCGACGTAGGAGGAGGGCCGCGTTGTCCCAGGCTACCTCCACCTGCGACCAACCCGGCTGAGAGCGGGTGGCGGGGATGATGCGCATCCGCAGGTCGTAGCCTTCGGCGCTGGCTACCTCCGGATGGTTTCTGACGAACTCACCGACCTCGTCAAAGAACGCCTTCAGGCGCACGTGGACCTGCTCCACCTCGCGTTGGAGACGGGCGACCAGGTCCCCGACCAGGGGAAAGGTCTCCGGCGGCAACGCGGGTTTGCAGTGGGTTAACACGTTGCCCAGGAGGCCGCCCCCCTGACCGGGGACGGCGGGCGAGAGGGTCGCCAGGAGTGAGTCGACACTTGCGCCGTCCACCGCGAAACTGAGTTGTTGGGTCGTCGCTTCCTCTAGGTGATGGGCTTCATCTACGATGAGGTACTTGTACTCCGGCAGGACGTTGTTTTCCGTGGCCACGTCGGCCATGAGCAGGGCATGGTTCACGATGATGATGTGGGCACGCTCCGCTTGTCGGCGGACGCGATAGAAGAAACAGCGGTCCTTCCGCATTTCGGCGCAACGCTCTGCGGTGCAGGCGTCCGCATCCACCGCGACCTTGGCCCACACGGCCCGGTCCTGTTCGCTCGGGAGGAAGAGCTCGGTCTGGTCGCCTGTGGTCGTCGTCGGCAGCCAGATGAGGATCTTCGCCAGCACCCGCAGTTCCTCCGGCGAGAGGCCGCGCGCGGCGGCGCGCAACGCGTTCAGGCGACGAGGACAGAGGTAATTGCTGCGCCCCTTGACCAGCGCGACCTTGAAGCCCGCCGCGGCTTCGGGGTCTGCCGCCTCGGCCAGGCCGAGGACCTGCTGCAGAAGGGGGAGGTCCTTGTGGTAGAGCTGATCTTGCAGGTTGATGGTGTTGGTAGAGACGACGACGCGCGTTTGGTTGCGCAAGGCGTAGAAGATGGCCGGGAGCAAGTAAGCGACCGATTTGCCGGTGCCGGTTCCCGCCTCCACCAAGAGGTGCTCGCCGTTGTTGAACGCGCGCGCCACCGCGCGCAGCATCTCCACCTGGGGTGGGCGATGCTCGTAGCCCGGCAAGGCCTGGGCCAGCGCGCCGCCCGGCTCTAACAGGGCTGCCAACTCGTCCACATCTAACGGCTCCGGCGGGTCGCGCGGGCGCAAGGGGCGCTCATCCGCCGAGGCGGCGAAGAGCGGCCCGGCCTCTTCCTCCTCGCCGCCGGGCGCCGACTGGCGCACCGCGCCCAGCCCCAAGCCCTGCGCGCGCCGCTCCAACTCTAGGAAGATCTCCCTCAGCGGCCAGCGCGCCGTCGTCGCCAAGCGGTTGATCTCCCTGAGGATGGGCAGCGGCACCCGTTCGCCCACCTCCAGCAGAGCCAGGAAGAGGGAGCGGGTGGTCTGGGCGTCCTCCAGGGCGCGATGGCGGACGGTGACGGGGATCCCCAATGCCTCGGCCAGCGCGCCCAGGTCATAGCGGCTCTGGCGGGGGAGGAGGATGCTGGCGAGTTCAAAGGTAT
>Ga0308410_1001736_pt1 | contig 12583 bp, 12 predicted proteins | sample HotsprOSTMatCore_FD_203467 | JGI IMG/M metagenome (GOLD analysis project Ga0308410, IMG submission 203467) | Hot spring phototrophic mat microbial communities from Octopus Spring, Yellowstone National Park, Wyoming, United States -... | ecosystem: Environmental > Aquatic > Thermal springs > Hot... | reverse complement strand
GGATCATCCGGGGCGAGATCCTGGACGTGGCCCCACTGGGGGTGTGGTCGTTCCATCACGACGACGAGCTCGTCTACCGGGGTAGCCCGCCCTGTTTCTGGGAGGTGGCGCGGGGCGATCCGCTCGCCGCGGCGACCCTGCAGCGGCTCACCGACCGCCTCGACGGCGGGATCGTGCTCGCCAAGGCCTGGTTCGCCACGGTGGGTGGTTCGTATGTTGCGACTCGTGACCGGGTGTACCTGGGGTCGGTGGACCTCCCGGCCTTGGTGGTGCGGGCGCTGCGGGCCGGGTATCGGATGCCGGAGGCGCCGTCGTCGACGAACGCGCCGGTGCTGCGAGCACCCGGGCGCGCCGCGCTGGTCCGGGCGGGCTGGCGGGCGTTGCGGGCCCGCCGCCACGACCGGCGGAGCCCCACCGATCGCCGGGTGGAGCTCCGGCTCGTCCCGGCCGCGGGCAGCCGCCCGGGATCGCGTGAACCAGGCGGCGAATCGCCCGGCGAATCGCCCGCCGAATCGCCCGCCAGGTGGCGTGAGCCGGCGTGAGCGCAACGACGGCGGCGGGGACGGGGCTCCGGTGACCGGGGCCCTGCACCTCATCGCCTCCAACGACCGCCGGGGCGCCGAGGTGTTCGCCACCGACCTGCACCAGGCGCTCGTCGCCCGGGGTCGCGCCGACCGGATCGCGGCGCTCGCCCCGGCCGCCCACCCGCCGGGGCTCGGGCACCCGACGCTCGGTGACGCCGGGCCGGGCTCGGCGCGCCTGGCCCGCGCCGTCGCCACCACCCGGGCCGTCCGTCGCCTCCGGGCCGAGGCCCGGACCGGCACCCTCGTCGCCCACGGCTCCACCGCCGTGCCGGTGGCGGCGCTGGCCACCGCCGGGCGGACCCGGACCGGGTACGTGTACCGCAACATCGGGGACCCGGCCCACTGGACGGCCCGGCCCGTCGCGGCCGCCCGGGTGCGGGCCTACCTGCGCGGGGCCGCCCGGGTGGTGGCGCTCTGGCCGCAGGCCGCGGCGCTGCTCAGCGAGCGGCTCGGGGTCCCCGCCGGGCGCATCCGGGTCATCCCCACCGGCGTGCCCGCGGCGCGGTTCCCCCTCGCCGACGCCGCCGCCCGGGCCGCCGCCCGGGCCCGGCTCGGACCGCCCTGGCCGCCGGAGGCACCCGTGGCCCTGTACCTCGGGGCGCTGTCGGCGGAGAAGGACCCGGCCCTGGCCGTGCGGGCCGTGGCCCGGGTCCCCGACCTGCACCTCGTCCTCGCCGGTGACGGACCTGAACGCGCGGTGGTGGCCGAGCTGGCCGCTGCGCTCGCCCCGGGCCGCGTGCATCTCGCCGGGGTGCTCCCCGACCCGGCGCCCGCGCTGGCCGCCGCCGACCTCGTGGTGGTGCCCAGCCGCACCGAGGGCATCGCCGCGGTGTGCATCGAAGCCGCGTTCACCGGCCGGGCGGTGGTGGCCACCGACGTCGGCGGCACCTCGCAGGTCGTCGCCTCCGGGGAGACGGGCATGCTGGTGCCGCCCGGCGACGTCGAGGCCCTCGCCGACGCGCTGGCGACCACGCTGCCCGTCGCCGACCGGTTCGGTGCCGCCGCCCGGCCCCGGGCGTTGGCGCGCTTCGAGATCGGGGTGGTGGCCGACGCCTGGGCGGCCGTGCTCGGGGAGCTCGAGCGGTGACCGGGTCCCCGGGCACCGGCCGGGCCGGGCGGTCCCCCGCCCCGGGCACCGACCGAAGCGGCGTGCCCGCCGGCGCCGGCGAACCGTTCGGGTTCGTCGTCGGCTGCGGCCGTTCGGGCACGACCCTGCTGCGGGCGATGCTCGACGCGCACCCCCGCATCGCGGTGCCCCCCGAGAGCTACTTCGTGGTGCCGATGCTGCGGGCCCCGCACCGATACGGCCCGCCCGGCGCGCTGGCGCTCGACGCGCTCCTCGCCGACCTCACCGGGTTCGCGTCGTTCCGGGAGTGGGGCCTCGACCCGGCGGTGCTGGAGGCCCGGTGGTCCGCCCGGCCCCCCGCCACGGTGGCCGAGGCGGTCACCGACGCCTACCGGGTCTACGCCGAGGCCCGCGGCAAGGACCGCTTCGTCGACAAGACCCCGTTCCACGTGCTGCAGATGGGGCTGCTCGCCGAGGCGATCCCCTCCGCCCGGTTCATCCACCTGGTGCGCGACGGGCGCGACGTCGCCCCGTCGATCGTGCGGGCCCCGTTCGGGCCCGACCGGCTCGCCGACGCCGCGCTCTACTGGCGCCGCCACGCCGGGCGGGGCCGGGAGCTCGCCGCCGAGCTCGGTCCGGCCCGGGTGCGCACCGTCCGCTACGAGGACCTCGTCGCCGATCCCGACGCGTCGCTGCGCGACATCTGCGCGTTCCTGGAGGTCGCGTTCGACCCGGCGATGCTCGCCTACCACGAACGCGCCGACGAGCTGCTCGCCGGCCTGCGGGTCGCCGGGCATCTCGGCGGGATCCGGGAGCCGCTGCGGCGCGACGGCCCCCGGTGGCGCACCGCCGGCCGGGCCGAGGTGCTGACCGTGGAGCTGCTGGCCGGTGACCTCCTCGACGCGTTCGGCTACCCGCCCTCGGGGTTGCGTCCCCGGGTCGCGGAACGCCTCGCCGCCGCGGGCCACCGGGCCCGCTGGTGGGCGCGGCTGCGGTGGCGGCGCCTGCGGGCCCGGTTCCGGCGGGCCCGGGACGCCCGCCGTCTCGGCGGCGACGCCACGGCGCACCGGCCGGTGCGGGAGGTCACGCCGTGACCCTCCTGCACGTCGGGTACTACAAGACCGCCTCCACCTGGCTCGAGCAGCGCCTGTTCACGGCTCCCCCGTTCCACCAGCCCTGGGAGCGGATCCCGTTCGCCGAGACGGTGATCGACCCCGCCGACTGGGACTTCGATCCCGACGAGGCCCGCGCCCGCCTCGCCGCCCTCGCCCGCCCGGCACCCGCCCAGACCGGCGCGGCCGGCGCGGCCCCGGGGGCACCGGGCACCCAGGCGTTCCCGGTGGCGGTGCTGAGCCACGAGCGGCTCTCGGGCAGCCCGCACGCCGGCGGCTACGACGCCCCCCGCCTCGCCGAGCGGCTCGCCGCGCTGTTCCCCGACGCCCGGGTGCTCGTGGTGGTGCGGGAACAGCGCGCCCACGTGCTGTCGTGCTACCGGCAGTACGTGCGGGAGGGTGGGGCGACCTCACTGCGCCGCTACCTGGAACCGCCCCGCGCCTCGCGTTGGGACATGCCGGCCCTCGAGGCGGGCTTCTTCTGCTACGACCGGCTCGTCGCCCGCTACCAGGAGCTGTTCGGGCCCGAGCGGGTGTGTGTGCTCGCCTACGAGCAGTTGCGGGCCGACCCGGTTGCGTTCGCCGCTGCGGTCTGCGGTCATGCCGGTGTCGCCGCCCCGCCGGCGGTGCCCACCGACGTCGTCAACCCGGGGCTGTGCGGCGCGACGCTGGCGTGCAAGCGGTGGGTGAACTGGGTGGCGTTCCGCGACCGGCTCAACCCGGCCGCGCCGATCGACTCGCCCCGGCTGCGCTACGGCATCCGGGAGGCGTTCCGGGCCCTCGACCGGCGCCTCCCCGCCCGGCTGCGGGCCGCCTCCGACCGCCGCCTCGAGCGGACGGTGGCCGCTTGGGCCGCGGGCCGGTTCAGCGCGTCGAATCGCCGCCTGGCCGAGTTGACCGGGCTGCCGCTGGCGCACCTGGGCTACGACGTGGGTGACAGCGGCGCGCCTGCCGGTTAGGTTCGAGACGTGGTCGAGGTCCCGGCGTCCGAGCGCGCCTGCTCACCGCAGGCCACCCCGGAGTGGGAGCAGGCACCGCGCGACCGGCTGGACCGGTTCTGCTTCATCGTGGGTTGCGGTCGCTCGGGCACCACCCTGCTGCGGGCGATGCTCGACGCCCATCCGATGCTGGCGGTGCCCTACGAAAGCCACTGGGTCGTCGCCCATGCCCGCCGCCGTCGCGTCTACGAGCGGGGCGGCGGCTTCGACGTGGACGCGTTCTGCGCCGATCTCGCCACCGACGAGCGCTTCGCCCGCTGGGACGTGCCCATCGGCGAGCTGGCCCGCAGCCTGCGGGATGACCCGGTGGCCACCTACCCCGACGCGGTGCGGCGCGTGTACGCCATCTACGCCGCCCGGCGCGGCAAGCCCCGCTACGCGAACAAGACCGGCAAGTACGTGTTGCGCATCCCCGAACTCGTGGGCATGTTCCCCGAAGCCGTGTTCGTGCACCTCATCCGGGACGGACGCAACGTGGCACTCTCCCGCCGGGCCGTGGCCTGGGGTTCCGACCGGTTCGACGAAGCGGTGCTGTCGTGGCGGGAACAGGTCCGGGCCGCCCGCCGGGCCGCCCGCCGGCTCGGTCTGAGTCCCGACCGGTACCTCGAGGTCCGCTACGAGCACCTGGTGACCGACCCCGAGGAGGTGGCCCGGCGCGTCTGCGGGTTCCTGCACCTCGACTTCGACCCGTGCATGCTCGACACGTCCGCGAAGGCCGACGAGATCATCGGGCAGGTCCTCGACCCCGCCGAGCACCAGAATCTGCGGCTGCCCCCCACCCCCGGGTTGCGGGACTGGCGGGCCGAGATGACCCCGCGTGAGGTCGCGCTGTTCGAGGCGCTGGCCGGTGGGACCCTGGCCGACTTCGGGTACGTGCGGGGTGAGCCGCCGGGGGTAGGGGTGCGCGCCGAGGCCTGGTTGCGTGCGGCGCGCCGCCAGGGCGGGGTGGCGGTGAGCCGGCTCCGGAGCTGGGTGTGGTGGCGGCTCCATCCTGACGGCGAGGCCCCGCCGCCGGACGCGGGTCAAGTGTCGAACCGCACGCCGTAACGTTCGGCGAGACGGGCGTTCGACGGCGCGTACCGTTCCCGCAGGGCTCGGCGCGTGCGTTCCGGCAGCAACGCGGCCCGCGGGGGGAGACGCCGCGTCAGCGCCATGGCCGCCGCCCGCCAGCGTGGACCGAGATCCACCGGTGCGTACGGGTTGAGCTCGGTGCGCCGCAACCGGTTGAGCGCCCGGTGCAGCCACAGCCCCCGTGCGGGCAGGCTGGGGTTCACGACGCGCCGGGCCGCCTCGTCGCTGAGCCGGCCGAACCCGCCGACCCCGCAGAAGGCCGCGAGCCCGGTCAGGAAGCCGTCGCGGTCGGCGGCGAGTCGTTCGTAGGCCCACACCGCCACCCGCTCGCGGCCGAACCGCGCGGCGTAGTGATCGGCGAGCCGGTCGTACTCGTAGTACGCGGCGCGGGGCCCGACGGTTCGCCAACCCGGTTCCTCGGCCCACAGCGCCTCGATCGGCCCGCAGAACCCGTGCGCGACCAGTTGGCGGTACTGGCTCTCGATCATCGACACCTGCTCCCGTACCAGCCAGCACACCTTGACGTCGCGACCCTCGAGCGCGGCGGCCAACCGGTCCGCGATGCGGTGCGTGTCGTAGCCACCCGAGGCGGCGTGACCCGACAGCCGCTCGGCCGACACGAGCAGCACCCGGCTCGCCGGCTCGAGCCCGTCGGGGCCGGGCTGCTCGGATCGGAGCCGCTCAACCGCCACCCGGTCCAGCGCGTCCCGGGCGGCCGACGGGTCGAAGTCGGCGTCGTGGGGGCCCACGATGGCGGCGAGGAACGGGTTCAGCCTTGCCGGGCTTTCCTGCACCACCCGCACCAGGCGGGGCTGGGAGGGGAACACGACCCGCTGCAGCCAGGTGCTCGCCGTCTTGTGGTAGCCGATGTGTATCACCACCGGCAGCGTGCGGGCCAGGGCGTCCAGGTCGTTCACGGCGCTGCTCCTCGTCTCGTCGCCGCGGTGGCGTACACCTCCTCCAGCATTCCCGCCACCGTGCCCAGTGCAAAGCGCGTCCGCGCTGTCGTCGCGATCCGCTCCCGGTCGAAGCGGTCGATCCGGTCCAGCACCGAGCGCATTGCACCGGCGAGCGCCCCCGCGTCCCCGGCCCGGAACCGCACGCCCAGCGCCGCCTCGGTGAGGACCTCGGGCACACCGCCGACGTCGGGTGCCACCGCGGGCAGACCTGTCGCCTGCGCCTCGAGGAGCGCGACGGGCAGGTTCTCCCAACGCGACGGGAGCACGAAGACGTGCGCGTGGCGCAACGCCGTGGCGATGGCGTCGGCGTCGCGCCGCCCGGCGAAGGTCACCCGGCCGGCGAGGCCGAGCCGGTCGCGGCGCGCTTCGAGCTCGGCCCGGAGGTCTCCGTCGCCGATCACCTCCAAGGTGAGGTCGGCACCCTCGCCGATGAGGGCGCCGAGGGCATCGAGGAGCAGGTCGACCCCTTTCACGTGGGCGAGGCGGGCCACGCAGACGAGCCGCACCGGCGGTGGTGGCGCAAGCTCGCCGGTCCGGGGCGGGTGGAACCGGTCGACGTCCACCGGGTTCGGCACCACCCGGTAGCGGCCTTCGGTGATCCCCAGGGCCCGGATCGCGCCGAGCAGCGAGTCGGCCACCGGCAGCACCATCGCCGCGTCGCGGTACACGGCCCGGGCGATCCGCACCCCCCGGGCGGTGACCGCCTGGTCGGGGTTGCGCCGGGTGAGCTTCGAGGAGTGCTCGGTCACCACGTACGGGATGCCGGTGCGGCGGCGCAGCGCCGGCAGGTGCCGGCACGCGGCGTAGAAGTGGCCGTGGACGAGGTCGACGGGACCGTGCTCGGCCTCCACGGTGGCCAGCACCGCTTCGCTGCGCCGCACCCAGGGCGCATCGGCGAGCGGGCCGAGCAGACGGCGGGGCAGCTCCGGCGGTGCCACGAGCTCATAGGCGGCGGGACGCTCGGGGTCGTGACCCAGGAACCCCAGCCCCGGCACCGGTGCCCCTCGGAGGCGCTCCACCGGGGCCACCGTCACCACCTCGGCGACCCGGCGGGCCGCCTCGGCCCAGTTCTCCCCGAAGGTCACCCCGGGCGGCAGGAACATGCACACCCGCACCGGCCGCTCACCCGTCCCGGTACGGCGCCAGGAACCCGAACCGGTCGATGATCCCGGCCACCCGATCCTGCTGGGCCGCGCTCCAGGTGACCCGGTCGCGGGTGCGGGACGGCACCTCGGCGAGCGTGCCGCGCACCGCCGCCACCCACGCCGGCTCGGCCACCAGGTCGAGGAACCGGGCCAGCGCGCCCAGGGTCGCCTCGGGTCGGGTCACCACGTCTTCGTAGGCCACGACGTGCGCGTCCCCGGGGGCAAGGCGGGCCAGGGTGTCGGCGACCCCTTGGGCCCGCCGCTCGTAGGCGCCGGTGGCCGCGTCGAGGGTCTGGTCCTGGCGGCGTGCGAGCGTGGCGATGTTGTCGAGCGGGTGGCGGGTCACCACCACCACCCGCAGCGGCACACCCACCACGGCCCGGAGGCGGTCGAGCAACTCCGGTTCGCGCCGCAGCATCACCGTCGAGGAGCCGCCTTTCTTGTCGCCGATCACCCGCAGTTCCCGCACCCGGCCCTGCCACGCGCCGGGGAACGCGTACTCGTAGCCGCCCCCGCCGCGGCGGTCCCGGGCGAAGGTGCGTTCCCGGTCGAGGATCATCCGGTACAGCGCGTTGGCGTTCACCAGGCGCCCCCCGGTGCGCAGGTACCAGAGCGCGTGCAGCTCGTTGGCGATCACGCAGTCGGGATGCGCGTTCAGGGCCTCTCCCACCAGGCTGTGCCCGGAGCGGGGGAACCCGACGAACATGCAGTAGGCCCGCACCGACCCGGTGCCCGGCGGCGGCCGCCACCGGCCGGCCACCCCCCGGGCCAGGCGCCACCACACCCGCAGGCGGGTGTCCTCCGAGGCCGCCGGGGCCACCCCTAGCCGTGGTCCCAGTGGGTCCGGGCGAGCACCGGTGCGGCGCGCACCACCCCCACCGGGGCCGGTTCCAGCTCCGGTCCCGCCACCACCAGGTTGGCGACCGGTCCCCAGCGGAGCAGGTCGAGGGCACGGGCCTTGCGGCCCGCCCCCTCGAACTCCCGATGCCCGCTGACCGACAGCCACAGCGAGTAGCTGCCCCGCGGCAACGGCAGGTGCTCCACCACGCAGGTGACCGGGAACGACCCGGCCGGCAGGCGCAGGTCGCGCCGGAGCAGCAGGATCGGATGCCCCGGGGTCTCGCAGATCCCCAGGTGCAGCACCGCCGCGGCCGGGGTGTCGGAGCACAGCTGCATCGTCACCGTGAGTGGCTCGTTGCTCTGCACGTAGGCGCCGTCGGGCCCGGTGCAGGTGATCGAGGTGAGCCGCACCGGGTCGTCGGCGCCGGCGGTGTGCTCGATGCGTTCCTCCACCGCCCGCCGGTACCGGTCCAGCACCTCCCGCACCGGCCCGTGGGCCTGCAGCACCCCCTGGTGCAGCCACAGCCCCTGCCGGCAGGTGGCCTCCACCGTGGGGAGGTCGTGGGACACGTAGATGAGCGTGGTGCCCCCCGCCAGCACCTCCCGCATCCGGTCGAGGCAGCGCTGCTGGAAGCTGGCGTCGCCCACCGAGAGGACCTCGTCCACGAGCAGCACGTCCGGTTCGAGGTACGCCGCGACCGCGAACCCGAGCCGCATCTTCATGCCCGACGAGTAGTACTTCACCTGCCGGTCGATGGCCCGCTCGAGTTCGGCGAACCCCACGATGTCGTCGAACCGGCGGGTCACGTCGGCCCGGGTGAGCCCGAGGAGCGTGCCGTACAGGTAGGTGTTCTCCCGGCCGGTGAGCTCCGGGTGGATCCCGGCGGCCACCTCGATGAGCGCCCCGACGCGCCCGGCCACCCGCACCCGCCCGGAGTGGGGGTACATGACCCGGGTGAGGATCTTCAGCAGGGTCGACTTGCCCGACCCGTTCGTGCCGACCAGCCCGAGCGACTCGCCCGGCTCGAGCGCGAACCCCACGTCGCGCAGCGCCCAGCTCCACGGCCGGCGGTGGCCCTGCAGATAGCGGCGGGCCTGGTGCAGCTTGTCGGCCACCCGGCGGCGTTGCCGGTCGGGACGGAACCGCTTCCAGATGTGCTCGGCGCGGATGGCCCCGACCGGCACCGTGGCCGTGCCGCTACGCGACATCGGCGATCCCGGTCTCGAGCCGCTTGAAGATCAGGTAGCCGACCAGCAGCCACACCGCCGCCGCGGCGGCCCCCACCGCCAGCGGCACCAGCCGGGGCGCCTGCCCGTAGAGCACGCAGCGGCGCATCCCGTCGATCACCGGAGCCAGCGGGTTCAGCAGCGAGTACCACACCTGCCCCGACTCGGAGAGCTGCGAGAACTTCCAGGCCACCGGGGTGGCGAAGATCCCGATCTGGAGCAGCATCGGCACCATCTGGCGCAGGTCCCGCACGTACACCACCAGGGCCGAGATGATGAGCGTGATCCCGAGCGTGAACATCACCAGCACCCCGAGCAGCACCGGCACCCAGTAGGCGGTGGCGGCGGGCGGGAACCGGTAGATCAGAAACAGCAACCCGAGCACGCCGGTGGAGATCGCGAAGTCCACGCCGGCGGAGGCCACGAACGAGATCGGGAACACCTCGCGGGGGCAGTACACCTTGTTGAGCAGCGGGATGTTCGTGAGCAGGCTGGTGCCGCCGCTGCCCACCGACGACGAGAACAGCATCCAGGGCAGGAGCGCCACGTACACGAACAGGTTGTAGGGCACCCCGCCGGTGTCGACCTTCGCCACCCGTTGGAACAGCAGCGAGAACGCCACCATGTACAGCAACGGGGTGATCACCACCCACGCGATGCCGAGGAAGGCCTGCTTGTAGCGCACGAGGATCCAGCGCTCGGCGAGCGTGCGGGTGATGTGCCGGGCACCCCACAGCTCCCGCAGCGCCGACCACAGGTGCAGGTGGCGGCGGTAGCGCAGGTGCCGGGGCGGTTCCGGCGGGGGGTTCGCCGGGCCCCGCACCACCAGCCCGGCCTCGGTGCCGGTGTCGGCGACGGGCGCGGGCTCGGCGGTCCCGGGACCGGCGCCGGGCGGCTGCGGCCGGCGGGCGCCTTCCAGCGCGGTCATCCGGCCGACCCCGCCGGGGCGTGGCGGAAGCAGAGCATGTGCTTGCTGTCGCCCCGCTCGTCCCCGGTGACGTGCCCGAAGTGACGGACCTCACCGAGGTCCTCGACCGTCAGTCCCGCCGTCGCCGCGGCCGCCTCGTAGAACGGCAGGGGGCGCCACACCACCGGGAAGCCCCGCCAATGGGCCGGCGGCCGTTCCCCCAGGTTCACGTTGGCGAAGAACCGCCCGTCGGGAGCCAGGTGCTCGGCCACGAACCCCAGCGCGGCGCCCAGCACGTCGTCGTCCATGTGGATGAGCACCGCGAACGCCCAGATCACGTCGAAGCGGCGGCCGAGGTGCAGCTCGCGCAGGTCGGGCGCGGCGAGCAGTTCCGGCTGCTTGTGGGTGAGGCGGTGCTCGGCGAGCTCACGGCGGGCCTCGTCGATCACCTCGGGGCGCACGTCGATGCCGGTGTAGTGGCGGGTGTCCAGGTAGGCGATGATCGGGATGCCGCCCCGCAGGGTGCCGCACCCGAGGTCGCAGAGCGTGTGCTGTGGCTCGAGACCCTGGTTGCGCAGGAAGGCGATCTGGAACTCGCGCTTCTGGCGCCACAGGGCGAGAGGCCCGACCAGCGCGTGCCGCCGCTGCTTGCGGGTGGCGAAGGTCGTGCGCAACCGGCGCCGGAGCCTGCGGATCGCTCGGGGTGTCTGCACGCCGCGCCTCCCTGCCGCCTCTGCGATGGCCGGTCCGTGCGCCGTCGCCCCGAGGGCTCCCGGAGGCGGGCACGCTGCGGCTCCGTATACTAACGGCACCCTGCGTGCGCGGTTCCCGGGCATCCGGCCACTGCGCGTGCGCATCACATCCCGGGTCGTGAGGATCCACCGGTGCCGATGACCAGCCGCCTGACATCCGGTCTGCGGGGCGTCGGGCGCCGGCTCGCCGGCCGGGAGCCTCCGTGGGCCCCGGCCCGGGCGGCCCCACCGCCCCGGGTCCCGGCCGGGTGGCGCACCGGGCCGCCCACCTACGTGGGGATCGGCGCGCAGAAGGCGGGGACCACCTGGTGGGCGCGGCTCCTGCGCCGCCACCCGGGGGTGGCGACGGTACCCGGCCTGCCCAAGGAGCTCCACTACTTCGACCGGTTCGCGTTCGACCCGTGGCGCGCCCCCGACGCCGAGGGCTATCACCGCTACTTCCCCCGTCCCGAGGTCGGCCCGCAGGTCACCGGGGAGTGGACCCCCTCCTACCTGGCCCGCCACTGGGTGCCGGCGCTGCTCGCCGAGGCCGCACCGCAGGCCCGGCTGCTGGTGATGCTGCGCGACCCGGTCGAGCGGTACCGGTCGGGGCTCACCCACTTCCTGCGCCGCGGGCACGGGGAGGATCCCCGGCTCGCCGCCCTCGCGTTCGCGATCGGGTGCTACGCCACCCAGCTCGCCTGGTGGGAGCGCCACGTCCCCCGGGAGCGGATCCTCGTGCTGCAGTACGAGCGGTGCTGCGCCGAGCCGAGCGCGGAACTGGCCCGCACCTACGGGTTCTGCGGGCTGGACCCGTCGTTCCGTCCCGACGGGATGCGGGAGGCGGCCAACCGCACCGAAGGCGCGAAGGTCGCGCTCGACCCGCGGGAGCGGGCGGAGCTCGTCGCCGCCTACGAGGCCGAGGTCGACGCGCTGGTGCGGGCCTGGCCCGAGATCGATCCGGCGCTCTGGCCCGGGTTCGCGCACCTGGGGCGCCCGGCGTGACCGGGCCCGCCGGTGGGCCGATCGCGGCGAGGCGGCGATGACCGCCCGGTTGCCGGTGGCGGCCTGCGTGCTCACCCACAACGCCCCGGTTGCGTTGGGCCGGTGCCTGCGCGCCCTGGCCGCCGCCGATCCCGGTCCCGAGCGGGTGATCGTCGTCGACAACGCCTCGGATCCCCCGGCCCGGCCCGAGGCGGTCGAGCCGGGCCCGGCCGTCGAGGTGGTCCGGCTCGAGCACAACGGCGGTCCCGCCGGGGGGCACGCCGCCGGGTTGGCCCGGTTCCTCGAGACCGGTCTGGAGGCCGCCTGGATCATGGACGACGACACCGAGGTGGCCCCCGACTGCCTCGGTCAGCTGTGGGCCGCGCACCGGCAGGCGCCCGAGCCGACCGTGTGGTTCCCGGTCTGCGTCTCCCGGCCCGGCGGCACCCGCCTGTCCACCGCCGGTTGGGTCGGGGTGCTCGTCCCCCGGGCCGCGGTGGCACGGGTGGGCCTGCCCGACGTGCGGCTCTTCTGGTGGGCGGAGGACACCGAGTACCTGCGGGAACGGATGAAGGCGCACGGCATCCCCCAGCGCATCGTGGAGGAGGCCCGCACGTTCCACGAGGCGGCCCGTTCGGTGGGGGAGCGGCCGGCCTGGAAGGCCTACTACGAGGCCCGCAACGTCGTGTACCTGCGCCGACACGTCCAGCGCGACGCGCCCCGGTTGCGCCGGGCCCGGCGGGCCGGGCGGGCGTTGCTGAAGCTGTCGGGCCAGATCGTGCTGCGCGAGGGCGACAAGGCCCGCAAGCTCGCCCTGCTCGCCCGGGGGGTGCGCGACGGCTGGGCCGGTCGGCTCGGGGAGACGATCCCGGTGCGGGCCACGGAGGTGCGGCGGTGATCGACCGGCTGCTCGTGCTCGGCTACCACAACGTGGCCGACACCCCGGCGTTCCCACTGGG
>Ga0308410_1001733_pt1 | contig 12591 bp, 11 predicted proteins | sample HotsprOSTMatCore_FD_203467 | JGI IMG/M metagenome (GOLD analysis project Ga0308410, IMG submission 203467) | Hot spring phototrophic mat microbial communities from Octopus Spring, Yellowstone National Park, Wyoming, United States -... | ecosystem: Environmental > Aquatic > Thermal springs > Hot... | reverse complement strand
CCATATAGTTATAAAGAGGAAGAATTTCGCGATGATAGTAAGAAAAATATAATTCGTTTTCTGTTATTACTGAAACAATGTATCTTGCCTCTTTAGTAGTGAATATTTTTTCGTATCCCATGAGGGTACCAGTTGAAAAAGCAGCGACATGGTCGTCCAAGCAATACAACATTTGGCCTTCATTAAGAAGAACGGCCTCAGACAATGAAACAAGCTCTCTAACCTCGTCTATCGGATTTTTCATGTTAACTATACGCGATCGAAAGTATCTTTACTAAGCTATGCAAAACTTTGACCTTCTAGACTTTTTGAGTAGCAACTACATCAGTTTAGGCACTTTAGCTAATCAAAACGTGTGGCGCTCGTACTGCTACGGCGACCCTAAAATCTGGTGGTGGCACCTCCAAGAAGAAACAGAAATGCCATTCGGTGTTACACATTTTTACTTTTTTACAGAAAATGATAGATATAGAGTGTCTTTTTGGCAAACATTACATGAAAACGATAGTAATTTGTCTACGTTTTACTTATACATAGAAGACCTAAAACGAGCGAAAGTACATGTTTATGTAAGTACATTATCTGCTGCGTTGCCAGAAAACAACTTCCTAAAAACCATTACTAATTTCCAAAATCTACGCATAGAACTACTAGATAATAATGACAATTTAATACACTCTCACACGTGGAATAACACTATAACATTGCTTAAAGGACGACAGTGCTCGTTTGGGGGCTTCTATAAGGCATTATTATTATTTGACCCGAACGAGGCGTTGTTATATTTATACGAGGGATTATGGTTTCCGACTTCAGACGAAGAAACACCGCCTGAAAATTCAACCCCAGACCAAATAATTCACTTTTTAGCGTTTTCAAGCCAATCTACTGCTATATCAGGTATAGAATACAGAATATTAGAAGTTACTAGCATGGGCGAATCTCCTAGACTATACGAAGGGCTAAACAACACACACATCTATATAAGTAACATAAGAGACCGTATTCACAGAGTCAAAATTACTCAAAGTAACCTTCATACGACAAGTAATGTAATCATTAAATCATCACCTCTTATTACAAGACCTTTAGGCGTTGACTATCCATGGCTTATTCTTTTCGTTTTTAGACCGACACCAGTCGTGGGTGATAATCCCGAAGACTATGACGTGGCACTACCTATAGAGCAAAACTTTACGGGTAACCACAGCCCAATCACAAGATGGAAACTAGACGATGGGTATAGCTTATCTATCAATTGTAATGGCGTATTCAATAATATATTTATATTAGCAGCCATTATTCTTACAAATTCTTACGACTTCTTTTTGATACCAATAGATTCCACAGATGATACAAGAATAGGTTTATTCGTAATCCCAGACCTTAACCTCCCACTTAGACTTTCTGATAATTCAGCTGGCTTTATATATAGATCTGGCCCTTTTGCTACATATAAGCCGTTATCTGGTAGTACCGAATACTCCTGTGATATTTTTTTCACCTCGTTATTCCACTACTACGGTGACAACACTGAAAACCTAATTTGGTTGTTTCTTTATGATAGCGAAAATAACTCAGGAACCGCTCATATCATATATTCTCAAAATATAAATGAATATGTTAGTTCTAGAACTGGTAATTATATCGTAACCAACTGGTACTTTTTGGGTATATATAATGAAATGTTTAGTTCTGATAGCAATCCGCTTACTATACAATCTTATTTATCCCCTTACAGTTACTATGAACATGTTACTTCACTTTTCATTTATAACACTCTTGCTCACACAGCACCGCAGGTTGTCAATGGTAGTTGGAACTACATGCATTACTTGCGATTTGTTTTAGACGATTACACTTCTTCAAATCTACGTATACCTCTTGCAATTGTAAAGGGTGAGATAAAAAGAGAAAACATCATCAAGTATCGTGAAATACGCATTGATAAGATGTCGAAGAGTCAGAGGTATCCTATTGTCCAGTTAAGTTCATTATCCAAAGCCCAAATGCCTGACGTCGTCTTAGACGGTTACATAGCCTCTCTGAACGCCGATGCAGGCAAAGCTGAGAACTCCAGCTTCGGTACTCTAATACCCTACTACGACCTAAAAGAGGCCACGATACAGGAACCTCATACAGAATGGTACTTCCGCATCCACATCCACGCAGGAACATGGCATTATATATTCAACAACATAATGTCCGACAACAACAATCGAATGAAGACATACAGAATACAGCACAATGATGGTAGTCTGCGTATAGTGTTAGATGTTGGATTATACTTTGAAATCATAACAGAAAGTACTATTAGTAACAACAATAAATATACAATCGTATACGCTGACTTATTTCCTTCTGTATATTGGTGTTATGGAAACGAATCTTACGAGTTTCTCAATGTAAATGTGGAGTGGATACAATGTCGATACAGTATGCTCGGTAGAAGCATAGTCAGAGCGAGACCTAATAATAATGTAGTGATAATAGGACGGCCAGAAATATTTTGATAATACTAACAAATTAAACACATAAAGTAGTATATTTACAAATGCCAGTTTTTATTAATGGCTTAGTTATTCCTGACGGTTTTAGAGCTATTGCATTTAAACGTTCTAATGAAGACAGATGGTATGTAGAAGAGGAGATTTTACAAATTCGTTATAGAGAGCCTAACGCAGGCTATATATTTGCTAATGTGTTGAATGGGGTCCCTTCATTGTCTGGTGCTGGTGTATATGACGATGATTACCCAACTGAAGAAGGCTATTTTTGGGTTAGAGGAAGAACGGCTACCGTAAATGGCATTACATTCGTATCTAACTCACTGAAAGATAGATTCGGCATAATATCCATCAGGCTATCTTCCAAGTATGCGTTTGATTCAAGTTATACCGGGTCTAGAGCAGTAGCTTTTGCTAATGAGGATTACATTGTAGTTATTATGCTGCACAATGCTGATACTAATGATTTTGTTAACGCGCTGCGTAATCCGTACATTGCCCCGACTTATTTCACTGGGCCTACGCCTACGCCACTTGTTGTTCCTATCTACACTATTACTGCGAGTAATGCAGTCTCGTCGTTTACTACGCAGTTATATATTCCTGACTGGCGAGGCGAAAGTATTAACCTACCCGACCACATATTCCTAGAAACTCGCGACTACTATCACTATTATATTGACTTTGCAGATTATATGAAGGTGCTGAAGAAACGAATGGAACAAGAGCTTAGAATCCCAGTTATACCTAAATCTGAATACTTCAATAGTGAGTTTGCTGATAGAAGTGAAAGAGGGTTAAAGTCTAACGAGCCAGCATTCATTGTTTATACGATAGATTATCAAGACAAGCATGAGATTCCGCTTTATCGTCATAGAGGGCCTTGGGAAACCCATCATTGGGTATCTGCAAGAGTCAACTTTGAGTTCCATAGCTCGGATTTTCTTATCTACAGAGGATTTGTTATAGATTTCAATTGGTTTGTGAAGATAACGAATACTATTCCTTCAATAGCAGTCTTTGGGCCGGGAACTGACCCCTCAAACGCACAAGGATACTATGCATCTATTAAGTGGAATGTAACAGAAGTAGACTGGAACTTACAAGAAGATATTGAAGAAGTGAATTCCTCAAAAGGCTACTACAACTATCAATACGACTTCTCGGCAGAGATATATTATTTCTGGATACGACCTAAGATGGCTGCCGCACAGGTAGAACAAATACTGGCCATATTTACAGAACCTGCGCCAATGGATTGCGAAAGCATACGTAATGTAGTAACCAGAATAAACTGGCTCACATCAGCAAATGATCAAGTCCCAGACCCAACACAAATCACACCTTACAATCATTTCTATCTATAGCCCTAAATTCTTCATACACATCCTGTATAAATTCTCTCATACGACTATCTTGTTTATAATCTCTTCTGCTCTTTCCGCTCAATGAATGATTGACTTTTATATATGCATTAGGGTCATTCATGTATTTTTTACATACAGATGCCGCAACTACTCTTATATTAGCCCAGTTCGACCTATATTCTGTTCTATTGTAGGAATTATTTTCTGATAGGGTTTGTTTTATAACATAAAATGCTATGTGGTGCGCATCGTCTTCCCTTTCACCCATAGATAAACATTTCCTAACATTCTTATAGTATAAATACTTTATCTTCTTAGCTATAGCTTCTGATAATTCTCTAATAACTTTAGGCCATAGGTGACGTTCTATGTTTTCACTCCTATTCATGAAAAAGAACTGCGTATGAACACAAATATAAATCAGGGAGTCTAAGTCTACATATCTATCATGATAAAGTTCAAAGTACGGATAAAATAAGTCTAAGTATTGTTTTTTATTACATGGTATCGCACAATTTATATCAAAATCTGTTTTGTCGTCGCTGTTATTTGGTGCGTCTTGTACTATTTCTTCCTCTTCCGATGTAAAGCTAGTTTTGTAGAATAAGCTAAGTAATTCTTCTGGAGTATAATCGCTATCTGGTAATGATTCCATCAGCACGGAAATACTAATCTCGCGCAGATCAATAGGCTGTTGAGCACTCGCTCGTATAGACTCCAAAATAGCAGTCTTAAGCTCCCCTCCTTTTATAACTTTGAGGATAAGATTTATTACACTACCTAAGTGCTTCTTATTACCGTGGGCAGATATAACATCTTTTATAGGCTTTCCAGCTTCTAAGTTGCCCTTAAACTCAAAGATTGTAGCAATAATATCACCAAAAGAGTCTCCTAACAACTCATCATTGTACAAGTTATTAATAAACCGTTCATTACGAACATCAGAAATGAAACTAATAATCTGATCAACCGCCTTGTTAAACAAGCTATTCATCGCATTCATACTTATATATGTTTTTGATTTGATTCCTATATTTCATTATGGGATCAAAGTACATTCTGGGCATGTTAGTATATACAATGTAGCCCTGAATCAGTTTGTCTAATACCTGTGATATTATGTCGCGTCTAAAGTGGGCATTTTGTGTAAACAGAACTATATCAAAGACCAGAACCTCGTCTCCATTTGATTTAGCTCTATCATATATATTATCTATGTAAGGTTTTATAATCTGCATAAGTTTGTTTTCATTGTTTAGTATGGGTAATATAATTAGTTTTTTCATTGATAGCTTTTATGATCTTTTCCTCTACTGACCTTGGGGTAGTGTATATGATTTCCAAGCCTGCGGCTTTGAAGATGTCTATAATAGCTTCTGGCTTGAGTTGTAGTCGCATTTCGCTCAATAACCGATTTACAAATGACTTATCATCGGACACTAAGCTCAAAAACTGCTGTACATGTGATAATGTAATCTGATTAACGTTATCTAAAACAATTGCAGGATAAAAACCATCTCGCATATAGTTCTTATCGTATATAATCACTGATGCTACTTCGCTATCAATCGTTTTATCGTTGAGTACATCTAATAACAACAATATATGTGTAGGGTAGTTACTAACTCTTAAGGCCAGATGCTGCTCGTAAGATAAGCTTTTATCTACTTCTCTTACGAGCAGCACTGATTTGATAGGGTTGCTCAGCACCACTAGAACATTCATAGTTCTATAATTTCATAGTTCTATACTTCTGCGTTCCTATCAGCTTTATGTTCTATGTACATCTCATAAACAGCTTGTACATTAGCATCGTCGCTTAGGAAATCAACAATAGCATTTTGAGCTTCAACTGGTATAGAAGGGTCTGATAACTTGATCTGGGCAATATTGAACATTTCTTTAATATGATTGCCCAAAAATTTTACAAAATCCACGTCCTCATTATACTTAGAACTGATATTCAGGAATAATTCCCTGATTAAGTCAGTACTATTAGATTTTGATGTTTGCTGTGGATTAGCTTTTTCCTGTGGATTAGCCTGTGGATTGGTAATTGTTGTTTTAGTCTTAGGTGCAATAAAAACTGCTTCGCGACTATCACCAAAGTTTACATTATTGTTAGTGAAATAGTCTTCCTCTGCGATAAAATTATCTATGCTGATAGCCATCTTAGTAACTACCCGAGGAAAATATAGGACAAGACCTTGACGGAGGGCTTGTTTGCAAAGCATAACCGTAAAGTTAGGTGGTGAACCAGTTGGATACTTATCTCGCACTCTCTCTGTAAGTGCTAAATCGCTTACAAAAACTGTAAAATCTAATGACTGTTCTATCCCATCAACATAAAAATGTATAGTAACACTTTTAACAGATCCATTTTCAGCATTTATACTAAAACGATAATACTTAAGATTGGAGCGTTCCATGAAAATATGAGTAAGCAACGCATAATGTGGGAATACCACTATTGTACGTCTAGCTGGACTAGGGATGAGATATATCTTATCTAGCGCGTCCTTAACTTCTGGGAAGTTTTTGATGAATAAAGCTACACGATAAAGTGCATATATTAGATCATCTTCCGTGACAACGTAAGATTGATTAGGTCGCCATTGTGTTTCAGCAAGCTGGGATTCATTGAGCTTAACAACCGTATAAAGACGATCATACATGTCTTTTGTATTATCGCGATACTCAGAAGCTATTGTTTCTACGATTTTGCCTTCCTTGGTCTTAGACTTAACCGTATAGCCTTCGCCACGAGCGTACTTTATAACAGCTCTCTTAACAACACTTGACAGGTACTCGTGGCTAAAGCCAGTAATCCTATCCCTGTCCTGATGTTGACCCTTAAATCTCGCTTGCTGCGTACTAGTCCGCATGTTGTTTTGTTGGGTACTCATACCGCCCATGTCGTTAGATGCGCAAGGCAAAACTACTGTGCCACAGCACCAGCAGACGCAAAGATACGACTACCCAATACACCATACTCACTACTTAATACCTCTAACATATGAGGTAGCACAGTATCTAAGCCAACAACACTCTGGGTGTTATACACAACAGATAACTCGACGTGTATCACAACAGACTCCCACATTGCTTTCAACACTAGGTCGTAAGTCTGATTAGCTATCTTAAAACCATAAGAAGTCATCCCCCTAGTCAAGCCGACATTACTCCTCTCCAAAAACATAGCGGGTGCAATAATAGCACCATATAAATCAGGAGACTGATTAACAGTAGTACTAAAAACATAACTAACATTAATGAAAGCATTATTAGGTACATTAGCATCTACCCTATTATTTCTAATAAAATCAATGAGCGACCTAATAGCATCATTGTTTATCTTATCACTAAAATAATGATACCTAAGAATTCCAGCTTCATTATAGTATATTTCGTACTGCTCCGGGTTGTTAGTCCAGCGCCAGGTCTTTAAGTTACCTCCCATATCAGGGATAGTCCTCTCGTCAACAAAAGTCGGGAGTCTTTTAAGCTCATCTACCTTCAGGTTCGGCACAGCCGCTACAGCGGCTACAAAACGACGATTAGTCATGACCTTGTAGCTATCGAAACGCATCAAAAATGGAAAATAAATATATGTAATGTAAAAAAATAAACATGTTAGTATATTTAGATATGCGCAAAGGAGGCTCGGAAAGAAAAATAGAAGTTAGATCATTTAGTGGATATACATTGAAGAATAGATATAAAAACAATAATCAACGTGATTTAGTTATTGAAAGATTATTTATCAAATCTAACAGGACGAAGCGTGGTTATAGATGGTTTAGTGTGGCTCCAAGAGATCGCAATATATTATTCCAGATAGCTGATCAGTTGGGGCCAAGAATTGGTAATACTATAAGGGGCGTTCTATCACCACTTAATGCGCCTTTCCAAAAACTTATCAGAGTACTATTTGATAGAAAACTAGTATGGATGGGTAGTCCTAGCGCATTCTGGCAAGCCACAACATATATAGTGAGTATGGTTTATAAACAGTCTTACACCATACTAACAAGCAAGGGCGGTCTTGACCCCTCCCAAGCCAAACGAATCGCCGTATCAGCAGCTCGTATATTCTGTAACTTTATGCTCACAACTAGACTTACTTACCAACTTGCTAATTATGCAGCTGGCTTAGAACAACCCGAAGAATTAAGCGAGGATGAATTGAGGGAGATTGAAAGAGGAGAAACCGAAGAAGCTCAATCAGGTGAGGCATTAGGCGTAGACTCCAGACAGCTTACTATGACAACTAAATACATAGTAAGTGCATTCAGAAAATTAAGACTTCAACAAATACTTGAAGGATTAAGAGGTATGGAATATAGACTTATAGCTTACACGTTTGTTGTAAATAGTAGTGGTGCTGAAAATATAAATTGGGTCAGGTATGCTCGTGGGTCGCATGCTTATACCGAAATCATTCAAGCATTAACAGATATTATAGTAGAAAATGTTGATGAGGTGTTAGGAGCTATGGCATCGGGTGTTGCGGCGGCGGGGGTCGCTGCTCGTAAGAAGAAACAACATCGTTCTTACAGCGAAGATATGGAATACGAAGCGGAACACTTAGATTTTGATGAAGAAAAACAAGATTACTACGTTGATGAAGAATACGATGAATACGAGTACGATGATGATGATGAGTATGAATATGAAGATTACGAAAGTGGCGATGAATACGAAGACTATAATGAATATGAATACGATACTGAAGACGAATATGATTATGACGAATACGAATACGATACCGAAGATGAATATGATTATGACGAATACGAATACGATACCGAAGATGAAGACGGCGATTTCATAGAACCTGCTGTGGAACCTGAAATGACTGATTATGAATTAACAGAGCCTGGTCAAAGTACCATGATAGAGCCGGTAGACGACGAGACTGAAAGGGCTGAGGAACTTGTGGAGGCTATAAAAGCTATTGAACCTTCCATGAAATCCTACAGACTAGCCGAGAAATTCCTCCGTACCCGTACCTTCTCAAATAGCGTGACACTAAAGCGGAAGTTTTACGATTTCTTAGTAAACGAGTTCGTCAATACAAGAGCTTTCAATAAGAAAGAGAAGGAAGAAATGGAAGAAGCAGCAGCCGAGATAGTAGATAAACTGGATGCAATGGCTGAAGACGTTAAGGACATGAAGACTATGTTAGCTAAGGTGGTTGAAGCGATGGACGTAGCTACAGAAGGTGGAGATGAGGGAGGCGAAGAGGAGTCTAAGGATAGTGAAAGTTCTTGGGAGGATTTTTGGCGTAGTGATGATTCCTACGAATCCGAGGAGGAAGGTGGAGAGGAAGAAGAGGCCGATGAAAGCGAGGAAGAAACGGATAAGACGGAAAGTGATGATGAAGAGGCTGAAGAAGGTAAGGAGGGGTATAGAAACTATTATGCCAGGTTGCGTAAGTATAAGAAACGCAATCTGCGTATGTCTAAGCAACCTGCAAAACCTAAGAAGAAACCAAAAACTAAAGGGATATGACGAGAAAGTTACAATTAAGCCTCCAAGACCTTAGGGAGGCAGAAGAAGAAAAGCTGAAAGCAGAAGAAAGCCTGCGAAAATCTACGCAGGCAGAGGCCTTACGTAGAAAGGCTGAAGAAGAAGAGGAAGAAGAAGTAGAAGAACTGTTACGATTTGATGACGAAGAAGAAAGATCGTACAGTTCCTCTGACGAGTTAGACAGTTTAGTCGCGCAGAGTGTTTCGCGCTACTTTTCAAGAGTACAAACCCCCAAAATTCGTTAAGCTATGAGAGCTAAAGTACTTATAGAAAAAGCACTTAAACAGAAGGCCTTCAGGGGAGCGTTGATGCAAAGCTCGCTAAATAATCGCGAGTATGCATCTTATCGCCTCACGGAGTACGAGAAGGCCTATAGCAATCAGGACACTTACGAACAGGCCTCGCTACAGCGGATGTTCTCTGCTTTACCTGGCACAGCCACCACACGCGGCTTCCCTAACTATGGCGTCGTATTGCAACTAGCGTCACTGCTCGCGAATGTGTCGTCTTTCAGTGGGTTCCTAACAATTGAAAAGACGATTGAACAGCCTAACTTTGTGCTTCACTTCATGGATTTGATTGGGACTAATGTAAGAGACCGAAATCAGCCCTCGCCTGTCTTCCCAACAGTCGGACCCACAAGGTATGACAATAGTGCATATGGCCTGCAAACTTATACTACTTCTCCTACCACTCCGCCGCCACCTTTCACTATCAATAACGACACATTCAGGGCAGCTGCTGGAATACAAACCGGTATTGCCATACCACCAATCATGCCATATACTATAAAGATCGTTGTAAAAGCTTATACTGGTGGTAGCTTAGTAGCTACTGAAGTCTTTACGGACAATGGGAATGGGATGTTAGTCAGTTTGGGTGTATCGAGTGGAAGCATTACTATAGATCCTGCAACTCCTATACCGCATATTGTTAGATATGGCAACCCTTCATTACTACCGCAATCGGCTGGTTGGGATTTCACGATTAACTCCATCCAAATTAATGGCCCTACAGGTTCTCAATTAGTGGCTGAACTTTCATTCGCTTTCAACTACACGGAGCCTATCTACTATCCGGGTCAGGAGCAAGACGAGCGCTTCACGCTTAACCTGACTCGCGTTATTACCGTCAATACTAAACCCGCAAAGCTTACTATCGAACTCAATAAGCAAGAATTGGCTGCTATCTCTAAGAGCTTGTCGCAAGACCTGCAACCTGTTATTGTCCAACGTATTGGTGAGATATACAATAAGATGGTAAATCGTTATATTGTCCGCAAATACATTCAAAGATTTGTAACAGATACTGTCAACTATAGCAACTTTGTGGTTATTGATGTTGGGTCGCCTATCGGAGGGCCTGGTGGTGGTACGACACCTGACTCGACCTATAACCAGTATATACCAATTTTAGATCGTATGCGTGGCGGGTTTGAAAGAGTACGTCAAGAACTGCATAGAAAAAGCTTTATTGCAAACAAGCCTACGGCACTCTTATGCAGCCCTAAGCTTGCTTATTTCTTGGCTAGATCTATAATGGTGGAACAATCCCTATGGGTAGAAGAAAAGGTTACTTATATCAACGATTTGTTCGGTTATTACATTGGTATTCCAGTTCTAATACATACCGAGCTAGAAGCACTTGATTCGGCTTTTGAGCAGTGGGCTAGAACGCCAAATCAGAACCCGCCTCGCCCCATGGCAAATAGCAGCATTGACTTTGTAACTGCTGCTGTTGGTTTTGCAGTAGCTATCTTGCCTGATAATAATCTGGCTCCTATGGTGCGTGCTACATTCCTGCCTCCGACGAATACCCCTACCGTCGCTAACTTCAATAACCCGCTTCAAGAAGCTTTCAGCATGTTCTATCAAGAAGAAGTGGATGTAGTGGCTTCCGAGCTGGTTGTGCCGTTTGCTGTGACGAATATGCCAGTATCCTAATAACAAAAACTATCCTTATTTCAAATATACATTTAGGGGAGCACAAGCTCCCCTATTTTTTATTATAAAAACTACGCAGCATTAAACTTATTGTTAACTCTGAACTGCTCAATTACAAAAAGTTGAGCATCTCGCGTTTACTTTTTTACAAGGTGTATTATGGATTCGTAAAATTCTTTCCTGTTTCTTTGCGTTCTCATAGTCACAGGCCTTATAAACATATCCACTAAGTCAAAACCTACTACTTCCCCTATTTTCTCGTAGATGTTGTATTTATCATTTACTACAATGAATATGTTTGCACCGCTTTTCAGGTTTTTATTTATATTTTTAAAGACTTGTATCATCGCATTGAGATATTCTTCTATTGCTTTCTTACTTTGCCCTTTACTGGCCGAACCTATTTCTAGTTTGTCAAATCTCGGTAGGTTGAACAATTCGTATGCGTATCTATGTTGTTCGTGATAATCTATCATACCAATATAAGGTGGGGATGTGAAGACACCGTCTATCTGCAAGTCGCTAGGTAGATTAAATGTTCTTGCATCCCCTTGTATGATTTTTACGAAGGCATCAGTTCGTACTTTATCAAAAGCCTTAAGCCTTTCTATGGTGTCTATACTATAACGCCGGATAAACTTATAGGCTTCCTGAATAGGCGTGCAATATCTTTTGTGCTTAATACACCAGTAGGTTTCACGAATAGGTTTTTTAGGTCTAGCTAAGTCATAATGCGGCACAAGTCTAGCTGAACGAGCTGCTCTTGAAAGAATAACCATCAAAACTTCACTATTTTTATAATCGGGTACAATGCTCCTGTAGAACAGTATTTCTTGCAAAGCTATTTCTGAAAACCACTCTTTCATGTAAGTGCTATCGGTATATATTTGATTAGCGGTACCAGAGTATATTTTCCGACTAAAATCTTGTAAGCGGGATAAAGCATCTTTAATATCTTTTTCCACCTCTGCAAGATTGTACTTACCAGTCTTTACCTTTTGTATCAGTACGTTAAAAGGGGCTAATTCTATGCCTACTGAGTTTATACCTAATACAGCGGACTACTCAACTTTTTTCAGTTGAGCTTCCTGCTTCGTCGCAGGATGGCTTTTTAGGTAGCCCGTTGGGGCTACGGTCATCCACCAGAGCCTGCTCCACAGGCTTCACTTCGGGTCGTCCTAACCCTAGAGGCTTGGTTTTCGCCTACACGAAGTACTATCGAAACATCCAATTAAGGTCTCA
>Ga0308410_1001728_pt1 | contig 12622 bp, 9 predicted proteins | sample HotsprOSTMatCore_FD_203467 | JGI IMG/M metagenome (GOLD analysis project Ga0308410, IMG submission 203467) | Hot spring phototrophic mat microbial communities from Octopus Spring, Yellowstone National Park, Wyoming, United States -... | ecosystem: Environmental > Aquatic > Thermal springs > Hot... | reverse complement strand
GGCTGCGCAACAGGGGCAGCGCAGGCAGCCAACGCGCCGGTCGCGCCAAGGGCAGCCGCTTGCAGAAAGCGGCGCCGAGAGATGGGTCGCGTATTCTTAAACATCGAGGTCTACCTCCTTTTCTATCACGCTTCGTTTAGCCTAGCAACGACGCCCGGCCGATCGCCGGGTCGCCGTGTTGCCCAACAAAAATGGACGAGAGGCGCTTCGCTCGACATCGCACCGCACGAGGATGGAGGCGTCTGCGCGATGGGATCGCAGTCCGGCAGCGATGGTCCAAAATGCCCATCCACTCACCTCAGATTATCGTTACTCCCGCAAAGCTTGTCCCCGCCAAGGCAAGGAGCAGGAATCCAGGTCTGCATCGCCCCTGGATGCCCGCTCGCGCGAGCATGGCGAAGCAGCCAGTTGGAAAACCTCAGGTAATTGGTGATAGCATAACCCTGCTACATCACACAACCGCCTTAGTCCGCAACCCGTTCGCAAACCGTTCACCGTGAGGTGCTCACATGTGGTATTTGCTCACCGTCGCCAGGCGCAAAGATCCGGAGTTCAACATCTCCGCTGAGGACTTGTTCCTGAGCACCGCGCGCCTGCTCATTTCGGTCGTGCTGTTGGCCTACTGTGCCTGGCACGTGGTCGCCACCCAGTTGTGGCCGGAGCGATTCGGCGGCGCGCTATGGTTCGTCGCGTTTTGCGTTCTGCCCGCCAGCGGCCTGGCCTTGTGGCTGTTACGGCGACGGGTGCTGATTGCCAGCGTGGCGTGGCTGTTGGGATTGACGGCAAGCATCACGGTCGCGTTATATGTCTTCCAGGATGGCGATGTGGCGTTCCTGTATGCCTTTCTGCCGCTGCTGGCCGTGGTGATGATCGGAGCGCCTGCCGCGCTGCCGGCCGGGTTGCTGGTGGTCGGGTTGGTGACCTGGGCAGCGCACTGGCCGACCCTGCCGTCGCTATCCACCACGCAGCAACTGCTCACCATCCTGAGTGGCGGGATCGGCGCGCTCATCGGCTGGGCGTCGTCTACTGCGCTGACCACGACGACCGAATGGTCGCTCCGGCATTTCGTCGAAGCGCGTGACGCGCTGAAGGAGACACAACGTCACCGCGCCCAGCTCGCCGACATGGTGAAGAGCCTGGACCAGGCCTATTACCGGCTGGAGCGCGCCAACACCGCCCTGGTCGCTGCACGCAAGCAGGCCGAGGACGCCGAACGCGCCAAGACCGAGTTCATCGCCAACGTCAGTCACGAGCTACGCACGCCGCTGAACCTCATCGTCGGGTTCAGCGAGGTGATGCTGACGGCGCCGGAGAGCTACGAGGGTGTGGCCTTGCCCGGCGCCTATCGCTCCGACCTAAGCGCCATCTACCAGGCAGCGCAACATTTGTTGGCGTTGGTGGACGATATCCTCGATATGTCGTGCATCGAAGCCGGCAAACTCTCACTCGTCTATGAACGCACCGACCCGGCCACACTCATCGAAGACGCGGTTAGTACCATCCGAGATTACGTCCAACTCAAAGGTTTGCAACTACGCGTAGAGATCGCGCCGGATCTGCCGCAGGTGAGGGTGGACCGGCTGCGCATCCGACAGGTGATTTTGAATTTGCTGGTGAACGCGGCACGCTTCACCGAGCGAGGCCAGATTACCGTTCGTTGTCATCGAGCCGATGAGAACGGCCGCGCGCCGAGCAGCGCGATCCTGATCTCCGTGACCGACACCGGGCGCGGCATCCCCGAACGAGATCTCCCGAAGATTTTTGAGGCCTTTCATACCACCGCCGAATCTTCCCTCTCGGCCTGGCACAGCGGCACCGGCCTGGGTTTGCCCATCAGCCGGCAGTTCGTCGAATTGCACGGCGGAACAATGGGGGTTAGCAGCGAGGTGGGCAAAGGCAGCACGTTCTGGTTCACGCTGCCGTATGACCAGACAGCCGGCGCAACGACCCAGGCAACGCGCTACCAGCCTCACGTCCCGCTGGGACACACCGAGCGGATGGTCGTGGTGGTGCACGAAGACGGGCGCGTCGCCGACATGGTGCAGCGCCATCTCAGCGGATACCGCACACTGCATGCGCCCAACCTGAGCGCAGGTCTATCCATAGCAGCCGAGGTCAAAGCGCTTGCTGTGATCGTGGATCGAAACACGCCGGCAGCAGAGGTGCCGGCCGGCCTGCTCGTGGTGCAGTGTCCGCTACCCAACCGGCGCGAGATGGCGTTGGCGATGGGCGTGCGCGACTTCTTAGCGAAGCCGATCCTGCGCCAGGATCTCGTCGCCGCGTGCGCGCAGCTACCGACACCCCCGCGCACCGTGCTCATTGCAGACGACGACCCGAAGATGGTGCGACTGCTGCAACGCATGCTGCGCACCCAGGCCGGCCTTCAGGAAGTGATCGTAGCGCACACTGGGAACGAAGCGCTGGCGCAATTGGCGGTTCACATGGTGGATTTAATCTTGCTCGACCTGGTCATGCCGGACATGGACGGTTTGCAGGTGCTCAAGCAAATGGCAGAACGGGGGCTGGCCAACATACCGGTTATCATGATTTCCGGGCATGCAGAGGATCATGCGCGTTTGCCTTTGCACGGGGGAATGACAATCCGACGCGGCGACGGTTTCCAACTGGCCGAACTGATGCGCGTGGTCGAGGCCAGCCTGAACATCCTCACGCCGGGCTGGCAAAAGCTGAATGCAGCTATGCCCAAGGCGCCAGCGCCCGGAGCAACTGTGCCTGCGTCACTGGCTTCTTCAAATAGCCGGCTGCGCCAAGCTGAGACGCCAGTTCCGGTTGGTACATCACCGAGCAGATGATGACGGGCGCGTGACGCGTCCGTTCGTGCAATTTGAGCGCGCGCAGCACCTCCCAGCCGTCTTGCCTGGGCAGCATCACATCGAGCACGATGGCGTCGGGCGGGTGTTCGTCGGCGGCGGCGATGGCTTCCGCCAGGTTCGCCGCCTCGACCACGCGCCAGGCGTGGCCGGTCAGATAACGGCGGAAGAGCTGAATCAGGCCGGCGTTGTCGTCTATTACCAACAACGTTTTTGAGGGGGTATCCGCCGCAGGCCAGGTGAGGCAGATTTCCCCCGGCCGCGCGACGACCCGACCACCCATCAGGCGCATCAACTGGGCTGCCAACGTCAAAGCCGATTCGGGGAGCGTCGCTTGCGCCTGGCCACTCAGCCGAATGCACACACCGCGCGCTTGCGCATCGTCGAACGCTTGTAGCGTCAGTGTGCTCAACCTGGGCAGCTCGAGCGCGTGGCCGGCCACGTCCAGGATCGCCTGGCGCAGCAACACGCGATCGGCCTGGACGTGCACATCGAGGGCAATGCAAGCCAGCGCGCATCCCTTGGCCTGGGCGAGCGGCATGAGCATCGCGCACAATTCGTCCAGCACCTGGGCGAGGTTCAACGGCTCGATCTGAGTTTGCACAGTGGCCAGTTCTTCGGCCGGGCCACTGCGCGCGAGCGATGCCTCAGCCGGCACATCGCGCATGTCAAAAAGCTCGTCGCGGCGCTCCCACAACGCCCGCGTCAATGCCTCAACCATGCGCGCTTTCTCTTTGAAGTACAGCGTGCGACCCAGGCCCAGCGTTCGCATCACCTGCTGTGGCGGTTGCCCCTCGATGAAGTGCAGCTCCAGGATGCGGTAGGCGCGCCAATCGGGCGACTGGGCCGGCGTGCCCGATTCCGGCGACAAAGCAAGGATGGCGTTGACGAGCACGCGGCGCAGATTTTGTCCGCGCTGGACGCGGCTGGCAGATCGCTCGCGCAGCCAGCCAGCCAGCGGGTGATTCTGCAGGTGCGGCGAATCGTACAGGTGATTCAGGGCGTCTTGCACCCAGGCTGCAAATTGTGGAAAGGTGATCGGTGACTCAGCGTTCACTCCTTAAAGATCTCGTCCATGCATCGGCCTTCCCACTGGGCGTGTGCTTTCAGGCCGAGCAGGCGCGCCAGCGTTGGCGCCGTATCCAGCAAGCTGACCGGTGTATGGATGACGTGGCCGGCTTTGATGTTCGGCCCAACGGCGATCCACGGAATCAGCATATCCTCCGGTGCCGGCGTGCCGTGGGTGCGTTCGTGTCCGCCGTGGTCGCTCTGCACGATGAACGAGGCGTTGTCCGGTAGCGCATCCAGCACCTTGGCGAGTTGACCATCCACGCGCTCCAGTTGCGCCAGGTACTCCGGCGACATCCAACCATAGAGATGGCCGGTCGTGTCTACCGTGCCGAAGTAGATGAAGGCGAAGTCGAATTTCTCGCGCGCGATGGTGCGCGCGGCCTCGTCGGCGACCAGGTCGTCCCCATGCGCAAAGTAGCTGGTGTTTACGAAGAAGGCGTGCGACAAGCTGCCAGGGCGGCTCAAGTCGCGCAACTCCTCCCAGTTGTAAAAGAACGCGCAATTCAACCCCAGTTGTTGCCTGGCCAGGTCCACCAGCCCAGGCAACGGCCGAGCCATCGGCGTCCACACGTTGGTGGTGATGCCGTGGCGCTCTGGCGGCACGCTGTGAAAGATGGAGGTGTGACATGGCAGGGTGATGGAGGGCATGACGCTCTGCGCGCTCAGCGTGTATGCGCCGCGCGCCATCAGCGCGTTCAGCGTCGGACAGCGCGCCGCCAGAATGGCATCTGGGCGCACGCCGTCGAGCATGAAGAGGTAAGCAGGCATGAGGGTTTGAGTTGTAGCGTATCACGCGTTGCGTATTGCGTAATATGCAGTCCTACGGGTTCGTTGACAGGGCCGGCTTGCGGTGATGAATCACTGCATCGGTGGTGATGGCGATGGCAGCCAGGCTGCCGGCTGTATGCACGGCGCGCGCGACCACCTCGGCTGAATCCACGATGCCGGCGGCCAGCACGTCCACCACGTCGCCGCTACGTGCATCGAACCCGCAATTCGACTGCGGTCGTTTGTGCAGCGCCGAACGCACCCTGCCGGCCACTTCAGTCGCATCAAAGCCGGCGTTCGCGGCAATCGTCATCAAGGGCGAGGCGAGTGCATGCGCCACACATCGCACGCCAATGGCTACGTCGCGGGCGCTGCCATCGCTGCGGACATCGCCGGCGGCCCCGTCCAGCAGCGCCTCACCGACCTTGAACAAGGCCAGTCCGCCACCGGCCAGGTAGCCGCGGCCGGCAGCCATCTGCAACGTCCGCGCCAGGCGCGTGGCTTGATCCCGGCGCTGCTCTTGAACTTTGCTCGTTACTGCGCCGACGCGCACGATCGCCAACCCGCCGCACAAGCGTCCCAGACGCGCGCGCAGCTCGGCGATCTCATCCAGGTTGGTGGTCTCGTCAATCTTTTTGCGCACGGCGGCGATGCTGTTGCGCAAGGTGAGCGGGTCGCGCCGGCCGCCGATGATGCCGAACTGCCGTGCGGTCGCCCAGGCGCGCCGCACACCGCCCACGTCCTCGGCCGTCAGGCGGGCGAAGCCGGCGCCATCGCCGAACAACACGCGCGCGCCGGTGAGCGTGGCCAAATCTTGCAGCGCCACCGCGCGCTTGGCATCAAAGCCCGGCGCTTTCACCGGCAAGATGCTCAACTTTCCGCTGAGCCGGGCTTGAATCAGCACCGCTTTGGCTTCGTCGCTCAGATCGCCGGCGACGATGAGCAGGTTGCGATGGCCGAAGCTATACAGCCGCCTCAGCCCCTCCAGCACGTTCATCGCCGAATCGAGCTTGCCATCCAGCAAGACCACCGCAGCATCGGAGATACGTGCCACGGACTGAGCCGCATCGGTGGCAAAACCGGTGGTCAGCCAGGGGGAATCCCACATGGCTCCCTCGATGTATTCGCGGTCAATCCTGCGCGCGTCGTTATTGACGACGTGAATAGCGCCGTCGGCGCCGATGATGCCGACGATCTCCACCAGCACATCGCGCATCTCGGCATCGTGGCACACCGTCTGAGCCAGCGCCATCAGCAACTCGCGCCCGTGGCGACCGCTGGTAGGGCGGATGGCACTGGCCCGCAGCGCCGCCGTGGCCTGGGCCACGCCGTGCTCGATGCCGCGCCGCACCATAGCCGGATGCGCGCCGGCGGCGATGGCCTTGGTCGCCTGTTGCAAGATCGCCTGGGCGATCACCGCGGTCGTGGCCGAGCCATCGCCGCAGGTCTCGTGCATGCGCCATAGCGCATGGCGCATCATCATGGCGCCGACATCGGCTGTGGGATGAGCGATTTGAATGATGCGACGGGCGATGGTGGCAGCATCATCGAGCACCTCGGGGGGCCGATCGCGCATAGTGCCCTCGATGCCGACGAAGCGCGGCAGTGGCCCTAACGTCGGCTTGACGGCGTCGGCAATCAGGTTGATGCCATCGAGCAAGCGAGCTGGTTGAAAGACAACAGATGGACGCCGAACCATGGTTCGGCGTTCAGGAGTCTGGGATGTTTTTTTCATCGGTGCTTTGCGTGCACGTAGCTGACGCGTATTTTAGTTGCTTTGCCTGCTATGGACTTCCCTGCCCTTGCTCCGCGCCCCCGGCTCTCCCTGCTTGCTAAAATGCCTGCCATGTACGATCCCCGCTTCAACAAGATGGCGCAAGTCATCGTCAACTACTCCATCGAAGTGCAGCCCGGTCAGACGGTATATGTGTGGGGACAGACGCCTGCTGCGCCGCTGATGTTGGAGATCTATCGCGAGATTCTGAAGGCCGGCGGCAACGCGTTCCTGCGTGCCGACCTGCCCGGCGCGCAGGAGATCTTCTTTGCCCACGCACAGGACGCCCAGTTGGATTTCGTCTCGCCAGTGGACCGCATCTCGGTCGAGGAAGGTCAGTTCGACGCCTATATCCGCATCGGTGCCGAGACCAACACGCGCCGGCTATCGAACGCCAACCCGGCCAGCGTGCAACGCCACCAAGCCGCCATGCGCCCTATCCTGGATAAGCGCCTGCGCCGCAGTGCCGAAGGCAACTACAACTGGTGCGTGACGCAATTCCCCACCGAGGCCTATGCGATGGACGCCGACATGAGCCTGGCCGAATACACCGAGTTTGTGTTCAGCGCCTGTCTGGTGAACGATCCCGATCCGGTAGCCCGCTGGCAGGAAGTCGGCGCCAACCAGCAGCGCTATGTTGACTTCTTGAGTAGCAAGCGGGTGCTGCGCGTCCAGGGCAGCGACGCTGACCTGACGCTGCGCATTGAAGGTCGCACCTGGAAGAACAGCCAGGGCAAACGCAACTTTCCCGATGGCGAGATCTTCACCGGCCCGCATGAGGATTCGGTGAACGGCTGGGTGCGCTTCTCCTACCCGGCCGTCTATCAAGGGCGCGAGGTAAGCGGCATCCAACTGTGGTTCGAGGGCGGCCGGGTGGTCAAGGCGACGGCGGAGAAGAACGAGGATTTTCTGCTCAAGGTGTTGGACACCGACGCCGGCGCGCGCACGGTGGGCGAATTCGCCATCGGCACGAATTACGGCATCACCCGCTTCTCGCGAAACATCCTGTTCGACGAGAAGATCGGCGGCACCTTCCATCTGGCGGTGGGAGCCGGCTATCCCGACACCGGCTCCACCAACACCAGCGCAGTGCACTGGGACATGATCGCCGGCGCACGCGACGCGGAGATCAGCGCCGACGGCGAGGTGTTCTACCGCAACGGCCAATTCCTGATCTAACAAGCTGTTCTAACGCAACGTGGCTTTCATCGAACAACTCATCGGTTGGGGCTTTCTGTTCGTCGCAGCATTTATCGGCGGGGCGATCAACGCTGTGGCCGGTGGAGGCAGCCTGATCGCCTTCCCGGCGCTGGTGGTCTTCGGCGTGGATAAGATCGTCGCCAATGCCACCAACACGGCGGCGCTGTGGCCGGGCACCATCGGCAGCGTGTGGGCCTATCGTCACGACGCAAAGCCTTTGCGCGGGCTGCTGGTTTTGCTGTTGTTGCCCAGCTTCGTCGGTGGCTTATTGGGTGCGATGCTGCTCACCCGCACGCCGCCCGAGCTGTTCGGGCGCATCGTGCCGTTGTTGGTGCTGTTCGCTACGCTCATCTTCGCCGCGCGCGATTTTTTCAACCGCCTGGCCATGCGTAGCATCGAGGCGATGCGCCGCGCCGACGAAGGTCACGTGTCGGCGGCCGCCCGCGTCTGGGGCATTCTTTTCCAGGCCTTTGTGGCCACCTATGGCGGCTACTTCGGCGCCGGCATCGGCATCCTGATGCTTGCCTCGCTGAGCCTGATGGGCCTGCAAGATATTCACCGCATGAATGCGCTCAAAACGGCGCTGGCGTTTGTGATCAACGGCGTGGCGCTGGTCTTCTTCGCCCTCAGCCGCATCGTGAACTGGCCACTGGCTGTGTTGATGGGAGCCGGCGGTTTGCTCGGCGGTTACTTCGGCGCGCGCCTGGCCAAGCGCGTGAACCAAAGATACCTGCGCGCGTTCGTGGTGCTGATGGGGCTGGTAGCCTCGGCCTATCTGTTCGCGCGATCGTTATAGGGCGTGCGCATGAGAGAGAGGACGCTGGCCGATCGGTTGCTGCGTTGGTTCGCCCGGCACAGGCGCGACCTGCCCTGGCGCCGTGAGCCGCGCGACCCGTATCGCGTCTGGCTGGCCGAGGTAATGCTGCAACAGACCCAGGTGACGACGGTCGTTCCCTACTACGAACGATGGCTGGAGCGCTTCCCGACGCTCGAAGCGCTGGCTGCCGCGCCGCTCGACGCGGTGCTCAAGCTGTGGGAGGGCCTGGGCTACTACGCCCGCGCGCGCAACCTGCACGCTGCGGCTCGCGCTGTGGTGCAAACACACGGCGGACGCATCCCCGCGACGGTCGAGGGACTGCTGAGGTTGCCTGGCGTCGGCCGCTACACCGCCGGCGCGATCGCCAGCCTGGCCTTCAACGCCAACGCGCCGACGCTGGATGGCAACGTCAAGCGCGTGCTCAGCCGGGTGCATGGGCTGAGCGCGCCGAAGGAGGACGAGCTGTGGCGCCTGGCCGAATCGCTGCTTCCACCGGGCCGCGCCGGTGCGTTCAACGAAGCGTTGATGGACCTGGGGGCTACTGTCTGCACGCCGCGCGCGCCGCAGTGTCCGACCTGTCCGTTGCGCACGCTGTGCGTAGCCCAGGCAAGCGGCGATCCAGAAGCTTACCCGGCGCGGCTGCGCAAGAAGTCAACGCCTCATCATCAGGTGATCACAGCGGTGATCGTGGACGAAGCGGGCCGCGTGTTGTTGGGGCAGCGCCCACCCGATGGCCTGCTGGGCGGCCTGTGGGAGTTCGTCAGCTCTGAACTGCGCACATCGAGCAATAGTAATGGTGAAGATGCCTTCGGCAGCGGCTCGTCCGCGCCGTTGAAGCGCATGATCGTCACGCGCACCGGGTTGCACATCGGCCGGGCCGACATCGCACCCCTGGGCGAAGTCAAACATGCCTTCACCCACTTTCGGATTACCCGGCGCGCCTGGCTGGTGCGACTGGCGACCAGGTGTCACGCGACGTTGCAGCCAAAGGGCTATGGTCGCTTGCTGTGGGCCTCGCCGGCCGAAGTGGAAAGCCTGGCCCTGACGCGCAGCGATCAAAAAATCTGGCAGATGTACCGGAACACAACTACCGGCTCTTGATGGCCTCGTAGATGGCGGCGATGTCGGGCGATTCCTGCCACAGCCAGTCCACCTGCAGCCAAAAGCCCGGCAACACCGTGGAGCGGAACATGCCCTCCGCGCCCAGGGGCACGGCGTAGTAGCGGCCCTGCGCGTCGCGCACGTAGAAGTCGGCGCGTTGGCGGCTTGGTCGTGGGTCAATCAGCCAGTACTCGCGCACGCCGGCTGCCTCATATTCGTCGAACTTCGTCACGCGATCGCGATACACGCTGTCATCGGAGATCACCTCGATCACGACGTCGGCGGCGCCGATGAATTCTTTCTCGGTGAGCGCCCCTGGGTTCTCGTTGAGGACCACAAACACATCTGGCTCACGGGCGTTGCTGCCGGCCTGAGCCCGCATGGTGTATGGCCCGGCGAACACGCTGCCCAGTTTTGTCGCAGACAGGAAGAGGCGCAACAATGTGTAGAGCAAGCCTGCCAGGTTTTGATGGGTCTGCGTCGCCGGCATGTATTGCACTCCTTCGCCGTCAATCCACTCGGTCAGGCCGCCCTCCGGCTCCCAGGCTAGAAATTCCTCGTAGGTCATCGGGCGCGCCTGGACGACGCCGAGCCGAGACAGGTCGGCAGTTGAGATCTCCGGCGCGGGATTGAGCGTGGTCATGTGAGAAATGATACGACGCAGCACATGTTACCGTCCCTTGATGGCCTCGTAGATGGCGGCGATGTCGGGCGATTCCTGCCACAGCCAGTCGGCCCTTAGCCAGAAGCCCGGCAGTACGGTGGAGCGGAACACGCCTTCTGCGCCCAGGGGCACGGCGTAGTAACGGCCTTGTGCGTCGCGCACGTAGAAGTCGGCGCGCTGGCGGCCCGGCCGCGGGTCAATCAGCCAGTATTCGCGCACGCCGGCCGCCTCATATTCGTCGAACTTCGTCACGCGATCGCGATACACGCTGTCGTCAGAGATCACTTCGATCACGATGTCGGCAGGGCCGATGAATTGTTTGTGCGTCTCTTCGCCCGGGTTATCGGCGAGTGCCACGAAAATGTCCGGCTCGCGGGCGTTGCCGCCTGCTGCTGCGCGCAGCGTGTACGGCCCAGAGAACACTTTGCCCAACCTGCCCGCGCTGAGAAAGAGGTTGAGAAGGGTGATCAGCAAATTCACGACGCGCTGGTGTACGTTGCTGGCCGGCATGTACTGCACTCCTTCGCCGCCGATCCACTCGGTCAGACCGCCTTCCGGCTCCCAGGCCAGGAACTCCTCGTAGGTCATCGGGCGCGCCTGGACGACGCCCAGGCGGGCGGGATCGGTCATCTGAGCTTCCGGCGCACGGTCGGGCGTACTCATAGCAGGGATGATACGACGCGCAATACAAAGCGCGCAAGGTCACCACACAGACACAGCGCACAACAGGCGTCCCGCGCTATGTGCCTGGCGGATGGTTCACTCCTGGCGAATAGCGCGGGCGATCTCCAGTTTGCCCAGGCGCAGCATCGGGTAAATGGCCGCCAGCAGCGCCGAGATCACCGCCACCAGCATGGCCTGCGCGAAGGTCTCCCACTGCAAGTCGAGGCGGATGGTCCAACCGAACGAGCGCAGGTTGATGATGTAGACCAGGATAAGCGCGAGCAGAAAGCCGGTGGGCATGGAGAGCAAGCCGGCTGTGCCGCCCATCAACCCCGTCTCCAACAGCACCATGCGCCATAGCTGGCGCAACGTCATGCCGTTGGCGCGCAACATGCCCAGCTCGCACGTGCGCTCGATCTGCAGGGCCATCAGCGCGCTGAGCACGCCGATGAAGGCCACGACCGTCGCCAACAGGTTGAGCGCGCCGGTGATGGCAAAGGTACGATCAAAGATCACCAGCGCGTTGGCGCGCAGCTCGCGGTTGGCCGAGATCACCAGGTCACGACCGGCGAATTGCCGGCGCAACTGTTCGGCGAACTTAGGGACTTCGGAAGTCTGGGCGGCAGGCGACAAATACAGGGCCAGCGAAGAGATCTTATCGTCGCGCCAGTAGCGCCGATATGTCTCGTGACGCATGACAACCACGCCGGCATCCGACGCGTAGTCGTAATACACCGCGACCACGCGGAACTCGCGCTCGCCCTGCTCGGTGCGCAGGATCAGCCGATTGCGCTGCGGCGCGATGCCGTATTTGTTGGCGAATGGCTCGGAGACTTGCACTTCGTCCTGGCCGGCCATGCTGCGCCAGAGATCATCGGCCGGTCGCTCGGCCCACACGAACGTATCGGCCGGTCGCTCGCGTTCGGAGCGGATGGCCAACAGGGTAGCTGTCTTGAACTCGGCCCCAGCTTCCGGCCCGGCCAACCGAAAATCCACCGGCACGCGACGAAAGAGCGTGACATCGGATACGTCGGGCAATGCCTCGAACCCGGCTACAACCGCTGGCTCGATGGTGGGGTCGCCGGCGTTAGCGCCGGCGGTCGGCGGCGCGACGTACACGTCCGCCGTCAACGAAGTCTCCAGCCACGACTCGACCGTGGTGCGGAAGCTGTTGATCATGCTTTGCAGGCCAATGATGACTGACACAGCCACCATCAGCGAGGCGATCGCAATCGCCGTGCGCGAGATTGCGCTCACCACCCCACGCGCCGACATGCGCCCAATCAGGCCTACTGTTCGGTCGAGGAGAGGGACCAGCCCGTGCATGAGCGCCAGCGTCAGCACCGGCGAGACCAGCGCCAGCCCGATCAGCACGAAGAAGATCCCACCCAGATTCACCACCAGGGACCGCGTGAACAGCAGCATCATTCCCCCAATGGCGAACAGGGCCAGGCCGGCGATGGCGATGCGCGGCAACAACCACCGCACGCGCTGCTCGCCCACCGAGCGCTTGAGCGCGGTGATGGGCGGGATGCTGGTCGCCTCGTAAGCTGGGGCCAGCGCCGCCAGCACCGAAGCCACCAGACCAAGCCCAAATCCCTTGAGCAAGGTTAACGGGTCAATGGCTACCGAGCGCACGTTGACGGTGTAATACAGGTCGTTGATGGTCTGGCTCACCAACCCAACCGCTCCGCGCCCCAATACGATCCCCAGCCCAATCCCGATCAGCCCAC
>Ga0308410_1001727_pt1 | contig 12626 bp, 13 predicted proteins | sample HotsprOSTMatCore_FD_203467 | JGI IMG/M metagenome (GOLD analysis project Ga0308410, IMG submission 203467) | Hot spring phototrophic mat microbial communities from Octopus Spring, Yellowstone National Park, Wyoming, United States -... | ecosystem: Environmental > Aquatic > Thermal springs > Hot... | reverse complement strand
TGCACGCGGAAAACACGGGTCCGCTGGTGGTGGGACCTCCTTGGCCCACTGACCGAACGGCCCACCCGCCGCGCTGCCACCATCCATCGCTGCACCGTCACGACGTGGCTTTATCCACGGGCTGCTATAAGGACCGGATGGACCTCACCGACTTCGGCCCCTTCCTGGCCGAGAAATGCGCCGCGCAGAACGTCGCCTTCGCGGGGCCGGCGGACTTCTTCGAGAGTCGCATGCTCGCCTACGTCGAGAAGACCTGGGATCAGTGGCTCGGCCCGCTGGTGCCCGAGTTGCCCGCCTTCGCAACCGTGATCGGTGAGCTCCGCCCACAGATCGGGGCGCTCGCCCTCGATGCCCACACGGAAAAGCACGCTGGCGCGAAGGACCATGTTGGCAACAACGGCGCCCCTCTCGAACCGCCTCCCCGCCGTCCTCAACTCCTACCCCCTCAGTAGGCCCGGTCGAGGGACTCGCTGGGCCTGTCTTCGGCAGGCCCCCGATTTTCGTTTGACAGGCCCTTAGTATTTCGTTTAATATAGCAGTTCAAATGGCCGGCCGAGGTGATCGCTAATGGCAGAGCAAGACGTCACCGCGCTTGTGAAGCGCCTGCGTGAACGGATGGGCCTCACGCAAGAACAGTTCGCACGGGAGGTCGGGGTCACGTTCAGCACGGTGAACCTGTGGGAAAACGGACGTCGACGTCCCCAACCCTACCTCCTGAAGAGACTTTTGGAGATAAAGGCGTCCCTCGAACGGGCAAACTCGGCTGGCAAGAAGCTAGGAAGGAATCCGAAACGGTGACTGGTGAGGTGGAAACAATCACGGCGGGGGAGGCGCGGGGCGTCGCCGAGAAGTTGCGCTGCATCGCTGGGCGAGGCGGGCCCGAAATGGAGCACCGTTCCAAGGATATCCTTGGCCGGGTGTGGGGGTGCCGTTTCGTCCGGGTCGCCGGGGGCGAGGCCAGGAAGGGCGGTGAGTCTTATGCCATGCGCCTCGCCTTCAAGCTCGTGGTTAACATGCTTGAGCCCTATTACACTCGCGCGTACGAGGCGGACTGCTGCTCCTCCGGCATGCTCGGCCGGTCTTTCGAGTTCATTCGGACTCAAGCGAGCGGCAACTGCAACCTGCCTGCCCGCAGGCTGACGGCAGGCAAAGTCCGGGCATATACTTCGGTTTATGGCCAGAGGTCGCGCTCCGCCATCTGCGGACTCACCAAGATGAACCATGCCATCCGTGGCATCCCCGCTCAGACCGCCCACGGCCACTCCTTCCACAACGACCGCTTCCCCGACCTCGAGGCCGGCTTCGTCCTCGCCAGTCCGCCGCTCAATGACTCCGACTCAGCTGCCGAACGCCTTCTTGAGGACGACAAATGCTTGGGCTACCTCGTACCACCAGCGGGCAACGTTAATTCTCCAAAGGTTCAGCATTCTCTCTGCCGCCTGATACCAGGCCGCATCGCTGACTCCATCCAGGCTAACGGTCTGACGTCGGCGCGCGAGTCGGGATACCGGTAAAGAGGTATGCAAGGGATTATTGAAGATGACCACGGAAGCTGATACCTGCCGCAAATATGTTTTACCGAAGTTTTATGCGGCGGGGTGGAGCGACGACCAGATCAGCGAACAGAGGACCTTCACGGACGGTCGCATCATGGTTGCCGGCACCAAGGTCTGGCGGTGTCCACAAAAGCGAGCCGACTACCTCCTTCGCTATCGCCCAAATCTGATGGTGGCAGTAGTTGAAGCCAAGGCCTCTCACAAGAATCCGGCTGACGGGCTCCAGCAGGCGAAGGAATACGCCCAAATCCTCGACCTGAAGTTCGCCTACGCTACCAACGGCCATGGTATCGTTGAGCACGATTTCCTAACGGGTCGAGACTCGACGCTCGACGGATTTCCTTCACCCGACGAGTTGTGGCGTAGGCTGCAATCGCACCTCGGACTCAAGGGCGAAGAGCAGAAGCAGCGATTCCTTGCACCCATGCTCCCTGTGCCCGGGAAACCCCTCCGTTACTATCAGGAAATCGCGATCAACCGCGTGATCCGCGCAATCCTTGCTGGCCAGCGCCGGATACTCCTCAACATGGCTACCGGCACGGGAAAGACTGATGTTGCGTTTCATATTTGCTGGAAGTTGTGGAGTACTCGCTGGAACCGAACCGGCGAGCCGCGTCGGCCTCGCATCTTGTTCTTGTCAGATCGTTCCATCCTTGTGGACGACCCGAAGGATAAGCAGTTCGCACCGTTCGGGGATGCCCGTTGGAAGATTCAAGGCGAGGCAATCAAGAGCAGGGAGATGTACTTCGCCACGTACCAAGCAATCGCCAGGGACGAGCGCCGGCCGGGACTCTACCGGGAGTACAGCTCAGACTTCTTTGACTTGGTAATCGTTGACGAGTGCCATCGCGGCAGCGCCCGGGACGAAAGCAACTGGCGCGAGATTCTGGAGTACTTCCAGCCCGCCTACCAACTGGGCATGACGGCCACGCCTCTGCGGGAGGACAACCGCGACACATACGAATATTTCGGAAACCCTGTCTACACGTACAGCTTGAGGCAGGGAATAGAGGACGGCTTCCTTGCTCCCTACCGCGTGCATCGCATCGTCCCCGACGTGGATGCGACGGGGTGGCGGCCCTTGAAGGGCGAGGTGGATCGGTATGGCCGCCCGATTCCAGACGAGGAATACCAGACGCCGGACTTCGAGCGAATTGTTGCCTTGCGGGCGCGGACCCAGGCGATTGCCAAGAACATCGTCGACTTTCTCAGGGGCTCCGACCCCTTCGCCAAGACCATCGTGTTCTGCGTCGATCAGGAACACGCCGAGGAGATGCGTCAGGCCATCAACAATCATTCCTCAGACCTGGTGCAAGCTCATCCCGATTACGTGGTCCGGATCGTCGCCGACGAGGGAGACGTGGGGCGCGCTTACCTGAGCCGCTTCCAGGAACTCGAACGAAGCACGCCGGTGGTGGTGACGACCTCCAAGTTGCTGACCACGGGGGTGGACGTTCAGACCTGCAAGAACATCGCCATCGTCCGGGTCATTAACTCATTGACCGAGTTCAAGCAGATCATCGGCCGCGGCACCCGCGTACGCGCCGACTATGGCAAGCTCTGGTTTTCCATCTTGGACTATACTGGGAGCGCCACACGCCTGTTCGCCGACCCCGATTTCGACGGTGAGCCAATAGAGCCGCCAACGGAGACCACGGACGACGAGCCGATTCCCCCTCCTGAGCCGCCACGCGAGCCGCCGGAGTCTCCAGAACCGCCCGAACCACTACCGCCGGAGCCGCCCGAGCCTCCGCTCCGTAAGTACTACGTGGACGGCGGGGCTGTCGAGATCGCAGCGCATGTTGTCTATGAACTGGACGCCAACGGCAAGCAGCTCCGGGTCGTCAAGTTCACAGATTACGCTGCGGAGAAGGTGCGAAGCATGTGGACCTCGGCGGCCCAACTGAGGACCCATTGGAGCAACATTCAGGAGCGCGCCGCGATACTGGATGCCCTGGAGCAGCACGGTATCACGCTCGAACAACTGGCCGAGAACGTTGGGCAGCCCGAGGCGGACCCCTTCGATCTGCTCTGCTACGTGGCCTACAACGCTCCGTTGCGCACTCGACGTGAACGCGCTGAACGCCTGCGGAAGGGCCGCATCGACTTCTGGGAGCGCTTCAAACCCGACTCACGAAAGATTCTCGAGGAGATCCTAGAGAAATATGTGGAATACGGTACCGCACAGTTTAAGCTGCCCGACATCTTGAAAGTGCCGCCCATCTCCAGGCACGGCAACGTCCTGGAGATTTCTGACAAGTTCGGCGGTCCTGACCAACTTCGAAGCGCCCTGGAAGACATGCAGAAGCTTCTCTACGCGGAGGCAGCGTAATCGGCCATGGCACGAAAGAAGAAAGATTCGCAAACCAACCCTACGACGGCCCAATCTCTTGCCAGTCTCATCAAGTCTTGCCGTGACATCATGCGGAAGGACAAGGGCCTCACCACGGACCTTGACCGACTGCCGATGCTCACCTGGATTATGTTTCTCAAGTTCTTGGACGACTTGGAGCAGGTACGCGAAGCCGAGGCCAAACTTGAGGGCAAGCGTTACCGACCTGCCATAGCGCCCCCGTACCGTTGGCGCGACTGGGGGGGAAAGCCAGACGGCATCACTGGCGACGCCCTCATCGCCTTCATCCAGAACGACGAAGCGATTCGTCCCGACGGCACCAAAGGCCCAGGGCTTTTCGCCTATCTCCGATCACTCACCGGGCCCAACGGTGGAGATCGCCGCGACGTCATTCGAACCGTCTTCCAGGGAACCGTCAACCGCATGATCAACGGCTATCTCCTGCGGGATGTGCTCAACAAAGTCAACAGCATCCACTTCACCTCCACCGAGGAGATTTACACGCTCGGTCACCTCTACGAGTCCATGCTCAAGGAGATGCGCGACGCCGCCGGCGAGAACGGCGAGTTCTACACGCCCCGGCCGCTGGTCAAGTTCATTGTCACCGTCGTCGACCCACGCCTCGGCGAGACCGTCCTGGACCCTGCGTGCGGCACCGGCGGTTTTCTAGCCGAGGCCTTCGAGCATATGAAAAGGCAGTGCAAGACGGCCGAGGATTACCGCCGACTTCAGCGCGAAACCCTCTTCGGCATCGAGGCCAAGCCCCTGCCGTACCTGCTCTGCCAGATGAACCTGCTCCTTCACGGCGTCGACACGCCTAACATAGACCCCCTGAACGCCCTACGTTTCCCCCTCCGCGAAATCGGCGACAGAGACCGCGTGGACGTCATCATGACTAATCCGCCCTTCGGCGGCGAGGAGGAGCGCGGTATCCTTGGCAATTTTCCCGAGGACAAACGGACGGCCGAGACCACGCTTCTGTTTCTCCAGCTCATTATGCGCATGATTCGGCGGGTCCCAAAACCCGGTCGTGCCGCCGTCGTCGTGCCCAACGGGACGCTCTTCGGGGATGGCGTCTGTGCCCGCATCAAGGAGGAACTCCTTAAGGAGTTCAATCTTCACACCATCGTCCGCTTGCCTAATGGCGTTTTCTCGCCCTATACGAGCATCCCCACGAACGTGCTTTTCTTCGACCGTACCGGGCCGACCAAGGAGGTGTGGTACTACGAACACCCGCTGCCAGAAGGCCGCAAAAACTACACCAAGACCCAGCCGCTCCAGTTCGAGGAGTTCAAGCCTCTCATTGATTGGTGGAATCACCGGGGGGAGAATGAGCGGGCGTGGAAGGTGCCTGCGGCCGAACTTCTGGCCAACAACTGTAACCTCGACCGCAAGAACCCGCGGGCCAAGCAGGACATTACTCACCTGCCGCCCGAAGAGATCGTCGCAAGCATTCTCGATAAGGAACGACGGATTGCGGAGATCATGGAGCGGGTTCGGGGATTGCTCACGGAGGCCGGGACGTGAAACACAAGTGGCCCATGACACCGCTCGGCGAAGTCCTGACGGAGCGGCGCGAGATGCCCAGCGAGGAAGACCTCATATCAGGGCGGGTGCGCATAATCGAGAAGATCAGTTTCGATACTGGACGCATTCAATTCCGATCCAACGGCAGTACCCGAACCGGCATGATCCTCGTGCAGCCTGGCGACCTCGTTGTCTCGGGCATCAATGCGGCCAAGGGCGCTATTGCCATTTACGACCCCGACGCGACAGAACCTGTTGCCGCCACTATCCACTACGGATCGTATATCCCCAACTCCGCCCGCGTGGATGTTCGGTTCCTTTGGTGGATGCTGCGAAGCCGCTTCTTCCAGGAGCTCCTCGACGAGTACCTCCCCGGCGGGATCAAGACAGAACTGAAGGCTAGGCGATTACTAGTCGTCCCGGTTCCGATACCGCCGTTGGGCGATCAGCGGCGGATCGTGGTGAGGATTGAGGAACTCGCGGCCCAGATTGAAGATGCGCAGAAGTTGCGCCAGCGGGCTCGGCTCGAAACTGAAGCAGTGTCTCTTGCAGCTTTACGGGCGCTCACGGAGCGGTTGACGCCCACTGGCAATCTCGCTGAGGTTCTCGCATCCCCTCCGCGAAACGGCTGGTCTGCCCGCTGCGATAACGCGAACGACGGTACGCCTGTCTTGTCGCTCAGCGCGATTACCGGTTTCCGGTACCGCCCGACCGAGTACAAACGGACATCACTCGCTGTAGATCCTGACGCCTACTATTGGCTAAACCCCGGCGATATCCTCCTCAGCAGGAGCAACACGCCTGAGCTAGTTGGACATGCAGCGATTTATAATGGCAACCCATACCCTTGCATCTACCCTGACCTCATGATGCGTCTCGAGCCCGACCAACGGAAAGCCGAGCGCAGATTCATCTGGTATTGGCTCCAAAGTCCCAAGGTACGCGACTTTATTCGTGAGCATGCCAAAGGGACAAGCGCTTCCATGAAAAAGATTTCCCAGGGCACGGTCATGGCGATCCCATTTCCTTCGAACCTGCCGGTCACCGACCAACGCCGCATCGTTGCCGAGTTGGACGCCCTGCAAGTCGAGCTGGGCCGTCTGAAAGCACTGCAAACCGAGACCACTGCCGAGCTCGATGCTTTGCTGCCCGCTATTCTGGATCGGGGATTCAAAGGGGAACTGTAGTGGCGAAGGGACTCCGTTTCGTCGACCCGGCTTTTCGCTGTGAGGTGGTGTTATCCGGTACGGCCAAGGCCCTTCACGATGCGGCCCAGGCCCAGTTTGACCGCCTCAAGGGCATCCGAAGCCTGGGCCTGGGGGCCCACCTGCACGAAGTCGCCCGCCACACCCGCCACGAGCACGCCGTTGGACTGATGCGAATTTTCAACAAGCTATGTCAGCAGTCCGAGGGAAAAGGCCTGCCAAAAGCCTTCCTCTGGTCTTTCTGGCCGCGCCTGTGCTTTGCTCAGACCGGGCATGCTGCGATGAGCTACGACTCAGAGAAGGCTGTCCTCTTGGCCTGCCATCTAAATAGCTCCTTCAAGGCTCGTCTTCGCTCTTTGGTCCAGCCCGCCATCGACAAACTCGCCGCCTGCCCAATCTGTGAGCGCCACCAGTGCGAGGTTAAGGACAAAGATAAGAACGAGGCCGACCAGTGGTTCGAGCAAATGATAAGCGGGAACCACTGGCGCAGGCTCCATCTTTGGATCGCCGCGCTTAAGCTGGTGCAGCAGGCCAAGGTTCTTCAGATTCTTGCAGGGCAACGAGCTGACCAGGGGGAACGCCTCGGATTCTCTGAAGCCGAAGCGTTCAAGATGCTCATCGCGCCCGAGTGCACCTGGGCGCGCCCATTGCGTAACCTCGTGCGACTCGACTACATCGTGCGCGACCTGGCCTTTGCGGGGACCTTGGGGGTCCAATTTGACGTGGACAGCCTCGTTGGCGCGGCAAACGCAAATCACCCCGACTGGGGCCTCCTGGCAAGACTCGACAATTACATGTCCGAGACCCTTTACGAGAGCCTCGATGCACAGACCGCCTCCGTGCTGTTTCAGCGCCCCCTGGCGGCGATGCTGATAAAGGGGAAAGTCACATTGGAGGGTCTTTTCGGCATAGACATCGATGCAGCACTAAGCGACGATGATCTATGCGCGATGATGAAGAAGACGGCCGCCGGGCGCGAGGTTTTCGATCCGGCACGGCGCGCCACCTGGCGCACATGGCGGGTTGACACGTTCATTGACTCAAGCCTGTCTCCTTGCGACGTCGAGCGCAAAATCACCGGCTACCAAAAGGGATACCTTTCGCAGCACTCATTGACCCGCGTGACCTGCTTCAAAATGCCCCAGCACCACTGCCTGGCCTTGGGAATCTCGCATCAGAACCTTGCGGACCGTCCCGCCGCCAAGGCCTTTGTGAAACTATGTCGGAGCGTTCTAAAGAACCAGTACCCCCAGCTCATCCCGGACCACCTGACCGACGCCTTGTTTGAGGGGCTGCTGGATCGCCACTGTGTCCACCACCTTGATGATGCGGTGACAACGTTGAGCAATCTGAACCTCCCTGTGGATACCCTCCGCAAGGCGGCGGACGTAGTGAACCGGCATGCCTCCCGCAAGGGGCGGCCCTCAGGCAAATTCACCTTCAAGATTGGCGAATACGAATATCCCGCTCCTGGCGATCCTTGGAACCTTCAGGTCAACGTGATGCACGCGGCCCTGTCCGGCGGCGAGAGCGTTCAAGCCAAACTAGGTGTTACAGTGGAGAAAGCAGCTGAAATCCTCTGGACTGAGCTGCTTCGCTGGCAGACCGAATACTTTGGGCTTCGCCCGGCTAGGAACGTTTTGAACCTTCTCCGTGGGGCGCAGGAAGAGCTTGCCAAGCGGGTGATTCAGCGTGCCGGAACGGCGGCATCCGACCTTGAGCTTTACACTCTTCTCGAAGCCCTGCGTCATCCCGACGCCGCTGTGTCGTTTCGCATTGCACTGCCGAACCTGAGACTGATGAAAGGCGACGGCCAACGTGAGAACGAATACGACGTGGTTTCAGTGTCACTAAAGGGAGACAAGCACGTCGAAGTATGGGTTTGGGGTGTTACGACGGAAGCGAATCTCGACTCCAAAAGAACCGAGGACTTGAGCAAAATTCAAAAGCTTAAGGACTTACTCGGCGCTCGGTGGGAAGATGATGTGAGAGTGGCAACGAATTACGTCCACCGGGACGGAAATCACATCTGCTGCGAAATCGATGGCCGCCAAGAGCGCCGCCATGTAGCGTTGTAGCTGAGTGAAGTGGTGCAAACCACAGACGCCGTGGTCTTTACTCCTGTCGGATTACTCTCTTGAATTGCGGGTCGGGAGTGTCGCGCGGATCTAGCATGGGTCGATATGATCCGCCGCTCCCACGATCTGATCGGATTCGGCATGATATCGAGGATAGGCCCAAATGACTACCTATCTCTCCGCGAGACTCGTGTGGCACGATCGATGATGGGACGGCCACGTTTGCGACGCGCGGCACCTCAACGGCCAATGTATTGTCCACCAAATACATACGGGACTCCCGGGACGACAACACGGAACGACGGGCCGCCAGCATGCCTCTTGCGGAATTGGATGGCCGGCTTCCTCCCTGCTCCCGGAATCCGGCTGCCTATGCCGCCCGTGGCTTCACCGTCGTCCAGCAGGACCCACTTGAATTCAGACAGTTGCCTTCTGTATCAGAGGAGATCACTCCGTGCACGTCATGTCCAACTCCCTATCGGTGGAGGCGTGAGGAGTTTTTTCAAGGGATCTGCGAGGCAGAGGACCTGTCGATTAGGGGACCAGATGAGCCTCTGAGTAACCGCTGCGGGGCTTGTCAACGACCTTGAGACACCTGCCCGCACAAATTAGTGAGTCTTGTTTCCCTCCGGCGGGCCGGGTTTGGGCGGGTTGATCCAGACGGCGTGCGGCAGCGGCGTAGGCCACGGTGGCCTGCGAACCAAGCGTTCAGTATGCCGCTGGAAGGCTGGGGTCAAGGCTCGCTGCGGTGATCGAGAACATTGGTGGCGAGCCCGTAGTGAACCATGTACAGCGTCAGCATGGCGATGCTGCTGTGGTGGTGTTCGTGGTTGTACCAGTGGGAAAAGCTCTGGCGGTAGGCGCGGGCGTCTTCCAACGAATCGAGGCGATCCGGAGACCCCGGCCGATACTTCAGCGTCTTGAATTGGCTTTCCGAAAACGGGTTGTCGTCGGACACACAGGGCCGGCTGTGTGGCTTGGTCACGCCGAGATCAGCCAGTTTCAAAGCCAGCGTTTTGCTGGTCATCGACGGTCCATTGTAGGCGTGGGTGTGGAGTTGGGAGTACAGCCCCTCGCGCCGCTGCAAGGCGCCAATGGTGCCCGGAGCAGTGGCGCGGTCGGCTTCTTCGACAATGGCGAACTTCTACTCGGCGGTGAACCTGCGACGCCGGGCTTTGGCCACGACCTCGGTGTCGGCGGCGGCCAACTCGACCATACGGGAATATCCCTTCAGCTTCAAAGTGCCTGCCATGACGCCTCACCCCTCCGCCCCCTGAAAGTCAGTAATTGCGGGCGGCGTAGGTGTCTCACTCATGTTGGTACAGAGGGTTTACGCTGGCGCTTCGACGCGACGAGTTGAGGGGTGCACATCTGGAGGCACTCATCGACCGCACGCGAAAGGGAATTGCGGTGCGTTCCAAGAGTGAAGTGGTGGCGGCGGACGTACCCGACGCGCTTGGGATCAGCTATGAGTATGAGAAGCTGCTGTACTAACTGACCGATCGCAGGGACCCCAGGCTTCCCGACTTCACCGTCAGTTGTGGAGGCGACATATTCTACTGGGAACATCTTGGGATGCTCAACCTGCCCAGCCATCGTGAGGCATGGGAGCACAAGCAACAGTGGTACAAGAAGAACCGGTTCATGGACCGCGTGATTACATCCCAGGATGGACCGGATGGAAGCATCGATAAGATGTTGATCGAGCGGATCGCTCGACAGCGGATTCTGGAAGCGTAGATCTGGGATTTAGTGTCAACGCGGAAAGCAACCAGACTCGGGCAGGGTGCAGAAGGCGCGTCGTTGCTCCTTGGTGTCTTTCAACTGCGCAATGGGCCGGAGCGCCCGCTCGGTGATCGCGGGCCGGCGGACCGCGTCGGGCATGGACAGGATGTGCTGCTGGATCTCGGGGGCCAAGTGGAGCAGGGCCATCACCTGGGTGACCCGAGCGCGGGTGATTCCCTCGCGGCGGGCGATCTCGGCCTGATTGTGAACTTGGCCGGATTCGAGGAGGGCTTGCCACTCAAGGGCCTTGCGTAGAAGCTCGACGACACGCGGCGTTCGGGGCGCCTTGGGCGACTTGGGGTTCCCCCGGCGACGCGGCACGGCACTGATGACGCGTTCGGCGGGCACACGGCGCGTCAGGGTGCCGATGTTGCCGTTTTCGAACGCCCTCTTGGGTCCCAGCGCGATCTCGACGGTCTGTTCGCGGTAGGCGGCCACATGGGCGCCCTTGGGGCCCTCAACGGCGACGTGGACGATGCGGAACCAGATTTCAGGCTCGGCCCAGCCCGGGCGGCTACGTCGAGAACTGTTACGTTCGGGGAGCCAAACCTTTTCTGCGCATTACACCCCGCCCGCTCGTTAACGTCTCTCTCCGCCCGCAACCTCGCAACTGGCCGATTTTTCGCGGCTTCCGCGTCTCTGGTTTGCCCGCCGTGTCCGGCTTGCCGCGCCGATCTGCGCCCCCGCAACGTTTACCGGAGGCCGCTTTCTCCCCGTCTCCGAGAGAAACCAGGAATTAGTTAACAGCATCCCGAGGGTTGTCCAACCCCAGGCCGGACGTTCCGAAACCGGGCGGCGTAGATAGTTAACAGACGCGGCAACATGCTGCGTCGATCCCCTCCACCAGACGGCGTTTCGACCGCAAAGCGGAGATCGTCGTGGGTGGTTTCCCGAAGGAGACCGCTCATGCGCGAACGCGATGCCGCGCTCGAGAAAGCCATCGCCGAGGTCGTGACCCGCCCATTCACTTCCAGAAGGCAGAAAGCCGGTAGCCAAGGAAAGCCGAGGTGGGCGAACTTCTCGGTATCAACCCGTGCATGCTCAGCAAAGACAAAGATGCGCTTGCTCGATCGACCGGGCGCCGGGATTTCCACCGCCTGGAAAAGGATCGCAGCGGACCGATCGGTCACAGCAACTGTACGGTTTGGTTCCAGGAGTCCTTGCCGTAGAGAAATCGCTCGTCTACTAAGATGCGTGCTTTCTTCTACTTGGCTCGCTTCCTGGTTTGGCCATCTCCATGCACCTACCTCCGTGCACGCAGAAGTGCCGACTAGACAGGAGAAACAACAAATGTTTTCAAGAATCCGCAAGGTTCTCACGACTTCCATCATGCTCGCAGCGGCCCTGCCGTTGCTGGCGCAACCGGTTCCCCCACCCCTACAGCCGATCGGCAGCCCGACCAGCCCGTCAGGGACAATCTCTCAATTCAATTTCGGCGGCGAGGGCGAGGCCAGGAGCTTTATGATCGGCTCGACGCTCGTTACGATGCCGCCCGGAGCCGCCTCGCTGCTGGCCTCCTTCCGCGTCGGCGATGCGGTCCAAGTGGAGGGGTATGGTTCCACCACGTCCTCCGGCTTCCAACGGATTGAGCCGACGAGGATTGTGAACGCCGCACGAGGCGTGACGGTGACGGTTCCGACGCCGGGCAGCGAGACCGCCTGGAGCGGTTCGGGCCGCGTCGCGCAGTATAACTATTCGAGCAGGGGCGAGGGGGACGGCCTGGTGCTCGATAGCGGAGTGCTCGTAAGAACGCCTCCGCACTTCAGCGCCACACTGGTTGGGATCGCCCCATTGGGGTCCAATGTTTCGGTGACTGGTACTGCGAAGCAAACCGTGCTGGGCAAAACTGTGGTGAACGCAGCCACAGTCAACGGTATGACCGTCCACAACGCTCCGCCTCCACCGCCAGCCGCCAAGCCTAACAGCCCGTAAATAAAGTCGCCAAAACATCTTGACCATAGAATGGTTTGGTCTGATAATGGGCTTATGGCGCTTGGCAGACGCAAACCGAAACAGGCCTCCCTTTGGGTCGACACCAGCCATTTGCGGGCTCACGGCTCTCACCCCTTCTACCGCCGGGTCAACGAGATCTTGCGCCGGGCCAACTTCGACGCCTACGCCG
>Ga0308410_1001725_pt1 | contig 12632 bp, 6 predicted proteins | sample HotsprOSTMatCore_FD_203467 | JGI IMG/M metagenome (GOLD analysis project Ga0308410, IMG submission 203467) | Hot spring phototrophic mat microbial communities from Octopus Spring, Yellowstone National Park, Wyoming, United States -... | ecosystem: Environmental > Aquatic > Thermal springs > Hot... | reverse complement strand
CAACCTTTCCAGCCCTACAGTAAAATTTCTCTCTGTTCTCCACCTTAAGTATCATATTGTCCTTGACACTCTGATCCAACTTTATTAAATCACCAACTTTAAGGTTTTTAACATCCCTAAGTGTCAAAGTTGTACTACCAACAATAACACTAACATCAAGGTAAACCTTACCTAAGGTATCCTTTATGAGGTCCAAGCTTTCCTTAGTCATCACCTTCTTTATACCAGAATACCAGTACTGAGCACTAAGCTTTGGCATTATCGGCTCTATCGTAACATAAGGTATACAGAAATTCATCATCCCTTCCACTTCACCAATCTTAGTATCAAAGGTTATTAGCACTACCATATCGGTAGGCGGAACGAGCTGAGCGAATTGCGGGTTAACCTCAATGTTTCCTAACCTAGGTCTAAGGTCTATAACATTAGCCCATGCTTCCCTTAGGTTCGAAAGTATCCTAACGATTATACTCTCAACAACAGACCTTTCTATATCAGTTAGCTCTCTGTTATTTTTTAATGTCTCACCTTTACCTCCAAAAAGCCTATCAATCATTGCAAATGTCAAGGTAGGATCAATCTCAAGTATTGCATTACCCTTTAGAGGGTCCATGTTTATGATGCCCAAAGTAGTAGGCGATGGAATACTCCTTGAGAACTCTTCATAAGTCAGCTGGTCAACCGAAGCAACATGTATTTGAGTTATGAGCCTAAGCTGAGCAGATAGGAATGTAGTTGTTAACCTAGCAAAAGTCTCATGAATCATCTGAAGAGTTCTCAATTGGTCTTTAGAGAATCTATCAGGTCTTCTAAAGTCATAACTTTTTATGTTTTTCTTAACAGCAGGTCCCCCTACCTCAACACCAGGTACGGGAACCTCCTTAGCTTCGGCAATACCACCTGTTTGTATCGCTGCTAAAAGATTATCTATTTCCTCCTGAGAAAGTACACTAGTCATACCCTATATATAATATAACTAAAACCCTCTATCTATTGTCAACACAAAAAATTTTCGTAAAAAACTCTGAATTGTTAATCTCTTATTAATAAGAACTCAACTCTTCTATTCTTAGCTCTTCCTTCTTCTGTATCGTTAGGTGCAATAGGTCTATCAAATGCAAACCCTTCAGCACTTATTCTATCTTTGCCCATACCAAGTTTTATTAACTCTCTCACAACTGATTCAGCTCTAGCCTTTGATAACTTCAAATTATAATCGTAAGAACCAATATTATCAGTATGCCCCTCAACCCTTATCCTATATCCTCTGAACTTTTTGAGTTTTTCGGCAACCCTCTTTATTATAGCTAACCCCTTAGGTGTAACCTCAGCACTACCAAAAGCAAACTCTATGCTATGAACTCTAATTTTATAACCGTAAGGTGTCACCTCAACCAATACATCAGTAGGCAACACCGCAGGTCTTATAACACTCTTATTTCCTAGCTTGTCCTTAACTTCAAACACCAAAGGATACTCTTCAGCACTATCAACAGTATCACCATTATTCCCAACACCATCCCACGTTATTTCACTAGGCACTGCCCCCCTACCTTTGAATTCCTTAAATACCCTCTTACCATCAGGTGTAAGTATCTTGAAAGACCATTCATCAATCTCTGAATCATCAGAAACATTAAAGGTAAAAACGACTTCATCATTCACACCATCAGCATCCGGAGAAAACAAAGGAGGTGAAAAACTAATTTTAGCCTGGGGTGGTGTGGCATCAACTTTTATCTGTATAGGAGGTGAAACTGGTTTGTTACCATCAATGTATTCAGCATCTGCATAAACAACATAAACACCATCCCAAATAACATTCCCTGAATTATCCGTACCATCCCAATAAACATTTGTAAGTATCTTATTACCTTCAAAATTCCACTGTCTCATAACTTTATCATTCTTTTTATCCTTAATATAAACATTCAGTTTCTGTAATCCGTTAGTATCATCAATTATGATGTTAATATTAGCCTTATCAAGGTAGCCATCGTTGTTAGGTGAAATCTCATAAATATCAGATTTAACAAATAAGTTTCTCAACTTCGTTGAGATTATAATACCTTTTATGCTAGTTGTGAATATATTACCTGCCTTATCCTCTCCTCTGAGAACAAAGTTATAGTTACCATCCGGTAAAAGTTTACCATCATCGCCGAGCCCACCCCATGTAATAGAATCAACAGGGTCAGTCCCCAAATTCCAAGTCTTAACAACATTACCGCTAACATCCTCTATATAAGCAACCCATTCATCACCTTTCGTCAAATCTTTAAGAGTAAAGGTTATATTGTCTTTATTACCATCACCATTAGGTGAGAATATGTAATAAGGCACAGAAACACTACCCGATGGTGGAGTGTTATCAACAATAACTTTGAAAACAGGTGAATATGCTTCATTTCCTTCAAAGTCTCTAGCGTAAACTTGTAAGAAGTATTCACCGTCAGGAACTACTTTTCCTTTGGCATCCGTACCATCCCAACTTATTTCCCTAGGAACATCTACAGACTTTTTAGGAGCAAAAAGCCTTCTTAGAAGTTCTTCAAAATCAAGAGAAAACTCCCTTCGGAGTTTTGAAGAAATGATCTTAACTTCATTTCCTTTAGCATCCTTGACTATAAGTTTCCATTCCTTGAGTATACCATTCTCATCTATATTTAGGTTAATCTTAACTTTATCCTTTCTACCGTCGTAGTTTGGTGAAATGTAAACAACTTTTTCAGCAGAGCTAGCAAAATACAAAAACTTTATGTTTTTTGATAAATCCAAATCAATTTCATTATTTTTTGAAACCTCAATATCAATGTTTATCTTCGGTGGTGCATTATCAATAGTACCTAGAGCAAAATCAAACCCTACCCAGTGTCCACTATCGCTAGCACCAGACGAGGAATAAAGAACATTGTTATACGAATAGTGTAGCCTTATATCCAATCTTTCTATGCCCCATTGTCTTTCTAGTGTGTATTTAAGAGTAGCACCGAAGCCGTAACCATACCTATTTACACCGAAAAAGCCACCACCTTTTAGAACCAAAATATCAAGTATATTAGCTGAGAGGCCGCCATTAATTTCAGCATTCAACCCCCAAGCACCCAAAACAACATCACCAACAAAGTTAAACTTTACAGGGTCTGTTCTAAGGAACATCAAATCAACACCACTTCTGATTGTAGGGAGAGACGGGAAAGGTGAATAATTGCTTATAACTATAGGTAATCCAAGATTAAGAAGAGAGCCTCCCCAAATCAATTTTTTAATACCAAGTCCGGGGTTAAGGTCTTCTTTAACTTTGTATACAAAACCTAAATTTAGTCCAACGCTAACACCACTTGTTGCAGTGAGTCCAAATCCTACTCCGAGGTCATCGGCTACATCTTTAGAAAATGCAAAAGTACCGCCGAAAACATCTTTAGAAGGCATACCATAGTACAAAACCTGTCCTGAAAATGTACCAATTAGTGTAGGATAAGAGATTCCCAAAAGCCCATAGGTTCCTAAGCTAGTAAAACCACCCAATGATGTTGTTATTGCAAGTTGCTTTAGGAATGAGCCAGTTGAAGGGTTAACTAGTATTGATGAAGCTGTTTCTATGTTTGCTGAAGTAGAGCCACCAATTGCTTGGTCATGAGCGAAAATGTGAGAATTAAAGAACTCACTACCTTGCAAAACATCAGCATAAACATTTATAGCAAAGATGATTAATAAAAATATCCAAACCCTTTTCATATTCCCCCCTCTAAAATGCTATTATATAGAATAAATTGAAAATTTTTCAAGTATAGCAAATTTACCAACTTTTCAACAAGAATTTTTGATTAGGTAGGGAATCCACGAATGAGACTTTTTTCACAAAATAGAAGAAATTACAAACAATATAAGAGTTAAGAGAGGCTATGCCTCGGGTTAAAGGGGTAAAAAATTTCTAAAACATAACAAGGGGCTACCGCCCCTTGAAATTTAATGAAAATAAGAATTCAAAAATGGAATTTTAACAAAGCAATTAAGGAGCAATATCATCAGGGTAATTACCACTAACATTACCAAAGTATGAGTTATCATAAGAACCAATTCTATACACACCACCACCAGTACTATAATAAGCACGATTGTTTGTTATCCAACCTGCATTCGTAAAGTAGTCTGAATTATACAAAACCAACCCTCCTCCATATTGACTAGCCTTATTACCATCTACACTACCACTTATCGTGGTATTTGGTGAATACAACAAATACAACCCTCCTGCCCAATTAGCAATATTATTATACACCCTACCACTTATCGTGGTATTTGGTGAACCATACAAATACACCCCTCCTCCAATATAAACACAAATATTATTATACACCCTACCACTTATCGTGGTATTTGGTGAATACTCCAAATACAACCCTCCTCCCCAACGAGCAATATTAAAATTTACACTACTACTTATCGTGGTATTTGGTGAATTATTCAAATACAATCCTCCTCCATAAGTAGCACTATTACCATCTACACTACCACTTATCGTGGTATTTGTTGAATTATACAAATACAACCCTCCTCCATAAGTAGCACCATTACCATCTACACTACCACTTATCGTGGTATTTGTTGAATTATACAAATACAACCCTCCTCCATGCAGAGCAATATTATTGTATACACTACCACTTATAGTAGTATTTTGTGAATCATACAAAAGCAACCCTCCTCCATTAGTAGCACTATTATTGCTAATCACAACACTACTCTTTATCACTAAATAACTAACATTTGAAACATATATCCCACCACCTCTATCATCAGGATCACTACCATTCGCATTCCCTCCTCTTATCACCAAATTCTCAAGCTTCACATTCGTCACATTTGTTATCATCACTACATGATACAAACTATTGTTCCCATCTAACTCACTTTTACCTTCCACACTACTGAAACCACTATCCCATCCACCACTTATTACTATATTGGGTCTATCTATAACAAAACCCGAATTACTACTACTTAAACCACTACCATTAGTGTAAAGCCCAGAACTAACCCTCACTTTTACAGTAATACCTAAATTAGTAATGTTAGTACTTATGTAATTCATCGCAACATTAATACTCCTAAATGGATCACTAATCCCACCCGAATTAGCATCACTCCCAACAGTAGATACAAACACTACATAATCTCTAAAAACACTAACAGTGTTAGTATCACTCACATTACCTAAGTTGTCAACAGCATATACCCTTATCGTGTTATTACCATAATTAACCGTAATATTCGTACTCCAACTAGTCGTTCCATTAACCCTACCATAAGCACCACCATTCACACTCAACCATACTTCCTTCACCCCACTTCCAACATCACTAGCCGTCCCACTAACAGTAATTCTGTTATCATAAATCACTTGATCATTCCTCGGAAATGTAATAGTAACACTAGGAGGAGTTGTATCAGGTACTTTTGTAAGTGTGGGCGACAATGAGCAACTAAACAGCACAAACATCACCGCTAACACCGCCAAAATACTTAAAAAAGAAACTACCCTCCCCATAAAACCCTCCTTTATAATTATTGTAGTTATAAAAAACAAAAATTTCAAAACGAATTTTTACTCATCCCCTTACTTTATTAAAAACCCTTCAAAACCCCCTCACCTTCATTGATACCATTAGCCACATTACTTAATCATTATTACATGAAAATAAAAGAACTAGGTGAGTTTGAGCTCATCGAGAAAATAAAAGAGATAACAGAAACCAAAAACTACAATCATTCAATAACACTACCAAACGGCGATGATTGCTTCGCTTTCAAAGAAAAAAACAACATTCTGATCACAACAGACACACTAGTCGAAGACGTACACTTCATAAAAGACACATTCCCACCATACGAATTAGGTATAAAAAGTGCAGCTTCAAACCTTAGTGATATTGCAGCTTGCGGCGGTATACCAAAATATGCCCTAGTCTCATTAATTCTTCCACCTGAACTGGAGGTTGATTGGTTACTAGAATTCTACAAAGGATTAAATTATCTATTTTCAAAATACACCACCTACATAGGTGGTGGTAATATATCAAAAGGAGAAAAAATATCAATAACAATAACCTTGATAGGCACAGCAGAAAAACCAATACCAAGAAGCAAAGCAAAACCCGGAGACTCAATATTCATAACAGGGACTGTCGGAGACTCAAGACTAGGTCTAGAAATACTACTATCAAAGCAAAAACCCTCAACAGATTACGAAAAATACTTAGTGAAAAGACACCTAGAACCAACACCTAGAATTAAAGTAGGGCAATCAATAAAAGAAATAGCAACATCCTGCATAGACATAAGCGACGGACTAATACAAGACCTAAACCACATATTAGAATCATCAAACACAGGTGCAGAAATAGAACTAGAAAAAATACCAATAAGCAACGAATACATGAGTTACTTAAAAAGAAAAAACGATAAAGAGGTAAAACCTCTTGAGTTGGAAACTCTTGAGTTAGAAACTCTTGAGTATGCTTTGACGGGTGGAGAGGATTATGAATTAATATTCACTGTACCACCGGACAAAGAGGAAGAAATTAAAAGAATTTCAGAGAAAGTAGGAGTAAAGATAACGAAAATCGGCAAAATAACCGAGAGCAAAGGAATAAAAATGTTATTCAGAAACATGGTAATAAAACCTGAAGAAATATTGAATAAATACGGATGGGAGCACTTCTAGATGTCTATTTCTACGACTTCCTTAGCGTAGGTCTCTATAAATTCTTTCCTTTTCTTAACATCCTCACCCATGAGTATGGAGAAAATGTTATTAGCCTTTATAGCATCCTCTAATGTGATTTTTAGTAATTTCCTAGTCTCAGGATTCATAGTTGTTTCCCAGAGCTGTTCAGGGTTCATCTCACCTAATCCCTTATACCTCTGAACAGTAAAGTTTTTACCTTTCAGCGATTTTACTATTTTTTCTTTTTCTTCATCAGAATAAGCGTAGTAATTAGTCTTTCCTACGGATATTTTGTACAAAGGTGGCAAAGCAGAATAAATATATCCTTCCTCTATAAGTGGCTTCATGTACCTATAGAAGAAAGTAAGTAGCAATGTCCTTATATGCGAACCGTCAACATCAGCATCTGTCATTATTATTATCTTACCATACCTAGCTTTGGATATATCAAAATCCTCGGCTATACCCGTACCAATAGCAGTGATAATCGTCTTTATCTCTTCATTATCAAGGAGTCTAGCTAGCCTTGCCTTCTCAGCGTTGAGTATTTTACCTCTAAGAGGTAGTATTGCCTGAAACTCTCTGTTTCTTGCTTGCTTTGCACTTCCACCTGCCGATTCCCCCTCAACTATAAACAACTCTGTTTTCTCTGGGTCTCTCTCTGAACAATCAGCTAGCTTACTTGGCAACATGAAGGAATCCAAAGCGCTCTTTCTTCTTACAAGCTCTCTAGCTTTCCTTGCTGCTTCCCTGGCTCTAGCCGCCTCTATCGCCTTTTCTAGTATCTTCTTAACTGCATCTAAATTCTTCTCAAAAATTGGTACTAACTTCTCATAAACAATATCCTCAACTATGCTCCTAACTTCAGAATTCCCGAGCTTAGTTTTCGTCTGCCCTTCAAACTGAGGTTCCGGCAACTTAACACTGACTACATAAGCTATACCTTCCCTTATATCTTCACCCGTAAGCTCTATCTTTGCCTTCTTATCAAATCCTAGTTTCTCGTAAAACTCTAGCATCACCTTTGTAAGCCCAGACCTAAACCCTGTAAGATGCGTACCTCCTTCTATAGTTTTTATCGAGTTAACATAGGTATACCCTATTTCATCATACTCAGTGGTATACCTAAATGCTATCTCAACAATGATAGTCCTACCATCGCTAAGAGAGTTCTCACCATATATGTAAAATGTACCAGTTATACACTTATTTTCTTTTGTAAGAGCTTCAACAAACTCTACTATACCCCCTTCGTAATAGAAAACATCTCTCTTCTTAATTCTTTCATCAACTAATTCTATCCTCACTCCTTTGTTAAGAAAAGCCAACTCATTAAGCCTAGAGTGAAGAACTTCATAATTGAATGTAACACCCTTATCAAAAATTGTCTTATCAGGCTTAAACCTAACAATTGTACCAGTCCCTTCAACACCTTCCTTCTTTACAATAACATCAGTCTCAGAAACCCCTCTTCTATACCTCTGATAGTACAATTTACCATCTCTCTTAACGAATACCTCTAGGTACTCAGAAAGAGCATTAACAACAGAAACACCTACACCGTGTAAACCACCCGAAACTTTGTATACTTTATTATCAAACTTACCACCTGCATGTAGCTTAGTCATCACAAGCTGTAAAGCCGAAATACCATACTGAGGATGAATGTCAACCGGTATACCTCTACCATCATCCTCAACTTCAACTATATCACCAGGGTGAATAGTAACTTTTATGTTTTTACAATAACCTGCAATAGCCTCATCAATTGAGTTATCCACAACTTCATAAACTAAATGATGATAGCCAGAGGGACCAGTAGAACCAACGTACATTCCTGGTCTTTTTCTAACTGGCTCAAGCCCCTCAAGAACTTGGATATCCTGAGCATTGTATTCCTTTTTATCACTCATATTATATGAATTTTAAACGAAAATCAAACAAGTTTGGAAATTAAAAGGAGAGCCTAAGGCTCTTTATTGTCGGTTCTTAAATTCCATAGTAGAAGTTAAACAAATTTCCTAGCAGGGGCGGATGCCCCTGTTAAAATAAAAAAATTAATAACGATAAGCTGCTCCCCCGTGAATAAGCGATATAATCCTATTACTGACCCATACCATCGGAAAAGCAAAAACGAAGTTTATAGGTGACTCTATTAGCATAACAAGCCACACATTCGCCAAAGATATATTATGAAAAATTACAGATTCCAGGAACAAAACAATATATTTTACGAAAGTAGTAAGAAGTGAAACGACTGGCAATGTGAATATCGACTCATAAACAAAAACCTTTGAATACACCTCAACCAAATACGCAGCAGTAGCAAAAACCACAATATGTGTGCCAATTATAGCACTCGAGAGGATATCAACCACTAGTCCTAGAATAGCACCGAATATAATTCCACTTGTAACACCAACACTAAATGAGTATGCAAGAACAAAAATCATCAGAAGGTCAGGGAAAAGTCCATAAACCCTAAACTGAGGTATAACCTGAACAATCAGAAGAATAGCAAGAAAAAAATACCCCCAAAACCTATTCATACTACGAATACCTCTGCCTCATATCCTCAACTTCTTTGATTAATCTCTGCTCAATTTCATCTATCTTTTCTAGCTTATCATTAGGAATCTCTATCTTTATTCTCATTATTTCTGATATTGATTTTATTTTCTCAAGCTCGCTCACAGGAACCTTATAGTTAACGACTAAGTCATGTAACAAGTCATACAACTTCAGTATTATCCTAGCCATTTTAACCTGTTTCTGAGGAGAACAGTATGAATCTATAGGGTCATAAGCTGTCTGCTGTAGAAAACCAATTTTTATTATTCTCGCTATCTCAAGTACTAGCTTCTCAGATTGTGGTATAGCATCAAGTCCTACAATCTTGACTATCTTCTGAAGTTTATCTTCCTTAACCAGGATATCCATTATCCTCTGCCTCAAATTTTTATACTCTGGGTCAATCTTACCCCACCAATCAGAAACTGTATCAACGTAGAAACTATAGCTAAGCATCCAGTTTATTGACGGGAAGTGTCTTTGACTTGCTAAACCTTTATCAAGAGCCCAGAAGCATTTTGTGAATCTCTTTGTGTTCTGGGTGACAGGCTCGGAGAAATCACCACCGGCAGGTGAAACAGCACCGATAAGAGTGAGTGAAGCTTTTTTACCACTCAGAGTATCAACATACCCAGCTCTTTCGTAGAACGCTGCTAGCCTTGAACCTAAGTAAGCTGGGAATCCTTCCTCAGCTGGCATTTCTTCCAATCTACCGGAAAGCTCCCTCAATGCCTCTGCCCACCTACTAGTAGAATCTGCCATAAGTGCCACATTATACCCCATGTCTCTAAAGTATTCACCTATTGTTATACCTGTGTATATTGAAGCTTCTCTAGCAGTAACCGGCATGTTAGAAGTATTAGCAATGATAACTGTTCTTTCCATAAGTGGCTTACCTGTAAGCGGGTCAGTCAATTTCGGGAAATCCTCAAGAACTTCCGTTATTTCGTTTCCTCTTTCACCACAACCAACGTATATGATTATATCAGCATCAGACCATCTAGCCAACTGGTGCTGTGTAACTGTCTTACCAGTACCGAAACCACCAGGTATAGAAGCAGTGCCACCTCTAGCAATAGGAAATAAGAAATCTATCACTCTTTGACCCGTAAACATCGGTTCGGTAGGAACATATTTGTTTACTATCGGTCTAGGAAGTTTGACAGGCCACCTTTGATACATTTTCAATTCTTGCTTGCCTCTAACAGGGTCATCCAAAATACATACAACTTCCTCCACAGTGTATTCACCTTCTTTAGCAACATACACAACTTTACCAGCATTATCAGGAGGAACAAGAATTTTATGAACTATCCTGGAAGTCTCAGGAACTTCACCTATTATCTGCCCACCTCTAACTAAATCACCTTCTTTAACCAAAGGTTTAAAGTGCCACTTCTTAATTCTATTCAAAGCAGGTAAATCAATACCCCTAGGTATGAAAATACCATACTCATATATCTCATCCAAGGGCCTTTGAATACCATCATATATTTTGGACAATATACCGGGACCAAGCTCGACAGAAAGAGGCACCCCAGTACCATAAACATAATCCCCAGGCTTAACCCCCGAGGTATCCTCATATATCTGGATCAAAGCCTTATCACCAGCAACAGAAATAACCTCTCCAATCAAAAGATACTTCGAAACCTTAACAACTTCCATCATCTTGAGATTCCTAACATCTTTAACCATTGCTATAGGACCATTAATATCCTCAATCACGCCAGCAACATCCAAATCAACTTTATTCATAACCTCAGCCATAAAAACCACCTTTTAGGTTATTTTCATAAATAAAACTTCGTTTTTTCAAATTCTTTTGAAAGCAAACAGAATTACAAAAATTTTGGATTAGGTAGGAAATCCATAATAAAGTTATGGAATAGGTGAGGTTACGAAACATTTAAGAGAGTAATGTCTCGGGTTAAAGGAGTAAAAAATTTCTAAAACATAACAAGGGGCTACCGCCCCTTGAAAATTTAATGAAAATAAGAATTCAAAAATGGAATTTTAACAAAGCAATTAAGGAGCAATATTATCAGGGGAATTACCGCTAACATTACCAAAGTATGAGTTAGCATAAGAACCATTTATAAACACACCACCACCGGCAGAACCAGCAGTATTATTCGTTATCCAGCCTGTATTAGTAAAGTAGTCTGAATCTTGTAAATACACCCCTCCTCCATATAGATTAGCACTATTACTATACACACTTCCACTTATCGTGGTATTTGGTGAATTATTCAAATACAACCCGCCTCCATCAAAACCAGCCCTATTACTATAAACACTACCACTTATCGTGGTATTTGGTGAATAATACAAAAGCACTCCTCCTCCATTATAAGTAGCCCTATTACTATAAACACTACCACTTATCGTGGTATTTGGTGAATTATCCAAATACAACCCGCCTCCCAAACCAGCACTATTACCATACACACTTCCACTTATCGTGGTATTTGGTGAATTATTCAAATACAACCCGCCTCCACTAGCATTAGCCCTATTACTATACACACTTCCACTTATCGTGTTACTTGTTGAATTCCACAAAAGTAACCCGCCTCCAAAATTAGCACTATTATTACTAATCACAACATTGTTCTCTATCACTAAATAACTAACATTTGAAACATATATCCCACCACCTCTATCATCAGGATAACTACCACTCGCATTACCTCCTCTTATCACCAAATTCTCAAGCTTCACATTCGTCACATTTGTTATCATCACTACATGATACAAATCATTGTTCCCATCTAACTCACTCTTACCTACCACACTACTGAAATCACTATTCCATCCACCACTTATTATTACATTAGGTCTATTTATTACAAAACCCGAACCACTACTACTTAACCCATTACCGCGAGTGTAAACACCAGAACCAACCTTCACTTCTACAGTAACACTTAAATCAGTAATGTTAGCACCTATGTGACCCATCGCAACATTAATACTCCTAAATGGATCACTAATCCCACCCGAATTAGCATCATTCCCACTAATAGATACAAACACTACATAATCTCTAAAAACACTAACAGTGTTCGTATCACTCACATTACCTGAGTTATCAACAGCATATACACTTATCGTGTTATTACCATAATTAACCGTAACATTCGTACTCCAACTTGTTGTCCCATTAACCTTACCATAATCACCACCATTCACACTCAACCATACTTCCTTCACCCCACTTTCTTCATCGCTAGCCGTCCCACTAACAGTAACATTCGTATCATAAAGCACTTGACCCTCCGTCGGAGTCGTTATACTCACAGAAGGCTTAATCGTATCAGCAACAACA
>Ga0308410_1001721_pt1 | contig 12638 bp, 8 predicted proteins | sample HotsprOSTMatCore_FD_203467 | JGI IMG/M metagenome (GOLD analysis project Ga0308410, IMG submission 203467) | Hot spring phototrophic mat microbial communities from Octopus Spring, Yellowstone National Park, Wyoming, United States -... | ecosystem: Environmental > Aquatic > Thermal springs > Hot... | reverse complement strand
GGCGATGATGAATTTCAGGATTGTATTTCATAATTTGCTCTCTGATATTATTTCTCTTTCTATTGAAACAATTCAAGATATAAGTGCTTAAAGCACTTAATTAAGAAAGTGCTACGAAGCACTCTTCACTCTCTAGTAGCCCTACCCCTAAAGTTTAAGGGAGGCTATCGCCTCACTTAACTACTAATAACCAACATTACCACTTGAAGGATCAGCATCGTGATAAGAAGAGTTACCGTTAAGAATATCAACAGAATTTGAGTATATATACCCTGGCGTTTTCGTAGATGAAGCAAGTACGTTTATATCCCTATAAATGTAATTAAAAGTATTTGTATAAAAAATATTGTTTCGTATTGTGTGGTTTTTTATATCGTTGTCAAACGAAGAATTAGTAACTACCAAATCCTCCTCCCATATCGCACATGAGCCACTACCATACCCTGAGAAAACATTCGTTATGAATTTCAAGTTGTTGAACGGGCTACCTAAGATACTTGATGCTATTGTTATGACTGTGTTAGTTGATGATGAATAGTTATTGGTGAAAACATTACTTTGGATTGTGAAGTTCGTTGTATTGACTCCGTATATAGCACCGCCGTGATTTTTACTCCAGTTACCAAAGAAAATAGAATTCAAAAGTTTTATTTCTCCTGAGCCATTACCTACATAAATAGCACCACCAAAGTTAGACGAGATATTATTAGTAAAGTAGACATTACTCAAAATCCCAGAGCTCGAATACAGAGCAATGCCACCACCATTACCAGAAGAAACATTGTAAGATACACTACCAGATAATATTGAAACATACGAATTTGTTGTATTAATACCACCACCAATATTTTGAGAAACATTACTATACACATTAGCAGTCATTATTACATTACTTGAAAACTCTACATTTATACCACCACCTTTTTGACTAGCTTTATTGTTATAAACAAATCCTCCTATAGATTGATTAGTAGTCTTTTCAACATCAAACCCACCACCAAAACTAGCACTATTATCAAAAACATGTGAAAGTATAGAATTATTAGTCACTAATTTTAAAAACACACCGCCTCCAGCCCAACCAGCCTGATTACTGTAAATATTGTTACTGATAAAATTACTAGCAGATTCTCTCAATGATAAACCACCACCCCACCCAGCAGAATTCATATAAATATCTCCAACCACAACATTATTCGTAGAAAGATAAATGTCAATTCCTCCACCAAATCCCGAATTGGCTTTATTATTGTAAATTTGACCACTTATAAAATTGCTGTGAGAGTTAATCAACCTAATACCACCACCATCATAACCACGTGATATATTGCTATATACATTAGCACTGATAACATTATTAGAAGAATTATTCAACATAATTCCTCCGGAATTGCTAGAAGCGGTATTATTATATACACTACCGCTTATAGTGTTATATGACGAATTAAACAAATACACTCCTCCTCCATATTCATTAGCACTATTACTATAAACACTTCCACTTATCGTGGTATTTGCTGAAAATGATAAAAACAATCCTCCTCCATCATTAGCACTATTACCATATACATTACTACTTATCGTGGTATTTAGTGAATTCCTCAAATACAACCCTCCTCCATCATAATTAGCACTATTACTATAAACACTTCCACTTATCGTGGTATTTGTTGATCTCCACAAATACAACCCTCCTCCATCATAATTAGCACTATTACTATATACATTACCACTTATCGTGTTACTTATTGAATTACTCAAATACAACCCTCCTCCATTAGTAGCACTATTACCATATACATCACCACTTATCGTGGTATTTAGTGAATAATACAAACTCAACCCTCCTCCATAAAAATTAGCACTATTACCATACACACTACCACTTATCGTGGTATTTGTTGAATTCCACAAATACAACCCTCCTCCATGAGTAGCACTATTACTACACACACTACCACTTATCGTGGTATTTGTTGAATTATACAAATTCAACCCTCCTCCCCAACTAGCACTATTACCATACACATTACTACTTATCGTGGTATTTGGTGAACTACTCAAATACACACCTCCTCCATTAGTAGCACTATTACTATATACACTACCACTTATCGTGGTATTTGGTGAACCACCCAAAGCCAACCCTCCTCCATAACTAGCACTATTACCATATACATCACCACTTATCGTGTTACTTGTTGAATTCCACAAATACAACCCTCCTCCATGAGTAGCACTATTACTACACACACTACCACTTATCGTGGTATATGTCGAACCAGACAAATACAACCCTCCTCCTGTAGTAGTAGCACTATTACCATACACACTACTACTTATTTCATTGGAAGACGAATTAAATAAATACATCCCTCCTCCATGAGTAGCACTATTACCATACACACTACCCCTTATCGTGTTACTTGTTGAATTCCACAAATACAACCCTCCTCCATGAGTAGCAGCACTATTACCATACACACTACCACTTATCGTGGTATATGTCGAACCAGACAAATTCAACCCTCCTCCATAACTAGCACTATTACCATATACATCACCACTTATCGTGGTATTTGTTGAATACCACAAATACAACCCTCCTCCATTACTAGTAGCACTATTACCATAAACTTGTGCACCTATCTCACTATTACTAGAATTCGTTAGGTAAATGCCACCCCCAAATTGTGAAGAATTATACCGAACTCTTACAAGGGATCCAAGAGAAACCTTACTATCTATAATACTCACCCCACCACCATAAAGAGAATTGTTAGAGGATATGTTAATATTAATTATTGTAATGACATCATTAGTTGATCGTGAGAATGCTATACCACCACCATTTGAAGAAACATTACCATAAATCTCAACAGGAGATCTAAAAACTATTCTATTAGAACTATTAACTACACCTATACCCCCACCAAAGAGTGAATAATTATTATAAACCATAACATTAGAAATATTAACTAAATTTGTGACATTAGCTATCAAAATCCCCCCACCATGATTATCAGGATACGTAGTACTAGTATTACTACCACCTATAATTCTAAGATTTTGAAGTTTAATAACATTCGTTGTATTCGTTATCACTATAACATGATTCAATACATTCTGACCATTAAAAGTACTCAAGCCAGAAATAGAAGAGAAATTATTATTATACCCACCTATTATAGAAATTTCATTACTCACTACTACACCAACCCCCGTATTACCAAGACCGGCATTAGGTATATAATTCCCCTGCTTCACCTTAACATTCAGAACTCCCAAAGAATACGCTTTATTCACTCCTGCCTGAACACTCTTCAGAGGATCGTAAATCGTACCATGATTAGAATCATTACCATCAGTAGCGACATACACAGCATTGTCAAAACAATATACATTCGTCAAATTCGTACTAGAACTATTACTAAAACTATCAACATAAAAAACCGAAATATCATTCCTACCACCCAGTAATGTTATAGTATTCGTATTCGTCCAAACACCACCACTAGTCCAAAAACCAGCATAATAACTATTACCACTAGGATAATTCGTAACATATATATAAACAAAACCACCCAACGAATAATTCGTATCCCCTACCTCCAGAACCAAATTAAAGTTGTTAGCACCATCAGTCACTACAATTTCATCGTTAGTCAGTATGAAATTAACAAAAGGCTTCATGTAATCAGCAATGACAGTGTAATAGTTAGTAGCACTAACTTTACCATTATTAGCATAAGCAACAACTCCTACCACATTCGTACCCATAAAAACAGGATGCAGTATTGAAAAAGTAACATCACTTGATGAAAAGTTAACATTCGTAGAATAACCAATAACTGAATTAGTGTAAACGAAAAGCCTTATATTCGTTATAACACTACCACCACCAACCCCAGAAGAACCATAAGTTACAACATTGTTAGAAACACCAACATATACTGGTGAGGTATTATTAATAACAACCCACGGAATACTCTCATCAACTATAACAGTTACATTAGTATAACTTTCATTTCCTGCCATATCCTTAGCATACGCTATAACCTTGTTAGTACCATTGGAGAAGCTAACTCTATATACAAAAGGATGAGAAGAGTAATAAACAGTGTATATATTCGTATTATTATTTTCATCCACCACCATCAAGAAATTAGAAACAACGCCATATATATCATAACTACTAACTACAACATCGTAACGTACTGCTATAGTCTGATTATTCGTAGGGTCAAGTATCAAAACAAAAGGTTTGTTTGTATCGTATATATACCATATCCACGAATTTGTCCAATAATTAGAAGTACTTAAAACATAAACATATACCCAGTTATTCTCCTCTAAACTCCCAAAGTTTGTTTCAAAATAAAAACTTTGGGAATTACCTATAATGTTTGAATATAACGCAGTACTATTTGAAAGAACTACCCAAATATTACTGATATCCCCATAATACGAAGTTGAAATATTTACATTACCAATCAAAGCAAAATGTGAAACATTCGTAATAAACGAACTAAAAGAAGGCACAGGTGATGAAATACTGACATAAAAAACAGGAGAACCTTGAATGTAAAAATCAAAAGATTCTCTACCCACATTACCGCTACTATCATACGCTTCTACGAATATACTACAGCTAGCAAAAATCAAAGGTAAATTAACATTATCAAAAACCTCACCTTCATAACCTGATAACTTGAATTCTTTGTTGTATAACTCACTATGGTCATAATAAGAAACTATTTTTACCCTAACTTTGTCAAGAAAACTAACACTTTTACCTTTTTCGTAAACTTCATTCACTTGTATGTGAATGGTAAGATTACTATAATAATAAGAATATTTAAGTGGGGACAAAATGTACACTTTCGGGGGCACATCATCATTAGACTTAGGTATAATAGCACAGGTATACAAGAAAGTGCCTAGAGATATAACTACAAAAACCAGAAATAAAAAATTTAACCTCATAATATTATTATAATACAATTATCCCAAAAAAAAACAAATGTTTTTTGGAAACTGAATTATGTGCTTAGTAGCACCCTTTCAATTAAACCTCTTTACAACCAAAGAGCCTCTGGCTCAAAAGAGCCTTTGGCTCGCAGGTCTAAAATGTTCAGGTCCAACCTGTTCAGGTAAAACCTGTCCAGGTAAAACCTGTTAGAATATACTTGTCATCACACTGAAAGAGTACTTAAAGTTTGTAGCATATATTAAGATATCTGTCTCTAAAGGATTTGTTGAAACTGTGTTTGTGAGTTTGACAAAAATACTAACGCTACCTATGTTTGTATAAAAGGTAGAAACATTTAGCTTGATGTCTCCTAATGAAATAGCATCGTAGATATACTCAACTGAACTTAAAACTTCATTAACATACCTGCTTGTTTCTATGCTTTTGAATATCACCCTAAATGTTTCAACAGTAGTTGTAATGATGATAGCGGCAATAAATATTGCTACCAAAACTTCAACAAGGCTAAAACCTTTATTATTTTTTACCCTCTTTCGTTTCTTTGTAAACAGATTCAACATATATTTTAGCTACGTTATCCCAAGAGAAATCTGACTTCATAGCAGCCTTCTGTAGTTTGTTCCATCTTTTTGGGTCCTTAAAGTAAATGTCACAAACCTCTTTCACCTTTGCCAAGAAATCAGAAGGCGAGTAATTATAGAACTTAAAACCATTTATTTTATCCCTAACAACATCATTGAGTATTCCAACTCCTCTAACCAATGGTAAAGTTCCATAAACCATAGACACCATGTGTAGTATACTATCCTGTTCAGACATAGAAGGCATCAAAACAACATCAGAGCCAGAAATTATATACTTCAAATCTCCTAAAGTACAATCCTTTAGCCAAACAACTTTTTTCTTGAAGTTATCTTGAAGCTCACTCATTGAAAGCTCCCTAAAGTCATCACCTCTACCAACCACAATTAACGAAGATTGGTAATTCTTAAGTATCTCACCAAAAACCTCATAAACAAGAGAAATACCGCTCTTTTCGTTTAAATCGCCATAGAAAAAGAAAATAATACTATCCTGCTGAAGACCATACTTCGAAGCCAAATACTTTTTAGCATTAGCCTTGTTCTGTAAGTTAGTGATATCATAATTAGCTCCTATCTTACTGAGTTCTTTATCAGACTTAGGATTCCAGACCTCCGTATCAATCCCCGGAAGAATACCTTTAATCTTACCTTCATTGAGTTTCTGAATAATAACTCCCTCTAGTCCATTACCAAAATCCGCTTTCGTCACTTCATCAACATATGACTCACTTAAAAATGTAGTGATATCAGAAGCAACTATTCCACCTTTCACGATATTAACCTTACCATAAAACTCCAAGAACTCATAGCTAAAGTATTTCCACTCTAAAGACAAATATGAATACTGCTCCGGTGGTAACAATATCTGGTCTTCAAGAGAAGGTATAGTAAAAACCAACCTAGCTTTATTTATTAAATTGTCATACTTAAAAAGAATCTTAGCATAAACTACTGCAACACTACTCCAGTCTCCTAAAACATGAATAACATCAGGCCTCAATGGAATAACCTTAAGAGCTTCCAAAGAAGCTTTCGAAAAAATAACAAACCTTTTCAAATTATCTGGGAAAAAGAATTTAGTAGAAGGGTCTAAAACGAAACCATCTCTATCCGACAAAGTAGGTTCATATATAAAAATCATTCTAATTCCTCCACAATCAAAAAATCTAGCCTCCACCTCTTTATCTTCATTTCCTCCCTTATCTAGAGGAACTAAAATTCTCTCTGTTTTTCCTGTATAAGAAATCCCTAGTTTCTTTAGTGACTCCTCAACCTTTCTGTACCAAGGCAGTATAACAGTAACATTATGTCCTCCTCTCTTTAGAGCATGTGAAAGCCCACAAACAAAATAATAAGGAGACCTGAAAAAATTCTTTTCCTCCAAAAACAAGTCAAGATAATTCGAAATGATAACAGTTTCAAAAGATTCCTTCGAAGGTTTACTTTTTATTAACATATACTCTCTACCCCCTTCACATTATAACAAATCTAAAAAAACACTCTCAAAAATTACTTACCCCATATCAGTTTTATTTCAACTCTCCTATTTTTAGCTCTGTTCTCATTAGAGGTGTTTGGGAAAATTGGTTTATCGGGACCATAACCAACATAAGAAACCTTATTCTTACTAACACCATTTTCTATAAGCAATTTTGCTACGCTTCTAGCTCTATTCTCAGAAAGAGTAATATTAAAATCTCTACTACCAACATTATCAGTATGCCCCTCAACAACAACATCCACCTCATTATACTGTCTTATTATTTCAGCAAGTTTCACAATCATATCTCTATACGAAGGCTTTACTTCATAACTTCCAGTATCAAAAAGTATATCAGAAATGTTAACCTTTATCTCGTTGTTCTCCGGCGGTGAAACCTGAACATTTGAAACGAACTTCTCTATCTCCCTAGCAAGCTTATACTGCTTAGCAATGTCAACAGGTATAATCTCCATTATACCCAGAGATGTTCCCTGATGGCGAGTAGAAGAGTAAGCATACCCCGGCAAAAATTCTTTAGTTATATCAAAAATCTCTCTATACTCAGAAAAAATACCTTCTATAGCATCCCAGTTATATTTTATGGAAGATGAAACTTTCAAAGACTTCAAGTACTTACCAGCTGGCACAGAATAATAATAGTTATACGAAGCTTCAAAGGAAACAAAATTCTTACCCTCCTTCATAAAAATATCATCAACAGAATAATTTACAATAACAGGTACCTTAACAACTTCGTCCTTCTCTGTATATACTTCTTCACCACGAGACTGCCATTTGTATCCCTTAGCAGCAAAACGAGAGAAAAAAGAAGGAATACCTCTCTTCGGAGGTAAAGAAGAAGATTTATCAAGCAAAACAATGTCCCCTAACTGCCCCACTAAAAAGCTAATTTCATCAACCTTAGCTAATTTATATTCATCCGTAGGTCTCTTTCTATTCATGTAGTAAAATAAATACTTCACCTCAACATGCCTTTGACCATCTATTTCCCTATAAGCATAGGGCTGATATGTTATTTTTGCCATTCCTTCCACAGTTCTGAAGTACACCCCATCAATATATATGTCCTGCTTCGTGTAAACCTTAAGCCTATAGATATTATTCGTAGACAAACCATATTTAAGCTCAAATGAAAAAGAAATAGAAGAGAGAAAAACTAATGAAATCAAAGGAAACACCAAAAACTTTTTCATATCAGAAAGTATAAAAAGCTAAGTAAAAGAGTATCAAAATTTATTAATTCCCGCCCTCCCACCCTTATTATTGTTAGAGAGACTTCGTCTCTCTACACTCTCTAGAATACACGAATTAATAAAGTGCTATTAAGTACAAAGTGCTTTAAGCACTGAGTGCTATTAAGCACCAAGTGCTATTAAGCATTAGTGCTATTAAGCACAAAATTTTTCAAGCTTTTAAGAATGTTTAAACTTACTCTTCATATTGCCCAAAATCTCAGAAATTATACTCCTAAGCTCACTAATATCAACTAGTTTGTAATTATCCTTGAGTCTATCACTTCTACGAGAGAGAGAAATTGCTAGCCTAACAACATTCATCTTACTTTCGTCTAAAATCCCCTCTAGTTCCTTTAGATAATTAAAAACTCTAACAACCCTGCCATTCTCATACGAGACCTTAAAGTAAGAAAAAAACTTCAGAATATTACAAAATATATAAACACAGTAGTACTCATACTCAGTACCAACCAACTTATTAAAAACTTTCAAATTGTGCTCTATCTCTTCAATCAAAGGCAAAATAAACTTCATAAAACTAAATTATAAAGGTATGATCCTACAGACTTCAAAAGGAAGTAAACCCTCTTACATCACTAAACAAAAAATCGTAATTTCTCCCATCTTTGATATCCTTCTTTGCATTCTGTAACCAAAAACCACAAAGCATATAACTGTTCCTTACTTAAAAAAGTGCTAATAACCAATCTGCTTTAAATAACCTCGCTCGCCCTAACTTTCTGTTGGGATACCCTGTATCTGGGATACCCTGTATCCCAACACCCCAAAAGTTCCAAGAGTTCTAACTTCAATAATCCAACTAAAAATCGCTTAGGGCGCTAAGTGCCTTAAGCACATAAGTGTTTTAAGTACAAATGCTTTAAGGTGCTTATAGAACTTAATTAATGAGGTGCTATGAAGCACTCGAATTAAAAAAAATCTGATAAAAATGTGCTCAAAGCACATTTTTGATTAGACAATTAGGAATATCGCACTTACCTATTGAGAAGCTTAACAAAGATTGAACTTAGAAATTTTTCACGAATATGAAAAATCAGTTTGGCTTGAAATAAAATCTCAGTTGTGGTGAAAGTAGGTGTAGATGTAACAAACATAGAAAGAGTAAAAGAATTTTTCGAAAGGAAAGGTGAAAAATTCGTAGACAGAATACTAACACCAAAAGAAAAAGAGTATATAATGAGACACAAAAACTTTCTTGTTAACTTAGCAGGAAGATTTGCATCTAAGGAAGCATTCTTCAAAGCCATAGGAACAGGAATAATAAACTTTCAAGAAGTAGAAATACTTAATGGTGACAATGGTAGACCATTCATAAATGTCTACGGAAAAACGAAAGAGATACTTACTTCGATGAATCCCAAAAGCATAGATATCTCTATATCTCACACAGATTTGGTTGCTGTAGCCGTAGTGATTATAGAAATATAACTACTTCAAGAAGGAATAAACTAATACCGATATTTTACCTAGACGAAGTATGGTAACCGAAGAGATAATAGAGGAAATAGATAGGATACAAAAGATTTTGACATACTTCAAAGAAAATAAGAGTTTACTAACCATAAAAACTGAAAATGGGATAGCCGTAACGGCACTAATAGAAAATTTATCACCTACTTCAATCCAATTAAAAGACCTAAGGGTGATAACTGAAAACTCATCAATAGATGAGTGCATAGGTGTCGGTGCTGAAGTTGAAACAAGTTATGGAGCAAATACCATAAGGTTTGATAGTTTGTTTTTAGATAAAAGCAACATAAAGTACCCTCTTAGACTGATAATGCACCCAAAAAGGAAATACCCACGAGTAAGAATCAAAGGCAATCCATTAGTAACTAACATGTACGCTATTTACTTCATGAAAGTGATAGATCCCACTATAAAGGACAGCACACTACAACAGAAGATAGATGCAATACTAAAAACAATAGAAAGTAACATAAGAAGAAGCGAAAACTATGATTTCGCAAAAGTGTTCCTGTTTGACGAAACACATCAAAAGAATGCTATATACAAACTAGTGAGAATGCTAAAGAAACCTTTTGCCGTAATGGATACCTCAAACATAAAACTAAAAGAAGATTTCATAATAACTTACGAAGATTACATAAAAATGCTTGCACAGAGTGGCAAAAGCTACACAGAAATAAGCCAAACTATAGAGGAAATAAGGCACTTCTACGAGATTAACAAAATAGTGAGTGAAGCAATTGTGCCTATTTTCTTCGATGAAGAAGTGATAGGAGTAATAAGAGTTATGTCAAAAAAGCAAAAACTAAGTGCAGGTGCTATCAAAAGACTAATATCTCTATCACAAAATGCATCACTCAAACTAGAAACAGAAGGTTCATTTGAAACAATAACAAAAGATCCTCAAGAAACAATAGACTTAAGTTTAGGAGGAATGAGAACTATAATAAGAGACTCTAATTTCTGCAAGTATGTAAGAATAAGCAAAAGGATGTTCTGTCAAATATTTTTCCCAGACAAAACTTACGTTAAGGTGTTAGCAGCGGTAGTAAACATATACGCCAGAGTATCAGATGAAATCGTAGATGTAGGACTAAAATTCTCAGCTAACATAGATTGGAAAGATAAGGTAAAAATCGAGAACTTTATAAACTCAATACTTGACCTAGAAAGAAAAGGTGCTCATAGAATAAAAAAATCAACATAAGGGGGTATCATGAGAAAAAATATTGTATTATATTCTTTTTTGGCTATTCTCTTGTTCGTTTCCAACTTTGCTTTTAGTGATTATGTAATAATAGTAATTGATACCTCTCTTAGTATGAACAGAAGAGTCATGGATAGTCAAAGAATCTACGACATAGCACTCAAATCCCTATCAAATGCTATATACTCTTTAAAAAACGGTGACATCGTTTACCTTGCCGACTTTAATGAAAAGACATACATAAGAGGTCCAATAGAAATAAAAGGCACTCACACAAAAGATGTTATAGTCAAAATCATGTATGGTACCCAACCGTACGGCAAATGGACATTCACCTACCAGATGCTAAAAGACATATCAACTTTAGTAAAAACCAACAACATACCTCCCGAAAAATCAAGAATAATAATAATCTCCGATGGAATAGATGACCCACCCATAAAAGCTAAAGAGTACCTACTTGAACTAGATAAAGTAGCAACATTGTTTGACCCTTCCCAACTAATTTACTACATATCCTTAGAGAAATTAGTTAAACAACAAAAAGCCGAAGAACAAAAAAGCAGCATAAAAGAAAAAATAAAAAGCACAAAAATCTCTGTCATAGAAGCCAAAGAACCAGAAGAAGCACAAAAAGTCATAACAGAAACCATCAAAGGCGATTATCTGATGAACAAAATCCTATCCCTAATCGGAATCTTTCTTCTTGCAATACTGCTACTAGTTATACTAGCAAACATATCAATAATACTCTCCTCTAAAAAGAAATCAAGAATATCCAAAGTTATATGCACATCAGGTAAAACCAAAAAGACCTTCCCAATCCCACTAGCTAAAAGGACAATTATAATTTCAAAAGAAAAAGGTTACATAAAGCTCAAAGATTGGGACTACGAAGGAGAAATAAAAATAAAATCAACCATTTCAGGATATAGGATATTTGTAACCAACACATCAAAAGTTATTTCTCCATTCAAAAATGGAGAAATAATAACAAAAGGTTACAAGTTAATAGTTTCAAATTACACATTTGAATTTGAGTAATAGGTATCCCAGAATCCTAAAGCCAGCTAGGAAGTACCATTAAGCACCAGTGCTCTTAAGAATACAGTATTTTATTCTAGGAGAGAGGCAGAGCCTCTCTCATTTTCTAGAAAGTAAATAAAACTTAAAATTAAAATATCGATCGGAGAGGAAAATGTTATTGGAAAAACTGAACGAAGACTATAAAGAAGCTGTGAGAAACAAAGACGAAATAAAAAGAAACACTATTAACCTTCTTCTTTCCGCTCTAAAGTACAGGCAGATAGAACTAAGAGCTAGCGGTAAAGAGTTAACAGATGAAGAAATAATTGGAGTTATCTCAAAAGAGATAAAGAAGAGGAAAGAGGCAATAGAACTCTACGAAAAAGGGAATCGCCAAGACTTAGCCGAAAAAGAAAAAAGGGAACTTGAAATCCTCGAAAGCTACATGCCAAAACAACTTTCCGAAGAAGAACTACTGAAGATAATAGACGAAACGATAAAATCAGTAGGTGCTTCATCACCATCCGATGTAGGAAAGGTAATGAAGGAACTAATGCCCAAAGTAAAAGGTAAAGCTGATGGCTCATTAGTCAAAAGT
>Ga0308410_1001720_pt1 | contig 12648 bp, 9 predicted proteins | sample HotsprOSTMatCore_FD_203467 | JGI IMG/M metagenome (GOLD analysis project Ga0308410, IMG submission 203467) | Hot spring phototrophic mat microbial communities from Octopus Spring, Yellowstone National Park, Wyoming, United States -... | ecosystem: Environmental > Aquatic > Thermal springs > Hot... | reverse complement strand
ATGCACCTGCACGAACACGCCGAGGAAGTGCATGAAGGCGGGCACCACGGCGGCGAGCAGCAGCGTCGTCAGCGGGATGTTGAGGAACTCGATCATCACGAAGGCGGCTGCCCCCATGATGGGGGGCGTGATCTGGCCGCCGGCGCTCGCTGCGGCCTCGACGCCGCCAGCGAAATGCGCGCGGTAGCCGATCTTCTTCATCGCCGGGATGGTCAGCGAACCCGTGGTGACGGTGTTGGCGATGGAGGAGCCGGAGATCGAGCCGAACATGGCCGAGGACACGACCGCGACCTTGGCTGGACCGCCCGGATAGCTGCCGGCGACCACGGAGGCGAGATCGATGAAGAACTGCCCGAGCCCCATGCGCGTGGCGATCACGCCGAACAGCACGAAATGGAACACGAAGGTCGAGACGACTTTGGCCGGGATGCCGAAGATGCCTTCCTGCGTGAGGTAGACATGGTTGACGAGCCCGCCCCAGTCCGCGCCCGAATGGCTCAGCACGCCCTCGATCCGGTGGCCGAACAGCGCGTAGAGGATGAAGATGACGACGATACCCGGCAGCACCGGCCCCATCGCCCGACGCGCAGCCTCGAGCGTGAGCGCGATCATGAGCGTGCCCATCGTCACGTCGGTCGCGTCGGGCATGCCGATCCGGAAGGTGAGCTCGTCGAACACGACCGGCAGATAGATTGAGGCGGCGATGATGGTCGGTGCCAACAGCCAGTCGAGCAGCGGCACACCGAAGATCGGCGGGCCGGCCAGTCGCGTCGGCCCAGGAAAGACGAGGTAGATCAGGCCCAGGACTGCGGCGAGATGGATCGCCTTGTGCCAGTGCTCGGTGACGATCCCGAAGCCCGCAGTATAGTAGTGGAACACTGACAGCGCCACGAGACCGATCGAGACGAGCCACTTCGCAGGTCCCGTGACGGTGCGGAAACGGAGCTCGCTGTCATAGACGCGCTCGAGCTCCGCCGCCCGCTGATGATCGAGGCGGCGCGCCGCCTGCGCGCCGCCCCGGCTCGTTTCGTTCATTGCGTTCGAGTCAGTTGAGCAGTCCTGCCTCGCGGTAGAACTTCTCCGCGCCGGGATGGAACGGGACCACACCGCGGCCTAGCAAGGCGCGCTCGCGCACGATCTCGCGGCCCTTGGCATGACCGCGATCCAGCAGGCCCCGCGTCACGTCCGACCACAGGGCACGGGTGATGCCATAGACAAGGTCATCGGGCACGCTGTCGCGCACTAGCCAGAGCGCGCCGACCGTCAGCGTCGGCGTGTCGGCCTCAAGCCCCTCATAGGCGGTGCGGGGAATCACGCCCGGGGCATAGAACGGCGCCCGCTCGATCACGCGCGAAGCGGCCTCCGGCAGCACGGGCAGGATGCGGCAGCCGGTGCGGGCGCAGAACTCGGAGAACGCCGCGGCCGGATACCCGACCACCGTCATCGTCGCGTCCAGCCCGCGATCCTGCATCCGTTCCGTGCCCTGGGCCTGGTTCAGGTACTCCGGCGTGAAATCACGGTTCGCCTGCAGCCCGTAGGCAGCCAGGATCAGCTCGCTGCCGATCCGTGCACCCGAGGCCTGCAGACCGATCGCGATCCGCTTGCCGCGCAGGTCCTCGAAGCGCTGGATCGGGCTGTCCTTGCGCACGACGGCGTGGATGTGCTCTGGGAACAGATGCGCAATGAAGCGCAGGCGGTCGAGCTTCGGCCGCCCTTCGAACAGACCGGTCGCGGTATAGGACCAGTGCGTCACATCCGACTGCACGAACCCGCTCTCGGCATTGCCGGCCTGGATCAGGTTGACGTTCTGCACGCTGCCCTGCGTCGCCTGCGCGACCGCGACCAGGCCGGGCACGCCATCCGTCGCGCCGGCTTCGTTGCACCGCGCGCCAGGCGGGCAGGAGATCGCGTTCGCGATGATCCCGCCGATCGGATAGTAGGTGCCGCCGGCGCTGCCCGTGCCGATGCGGAAGAACTGAGGTGCTTGGGCCGACGCGGCCGAGGCCATGACAAGCCCGGCCATAGCGGCGGCCGCGAGCAGGGTTCGACGAAGCGCAGGCATTGAGCTCCCCTCCCAGTCCGTGGGTTTCAAGTGACGGTCACGCTACCGGTCGGATGAGGCCGGATCAACTGGACGGGGCGGCGGTTCGTCTGCGGACCGCCCCATTGCCTTGCGGACCGCGGTGCGCGATGGTTGCTGCAACGCGGCAGATCACCTGGAGTGCTTCATGATGACCAGAACCGCATTTGCCCTCGTTGGCCTCGCCGCGCTTGCCGCGGCGCCTGCCCTGGGCCAGGGTCAGCCACCGCTCCGCTGCGCCGTGGACGGCACCTTCGCGCCGCACGCGATGCCCCGGCTCGGCGGCGGGGTCGAGGGCTTCAACGTCGATCTGTTCCAGGCGATCGCCCGGAAGCTCGGGCGCGAGTTGACCATCGACAGCGCCTCCTTCGCGGGACTGATCGCGGCCATGAATGCGGGCCGTTACGACTTCCTGTGTGCGCCCACAACCGTGACGCGCGAGCGCGCCGAGAACATGCTCTTCACCGAGGGCTACCTCTTCACCGAATACCAGTTCGGTATCCGCCGCGGCTCGGCACCGATCACCTCGCTCGAGGACCTGCGTGGCAAAACGATCGCGGTGAACAAGGGGAGCGCGTATGACGCCTGGGCCCAGGCCAATGCGCAGCGGTACGGCTTCAGCGTGCAGGCCTACGACACCAACACCGACGCGGTGCAGGCCGTGATCGCCGGCCGCGCCTACGCCAACCTGGCCGGCAACACCGTGGTCAAGTACGCCGCCACCCGCAATCCCCAGTTCGTGCCCGACTTCGTGATGAAGGAGACGCGGGCGCACTGGGCCGCGCCGTTGCGCCGCGATAGCGTCGAGTTGCGCGACCAGCTCGACTGGGCGATCGAGTGTTTGAAGAAGGACGGCACCATCGCGCAACTGTCGGCGAAATGGTTCGGCGCCAAGCCCGGCGCAGATGATGCCGAGAACACGCCGTTCCCCGGTCGCGGCGTGCCCGGCATGCCGGGCTACGATCCGACGCCGCACGCGCGGGGATGCTGAACGGCCCGCCGATCCTCGAGGCGCGGGGTATACACAAGCATTTCGGCACCCTTCACGTGCTGAAGGGGGTGGATCTGGTGGTCGCCCCGCGCGAACTCGTCTTCATCATCGGGCCCTCGGGGAGCGGCAAGTCCACGCTGCTGCGCTGCTGCAACCGCCTGGAGGAGCCCTCCTCCGGCAGCGTGGTGGTGGACGGGATCGATCTGCTCGACCGACGCACGGACATCAACGCCGCCCGCCGGCGCATCGGCATGGTGTTCCAGTCCTTCAATCTCTATCCGCACATGACGGCGCTCGGGAACGTCGCGCTGGCGCTGCGGCGCGTGCTCGGCCGTTCGCGCGAGGAGGCCGAGGCGATCGCGCATGCGGCCCTCAGGCGCGTCGGGCTGGACGAGAAGGCGAACGCCTACCCTCTCGAACTATCGGGCGGACAGCAGCAAAGGGTGGCGATCGCGCGCGCGATCGCACTCGAGCCGCGTGTGATGCTGTTCGATGAGCCGACGAGCGCGCTCGATCCGGAACTGGTCGGGGGCGTACTGAAGGTGATGCGCGAACTGCGCGAGAGCGGCATGACCATGGTCGTGGTCAGTCACGAGATGGGCTTCGCGCGCGCCGCTGCGGATCGGGTGCTGTTCATGGATCAGGGCCGCGTGGTCGAAGAGGGCCCCCCGGCGCAGATCTTCGGCGATCCGAGGGCCGACCGGCTGCGTGAATTCCTGCGCGACCTCGATCGGCATTGAGCCGGCAGGAATGAGCAACTGGGACAACTTCATCTTCACCTTCTTCAACGCGCGAGTGATGGCGGAGTACCTGCCACGCATCATCGACGGGTTCTTTCTCACCGTCGGGCTCGCCGCGCTGATCGTCGCCAGCGGTCTTGCGCTCGGTCTGGCGCTAGCGGTGATCCGGAGCTTCCGCATCCGGCCTGTGAACTGGCTGATCGTGTTCCTGGTGGATTTGTTCCGCGCGCTGCCGCCGCTCGTGGTCATCGTGCTGATCTATTTCGGTCTGCCGCCGGTCGGGCTGGCACCTTCGGGCTTCGTCTCGACTTGGGTCGCGCTCACCCTCGTGTTGGCCGCCTTCGCCGAGGAGATCTTCTGGGCCGGCATCCTGGCCGTGCCCCGCGGGCAGTGGGAGGCGGCCCGCAGCACCGGGATGGGCTTCGCGCAAACGCTCCTTTGGGTGGTGCTGCCGCAGGCGGTGCGGCTGACCATCCCGCCGCTGACGAACCGTACGATCGCGATCACCAAAGGCACCGCCCTCGGCTCCGTGGTCGCGGTCGCCGAGATCCTCAGCCAAGCCTCGGCAGGGGTATCTTTCTCCTCCAACCCCTCGCCACTGACGCTCGGCGCGATCGCCTATCTGATCCTCTTCGTACCGGTGGTGGCCTTCGGCCGCTGGGTCGAGACGCGCTTCGCCTGGAGGCGTTGAGGGTTGGAGCTGTTCGTCGCCACATTCTTGAACCTGGAGGTAATGCGCGCCGCGAGCCCGATCCTGCTGCAGGGGCTGCTGATCACGCTGCAGCTCATCGCGGTCGCGGTGCCGCTCGGGCTGCTCGGTGGCGTGCTCCTGGCGCTGCTCTCGACGGCGCGATCGCGCTGGGTACGCTGGCCGCTGATCGTCTGGGTCGATCTGTTCCGCGCCCTGCCCCCGCTCGTGCTATTGGTGTTTATCTATGCCGGCCTGCCCTTCGCCGGGCTCGACATCTCCGCCTTCGGCGCGGTCGCGATCGGCTTCTTCCTCAACACCTCGTCCTACTACGGCGAGATCTTCCGCGCCGGCATCGAGAGCATCCCACGCGGACAGATGGAGGCGGCGCGCAGCACAGGTCTCTCCAAGATCCAGGCGATGGCGTGGGTGATCCTGCCGCAGGCCGCGCGCAACGTGCTGCCCGATCTCGTGAGCAATACGCTGGAGGTGGTCAAGCTCACCTCGATCGCCTCGGTGGTGGCGCTGCCCGAGTTGCTCTACCAGGCGCGCCAGGCGCAGAGCGTCACCTACAACTCCTCGCCGATCGTCGCCGCGGCAGCGATCTACTTCGTTCTGCTCTGGCCCGTGGTGCGGCTGCTGTCGCGGCTGGAACACCGGGCAGTGGCGCGGCGCTAGCGGCGCGAGCCGACGCCGGCGCCGCGGCGATGACGCTGGTCGCGACTTCAGCCGACGACCGCGCGCGGCTGGTCGGCGCGACGCGCACCAGCGCGGCCGGGACGCGGATCCGGGCGACCGTCGCCTCCGTCCCTCGCGCCGCCACGAGGTCCGATACGCGGAGCGATGCCACCTTCCCCCCGCGACCTACCCCTCGATCACGATCGCGCAGCCAAGCCGCCACTCCGCTTCCTCGCCTTGCCGGCGCCACGGACCTTGCCTAGCGGACGCGGCCATGCCCGTCGCCCTCGCGATCCCCTTCGCCGCGCTGCTCTTGCTGTGGCCTGCCGCCTGGAACGGCTGGCCGCTCGTGTTCAGCGACACGGCTGATTATCTCTGGATCTGGACCACCCCTGGGCTGCGCTCGATCCGTCCGCCCGCCTATGGCTGGCTGATCGGCCCGCTGCATCTGGGGCGGACGCTCTGGCCTGTGATCGCGGCGCAGGCGCTGCTGACCGCATGGCTGCTCTGGCTCCTGCTGCGGCGGGCGGGGCTTGGAACCGGGTGGATGCTGCTCGGCATCGCGGCGACGCTCGCAGCCGCGACCGGCGCGCCGTGGTTCGCCTCCTGGGTGATGGCCGATGCGCTGACCGCGCCGATGATCCTCGCCGCGGTGCTGCTGGCACTCGGCGGGCTGGGCCGGATCGAGGCGGTTGCCGTGTGGCTGGCGCTGACGGCGTCGGCCGCCGTGCACCTGACGCATCTGCCTGCGCTCGCCGCGATCATCGCCGTGCTTGCCGCCGTCCGCCTGTTCCGGCGCGAGATCGGCGTCACCTGGCCCGGCCTTGCAGGCGCGTCGCTCGCCCTGGTCGCGGCGCCAGCGGTCAATCTGGTCGCGAACTGGCTCTCCACCGGCACTGCGACGCTCGCCTTCGGCTCGTCGCTGTTCCTCGGCGCGCGGCTGGTCGGCGACGGGCTGATGCAGGCGTATCTCTCGGCCCATTGTCCCGACCCGGCCTGGACGCTCTGCGCCGACCTCGCCGTCCTGCCCCGCGACTCCGACGCATTCCTCTGGAGCCCGGACTCGGTCGTGTGGCGGGATCGCGACTTCTTCCGCCTGGAGGGGGAGCTCGCGGCATTGAACCCGCGCGTCATCGCCTCCCATCTGGGCGAGTTCGTCCTGAACGGGCTGCGCCGCGGGCTCGACCAGTTGGTGACGGCGCGCGTCGGCACGGATCTCTCGGTCCGCGTGAACGAGGATCAGCAACTGCTCGTGCGCGTGGTCATCCCCCGCTTCGCCGATGCGCTAGGGCCGGCGGCTGGACAGGCGCTGGATGCCGCGCGCCAGACCAACGAGGAGATCGCGCGCGCCTTGCCGGCGCGCATCGCCGGCCCGGCGTCGCTGCTCGCCGTCCCCGCCGTCGCGCTCTGGTTCGCGGTCGACCGCGCGGCGCGGCGCTCGCCCGTCGCGATCGCGGCACTCGCGGCGGCCGCGGCCGCGCTCGCCAACGCCTTCGCCGTCGGCCTCGGCGGGGCGGTGCACGACCGCTACGCCGCGCGGCTGATGTGGCTGTTCCCGCTCGTGCTTGCGATGCTGGTCGCGCGCCGGCTCAGTCGCCGACCGCCACGCCCTCGCGCCGCCGATCCGCCCCACCCGTGAGCCCGCGCGCCGTCACGACGATCGCGTGCAGGCCGGATGGCAGAGGCCGCACGACGACGCGATGGCCGCGCGCCTCCAGCGCCTCCTTCAGCGCCGCGGCAGCGGTGTCGGCTTCGAGTTCGACCGCGGTCCCGACCGTCACCACGCGCGGCAGGTCGATCGCCGCCTGCGGGTCCATCGCCCAGTCGAGGATCGCGACCAGCGTCTGCGCGACGTAGCCGATGATGCGCGCGCCCCCGGGCGATCCGAGGATGACGCGCAGCTCGCCCTGCGGGTCGAAGACCATGGTCGGGGCCATCGAGCTTCTCGGCCGTTTGCCGGGCTCGACCCGGTTGGCGACCGGCCGGCCGTCGCTCTCCGGACGGAACGAGAAATCCGTGAGCTGGTTGTTCAGCAGGAACCCCGCCGCCATCACCCGCGCGCCGAAGACGTCCTCGATCGTCGTGGTCATCGCCACCGCGTTGCCCTCCCCGTCGCGGGTCGAGACATGGCTGGTGCCGTGCTCGCGCACCGTGTCGTCAGGCGCCTTCGCCGCGTCGCGCCACGGCGGATTGCCGGGCCGCGGCGACACGTTGGCGCGATCGCGGTCGATCAGCTGCGCGCGCGCCGTGAGGTAGGACGGATCGAGCAGGCCGCGCACGGGCACGCGCACCTTGTCGCCGTCCGCCACGTAGAGATTGCGGTCGGCGAAGGCGAGCCGCCCGGCCTCGGCGAGCCAGTGCGCGGCGTCGGCGCCGCGCGGATCGAGCGACACCGTGTCGGTGTGCGACAGGAGGCCGAGGATCTGCCCGACCGCGATCCCGCCCGACGAGGGCGGACCCATGCCGCAGACCCGCCAGGCGCGGTAGAGCACGCAGACGGGATCGCGCTGCACCGGCCGGTACGCGGCGAGATCCTCCGCCCGCATCGTCCCGGGGTTCCAGTCCGCGCCGCGCACCGCCGCGACGATCGCCGCGGCGATCGGGCCGTCCCGCAGCGCCGCCGCGCCGCGCGCGGCGATCGCGCGCAGCGTCTCGGCATAGGCGGGATTGCGCAGCACGTGGCCGACCGGCAGCGGCGCGCCGTCCGGCAGCAGGAAAGAGGCGCGCGCGGCGGGGTCGCGGGCGAGCCGGTCGCGGTCGGCGGCGATCGCGGCCGCAAGCCGCGGCGAGACCGCGAAGCCCTGCTCGGCGAGCGCGATCGCCGGCGCGAACAGCGTCTCCCACGGCAGGCGGCCATGCGCCCGATGCGCCGCCTCCAGCGCCGCGACCGCGCCCGGCACCCCGACCGCGCGACCGCCCAGGGCCGCCTCGTGGAATCCCATCGGCGTGCCGTCTGGCCGCAGGAACAGTCCCGGCGTCGCGGCCGCCGGCGCGGTCTCGCGCCCGTCCCACGTCGTCAGCGCCCGCGCCGCCGCGTCCCAGTGCAGGATGAAGGCGCCGCCGCCGATGCCGGAGGACTGCGGCTCGACCAGTCCCAGCACGGCCTGCACGGCGACGGCGGCATCGATCGCAGCCCCGCCCCGGCGCAGGATGTCCCGCCCGGGCTCGGCGGCGAGCGGATGGGCGGCCGCGACCATGTGGCGCGTCGCGGTCACCGGTTCGCGCGCGAGCGCTGGCGCGGCGAGCAGCAGCAGGACCAGGGTCAGGCGGCGCATGGCGTCCTCCGCGGGCGATCGGGCTATGCTGCCCCTGCCCTGCGCCTGACGCTATGGCGTCGCCGCCGGGCCACCCTATCTGTGCGCATGCCCAAGGAAAGAGCATGCCCGTCCCCGCCGTCATCGCCGACACGCCCTCCGTCTTCGTCCCAGAGAAGCGCCTCGCCTGGCCGGGCCGTGCGCGGTTCAGCATCCAGGCCGATTTCGCACCCAACGGCGACCAGCCGCAGGCCATCGCGGCGCTCACCGCGGGGCTGGAGGCGGGCGAGCACGACCAGGTGCTGCTCGGCGTCACCGGGTCCGGCAAGACCTTCACCATGGCGCATGTGATCGCCAATGTCGGCCGGCCGACCCTGATCCTTGCGCCCAACAAGACGCTGGCCGCGCAGCTCTACGGCGAGATGAAGTCGTTCTTCCCGGAGAACGCGGTGGAGTACTTCGTCTCCTACTACGACTACTATCAGCCGGAAGCATACGTGCCGCGGACCGACACCTACATCGAGAAGGACGCGCAGATCAACGAGCAGATCGACCGGATGCGCCACGCCGCGACGCGCGCGCTGCTCGAACGCCCGGACGTGATCATCGTCGCCTCGGTCTCCTGCATCTACGGCATCGGCTCGGTCGAGACCTACAGTCAGATGGTGGTGAAGGTGACGCGCGGGGAGGTCCTCGACCGCGACCGGCTGCTGAAGGCGCTGGTCGAGCTGCAGTACCGCCGCAACGACATCGCCTTCGCCCGCGGCAGTTTCCGGGTGCGCGGCGATGGGGTGGAGATCTTTCCCGCGCACTACGAGGACCGCGCCTGGCGCATCTCGCTGTTCGGCGACGAGATCGAGTCGATCCACGAGTTCGACCCGCTGACCGGCGAGAGGACCGCGGCCCTCGACTCGATCACGGTCTATGCGAACAGCCATTACGTCACGCCGCGGCCGACCATCGCCCAGGCGATCCAGGGGATCAAGGCGGAGCTGAAGGAACGGCTCGCCGAGCTGCGCGCGGCAGGGAAGCTGCTCGAGGCCGAGCGGCTGGAGCAGCGCACCATGTACGATCTCGAAATGCTTGAGACGACGGGAAGCTGCAAGGGGATCGAGAACTACTCGCGCTACCTCACCGGCCGCAATCCGGGCGAGCCGCCGCCGACGCTGTTCGAGTACCTTCCCGCCAATGCGCTGCTGATCGTCGACGAGTCCCACGTCACCGTGCCGCAGCTCGGCGGCATGTATCGCGGCGACTATGCGCGCAAGTCGATCCTGGCGGAGTTCGGCTTCCGCCTGCCCTCCTGCGTGGACAACCGGCCGCTGAAGTTCGAGGAATGGGACGCGATGCGCCCCGACACGGTGTTCGTCTCGGCGACACCGGGGCCGTGGGAGCTGGAGCGGACGGGCGGAGTGTTCGTCGAGCAGGTGATCCGTCCGACCGGTCTCGTCGATCCCGTCACGATCGTCCGCCCCGTCGAGAAGCAGGTGGACGATCTGCTCGCCGAATGCCGCGCCTGTGCCGATCGCGGCCAGCGCGTGCTGGTGACCACGCTCACGAAGAAAATGGCCGAGACGCTGACGGAGTTCCTGAACGATGCCGGGATCAAGGTGCGCTACCTGCATTCCGACATCGACACGCTGGAACGGATCGAGATCATTCGCGACCTCCGCCTCGGCGTGTTCGACGTGCTGGTCGGCATCAATCTGCTGCGCGAGGGGCTCGACATCCCCGAATGCGCGCTGGTGGCGATCCTGGACGCCGACAAGGAGGGGTTCCTGCGCTCCACCACCTCGCTGATCCAGACCATCGGCCGGGCGGCGCGCAATGTGGACGGGCGCGTGATCCTGTACGCCGATACCGTCACCGAGAGCCTGAGGCGCGCGCTCGACGAGACCGAGCGGCGGCGCGCCAAGCAGCTCGCCTGGAATGCGGCGCACGGCATCACGCCGCAGAGCGTGAAGAAGCAGGTCGCCGAGATCGTCACCTCGGTCTACGAGCAGGATTACGTCACCGTCGCGGCCGTGGCTGAGGAGGCGGGCCCGGCCGAGTTCGTCGGCAAGGACCTGCGCGCGACGATCGCCGAGCTGGAGCGGCGGATGCGCGAGGCGGCCGCGGATCTGGAGTTCGAGACCGCGGCGAAGCTGCGCGACGAGATCCGCCGCTTGGAAGCGAAGGAGCTCGGGCTGGATCGCCCCGGGGTTGCGCCTTCGCGGGCGACGGACTGGAGGCCCAAGCCGCTCGGCCCTGGAGGCGGCGGCTACGATCCCGCCAAGCGCCGCGGCGGGAAGCGCCGCCGCGGCCCCTGACCCTGGCCAAGCGCCGCCGGCGCCCCCATCTGCCGCCGTGGCCGCGCTTCCGGAGACCCGCCATGCTGTTCGATTTCGCCGCCCTGTCCGCCGACAACGTCTACAAGCTGCTGGTCTCCACCGTGGTGCCGCGGCCGATCGCGTGGGTCACGACGCTCGACACCGAGGGTCGGGTGAACGCCGCGCCCTACAGCTTCTTCAACGTGATGGGCAACGACCCGCCGGTGGTGTGCATCGGCATCGGCCCGAAGAAGGGCGATCTCAAGGATACGGGCACCAACATCCGGCGGACGGGCCAGTTCGTGGTCAACCTCGTCTCCGAGGAGACCGCGCACGCCATGAACATCACCGCGATCGACGTCGATCCCGGCGTGGACGAACTCGCCATGGCGAAGCTGACGCCGCTTGCCAGCACCACCGTCGCGCCGCCGCGCATCGCCGAGAGCCCGGTCGCGCTGGAGTGCGAGCGGCTTGCCGTGGTGGATCTCGGCAACGGCCGGGCGGTGGTGATGGGCAAGGTGCTGGCGATGCACGTGCGGGACGACTGCGTGCTCGATCCGGCGAAGTGCTACATCGACACGCCCAAGCTCGGGCTGATCGGGCGCATGCACGGCCGCGGCTGGTACGCGCGCACGACCGACCGGATCGAGATCCCGCGCATCTCCGTCGCCGAATGGGAGGCGGGCAAGGCCGCCGGGTAGCGCCTCCGGGCCGCCAGCGCCACCGCCGTCGGCAGCCGCAGCCCGCGGTCCTTTCGTCTACAGACGCTGGCCCTCCCGCATCTCCTGTGCTAGTTCTGCAACTGAGAACCATTCGCAGGGGAATGCGGGATCACCCGCCTAGGATCCGTGCCGCAGGACATCGCGCTCGACCAGCCGCGCCCGCTGCCGCGCCTCGTCGCGCGCCTGCCCTCGGCCTGGACCATCGCGGCGCTGCTCGTCGCCGCGGCGGTCGCCGCCCCGATCCTCGCCGTGCTGCGCGGCGCGCTTGCGCCCGCCGGCCCCGCTTGGCGCCACATCGCCGCGACGGTGCTCGCCGACTACGTCCTGAACTCGATCCTGCTCGCCGCCGGCGTGGGCCTGCTCGTGGTGGTGATCGGCACCGCAACCGCCTGGCTCGTCACCGTGCACGACTTCCCGGGCCGCCGCGTGTTCGAGGTCGCGCTGCTGCTGCCGCTCGCGATGCCGGCCTATGTCATGGCCTATGTCTATACTGAACTTCTCGAGTTCACCGGGCCGGTCCAGACCTGGGTGCGGGCGACATTCGGCCTCGCCTGGGGCGAGTACTGGTTCCCCGAGATCCGCAGCATCGCGGGCGCGATCGCGATGCTGGGGCTTGTGCTCTACCCCTATGTCTATCTGCTCGCGCGCGCGGCCTTCCTCGAACAGTCGGTGTGCCTGACCGAGGTCGCGCGCACGCTCGGCTGCACCCCGCGGCGCGCCTTCTTCCGCGTCTGCCTGCCGCTCGCGCGCCCGGCGATCGCGGCGGGCACGGGGCTCGCGCTGATGGAGGCGCTGGCGGATTTCGCCACCGTACGGCATTTCGCGGTCGACACCTTCACTACCGGCATCTACCAAGCCTGGCTGAACATGGGCGATCGCGTCGCGGCGCTGCAACTTGCCGCCTGCCTGATGGGAGTGATCTCGGTTCTGCTCGCGCTCGAACGAGCCGCGCGCGGATCGCGGCGCTTCCACAATACGTCTTCGAGGCACCAGCTGCTCGCACGCACGCCGCTGCGGGCCGGGGCGGCCGCCGCAGCCGTCGCGACCTGCGCGGTACCGGTCGTGTTGGGCTTCCTGCTGCCGGCCTGGGTGCTGCTGCGCTTCGCGCTGACCGAGGGTGATCCGCTGTTCGGTCCGCTGATCCTCCCCTTCGCGCGCAACAGCCTGGTTCTCGCCGGTGTCGCTG
>Ga0308410_1001709_pt1 | contig 12693 bp, 7 predicted proteins | sample HotsprOSTMatCore_FD_203467 | JGI IMG/M metagenome (GOLD analysis project Ga0308410, IMG submission 203467) | Hot spring phototrophic mat microbial communities from Octopus Spring, Yellowstone National Park, Wyoming, United States -... | ecosystem: Environmental > Aquatic > Thermal springs > Hot... | reverse complement strand
GTGAGCAGCATTCAAAGCATCTTGAAGGGCAAAAGCGGCCTGGTCTCTCCCGATGGGCAAGACATCTTTGCCGAGCGTTTCCCTTTCCTACGTGAGGCTGGTCTCACTAATGCGCCGCCGGCACTCTACGACGACATTCTGCGGCGCATGTTCCATACCTCCGCTTCTGGCGGCCTGCATCTGTGCGACATCAAAAGCAGTCCCGGCGAAATAGGCTTGAAAGCCGCTGGCGCCGATGACTACTTTGGCCTGATCTACATTGGCGACACTACCGCGTTCCGACAACTGGTTGAAGCCAATGCCCCGGAAATTGTGCTGGAGCAGGACGCCATCAGCAGTTCGCTCTTCGAGCGTATCAATCGTCCCGATTCGGCCCTCCACGTCCTGATTGGCGCCAAAAAATTCATGGAAGGCTGGAACTCCTGGCGCGTGGCGAGCATGGGCTTGCTCAACATCGGGCGCCAGGAAGGCTCGCAAATCATTCAACTGTTCGGGCGGGGTGTACGGCTGAAAGGCAAAGACCTGAGCCTCAAGCGCAGCGCCGCGCTCTCTGGCGGCCATCCCAAACACCTGCGCTTACTGGAAACGCTGAACATCTTTGCCGTGCGCGCCAACTACATGGCGCAATTCCGCGATTATCTCGAACGTGAGGGCGTGGAAGTCGAACCACCGATCGAATTGCCCCTGTTCGTGTGGGCCAACGAGCAATTTTTGCAGCGTGGCCTGGTGGTGCCGCGTCCGCCGGAAGGGCGCGACTTTGCTGCCGAAGCCACCCTCGTCTTGACACCCGACCCCGATCTGTCGGTGCAGGTGGATGTATCCGTCCATGTACAGGTCCTTGAAAACATCGGAGCCGGATTGCAGGCAGCCGCAGTGCAGTTGGCCCGAACAGCACGTCCCATCCCGCCGGAGAGCCTGGCTTTCATCGACTGGCAGCAAGCCTATCTTGACCTCCTGGCGTACAAAGAGCGTAAGGGGCTAAAAAATCTGCTCATCCTGCCTGAAACGCCACGCCAGATCATCGCTCAAGTGCCGTGCACGATTATCGCGGAGGATTCCGTTCTCCGCCCGCAGACCTGGGCTGACCGCGCCCGCCTCCAGGAAGCGGTGACCCGGCTCCTCTGCCGTTACCTGGACAAGTTTTATCAGGCTCATCGCGAGCAATGGGACGCAAAGACAATGATCTACCGTCCGTTGAGCAAAGAGGACCCCAATCTGAACTTCCGGCCGCAAGGCGTAAGCGAAGAAAAAGCCGCCTATGTGGTCCGAGTGCCTCGTTCGGAACAACACTTGATCGAGGCAGTGCAGAAATTACTTGCGGAACAAGATCGGCTTTATCAGCAGGAGAATAACGGCCTGCCGCGGATTCACTTCGACCGCCATTTGTATCAACCGCTTCTGGTAGCAATGCCGGAGAAAGCCCAGATGGTCCCGCCCGGATTGCAAGAAAGCGAAGCATGCTTCGTGCACGACCTGCGCGACTACTGGAATGCGGAAAAGGATAGAGCACTGTCAGGTAAAGAAGTTTTCCTGCTCCGCAATCAGAGCCGTGGTTATGGCATTGGTTTCTTTGAAGAACGCGGTTTTTACCCTGATTTCATCTTGTGGGTAATGGACCAAAGGCGGCAGCGGATTGTCTTCATCGAACCCCATGGAATGCTGCACGCAAAAGCCTACATCCACGACGAAAAGGCACGCCTGCACGAGCGCCTTCCCGCCCTGGCGGAGGAAATTGCTCAACGTAGCCATCGCCAAGACATTACATTGGATGCGTTCATCATCTCCGCAACGCCTTATAACGAGCTTCATGAGTACTACGACGACGGAAAATGGGACATGGAGAAATTCGCCCAGCAGCACATCCTCTTTCCGATACGCAACGACGTATACGACTATATAAAGAGGCTATTTGGAGGATAGCTGAATCCGTATAAAACTATACAAATTAGCAGTAACCAATGATAGGTATCCTGTAAAAAAGTACTCTATGCAAAAAAATTACAGATTACAACAGACGCTATAGACCTGTTTGAAACAAGAAAGCCAGGGATCTTTTTCCCACAACCGGATACAGCCCTGTCTGGCAGCGAAAATGTGATGATAGCCTTTAAACAAGAGTCATTCCGCCTATGCTATTTAGCTTTTCTGTGGTAGTATCTATAAAGTAATCCAAGCTTCACTTCCTGGGTGCATTTTGTTTTGTTGGTAATTCATTATACACCATCAGTTTGGGTTGGGTTACATTATTTTTTATACGGATTCAGGTGTGATTTGAGAAAACACCTTGAAAGGAGCCAAGCGGGATGAAAAAACTTCTTTTACTTTCCTCATTGTTATTCATAACCGGATTACACCTTTCATTTACACAATCAAAACCGACGGTACTGGTGCATTATCTTAATTCGGAAGACTCTAATAATTCAGATACATTTATGCTCGAAATCGCTGCATCTTCCATCGCCGATATATTTCGAACGGATCATACATTGCGTGTTATCGACCCCTATGATCTGAATAATCTCCCGGGAAACAGATTGGAAAGCAAATGTTCTAATCTTCAATGTCTGTTCACGATAGCTACAGAAATAAAAGCAAAATATGTAGTTTTCTTAAGGCTGAATCGGTATGAGTCGGTTCGAGAAAAAATCCTATTCTTTCGTATAATCGACATAGAAAAGAACAGCACTATTTTCTCCGCAACTGAACCCATTGCTGGGTACTCAAGTGACTTTATGGAGGCGATTAAAGAAACAGGACGTCAACTGTTACAGGTTGTTAAACAGGAAATCATTACCAGTAGGTTTTCTCCCAATAACGAAGTAAGAATCGGAATCATTGCACCGCTCAGCGGGGAAGCGGCCACGTTCGGCGAATCCGCCGCGAACGGCGCCAAGCTGTATTTCGACCAAGTGAACGCGGCGGGCGGAGTCAGCGGAATGAAGATCACGTATTTCATCGAAGACGACAAGGGTGATCCTGCGGATGGCGTCTATACATACGCTAAGCTGATCGACCAGAGCAAGGTATCCGCCATCGTCGGATCGGTTATGAGCAAGGTTTCTCTCGCCGGCGCTCCGATCGCGCAGAAAAGGGGCATCCCGATGATTAGCCCGACCTCCACCCACCCGGCCGTGACGCTGGTGGGCAACTTCATTTTCCGTGCCTGCTTCATCGATCCGTTCCAGGGTCTCGTCGCGGCGAAGTTCGCGTACAACGATCTCGGAAAGAATACCGCCGCAGTCCTCTACGACGCCGGCAACGACTACACCAAGGGCCTGGCCGAAGTGTTCCGCGACGAGTTCGGCAAAATGGGCGGAAAGATCACCGCGTTCGAAAGCTATGCGGCAGGCACCAGCGACTTCAATGCCCAGCTGGTAAAAATCAAAGCCACGAATCCCGACGTTCTGTTCATCCCGAACTATTACGACGACGCCGGTCTGATCGCGAAACAGGCCCGCGCCATGGGCATCAAATCCGTGTTCCTCGGCGGAGACGGATGGGATTCTCCCGACCTGATCAAGATCGGTGGAAAGGCCATCGAGGGTGGTTTCTTTGTGAACCATTTCTCCAAGGACTCCCAGGTGCCGGCGGCCAAGAAGTTCGTGGCGGACTACAAAGCAAAGTACAACAAAGACCCCGACGCCTTGGCAGCCCTCGCGTATGAAGCGGCCATGATTGTCGTGGACTCCATCAAACGGGCCAAGAGCGCGGATCCCAAGAAGGACGGCTACGCCGTTTACAAGGCTACGGTGAGTCCGTAAGTGCATTATTCCATTGTAGGTGTTGGATACCGGGAAATCTGTTTTGATTTGGAATCTTATCTACTGGATATCAAACTTTAAGAAAATGGAACCCTTATAAAAGGAGCCACCAATGGAAACCGAACATCATAAAATCGACCTTCTTCATAACGAAATACCTTCCGTGTTTAGCAGTGTTTCCGTACCGGATGATTGGGCTGATGGGTTTGTCTTGGTGCTGGGGGGAAATGTGTATCAGGACATCCCTACGGAATGGACGTCCACGGAAGCCTATACGGAATGGAAAGAAGAAAAAGAACAGATGCGGCAAACCGCGATCTCGGAACAGTCTCAAAAAGAATCCGAATCGTTTTTAATTCCTTCTAAGTACTATTGATCCGAATTTGGAAGAATATGTCTATCGGGATGATTCTTTCAATGTTCCTTTTAGAAATCTGCCGGAAGAACTATTGGAAACCAGACCGGGTGCGCCGCTAAACGAAGTGGATCCGGACACGCATACCCAGGGCCGTTGCACATAAATATGAGGAGGGGGCGGCGAGCGAGGCCTTAAACTGAATTTTCATGCAACTTTAGTGAATTTTGATACATCTAGACATTTTTCTACTTTTCTAGCATCCTGTACCTACCATATTCTGGAGGGGGACAGAGATGCAGCAGCGAACATCACCATCCATCATTGACCATTTCACCGAACTGGAAGACCCGCGAATCGATCGCCACAAGCGGCACAGTCTGATCGATATCATCGTGCTGACGGTATGCGCGGTAATCAGCGGGGCAGAAACCTGGGAAGATATCGAAGACTACGGCCGGTACAAAGAAGAATGGCTCACCCGGTTCCTGGCGCTTCCCAACGGCATTCCCTCCCACGATACGATTCGGCGGCTATTTGTCCGTTTGGATCCCGATGGCCTGCAGCAGTGTTTTCTCAGTTGGATCCACGCCATCCGCGAGGTAACAGACGGGGATGTTGTGGCCCTAGACGGAAAAACCCTCCGTCGGAGTGCCGATGCGGCGACAGGAAAATCGCCCCTGCACATGATCAGCGCGTGGGGTGCGGCGAACGGGATGGTGTTAGGGCAGGTCAAGACCGCTGACCACTCCAATGAGATTACCGCGATTCCGACACTGCTGGATCTATTGCAGATCAAAGGGGCGATCGTGACGATCGATGCCGCAGGATGTCAGACGGACATAGCGGAGAAAATACGGAAGAAGAAAGCCGATTATGTGCTTGCGGTGAAAGCAAATCAGGGCACGCTTCTGGAAGACGCCCAGTTTGCCTTTGCAGAGGTAGAGCAGCACGACCTGGAGGACGGATGGGTTGATTCCCACAAGACCGTTGACAAGGGGCATGGAAGAATCGAAATTCGCGACTACTACCACACCGACGCAATCGCGTGGAGTCGACGGATCAAAGACTTTCCCGGTGCTCGTTCCTTTGGGATGGTTCGATCCACCCGCATCATCGGCGAGAAGCGCACAACGGAAACCCGGTACTACATTTCCAGCTTATCGATGAATGCGAAACAGTTTGGCCATGCCGTTCGCACGCATTGGAGTGTTGAGAACAATCTTCATTGGACATTGGACATGACGTTTCGGGAAGATGACTCGCGGATGCGTACCGGTTATTCCGCGGAAAACTTCGCAATGATGCGCCGCCTCGCATTGAGTCTGGTGAAACGTGATACCCAGTCGAAACGGAGCCTTAAACGACGTCGAAAGATCTGCGGCTACGACAACACCTATCTTGAGCGACTGCTGTTCAATTCAGACACCCAGATCGCCCGCCGCCCGCTCCTCTGATTTAATGCGCTGGCCCTGACGACTGAACCAGATGAAGGGGCATTTTGCGTATAAACATCTACATTTGAGTGTAATTTCCTCGTAAACCATTGCAAAGAAAAAAACTTGTTTTAGAATAGTGAGTAGGTGATACCTGGTGATGCAATGGACATTCCTTTCCCTCTTACGGCATTAAAACTAAAGTTTCTGGTGCGGGCTACTTCTGATATACGCCTGGGAGGCCTAAAGGCAGGAAATTTTCTACGTGGTGCACTCCTGAATGTAATGAGCAGGGCGACCTGTTCCTATACGGGAAGTGCTTACGAGCATCGTAGAGTGCCGGATCCCACCCATGTAGCCCATTGTCCCGTATGCTGGCTCATACAGTCCAACGAGAAACCCGGAAATGAGCGAAGGGGATATGCTTTGATTCCTCCCATTCACCCTCCTTTGGTGATTCATGAGGGAGAACAGTTCTCGTTCCATATCACTTTGTTCGGGGAAGCTATTAAATATCTCCCGTATTTTGTTCTAGCCGTACCGGAAGCAGGAAAAATCGGAATGGGGATCGGCCGAGGCACTTTTCGTCTTCATGCAATTCTGGCGGAGCAGGAACCATTCTGTCTTCCTCCTTTTGGTTCACTCTATGAGGTAATGAAACCAGGAGAATCGCTAGTCCATGTACCGGACCGATACCTGGATCATTCTGCACTGAAAGGGATGGCGGTCCAGTGGCTGGATGAAAAAGATGGAACTTTTCTTCCCTTGAAATTTGAGTTCCTTACCCCCCTCCGTTTGATCTGGCAGGAACAATTGGTAAAAACGGTGGATTTTTTTATTTTTTTCTCTCGGCTTCTGGAACGAGTGGACATGCTCGCCACTCGCATGGCGAACGCTAAACCTAGACCTAAAGAAGAAAGGGATCAACTCTACACCACCGCCAGCAAAGTTCGCATTGTGCAGAACGACGTCAAATGGATGGAAGTCAGAAGCGGTTCTGTGCGCACCGGCCGATACACGTGGGTGAGTGGACTTGTAGGATCAATCGTATGTATGGCCCAACCACAGGTATGGAAGGAACTTCTACCATGGCTCTTCTGGGGTACCCTTACCCAGGTAGGAAAAGATGTGGTGAAAGGGAACGGAGTGTTTAGGATAAGTAAGGTAGGATGAGAAATGACACTCTATCCATATCAGGAACGAACAAAGAATGCTTTACAGAGAGGTAAATCGGTAATCCTGCAGGCCCCTACCGGTTCCGGTAAAACTCGAGCTGCTCTCGCTCCATTCATTGAAGCATTTTATCATTTATCTCCCTCTAACTTTCCTCGACAATGTTTTTACATTGTTCCTACTCGCGTTCTGGCCAACCAGTTTGAAAATGAATATCAGCAACTATCCGAATCTTTCGAACAAAAATTCGGGCGCTTCCTGGAAGTTCGCTTGCAGACGGGTGAACGATCCGAAGATCCCATGTGGCTGGGAAATTTAGTGTTCGCCACAGTTGACCAGATGCTCAGTAGTGCTCTGGGTGTCCCTTATAGCCTATCACCGGGAAAGTCGAACATAAACCCAGGAGCTTTTCTAAGCTCATATCTGATTTTAGATGAGTTTCATCTTTTTCCATACAATGCGCAACGCACTACACTACAATTGCTTCGCCTGCTGGGTCGTTTTGCCCCCTTTATTTTGATGACCGCCACAATCTCTCAGACGATGGTACAAGAGATCGCGTGTCTTCTGAACGCAGAAACAGAGGTAGTGCCAATGGATGAAGTAGAGTGTATAGAAACTCGTGGAGGAAAACCGAGACGCACACGGACACTTCACATCATCGAAAGCCCACTTACGGCTGTTTCGGTCATTGGAAAGCATGACCGAGTTTCGTTGGTAGTATGCAACACTGTCGAACGCTCCATTTCTCTCTATAACAATCTGATAAAGCAAGGATGTCGGCCTGTGCCATTTGCCGATCCCGTGCTTAATTCCCATTATGAGCAGCTACGAAGGGCACACTCCTCTCAAGAAATCAGTGCTATCCTGGATAGCGCTCTAAGCACATTGGCTACAATCATAGTAGATGAATCATTTGATACCACGTGGGTGATGCTTCTTCATAGTCGCTTTGAAAGGCCTCATCGTCAACTTAAAGAAGCCTTTCTGAGGGCGATCTGTGGCCCTGAGCCCTCTATATATATTCCCTCCCTTATCGTTGTTGCCACACAAGTAATAGAAGTGGGGTTAGACATAAGTTCTAAAGTGTTGCACACCGAACTGGCCCCGGCGGCCAGCGTGATCCAGCGGGCCGGACGCTGCGCCCGCTACCCCGGTGAGGAGGGGCAGGTCTACGTGTACCAGGTCCCTGAACGCAATGATGGCAAACCCAACTATGCCCCCTATCAGACGCGAGTAGAAGAAACCATCTGCGAACGTACCTGGCAGGTGTTGTGCGAACGAGAGGGGCAGGTGCTGGACTTTGCAGGGGAACAGGCCGTGGTAAACAATGCCCACCAGGATGCCGATCAAGCCGCTTTACAGGCCATGCGCGAGGACGAGGGACACCTCTGGGAACTGATTAGTGATGGGCTGATCCGGGGAGAAGCCTTTGTCCGGCCCGAACTTGTCCGTCAGGTGGATAGCCGCACTCTGATCGTCTACGACGCGCCGTCTGGTTTGACGGAAGAAAGCCCTTTTCGCTTTGAGGGATTCTCACTGTGGCACGGCTCACTGCGCGGCGCGGTCAACAACCTGCTGGAACGGGCCGAAGCGCTGGGCCTGCCCTGGGCGCTGCGCTATCCGGTCGTCCAGAAGGATGAAGAGGACAGCCGCGCGCCGGTTACTTATCGCTGGCTGGATGTGGAGAGCGCCGATGACGTTTCCTCCTCGCTGCTTTTTGCCGTTCACCCCGCACTGGCGTCTTACGACGCGGCCCAGGGCTTCCGGCTGGGAGTTCCCAGCGACGGCGGGTATCGCTCTCCCCAGAGCCCACAGCGACAGAGCGAGCGGAAACAGTATTTTTACAGTCTGGAATCCTACGTCCAGCACGTCGCGGCCATGCAGCAGGCCTTTGAGCATCACTTCCGCGACCGGCTGGCCTGGGTTGCGGCCCGTTTGGGCGTGGGCGACCTTTTGGAAAAGGCAGTACGCTTGGTTATTGCACTCCACGACGTAGGTAAACTGCAGGTGCAATGGCAAGAATGGGCAGCAAATTACCAAAATCGGGTCAGTGGTCAGGAGCCACCTTTTTTAGTAGCTCACATACTGAGCACTACAGAGGAACACCGCGAGATTGCCCGGCGCATCCGCCCTCAGCGTCCTCACCACGCCGGCGAAGGGGCATTTGCTTCAGCGCGCATCCTCTGGGAGGCGTTGGGGGGACAGGCGCACCGCGACCTGTATCAGGCCGCCGTAACGGCGATTGCCCGTCACCACAGCCCCGCTCTTCAGGAAGCCGCGGCCTATCGCCTGCACCCCCAGGCTGCCGAGACTGTCGCCGAGGCATTGGCCGCTGTGGGCGGTCGGCCCGAATGGGCGCAGTGGTTGCTGACAGAGAATGAGGCGCCCAACCTGGAAAATCGGCTCCTGCCGCCGCCACCGCCTTGGGACGGCTGGCTGTTCTACTTTACCATTGTGCGGATTCTCAGACTATGCGACGGGTTGTCGCAGGAGGAAGAATGATGTATCAGGACACCTATTTTGTCCCCAAGCGCACCGGCACCTATGCCGACGTCTTCCTGGTCTACGGGCTGGCGACCATCCTGGATCGCCTGGCCGGACAGGCCAAAGGCGAGTTCGCTAAGCCGCGCATCGAAATCGCCGACGCCGGCCCCTACTACAAGGTTCGCCTGAGCGAGCCGGTGCAGGAAGGCTGGATACCGGAGACCCTGTTCTTCCGTAGCCCGGCCCCCTTCCTCACCAACCGGCGCACCCCGGCCGATGAGGTGCCGCCCGACACCAACACGCGGGATGTAGACGCGACCTGGGATCAGGTGCGCGCCTACCAGGCAATCCGTTCAGCCCTCTGGGGTGAGGGCGTGCGCGGCAGCGATCTGGAGCAGCAGTTGCGCGATCAAGAGCCGCCCGGCGATTGGACGGTGGTGGCCTTTCTGGGCGATTGGCGGATGCAGGCAATTGACATTTATAACCGCATTATCGCCCAATGGGCAGCCAGTCGCGGTATGGCCGCCGAACACGTGCGAACCGTTCTGCAACTGTTTGCCACGCCAGAAAATGATAAGTCCTGGCTTCAGCCTTGGGAAAATACTGCCAGGCAATATGGGCTTCGGACGCAGGACACGGCCTCGCAACTCCTGAATCCTCACCAGGGCAAGGGGCTCAACGAGCCGAAGGCCAATGCCCTGCGGATGGATAACATCAGAGACCGCCCCTGGTTGGAAGAATTCCTCAAGGCAGTGGGTTTGTGGGTCTGCCTGGTTCCACGGCGAGTGGTGGACGTGGAAGACTGGAAGGCTTATGTGCTGGCTCCGTTATGCCTGGATTTCCGGGTTCAGCGAGAGGTGATGGCCTGTTTCAACCGCTACCTGTGGAACGAACGCCGCCGTGACGAGACTAGCCTGAAATCGGACGCCACCAGCCTGTTGCTCTTCACCCGCGCCTGGCTTGATTATGTGGAGACAGAGCAACCCGAAGAGGATTTTGACGCCGACCTCGTCGCGCTGGCGCCGGAAAAGGCCGTGTCCGGCTTTCACGTGGCCCAGTTCAAATTGCTCAGCCGCAATGCGTATACGATGGTCAATTTGTCCTTTCTCAACCTGCCCCGCTGGACGGGCACGCCCCGCTCGCGGGCCGAGATCCTGAATTTGAAGGAGGTGATTGATGAGCATCTTGCCGTGATCCGTGAGATTGATGAAACGCGCAGCGATGGCTATAACCTGCTGCGCACCTACCGCGATTTCGTCGCCGGGAACAACTGGAGCGCATTCTTTGACTTTGCCGCCGGATACAGTCACGAGATCGTCCGCCGGTACAACGAAGGCGCGCGCTGGGTTCCCACATTCAGTCCATGCCAGTTAAGGAGGTTAATCATGGCCGCAAACAAACCCCTTTTACCCATTGTAGAGAACGAGGGCTTTCAAAACGTGGCGTATGCTATCCGATACAGCACCGTCATTCCTCAGAGCCGCAAGGCGCGAGGACAGGACTCGCTTTACGAGGTTCGCTACGGTCTGGGGGCAGAACTCAAACGCAAAGCCACTGTGCGCGACGAGTTCATCGTGGCGCTCGGCGATTTTCTGCAAAGTTACAACCAGGAGAACGCGCAGAAACTGGAAAACACCAGGCAGCAGATGCGCCGCGATCTGCGCACAACCGACCTTGAAGAGGTGGTACGCTTAGTGGATACATATGGTTCTGAAGTGGTAGCCAATCTGTTGATCGCCTACGGGTACGCCCGCGAGCCGCGAGAAGCAGAAGCAGAAGCAGATTCAATATCAACACAAAATTCACAAAACTAAGGAGGTATCGAAATGTCCGAAAGGAAGCCAGTATACAGTCTGTCCATTTCTGGCCGCATGACGCTGGAACTGCACTCCCTCAACAACGAGGGAGGCGAGGGCAACCAGACGATGACCCGCACCGTGACCCTGGTGGACACGGAGGGGGGCATCCACAAAGTCAATGCCATTAGCGGCGATATGTTCAAACACATCCAGGCAGAGCATTTTTACCGGCTGGCCCGTGAGCAGGGGCTGCCGCTCTGCGCCGGCTGCCAGACTTTCCGCTCCGACCGTATCCTGGGAGATAGCGAGTTCATCAACGGGCTGCCGGCCAAAGATGAAGAAGCCGTCACAGCCCTTTTACAGCACTGCGCGCTGGACGATGCGGAAGGAACCCTGATCGCCAAGGGAGCGCGTTCCGTGCCCCGCAAATCGGTCGCCGAGTTCAGTTGGGTCGTCGGGTTGCCCGACAAGGTGCGCACCGAGTCCTACTTTCACGTCCGGTACGCTCAGGAGAGGGGCGGCGAAGGAGAGGAGGCCCAAACCCAGCCCATCTTCCATCGTCCGGCGTCCTCCGGCATCTATGCCGCCGTCGCTACCTTTGAACTGGCCCGCATCGGATTTAACGACATCAGCCAGACCTGCGCCATTCCCGAAGAAGAACGGCTTCGGCGGTATCAAACCTTCCTGGAAAGTGTTCTGTACACTTTTATCGAACCCAACGGCGCCATGCGCGGCACGCAGAACCCCCACATAGTCGCCTTTGACGGGGTCATCACCGTCAGTCACGCCGTGCTGCCGGCGCCGACCATCAGCCCCCTGGGAGAAGGTTACCAGGAGCAGGTTCGGCAGGTCGCCCAGGCGCTGGATCCTACAGGCGAGCTGTTAAAGGTCTATCCGTTTGCCAATATGGCTGAATTTGCAACCACCATGCGTCAGATCATTACAACGACTTGCCCATACCAGCTGTTCAAGAAGAATGAGAACGGAGGGTGAGCATGCGCTGGCTCATTGCGCAGTATCAGCCTGTCGGTTTGTTCTCCCTTAAGATCGGAGAGGCAACTTCAACTGGAGGCAAGAGCTTGATAATACCAACGCCGTTCGCGATCCGTACGGCTTTACTAGATGCAGCTATCCGGGTGCAGGGAGTGAACTGCGGTCCGCAGACTTTCAACTCTATTAAAACCTTGCACCTGGCGGTACGTCCACCCAAGAGAGCAGCAGTGACCAGTCTTTTCGCCAAAGTCTTGAAACCAGAACGGGATGCCGATGGGCGAGGAAGGGCGATGCAAAAGACAATTTCCTTTCGGGAATACGTCTACCTGGAGGGCACGTTGACGCTGGCCTTTGGAGGGGAACAGGTGCATCTGAATCAGGTTTCCCCGCTGTTGCCTCATCTGACTTATTTAGGCAAGCGCGGATCGTTCTTCCAACTCCTGGCACCGCCGGAGGCAGTTGAGACAGCAGATGACGCGCCACCCGAGGGATTTGTTCCTCTGGTCGCCTGGAACCAGGCGACGGGAACGAAAACCGGGCCGCTCACTTTTCCCCTTGGCCACGTTCAGCGTCTCGATGAATGGGGGGCGGACCTGACCTACGAAAAGGCCAACATCTACACATCCGAGAGAATCAAGATCGGACGCGATAGGATTCGGATGGATGTGGTGTTGCCTTATCGGTTGGTA
>Ga0308410_1001705_pt1 | contig 12710 bp, 11 predicted proteins | sample HotsprOSTMatCore_FD_203467 | JGI IMG/M metagenome (GOLD analysis project Ga0308410, IMG submission 203467) | Hot spring phototrophic mat microbial communities from Octopus Spring, Yellowstone National Park, Wyoming, United States -... | ecosystem: Environmental > Aquatic > Thermal springs > Hot... | reverse complement strand
CTCGCGCCGCACCCCGACGGGATGAACATACTTCCCGGGAGGGCGCAGCCCTCCCAGACCCTCTCACCGGGTGGGGCTATGGGGAAACCGGGTTTCCCCATCCCCCTGCCTGAGGGCTACGCCCTCCCAGACCCTCCCACCGGGTGGGGGGGATGGGAAAACCCGGTTCCCCCATTCCCCTGCGTGAGGGCGCAGCCCCCTCAAACCCTCCTGCGGGCGGGGGTATGGGGGAACCTGGTTCCCCCATGTTCACCTTAGCGAATCTCCAACCCATACTCGCGGGCAACGTCAACCAGCGCCTCGGCGAGTTCGATTGACGCGGCGATTTCATCTTTATTGATGGAAACGCTCTCGACACACAGGCCGAGGGGGATGTGCCTGGTGTAGGGCTGGTCGAGCACGCGGCGCAGGATGTCGCGACAGACGGCGATGGAGCGGCTGAGGGGGGCCGCATCGTCCAGGATGGCCGCCGCGGTGGCGTCGGGGATAGCAATGCCCAGCCAGCGGATGAAGGCCATGGTCTGCTCGCGCCCGACGGGCACAAAGTCGAGGAGGATGCGCCGGGGCGTCAGACCGCGCTCGGCGCAGTCGCGGGCATAGTCGTTGAGCAGGCGCACGGTGGGTTCGGCATCGTAGACGGCCTGGGAGATGAAGTACCGGCATCCGCGTTCGGTCTTCTGAATGATCCGCAAGCTCTCGCTGCGCCGGGCCGAGTGGCGCTCGGCAATGGCGACCCCGCCGAGCACAAAGCCGGCGGCATGGGCGGCGGCCATCTCCGAGGCGCGGCTGAGCGCGATGCTGCTGCGGGCCAGTTTGGAACTGGACAATCCCACCAGCGACAGGTAGCGCACCCCGTAGCGAGCGTGGGCCGCGTCGAGCCAGGCGGGCCAGCTCGCTTCGGTTTCATTGACGATGCACTTATAGGTCACCGTGGCCAGACCGGTCAACTCACGGAGCAGCGCCGCGTAGATCGGCGGTTCGATGGTGGGCAGAAAGGGAAAGGGACGCGGTTCAGCGGTGCGCGCCGACTCGTCCTGGACATCGTAGATAACCAGGCCATCGAGCGGTAAGGCGGCGACCCGTTCGGCCAGGCGCGAGGCGGCGAGCTGGATGCGCTCAGGCGGGCTGCTGGCGCGCGGGGGCGTGGTGCCGTAGAGGAGCACGAGCCGACGGGGGTCGGTGAGGAGCTTTTCGAGGGCCATTCTGCGTGTTCCTTTGCGTGAAACAGCGACCCGGCGCAATGCGCAGAGTGTACGTCGCAGACGGGGGGATGTCAAGGCAAGACGCGCACGCACGAGTTCACAGTTCTCCTGGGAGCGCGGGCAGCTTGCCCGCGGAGACGCGACGCGGGCGGAACGCCCTTGCTCCCAGGCGCGTGGGTTACCCCAGGTGTGAACAGTTGCACGCGCATACGGGTGTGGCATAAGGTTCTGCACCGGCGGGGGCGCAAGAACCGGCGCGCGGGACCTCGGGTTCGCCAGCGGTAGCAACGTTTCGTCACATAGTATCGCTTCTGGCGATATCGCGCCACGCCCTGCCCTACCACATTGACGGGCACCTGGCCGTGCCATAACTGCAAAACACGCAGCAGTCCCCGGCTTTGGGCCGGAGCATGCGTTTGCAAGCCGCGCACGCATAGAAGAACAGACATGCGTTCGTGGGCATGATTTCGGTCTGCTGATGCCCGCATGCGGGGCACGTGATGGTGGACTGGCGCTGCGCGGTGGACTGTTGCGACCCGCGGTCGGCGTCCTGGTGATCCTCGGCGTTCCAGGCTGCCATGCGATTACACCTCATGTTCCAACAGATGCTCGGCGAAAATCAGGCGCCGGGTGCGGGTTTCGGAGCGCAGGATGAGCGAGTTGGTGGTGGCCCGGTCACCCTCGAAGCGCACCCCCTTGAGCAGCAGGCCATCGGTGATGCCGGTGGCGACGAAGAAGATCTGGTTGCTGCGCACCATGTCGTCAAGCGAGAAGATGCGGCGGGTATCGAGACCCGCGGCGGCAATGGCGGCAGTCTCATCGCGGCTCTGTGGGGACAGGCGCCCCAGCATGCCACCGCCGAGGGCCTTGATGGCACAGGCGGCGATCACCCCTTCGGCGGCGCCGCCAACGCCCATCAGCGCGTCCACCGGACTATCGTGCGAGGCGGCGAGCACCGCACCGGAAATGTCGCCGTCGTCGGCGAGCATGACCCGGGCCCCGGCGGCGCGGATCTCGTCAATCAAGTCGGCATGGCGCGGGCGCTCCAGCACAAAGACCGTCAGGTCACGCACGGGCTTCTGTTTGGCGCGGGCGATCAGCCCCAGGGTCCAGGCCGCTGGAGCGTCGAGACACTCAGGCACCAGCGCCGGGGCGACGGTGCGGTCGACCACCAGTTTGTCCAGATACACCGCGGGCGCCGGGGTCCACATTGCCCCGCGCACGGAGACGGCGGCCACCGCCACCGCGCCAGGGCGCCCGCGGGCCAGCAGGCGCCGCCCGTCAATGGCGTCAACCACCACGTCCACGGCGATGCCGCGCCCGCTGCCCACCCGGGCGCCTCCCACCAGCGCCTCGGGCACGACCTCACGGCCCTCTTCGCCGCAAACGATGCGCCCATCGAACTCCAGGCTGTTGAGCGCGGCGACCATGGCGGCGGTCGCGGCCTGATCGGCCTCTTCGCGCCGCCCGAGGCCCATCCAGCGGGCCGCGGCCAGCGCCGCCGCTTCGGTGGCGCGCACCAGGTCCAGGCCGGTATTGCGGTTCAGGCGCGGTTCGGACATGCTTATCTCCTTGACGGGACGCGCGCGGTGGAGGGATGCGCGGAGGTTTCGCCTCCCCGCGCTCCCCTCCACATGTTACAAGACCGCCCGGACGCCCTCCTCCGCTCCCACCGCGGTCAGCAAGTTTTGCCCTTCCCAGGCCAGCAGGCCGCCCTCCAGCACGGCCAGGTCATGGTAGCCCCGGCCGGCGAGCACGGCCGCCGCGCGGGCGCTGCGGCGCCCGCTGCGGCAGACGAGCACCAGCCGCCGGTCGCGCGGCAGCGCCTGCGGGTCATTGAGCAGCGTAGGCAGCGGCACGAGCGTCGATCCGGGAACATGGCCGTTGCGGAACTCGCGCGGCTCGCGCACGTCAACCACCAGCGGAGGGGCGGGGCCGTGCAACTCGGCCCACAGCTCACGCGGCGTCAGGGTCGGGGCGGGCCGGGCATCGAGGGGCAGGAGCGGAATGTGGGGCGCGCCGTCCCCCGGCAGGCTGCGCTTGGGCAGGTTCTGGCACTCCAGAAAGGCCCGCCGCTCGCACTCATAAATGCACACTGCCGGATCGATCACCCGGTAGAAGAGCGTGTCGATAGCCGTATCCTCGTCGAGGATCTGCCGGGGGTCGAGGTGCTCGAAGAAACCGCTGGCCTGCATACGCTCGAGCACCGGGCCACGGACGCGGGTGAAGAACAGCTCGCCGCCCTGTTCCTGGAGCTGGCGGCGCAGGTTTTCGAGCATTCTGATCCCGCTGATGTCAATGTGCTGCACACTGTGCATGCGCAACAGCACGAAACGCTGCCCGGGCGTGGCCGCGAGAATGGCGTTCAGGGTCTCTTCCACGTGATTGACGGCGCCGAAGTACAGATCGCCGAGAATGTCAACCACAGCCAGTTGCGGACACTGCGGCCGCCCGGCGTGAGGCTCCCAGTGCTTGAACTCCGCGTCGGGCAGCACTGCGACCACCCGCGGCGCGCTGGTGCGAAGCAGGTAGTAGCCCAGCGACATCAGCACGCCGATGAGAATGGCAAATTGCAACGGCAACAGCAGCGTGGCCAGCAGGGTGACGCCCATAATCAGCGCATCGCCGGGATCGCCCCGGCGCAAACGCTGCATGGTTCTGAGATCGATCATGCTCCAGGCGGTCACCACCAGCGCCCCGGCCAGCACCGGGCGGGGCAGGTGCGCCAGCAGGGGCGCCAGGAGGAACATCGCCGCCAGGATGAACAGGCCCGAGCAGACATTGCCGAGGGCCGTTTTCGCCCCCGACTGGAAGCTCAGCGCCGAGCGGTTGAAGGAGCCGGAGCAGGGGTACCCGGAAAAGAACCCGGCGGCGATGTTGGCCATCCCCTGGCCGACGAACTCCTGGTTACTGTCGAGGCGCTGCCGCGAGTGGCCGGCGATGGCCCGGGCGATGGCGACGGCTTCCACCAGGCCGATGATGGCCAGAGCCAGGGCGCCGTTGGCCAGATGGCCGATCAGGTCCAGGTTGAAGAGGGGTAAACTGGCCAGTGGCGGCAGCCCGGCCGGCTGGGGGCCGAGCACGCTTACGCCCAGCGCTTCAAAGCCGAGCACGTAGGACGCCGCGGCCACGGAGGTCACGCCAACCAGCACCGCCGGCACCTGGCGCGTGATGCGCGGCCAGACAAAGATGATCAGCATTGTGGCCACGCCCAGCAACAGGGAGGGGAGATGCGCGGCGCCGATCTGCCGCGCCGCGCCGGTGAGCGTCTCGAGCAGGCCGGTGGAGGGGGGCAGATCGAGCCGCAGGAGCGGTTCAATCTGATTGGAGATGATCAGAATGCCTGCGCCGGCCGTGAACCCCACCGCCACCGAGTCGGAAACAAAATTGACCAGCAGCCCCAGCCGCGCCAGGCCCAGCACCACGCGGATCACCCCGGCCATCACCGCGATCAGCCCCGCGGCGGCGATAAACTCCGGCGAGCCGGGCGCGGCAATCGGCAGCAAGACCGAGAGCGTCACGATCGAGGCGGTATTGGTGGGGCCGCTATGGAGATGGCTCGACGACCCCCACAGGGCCCCGGCGATCGAGGCCGCGATTGCCGAGTACAGCCCCATCACCGGAGGCAGCCCCGCCAGGAGCGAGAAGGCCAGGGCCTGGGGAAGCAACACAAGGCCCACCGTAACCCCGGCGAGCAGATCATCGCGCAGGGCGCCCCGCGGGTAATGCCGCAGCAGACGGACCGGCTGGCCCAGCAGCAGCGGGACGGCACGGAGGTGGCCGAGCATCGGCGTTCTCGTCACAGGCGGTCAGATGGCCGCAAGGAAACGGTACCACCGCCAGGGGTATGTGTCAAGGGTGTGATGTAGCATATCGCGGTACTCGACCGTCACCCCGTCCACCAGCAGGCGGTGCAGCGCGCGGTTGCGCTGGATCAGATCGGCGCCCTGGGGCTGCGTGAGCTTGTGGAAGGCATCTTCCAGCGCCTCGACAGGCAGGTCGGGGTTCAACCGTTTGGCTGTTTCAACGGCATTATTCGCTGTCTGTTCTACCCCTTCCAGAAAGAAATCCAGCCATGCCTCCCAATCACCTTCAAGGCGAACATAGCGTCCGGCAAGTCCGCGTTGCATCCCTTATTCTCCGTTCGTTAAATAAGCGCCAGCATTATTAAACAAAAGCGGGGAATCGCTTGATGCGCACCTGTATTCACCCACTATACCCCAGATCCTTATGGTCTTTGAGAAATTAATCCCGTATGCCGGGCTGGCCGTGGGGCTAAAGCCCTCGGCTACGGAATGCGAAGCCCGCCTGCGCGGGCTATACCGGATTATTTATTCAAAGACCATCAGGTTGGCGACGATGGCGGCATCCAGCTTCGCCGCATCGGCCTGCTGCTCGCGCAGTTGCGCCACCAGGCGCTTCATCTCCTCCTCGAACGGCTCGCCGTCATCCTCCGCGGCCTCGGCGCCAACGTAGCGACCAGGTGTTAAGACGTAGCCATGCTTGCAGGAGGAGAAGGGAGGAGGGCCTGCGACCCTCCACTAACGTGAACATGGGGGAACCCGGTTCCCCCATCCCCCCGCCCGCAGGAGGGTTGGGGAGGGCGTAGCCCGCACGCAGGGGAATGGGGCAACCGGGTTTCCCCATACCCCCCACCCGGTGGGAGGGTTTGGGAGGGCGAAGCCCTCCCAGGAAGTATGTTCATCCCGTCGGGGTGCGGCGCGAGCCGCATGGACGGCTAACGGGACCATGGGCGAACCAGGTTCCCCCATCCCCCCGCCCGCGGGAGGGCCTGGCCCTTACGCAGGGGGATGGGGCAACCGCGTTTCCCCACGCCCCCACCCGCTGGGAGGGTTTGGGAGGGCTGCGCCCTCACGCAGGGGAATGGGGCAACCGGGTTGCCCCATTCCTCCCAACCGGTGGGAGGAATGGGAGGGCGCAGCCCTCCCAGGAAGTATGTTCATCCCGTCGGGGTGCGGCGCAGCCGCATGGACGGCTGATAGCAAATGCGTGTGACCAGAAGTCCGATCCCGCATCAGGACGGGGCAGGCAACAGCGAAACGTTGAATGACAGCCGCACCTGCGCGATAATCGGAGATACGACCTCCTCGATGAGCGCCGCAGGCGAGCAACGATGGCATCCAACGCTGAGCCGATTGTAGCGCAGATCCGGCAGGATTGTAGGCATTGATGGACTATGTGACCGGACCCGACGCAGCCGGCCAGACGGCCTCCACAAGGTTCGTAGGAGATCCACCGTTCGCAGGGTTCCGCCCCCCTCCCAACCTCCCCCCGCTAGGGGAAGGCGCGCGTTTCCCTCCCCTGGCGAGGGAGGGTCGGCGAGGCGGGAAGGGCCGCTCCCGAATCCTGGTCGCGCGGCGCGAGCGTGGGGGGAGCAAGCACCACACGTTCCGCCATACCCGCCGGGGCGCGCCCCGGCGCGGGCGGCAGGGATCTACCGTCGCGGGCGGAACGGGGAATGCGGGGTGGCGCTGCTTCCCCATGCCCGGCCAACGAGAACGGAGATGTGAACCATGACGACCCTCCTCGCCGCCACCCTCGCCCGCCTCCGCGCCGCGTGGCGGCATACCGGCCTGCGACGGGCGGGGAGCAGCGCCGGCTGGATGCTCGCCGAACGGCTGGTCCGTATCGCGGGGGGGGCCTTTGTCGGGATCTGGCTGGCGCGCTACCTCGGCCCGGCCGCCTTCGGCCTCTACAACTTCGCCATTGCCCTGAGCATCATCGTCACCTCGCTGACCACCCTGGGGCTGGATGGCATTCTGGTGCGCGAACTGGTGCGCGACCCGGCGGGCGAGGGGCGGCTGCTCGGCAGCGCCGCGCTGCTGCGGCTGGCTGGCGGCCTGGGAGCCAGCCTGGCGATTGTCGCCCTGGCCGCCGGCCTGCGGCCCGCTGATCCCACCGCGGTGGCGCTGACGGCGATTATCGGGGTGGCCGGGGTGCTGCAGGCCTCCACGGTGGTGGACCTGTGGTTCCGCGCGCGGCTCGCGGCCCGCGACGCGGCCCTGGCCCGCGCGCTGGCCTACCTGGCGGCGGTGCTGCTGCGGGTGGGCCTGATCCTGGCCGGCGCGCCGCTGATCGCCTTCGCCTGGGCCTTCGTGGCCGAGGCGCTTGTGGGCGCCGTGGCGGTGTTGCTGGCCTACGGGCGGCACGGCGGCAACCCGCTGGGCTGGCGCCCGACGCGGGCCACGGCGCAGGCGCTCCTCGCCGATAGCTGGCCGCTGATCTTCAGCGGGCTGCTGGTCAACCTCTACATGCGGGTGGATCAGGTGATGCTGGCCCAGTTGCGGAGCGATGCGGAACTGGGCGTCTACGCCGGAGCGGTGCGTATCGCCGAGGTCTTCCCCATCGTGCCGAATACCATCGTCGCCGCGCTGCTGCCGACCATCGTCGCCGCGCGGGCCGCCGGCCCCGACCGCTACGCCCGACGCCTGCGCCAGCTCTACGCGCTGGTTGCCGCCCTGGGCTACGCCTTCGCCCTGCCGGTGACGCTGCTGGCCGGGCCGCTGACCATCTTGCTGCTGGGTCCGGACTACGCCAGCGCGGCGCCGTCACTGGTCGCGCTCACCTGGGCCGGCCTGTTCGGGTCGCTGGGGGTGGCGCGCAGCAGCTTCCTCACCGCCGAAAACTACACCCGGCTGCACCTCGCCACGGTAGCCCTGGGCTGCGCGGCGAACATCGGGTTGAACTGGCTCCTCATCCCCCCCCTGGGCGGAACTGGCGCAGCCATCGCTTCTCTGCTATCCTACTGGCTGGCCGCCCACGGCTCGTGCTTCCTCTTCCCGGCCCTGCGCCCCACCGGAGTAGCCATGGCGCAGGCCCTGCTCTGGCCGAGGTTCTGGTGATGATAACCCTACGCGACATCGTGGCGCGCCTGCGCTTCCCGTTCCAACTCCTGGCCCGTCCGGGGCAACGGCGACACCTGAGCCGCTGGCTCGTCTCGCAGCGCCCCGGCTACCTGTTGCGCGCCGGTCTGCCCTGGCTCACGTTCGACGCAATTGATGCGCTCGCGCGACTGGACCTCCGCGGGCGGCGCGTCTTCGAGTATGGCAGCGGCGGCTCAACGCTCTACTGGCTGCGACGGGGCGCCAGGGTGGTCTCAGTGGAGCATGACCCGGCCTGGTACGAGCGCGTGCGCGCGGCGATCCCGCCCGACGCGCCACTCGATTACCGCCTGGTTCCGCCTGAGCCGGCCCTGCCCGATCCCGCCGACCCTGCCGACCCGGCCGCCTATTGCTCGGGCGACCCCGCCTTCGCCGCGTGGCGCTTCAGGCGCTACGCGACCCAGATTGACGCCTTTCCCGAGGCCTGCTTCGACCTGGTGCTGGTTGACGGGCGCGCCCGCCCCTCTTGCCTTGTCCATGCCGCGTCGCGGGTGCGCCCGGGGGGAACGCTGATCCTTGATAACACCGAACGGGCCTACTACACGGCCCGGCTCGGCTCGCTGCTCAGTGGCTGGACGGCCACCACCTATGCCGGGGCCGTGCCCGGCCCGCCCGTCTTCACCGAGACAACGTTCTATGTCCGGGGTGATGCCACTAACGTGAAAATAGGCCCCAGAGGGGTGGGGAAACCGGGTTTCCCCACCCCCCACCCGCGGGAAGGAAGGTAAGGGCGCCGCCCTTGCGCAGGGGTATGGGGAAACCGGGTTTCCCCATACCCCCGCCCGCGGGAGGGTTTGGGAGGGTTGCGCTCTCCCCAAAAAACAACTTTTTTCATCACTTGACAGGGTTTCTCTTGTGTGATATATGTATCCGGTCATCAAGTACATTGTGACCCCACATCTCCGGCAACCAAACAGGAAATAAGACATGTTGAACGAACAACCAAGAATAGCAGAACCTTCAAGTCCTGGGTATATCATTAAGAACCAACTTCAGCCAGCAGATGAGGCAATTCATAGCTGGTATCGCTTTGTGCTTGGTTACCCACCGCACCTCGTTCGCGAATATCTGAAGACTCTTCATGCGGACCCGGACAGAGACTGGGTTTTCGACCCGTTCTGCGGAACGGCTACGACACCTGTGGAGGCGCGCTTAGGAGGCTTTTCTACTCTGAGTGCTGACGCAAATCCTATATCGATGTTAGCTACTCGAGTCAAACTTTTATGGGATATAGATCTTGACGAAGTCCAGTCCAAGCTCGACAATGTCCTGGATGTCGCCACGACATGCCTTCGGCGCGTTGGTTTGACTCCGTTACCCGACGTGGACTGCCAGTTGGCCTTATTCAGTCCTCAATTGCTGAATCGTGAAGTCCAGGATACCAAATTAACAGCAGACGATTTTGATCCAAATGCTTTACTTTCACCGAAGACGGCCGCCCTTATCCCGAGCGGGTTCATCAGCCCCAAACCACTCATGCGCGTGTTGGCTCTGCGCTTCTCTATACAGAAGGTTGTATGCCAACAAGACATTCGAGATTTTATGGCGCTGGCTCTCGCGAACGTGATCATAACGACTGCTGGTAATGTGGGGTTCGGACCAGAGGTGTATCGCCTCCCTCCTCGCGATGATGCCGACGTGCTTGGTGCGTTTGCTGATACCGTCACACGTATGATATCAGACCTTCATGCTGTCTTCGCGAAACAATCGCTCCCATTTCCACCAGCGCATGTATTCAAGAACGATGCACGCACACTCTCTTCGCTGGGCGGCTTCCCACCCATCGGAATTGTCATCACATCTCCGCCCTATCCCAACGAAAAGGATTACACGCGAAGCACACGGTTGGAAAGTGTTCTCCTTGGATTGATTACAACCAAACAGGACCTACGCGCTCTCAAGTCCTCCTTATTACGAAGTAATACCAGGAATGTTTTTGTAGGGGACGACGACGACATGTTCATCAAGGATGTTCCATCAGTTATTCGTGTCGCAGAGGAAATCGAGCGACGACGGTTGCAACTGTGCAAGACATCCGGCTTCGAGCGCCTCTATCATCGTGTGACGAGATTATACTTCGGCGGCATGTACCGACATCTCGCAGCGTTGTTGCCAAGACTCCGCCCTGGAGCCCGTTGCGCCTACGTGGTCGGAGATCAAATGTCATACTTCCGCGTCCACATTCGAACCGCGCACTTGCTGGCGGATGTGGCTATCAAGGCAGGTTACGACGTGGAGGGCATCGAGCTTTGGCGCACTCGCCGGTCCACCACGACAGGGGAAGATTTAGAGGAGAACGTCCTGATTCTGAGACGCCCAACAACCCTATAGCAGTTCTCAGAAAGGTTGAACCTTTTGGGCAAGGTTGCACAATGACCCTCCCGCAGGCTCGCAGTCTGCGGGAGGGTGGAGTAGCACAGCAAACGCGAACCATGGTCAACGTATCTGAGAAATGCTGTAAGACATGTTTTAGAATCGGGCGTTTCAGTGTGACAGGGCGCCCTACTCTGTCGCGGATGACGCGAAACTCCGTGCCACATCAGGACGCACTAAGGCAATCCTGGCGCTTGGATACTGTCAATCGAGTTTGAAACATGCCTGAGGAGGTAAACGTGCCCGGGAAGAGGCGCGAGCGCCCCCCACATCAGAAGACAGCGGTCATTGACAGCACTAGAAATCAAGCTTTGTCCCAATATGACGAAGTGATTTTAAGTGTATTTTCGCACCACTACCGCGAAGGCGCCAAATACCTGAAGTTCCAGAAGGATGAGTTGGCAGATGCCTGTCGGAAGTATGGTATTACGGTGAGAAACATTCCAGACATTATCTACACTTACCGTACTGGACGAAGAATGCTTCCGCCTAAAATTTTAGCCACCGGCCACTGGGCTATTGCGCCGGCTGGTCGTGGAGCCTACGCATTTCGCTTGCTACGCAATCCACCCCACTTTGATATCCCCTTTAAAGATTATGCTCCTGTGGATATTTACAATGCGATCCCCGAAGTAGTGGAAGGACTTCTACGGAGGGATGAACAATCATTGCTGACAAGGATCCTTTATAACCGACTTGTCGATATTTTCACGGGCTTAACATGCTTTCATATCCAGAATCATCACCGAAGTTTTGTGGCCGACATGGGCGAAGTTGAATTGGATTCCTTATATGTTGGTATGGACAAAAAGGGGGCACTGTATGTCCTACCGATAGAAGCCAAAAGCCAGGCTGAGAGTGAGATGATCGGTCGCATTCAGGTTTCTCAGATGGCCAAACTTGTCCGTCAGGACTTTTCCAGGCTAAGCCGCCGTGTTCTTGCTGTCAAAGATCTGGCAGATGGAACTATAGCAATGGTTGAGTTTGATGACCACGAAGAGCCTGACGATTTTGGAATAGTTTCCGTTAGTCGCTTCCGCCTGATTCGGAGGGAAGCCGATCAATACCTGCTTTCACCTGACGCTGCGCCGCGGTCTAGGTGAAGCGCAAGCCGTTGGGTGCAGCATTGGTGAAGTAGTTAGCTTTCACGGCTCAACTCTTGAATTCTCTTGGATGGATTTGGATAAGCAAGCCATGCTCGTCGTCACATCGAGCATCTTCTCGGCCCTGTTCCTCTACTATCCCGTTTACCTCTACAGCATTTCTCAGATACGTTGACCATCGTTCGTATTTGCTGTACTGCTCCACCCTCCCGCAGGCTCGCAGCCTGCGGGAGGGTCATCGTGCAACCTTGCCCAAAAGGTTCAGCCTCTCTGAGAACTGCTATAACACGAACATAAGCCCTCGGCGAGGGGTGCGGGGAAACCGGGTTTCCCCACACCCCCCGCCCCCACACCACCATGCCCCCTGCCCCATCGCTCGATGTTCCTGTGGCGCTGATCCTCTTCCGCCGTCCGGCGCTGACGGCGCGCGTCTTCGCGGCCATTGCCCGCGCCCGTCCCCGGCGGCTCTTCCTCATCGCCGATGGCCCGCGCCCCGACCGCCCGGGCGAGGCCGCCGCCTGCGCCGCCGCTCGCGCCGTCGTGGAGCGCGTGGATTGGCCCTGCGAGGTGACCCGCGATTACGCCGCGCAGAATCTGGGCCTGCCCGCGCGCTTCGAGACGGCCCTCGACGCCGTCTTTGCCGACGTGGATCGGGCCATCATTCTGGAGGACGATTGCCTCCCCGGCGACAGTTTCTTTCGCTTCTGCGCCGAATTGTTGGACCACTACGCCACCGAGCCGCGAGTGATGGCCATCTCCGGCGACCGGTTCACACCCATGAGCGTTGACGCTAGCTATGCCTTCTCGCGCTACCCCCACTGCAGCGGCTGGGCCACCTGGCGGCGCGCCTGGCGCCTCTACGATGGGGCCATGGCCGACTGGGCGCGCCTGCGCGAGACCCGCTGGCTCCTGGACATCTTTCGCGACCGGCGCGCCGCGCGCCACTGGTCGGGCATCTTCGACTCCGTCTATGCCCGGCAGGTCGATTCGTGGGCCTACCGCTGGACCTACAGTTGCTGGCGCCACCAGGGACTGACGGCCCTCCCGGCGGTCAATCTGGTCGAGAATATCGGCTTTGGACCGGACTCGACCCACACCTCCAACCCCGACAGCCCTATCGCCAATCTGCC
>Ga0308410_1001701_pt1 | contig 12723 bp, 11 predicted proteins | sample HotsprOSTMatCore_FD_203467 | JGI IMG/M metagenome (GOLD analysis project Ga0308410, IMG submission 203467) | Hot spring phototrophic mat microbial communities from Octopus Spring, Yellowstone National Park, Wyoming, United States -... | ecosystem: Environmental > Aquatic > Thermal springs > Hot... | reverse complement strand
CTTGAAGATATTGAACCAGAATCGTTTCACCTCCTATCAGCTTCCCATTATTATGCCATATGCATTTTTAACCTCCTTACCGGGTATGGAGTTTTGGCGCACGCCAGGTCGGTTTATGTTAGTGGGTTTTATTGCTTTTGGGATCGCAGCAGGTTATGGGTTATCCTGGTTGACCAAGAACACGCCGATGATGCTACGACTTGGTGCTATAGTTTTGGTGCTTGTGGAAAATTGGCCCGAGCATCCGCCTCAAACGATCCTGCCCACAGTACCACAGTTCTATAAACAGATCTCTCAAGATGTAGGACAATATGGGGTATTTGATCTTCCCGTCAGGCCACATCGGGAAATAGATTTTTCGACGTGGTATATGTGTATTACTCATCCTATTATCAAATGTTCCAGATGACTCACGGCAAAGGGATTGCAACCGGTTACATAGACCGTCCTTTCGCGATACATCCTGTATTTGGACATTTTGTATCAAACTTCATCAATGAATCTCCTTTCCAAAATAATGTTTTTGTGAATGGGAAACCAGCCAATCGTTATGCTAGCGCGGAATATGAACTAGCGCGCAACAATTATCGCTATGTCGTCTATCACAAACCTCGTGGACAGTCACCGCCCAATTTTGTGGGATCGTGGGGTGATATTGCTGCAAGACGTTTTATCGAGCAAGTGTTTGATGGACAAAAACCTTTTTTTGAGGATGAGTGGAGTGTTGTCTACCGAGTGAGCTCGCTCTCGGATGCAGCCCAGAGGATCACGACGACCATAGTGCCGCGAGACTCTGAATTTCAGAATTGGCTTGAATTCTCTACTGGCCAACAATGGATTCTCTCACCCGCCGAATTCTATGTGGCATCACCGCAAACTGAACTTGCTTATCTCGAAGTAACTCCGACATCTATTCGAGATATTTGTAGTAATTCCCCTTTGACCCAAGTTGTAGTCACACTGTACTCTGCAAGTGCGATTGCACAGTCACAGATGGTTGTTGGTCAGACAACTAAGCTGCCTTTCTTTCTGTTATCAGGTAGCCAAGTGATCACCCTCACTCTAGAGGCTCAAAATCATCCGTCGTCTCCAATGCGTGGCGCTCAATGTCTCGGTTTTACTTTGCCCTCCCTCAATCTTGCCACCTCTGGCCAATCTTTTCCGCCAGACGATCTAATAGTGGATGGACAGATCCAACTAGGAGGGAATCCTATTGTTGCGGTCCATGGTGAAGGATGGTATGGTTTGGAGAGTGATGGTGGCATAAAGTGGCGCTGGGCACAATCGCCATCTGAAGTGTTGATTTACAGCCCCTCTTCACGGTTGGTGCAATTGGAAGCTGTTCCAGTCGCCCTCTACGACCCTGCTTATTCAAATGGTAAAGGCAAGCGAGGCAAAATGCAAATTGCTGTCGAAGACGAGATGCCGCAGGAATTTAACATTGAGGTTAATCAGTTATTTGTCGCTCCTCTTCAACTCCGTCGGGGATGGAACAGGGTAGTGCTTTCTCTGCTGTCGGGGAATTTTAAACCGTGCGATGTTGAGGCAGGAAATGGTGACGAGCGGTCTCTTAGTTTTGCTTTTGCAAGAATTAATATAGCGACTCAATGAGGATCCAATAATGCGAGCCAGTATAATCATTCCGGTCTGGAATGGTGCATCGGTAATCGTCCGCTGCTTGGATGCGCTTCTACCACAGCTGAGCCCTCGTGACGAAGTGATTTGTATTGATAACGCTTCGCCAGATGATTCAGCGGTACTGATAGAGAAGTACAATTCCAGAGTGTATCTAATACGCCAACCGGTCAATCTGGGTTTTGCTGGTGCTATCAATGCTGGCATGCAAGTAACTCGTGGTGACATATTGATTCTGCTAAATCAAGATTGTATTGTGCAGCCTGGATGGCTTGACACGCTTTCTGATGGGTTATTGGAGCGTTCGGGAATAGGTATCGCGGGTTGCAGAATTCTCAATCCCGATGGCACCCCTAATCACGTAGGGGCAAGAATCCGGCGTCCAGATGCTTATGGCGTACATCTTACGAAGGTGGATGAGCTCGCGCGTGGGCTTGAGTACGTTACCGGTGCAGCATTTGCTATTCGTCGGGAGGTATTGGAAACCATAGGTGATTTTGATGAAGGCTTTTATCCTGCATATTACGAGGATGCCGACTACTGCTACCGAGCGCGTCAGCATGGTTATGAGATCGCTTGTATACTAGATGCTGAAGCAATACATTTATGCAGCAGTCAGGAATGGCAAGCTGACACATTCAAATATGCTGGCAATCATCACAGATCACGTTATCGTTTCGTTTGTAAACATTTTACTCCTGAGGAGCTGGATGCATTTTTTGCGGCAGAACAAGCCGCTTTGCAGACAGAACGATACTTTGATCATACGATCGGCCGTGCGCTGGCTGCTCGCGACATCTTGCGGGGTCTATCCGATATCCTTACGAGACGCACCGTAGACCTGGGTGGTGTAGTATCAACTACTCATCATCGCCATTTGGAAAGAGGATTTACATCAATCTTCCGAGAAGCGTTTACGGTTGCCAAGCGCCAGTTCCAGTCATCTTCTGCTCCTTTACCATCAGTTCCATCTTATAGTTTCCCAGCTGTCGACCTAGAGGATTCATCGCTGGTAGAGCGCGAGCGTGCATTATGGGCGTGTCTGATTGATGCCCCAGTAACAGATAATCCAAGTATTATGTATAAAATTACCCGTTTGCTGAAACGTGTAACGAGAACCTTATCTGGTGAGGAAGCGCGATTACTTGCTGAATTGCATGTTGTCCAAACTGAACGCCTAGCGCACGTGTACAAAATGAATCAACGCTCAATTGACCTAATGGTGCAAACATTGCAACAGCAGCATCATTGTTTTAAAGAATTGTGTGATGCATGCCTCACACAAGCGGAACAACGCATCAAGTTACTCGAGATGCTTGTAGAGTATGACTACCGATAATATCACTTTCTCCGTGATCGTCAGCACGCTCGATCGCGCGAATTCGTTGGCAACTCTTCTGCACTCTTTAGAACATCAGTCATATCCGTATTTTGAGGTTATTGTTGTTGTTGGTCCTACTCAAGACAACACTCTAGAGATCTTGCGTAAATATGATAGTCGTATCAAGGTAGTGCATTGTCCTACTGCCAATCTTAGTCAATCGCGAAATATCGGATTACTAGCCGCGCGAGGAGATGTGGTTGCTTTTATTGATGATGACGCTATACCTTGCCATCGTTGGTTAGAACAACTAGCACGACTTTTCCAAAATTCCTCATTGGATGCCACAGGAGGAGCAGTTTACACTATTCACCCAAATCATTCTACTATTCAACACCGCTTGGGTATTGCATCTTGTCTTGCTGAACAGGTGGATGTTCTCCCGTCACGTATAGATAGTTTGATGATTTTGGGCAGAGGAACGCAGTGGCTTGAGCGGATGATGGGGACGAATATGGCTTTCCGAAGGGAGCCTCTCATAAAAGTTGGTGGTTTTGATGAATTCTACCAGTATATTGCCGAGGAGACGGATTTAGTCTTTCGAATGATTAATGCAGGTATGGAAGTACATCCAGTTAAAGAAGCAGTCGTCTATCACGTTCCAGCATCTAGCAGGAACAGAACAGTGTTTACTCATCAAGGTAGATGGTGGTTAAGAAGCAGATCGCGTATTTATTTTGCGATTAAGAATGGCAAGGCTGCTGGTGAGCCTGCTAGAGCGATCATCTGGCAAAGTCTAAGAGCTCTAGGGGCGCATGGGTTATGGTACATACGTTTGGTCCGCGCGCGCCAACTTTCTCTGAGTAGATTTTTCTACTTGGCTGCAATGGAAATCGTGAATGGGATTGATGCAGCATGGCATGGTCTTTTTACTTCACGGCAACTTTTGAATTCAAAACTGATTGATAACGAGCCTTATCCTCAATCCATTCATCAGTATCAGAATGCTCAATCGCATTTCCAACCTTCTATTGATCCTATCAATGGGAATTCATCGTCTATTGTCTTGTCTACCCCGCCATTACGTATATGCCTTCTGAGCAACACCTATCCTCCACTACAGTATGATGGCATTGGACGTCATACTTCTCTTTTAGCACGTGGGTTATTTGAACTTGGCCATACTGTGCATGTGATAACGCATGGCGACCGCGAACGCGTTGTATTCTATGATGGTGCATTCGTGCATCAAATTCCCTACGCCTTGAGTCGCTATGAACGTTATAAGGGGATGGTCAATCTATATCATGCTCTAAATCGTAGCCACGCAATTTATAATCAGGTTAGAAGACTAATATTGAATGATGGAATTCAAGTGGTGGATTCACCATTATGGTTATTCGAAGGCTTAGTGACCGCAATAAGCGGATTATTACCTGTAGTCGTACACTTGCAGACAGGACTGCGCCAAACTTCAGAAATTAACCATGATTCTAATCTTACTCTAGACTTGATGGGTGAGATGGAAAAAATGCTCCTTGAACGTGCTGCTTTTCTGATTCCCAATACCTTTTCCACAGTGGCGGCCATACAAAAAGCGTATAACATCTTGCTTACACCAGAGCGTTACCGCGTTGTTCCACATGGAATCATACCAGTCGGTGACGAAGCAATTCGTTCATGTGATCCACGGCGTATTTCTGACAAGTGGACTATTTTGTATGTTGGGCGGTTGGAAAAGCGCAAAGGAATTAATGATTTGTTCCAAGCAATTCCACAGGTGTTAAAACAGGTTCCGCAAGCGCGATTTGTGATCGCTGGGGCGGATAATAGCTATCATGATGGATTTCAGACCGAAACAGGAATGGATTATCCTACGTATTTTGCGCGTCACTATAGCGCGTATCAATCACACGTGACCTTCCTTGGATCGGTTAGTGATGAGAAACTAGCAGATCTCTACCAGTCGTGTGATCTGTTTGTTGCCCCGTCGCGTTACGAGTCGTTTGGTCTGATCTACCTTGAAGCAATGAATTATGCCAAACCTGTGGTCGGTTGTCGCACTGGAGGCGTTCCCGAAGTTGTGGACGATGGTGTAACTGGACGATTGGTCGAACCAGGCACACCGTCTGCTTTGGCGGCGGCAATTGTCTCACTATTGAATTCGCCGAAACAATTGCGTGAGATGGGTTTGGCAGGTAGACAACGATTGCTGGAGCGATTCACATATACGCAAATGGCGCGCCAGTTTGCTGAGATCTACCAAAAAGTTATCGCTGATTTCAATGCCTGTGCCAAGGATCCTACTGAGGTATGAATCATGCCAAAAGTGACACCACAAGATATTTTGGCTGATATCGAATTTGAACTGATGCAAGGTGTTATCGCTTCTGATGAACTTGGCAGAGGCGTGGTTGCTCTTCGTCAGTATCAGAACAAAATACGTAACGAGATCTTCAAAACCGCACAACTTTCTTCGACGCAGCGCGATATATTGAACCGGCAGTTTCGCTTGAACGATATGCTAATCACTTTGATCCAGGAAATGGTCTTGGTAATTCAGGCAACACAGCAGGATATACGTAGGATACGTGGTGTTGCGGAAAGTCCAATTCTTTCAACCCCAAAGCCGTGTACTGCTGCTGGCTCGGAGCAATACGACATAGGTGATAGTCTGCTTAAGGAAATTGATAGTGCCATTAAACCTGATGCGTTATGGGTAGATATCCCACCCTATTACAACTCTTTGCCATTGATAGGTTGGTTTATCACACGTCTACGAATGTTCCTACATCGTTTAGCTGCGTTTTACGTTCATCGGCTCGCGGATAAGCAGTCACCGATTAATCGTACTTTTGCTGATGCTCTACTTACGCTTGTGCAACTTTGCCGTGAGCAACAAGCGCAAATAGCGACTCTTGAAACCACCGTCGCTTTACTCCAAGCACAGCAACCATCTTCTACTGAGAACGCTCACAATGCACATCGGCATTGACGGTATTGTCTTGCGCGGCAGAGATGCTGGCACATTCCGCTATTTTGAGCAGTTGTTGCGCGGGCTTGCACAGATTGACATGCAGAACGAATACATCGTCTTCGTGCGGAATGTGCTTCTCTCTCAAGCGATCCCCTCGCAAACAAATTTCCATTTGCACCGACTCACACCTACTATTTTACCTCCCGCTCTTCGGCAGCAGTTTTTCTGTTCGTGGAATGTCTTGGGCAAATTAGACCTTCTACACAGCATTGCCTTTGTGCCTCCAAAGCAGCCGGGTTGTAAGACCATAGCCACGGTACCTGACCTGGTCTTTGAATTGCATCCTGAACTGACGAAATGGACAGGTCGCCTATGGTGGAAACTCTTCGCTCGCGAAAGCCTCCGAAAAGCCAGCCAGATTATCACGCACTCACATAGTACCAAATCCGAATTGTGCAGATATTTTGGTGTCCCGGAAGAAAAAATCCAGGTACTAAACCATTACGCGAAGGAATCTTTTCGACCCACCCTTGATAGAACAATACCAAGGCGGTACGGACTCCCCGATAAATACATCCTCTACCTCGGCACCCTTGAACCCCGCAAGAATGTCACCACTCTGATTCGTGCCTTCGCACTCGCGAAACAGCGCGGCGCGCTTCCACACGCGCTCGTCATCGCTGGTCAACGTGGCTGGCTCTATCAGGACATTTTTCGGACGGTCGAACAACTCGAGCTCAAAGCACATGTCATTTTCCTGGGTTATGTTCCCGACGATGACTTGCCGGCGCTGTACTCAGGAGCAGACCTGTTTGCGTATCTTTCGTGGTATGAGGGCTTTGGTTTGCCCGTGCTTGAAGCTATGGCGTGTGGAACCCCGGTACTCACCTCGAATGTTTCCGCATTGCCCGAAGTCGTGGGGGACGCCGGCATTCTTGTTGCCCCGAACAATCCAGAGCAAGCCGCGTCCGAAATGCTGCGAGTACTCACTGACACAGAATTACGTCACGAATTGAGCGCGCGTGGCTTGGCGCGCGCCGCACTCTTTTCACAGGAACGATTTGCGCGCGGTATCCTTCAAGTGTACGAAGAGGTGCTGCGTGCCTGAATCTTCTCTGCGTTTTGGCATAGACGTTACTGCGCTGCCGCCGCAGCCATTCGGCGCAGCAAATTACATCATCAATCTTGTTCAAGCATTGTTGCGCGTGGATACAACAAACGAGTACGTCATTTTTGCCAAACCACGCCACGCGTCTCTCTTTGATGCGACCCTCGCGCAAATCGTCCTTTCGGCATTCGATTCGCCTTTGCTTCGCATCGTGTGGGAGCAGACCGCGCTGCCGATACTCGCGCGACAACATCGGCTCGATGTACTTCATTCGCCGCACTACACGATGCCGCTGGCAAAACCCTGTCGTTCTGTTGTCACGATTCACGATTTGACTTTCTTCCTCTACCCACAGATGCATCTACTCTACAAACGCCTCTTTTTTCGTACGATGATGCGTCTTGCCACGTACCATGCTGACGCGTTGATTGCCATCTCGCATAGTACGCGCGCGGATATGCTAAAAATTTTACACGCATCGCCAGACAAGATTCAAGTGATTCATTACGGTCTTGCCTCTCACTTTCAACCGGTCAGTGATACGCGCGTTCTTGATGCATTTTGTCAGCAGTACCATCTGCCACATCCCTTCATTTTGTATGTCGGTAACTTTGAACCGCGCAAAAATTTGCCAATCCTCGTGCGCGCGTTCGCGCGATTGGTTCACAACGGTGTACCGCATTCACTCGTTCTGGCAGGCACACGCGGCTGGAACGACAACGCGATCTTCACGGTGATTGAAGAACTTGGATTGAAGGCGCGCATTCTTTTCCCCGGCTACATTCCCCAATCCGAATTACCGATACTCTACAGTGCCGCCGACCTCTTTGTTTATCCTTCACTCTACGAGGGTTTTGGTTTGCCTGTGCTCGAGGCGATGGCGTGCGGCGTGCCTGTCATCACCTCCGCCGTTTCCTCTATGCCCGAAGTCACCGGCGACGCTGGCATCCTCATTGCGCCGGGCGATGTGGACGCACTTGCCAGCGCGATGCTGCGCGTTTTGACAGATCGCGCGCTACATGCTACACTCGTCGCCCGAGGAGTGGCGCGCGCGCGCATGTTCTCGTGGGAGCGCACCGCCCAGGCGACTCTCGATGTCTATACGCGCGTCGCCCAACACCAATGATACGCGACCTCTCCATCTGTATCCCGACCCTCCAGGCAAAAGACGTACTGCGCGAGTGCTTGCGCTCTATCTACGCGCATACGCACTGCGCATTCGAAATCATCGTCGTGGACAATGCCTCGCGCGACGGCACCGTCGAGATGCTGCGCGACGAATTCCCGGCGGTACGCGTCATTGTGAACGCGACCAACGTCGGCTTTGCGCGGGCAATCAATCAAGCGCTACGCGCCAGTCAGGGACGTTACGCGCTCTTGCTCAACAACGACACGCTCGTCTTGCCCGACGCGCTGGATCGCTTGGTGGCGTTTGCCGATGCGCATCCAGAAATCGGTATTTGCGGACCCAAGATTTTGAACCGCGATGGCACACTCCAGAAACAATGCCGGCGGAGTTTTGCGACTCCCTGGGATTTGTTCTGCTATTTTTCCGGCTTGTCCACGCTTTTCCCGCGCAGCCCTCTGTTCGCGCGCTACTTGATGACCTATCGCGATGGAAATGAAACACATCCTGCCGATGCTGTCTCTGGCGCGTGTATGCTCATTCGTCGCGCGGTCATCGAGCAAATCGGTTTGCTCGATGAACAATTTTTTGCCTATCAGGAGGACACCGACTATTGCTTTCGCGCCAAACGCGCGGGCTGGCAGGTGTACTACTATCCTCAAGCACAAATCATTCACTATGGCGGATATGGTGGCTCGCGTGCCCAGCCGTATCGTTCCATCTGGGAATGGCATCGCTCGTACTTTTTCTACTATCGCAAGAATCTTGCCGCGCGTTACTTTTTTCTGTTTAACTGGTTCTACTATCTCGTGATGGTATTCAAACTCTTGAGCGCGCTGGTCATCAATCTCTTTCGTCGCGAGAAATTCGCTGGCAGCCGCAAACCCTGAGTGGCTTGATCCTGTGCTATGTGGGACGTTTCCACACGTGTAACGTCCCACAACTCAGCCAACTGACGAGCGTGCCTTCAACGACGTGCAACTCGCCAATGTCGAACAGTGCCAGTCCCGCAATCTCTGCAAGCGCGTGCCCCAGAAAGAACCCCACAACACTCGCGAGCACATAGCCCATCAAAGGCAACCAGCCACGCCCAAGGAGCATATAGAACACCAACCCGTAGAGTGCACCCAGTACAAGCCCCAAAGCGATTGCTGGAGACATAGTGCTATTGAATTATTCCCCCACCCAGACACACCTCGTCATTGTAGAAGACGACAGCCTGGCCCGGCGTAATGTCGCGTAGCGGCGTAGCGAAGACGACGCGCGCGCGCGTCGTGTCCAGCGCGACCACGCGCGCGGGGACAGGGCGCGCGCGGTAACGAATTTGAGCCGCCACATCAATTTCCCCGCGCGGCGGTTCGCCGGCAATCCAGTTCACTTCCATCGCGACGAGTTCGCGCCTCCCCAGTTCATCCTTGCGTCCCACAATCACGCGATTGTGTTCTACGTCAAGTGCAATCACGAACAACGGCTCACCCACCGCGATGCCCAGCCCCTTGCGTTGACCAATCGTGTAATTGGCAAGCCCCTGATGTTGCCCCAGGATCCTGCCGCGCGTATCCACGATCTCGCCGGGGACAAAAGCGTGGGGTACGCGGCGGCGTAGAAACTCGCGATAATCTCCGTCCGACACAAAGCACAGGTCTTGACTTTCGACTTTTTCCGAGACGCGCAAATCAAACCGGCGCGCGAGCGCGCGCGTTTCGTCTTTGACAAGTTCGCCGAGGGGAAACATCACGCGCGCCAGTTGCTCTTGCGTGAGCAGGCACAGCGCGTACGATTGATCTTTGGTGCGATCGCGCCCGCGCAGTAACTCGAACTTGCCAGCGCGCTCGCGCACGCGCGCATAATGCCCGGTCGCCAGATAATCGGCGCCGAACGCGCGCGTCTTGTCGAGCAAGATACCGAACTTGATATGGCGATTGCATTGCAAACACGGATTCGGTGTGACGCCGCGCGTATAGCCGCTGACGAAATAATCCACCACGTGGGTTTTGAAATCGTCTTCACAGTTGAGGAGATAAAACGGAATGCCAAGTTTAGCGCACACTGCGCGCGCATCATCAACGGCGACGGGAGAACAACAACGATTTTCGCTCACGGGCGCGGTGATTGCCAGCGGCGGTGGTTCGCTCCACAGTCGCAGCATAATCCCGATGACACGATAGCCGCGCTCGACCAGCAGCGCGGCTACGGTTGAACTATCTACACCGCCGCTCATCGCGACGACGACAGTTGGAGCGTGACTCATCCGATTCCCGGTAATTTCAACTCGTCCGCGCGATGGCACGCGACAAAGTGATTGGGGGTGATTTCGCGAAACACCGGTGGCTCCTGACGACACACCTCCTCGGCAAACTCGCAGCGCGGATGAAAATAACAACCCGCAGGTGGATTCGCAGGACTCGGCACTTCACCTTTCAATTCCACGTTGCCGGTCTTGAGGCGCGGATCGGCGACGGGCACAGCCGCCATCAGCGCGGCGGTGTACGGATGCTTGGGCGCGGCGTACAGTTCCAGCGTGTTCGCCATCTCGACAATCTTACCGACGTACATCACCGCGACGCGATCGCAAATGTGCCGCACGACCGACAAATTGTGCGCGACAAAAAGGTACGTGAGGTTCAGCCGCTTTTGCAGATCGAGCATCAAGTTCAGGATTTGCGCTTGCACCGATACATCGAGCGCGGAGACCGGCTCATCCGCAACGACGAGGCGCGGATTCACCGAGAGCGCGCGCGCGATGCCGATGCGTTGGCGTTGTCCGCCGCTGAACGCGTGCGGGTAGCGTTGCATATACTCGGGACGCAAACCGACCAGACGCAACAACTCGGCTACGCGTTCGACGCGTTGCTTGCGATCCGTCATCCCGTTCACGTAGAGCGGTTCACCCACAATATCGAACAGGGTCATTCGAGGATTGAGCGAGCCGTAGGGGTCTTGAAAAATCATTTGCATCTGCGGACGCAGCGGACGCAACTCGGCGCGCGAGAGTCTGGCTAAATCCACCGTGTGGCCATCTTTTGTGCGAAACAGAATCGCGCCGCTGGTCGGAACGTGCGCGCGCAAAATGCAGCGCGCCACCGTCGTCTTGCCACAGCCACTTTCACCGACCAAGCCCAGCGTCTCACCTTCGTTGATGAAAAAACTCACATCATCCACCGCGCGCACATAGCCGACCGTTTTGCGGAAGAATCCTTTGCGAATCGGAAAATATTTTTTGAGGTTCTTGACTTGGAGTAGTGTGGTCGTTGAATCGTTGGTTCGTTGGTTCGTTGAGTGATTCGTCACGCTGAAACCTCCGCGTCGTGGTACAAAAAGCAACTGACCAATTGCTTTTCGCCGCTGGGTTGCAACGCTGGTGTGCGCGCATCACATTTTCCCGGCATCGCTTTTTCACAGCGGGGATGAAACGGACAGCCGCGCGGTTTATTGAACGGGTGTGGAATCGAACCGCTAATCGTCGGTAATTTGACGCGTGGGGTCATGGTAATTGTGGGAATCGAACGCAACAGGGCTTGAGTGTAGGGGTGCCTGGGCGCATGAAAAATATCATCCACCGGTCCTTGTTCCATCACCAAGCCCAGATACATCACCATCACGTACTCTGCCATCTGCGCGATGACACCCAGATCGTGGGTGATGAAAATGATGGCGGTGTTACGTTGTTCTTGCAGACGTCGCAACAGGCGCAACACTTGCGCTTGCGTCGTCACATCCACGGCGGTCGTCGGTTCATCGGCGATGAGAAGGCGCGGGTTGCACGACAGTGCCATTGCGATCATCGCACGCTGGCGCAACCCGCCGGAGAGTTGCCACGAATATTCGTCGAGCCGCTGTTCGGGCATCGGAATGCCCACGTCTTTGAAGATCTGGAGCGCGATGGCGCGCGCCTCGCGCTGGCTCACTTTTTGATGCAACAGGATCGCTTCGATGACCTGATCGCCAACCGTATGCACGGGGCTGAACGCCGCCATCGGTTCTTGCGGAATCAGGGCGATCTCCGCGCCGCGAATATCGCGCATCGTTTGTCCATTGGCATCCAGTTTCACCAGGTCAACAGTCTCCAGCGCGCCATTCTGCTTTTGCCGCTGAAGCAAAATCTGCCCACCCACGATTCTTCCCGGCGGCTCGACGATGCGCAGAATCGCTTTCATCGTCACACTCTTGCCACACCCGCTTTCGCCGACGATGCCAAAGACCTGACCGGGATACACATCGAACGAAACACCGTCCACCGCTTTGACGACGCCTTCGTCCATCATAAAATATGTTTTCAAATCGCGCACGGAGAGGAGAGGGGTTGCTGTCATTGGTGTTGCCCGCAAAGTAGGAAGTAGGAATCTACTTTTGCTTCATCGTAACCGTTCAGGTGTCATTGCGAGAAGCGTTTTTTGCGACGAAGCAATCTCCGCGTTACGATCTTCGGTGGACAACGTTGGGGATTGCTTCGCAAAAATCGCTCGCAATGACATAGTGGGCTGAACGATTACGTTGACGATTGTGACGAAGATAGCGATCAACTCATCGGTTTCTTGCACTAGGGGCGCCAGTCT
>Ga0308410_1001699_pt1 | contig 12731 bp, 8 predicted proteins | sample HotsprOSTMatCore_FD_203467 | JGI IMG/M metagenome (GOLD analysis project Ga0308410, IMG submission 203467) | Hot spring phototrophic mat microbial communities from Octopus Spring, Yellowstone National Park, Wyoming, United States -... | ecosystem: Environmental > Aquatic > Thermal springs > Hot... | reverse complement strand
GGCGTCAGCGTGATGAGGTTGGCCAGCGCGGCGATCTCGACATCGCGCTCGGCGGCGAGCGGCACCGCGATCACGCCGGGCTGCGCCGTGATGCGTGGGCTCAGCACCTGGCGCGCGATCAGGATCGCGGATTGCAGCAGGGCATTGGCGTAGAAGCCGAAGAAGCTGAGGAAGGCGAAGGTCTTGCGGAAGTACTGCGGCGCCGGATCGGCCCAGACGCGCCGGGTCAGGTAGAGCACGGCGAAGCCGACAACGAAGCCGGTCAGCAGCGTCCAGGGCGCGAAGCTGCCGAAGCTGCCACACCAGGCGAGCATCAACATCAGGTTGATCGCGAACATGCTCGCCGGGCGCTTCACGGCAGCCTCCCCAGCACCGCCTCAGCGTACACGGACGGGTCGAGCAACTCGGCGGCGGCGCGCTCGGCAACGATCCAGAAGGGCTGCGCGAACAGGCCGATCACGATCGTCATCGCCGCGAGTGCGACGATCGGCGCCAGCATCGCCACCGGCGCGGCGGCGAGCGACGCGGCCGCAGCCCCGCCCTTCGGATGCGGCTTCCAGAATGCCTCGCCCCAGATCTTGGTCATCGAGTAGATCGTGAGCAGCCCGGTCGCCAGCGCGGCGGCGGCGATCCACCACTCGCGATCCTCCAGTGCGGCGCGCACCAGGATCAGCTTAGCCCAGAACCCCGAGAGCGGCGGGAAGCCGGCGAGGCTGAAGGCGGGGATGAAGAACAGCACCCCGAGCAGCGGCGCGGACTGGTAGAGTCCGCCGATCTTCTTCAGCTCCATCGAGCCGGTCAGCCGCGCCGCAACCCCGGCGATCAGGAACAGGTTCGCCTTCACGATGATGTGGTGCACCAGATAGAACACCGAGCCCACGATCGCGAGCGGCGTATAGAGCGCGAGCCCCATCACCATGTAGCCGATCTGGCTGATGATGTGCCACGAGAGGATGCGCCGCATCTCGCTCTGCGCGGCAGCGCCCAGCACGCCCGTGATCATGGTGAGCCCCGAGACCCAGAGCAGGATCTGGTGCGTCCAGCCGACATCGTGGGTAAACAGCAGGGTGAAGGCACGGATCAGGGCATAGACGCCGACCTTGGTGAGCAGGCCGGCGAACACGGCCGAGACCGAGACGAGCGGCGTGTGGTAGGCGGCCGGCAGCCAAAAGAACAGCGGGAACACGGCCGCCTTCATGCCGAACGCCGCCATCAGCAGCATCGCCGCCGCCGTCAGCACGCCGGTGTTGCCGACGTTCGGGATCGTCCGCGAGAGATCGGCGTAGTTCAGCGTGCCGGTCATGCCGTAGAGCAGGCCGACCGCGAGCAGGAACAGCAGCGTCGCGACGAGGTTGAGGGCAATGTACTTCACCGCCCCGTCGGTTTGTGCCTTGGTGCCGCCCACGGTCATCAGCCCGAACGAGGCGATCAGCATCACCTCGAACCAGACATAGAGGTTGAACAGGTCGCCGGTGATGAAGGCGCCGCACACGCCGAGCAGCAGCACGTGGCTCAGCGGATGGAACCAGGCGCGGCGGTGGCGCTCCTCGACTTCCGGGATCGCGAAGGTCAGGCACGCGGCACCCGTGATGGCGGCGATCAGCGTCATCACCGCGCCGAAGGTATCGACCGCGAGCGTTATGCCGAACGGCGCATCCCAGTCGCTCGACTGCACCACGATCATACCGCCGCGCCAGACCGCATCCATCAGCGCGACCGACGCGGCAAGCAGCGCGAACATGCCGGCCAGCGAGAGCGCGCGCTGGGTCCGCGGCATGGCGTGGGCCAGCGTGGTCGCCGCGGCGGTGGTCATCGCCACGATCAGCGGCGCTGCCGCATACCACCCGCTCACGGCTTCGCGTCCTCGCGCGGCTCAGCTTCGCGCATCTCGTCGGTGCGGATCGTGCCAAGCCGTACGTAAGCCTGCCAGGCGAGCACGAGGGCGAAGGAAAGCAGGCCGAAGCCGATCACGATCGCGGTCAGGACAAGCGCCTGCGGCAGCGGATTGGCGAAGGCGCCCTCGATCGCCTGCGCCTCGGGCGGCACGATCGGCGGCACGTCGCGCGTGAGGCGGCCCGCGGTGAAGATGAGGAGGTTCACGGCGTTGCCGAGGACGGCGAAGCCGAGCAGCAGCCGGATCAGGTTGCGCGACAGCATCAGCCAGGTCGCGACACCCGTAAGTAGGCCGATCAGGACGGCGAGCGGCACCTCCATCTCAAGGACCCTCGGTCCGATCGGTCTCGGGGTCCTCCTCGAGCGCGAGCAGGATGGCGCACACGCCGCCGATCACGACCAGGAACACGCCGATGTCGAACAGTAGCGGGGTGGAGAGCGGCAGGATCGCGCCGTCGCCCAGATCGAGCTTCAGCCAGAGCCCGGTGAAGAAGGGCAGCTCGACGAGCGCCGCCGGCAAGGTGGCGAGCACCGCCGCCAACAGCCCGAAAGCGGCCAGCACCGCCGGCGGCAGGACAAGCGTGCGCCGCGCCGCCTCGGGGCCGAAGGCGATGCCCTGCAACGCGATCGCCGAGGTCGCAACGAGTCCGCCGATGAAACCCCCGCCAGGCAGGTTGTGCCCCCGCCAGAGCAGGAACAGCGACAGCATCAGCATCATCGGCGCGAGCACGCGGGTCGCGGCGCGCAGGATCAGGCTGCTCACGACCGGGTCCTCGCGCCGATGCCGATCGCAGCCAGTGCGGAGAGCGCGGCGGCGAACACCACGATGATCTCGCCCAAGGTATCGAGGGCACGGAAATCAACCAGGATGACGTTGACGACGTTGTGTCCGAAGGCCTGCGGCACTGCGGTCGCGCCGAACCACTCCGACAGGCGGGGATCGAAGGGCTCGGCCAGGACCCCGAGCAGCAGCAGCGTCACGATCGCGCCGGTGCCGACCGAGATCGAGCCGTAGAGCCAGCGTGGACGGTCGCTCCGCGAGGAGAGCCGGAAGCCCGGCAGGCGGATCAGCACCAGCGCCAGGATCACCACCACCAGCGTCTCGACCATGAACTGGGTGATCGCGACATCGGGCGCGCCGAAGAGCATGAAGATCATCGCGACGCCGAGGCCGAGCATTCCCAGCGCGGTCACCGCCAGCAGGCGCGTCGTCGCGAAGGCGGCGACAAGCGCGGCGGCGGCCGTGACGGCGAATACAGCCCATTCGATCAGCCGGCCGCCGTCGAAGGCGAGGCTGAAGCGCACGTCGCCGCGCGCCAGGCTGGCGGCGACCGCGAGCGTCACCACCGCGAAGGAGGCGGCCATGTAGCGATGCAGCAGGCCTGGCTGCAGGAGGCGCGTCTGCCAGGCCGCGAGCGCCGCCAGTCCCTCCATGACCCGGTCGTAGCCGCGATCCGGTCCGCGACCGAGCGTGGGGTTCAGCGCCGCCCGCCACGAACCAGCCGAGCGGCGCCAGAGCAGGAACAGCGCCGCGCCCGCGACGAAGGTCGCGAGCGTGAGCAGGAGCTTCCAGTCCGCAGCCTTGAACAGCACGAGGTCGAGCGTGGCTTGGCGACCCATGACCGCGGTGGTCGCACCAGCGATCAGGGGCGCGGCGACGAGATCGGGCACCAGGCCGAAGACGAGCCCGAGCGCGGACAGCACCACCGGCCCGGCCAGCATCGGCCACGGCGCCTCGTGGGCGTGCTCCGCCGCGTCGCTCCTGCGGCCGGTGAACGGCACGATCGCGACGATCGCCGCAACGCAGAACAGCATCAGGTTGGTCAACGTCGCGGCGATGAGGCTGACGCTGAGCTCGGCCGCGAGGGCGATCTGGGACGCGCCGATCAGCTCCTTCGCCACCCAACCGAGGCTGAAGGGGAGCCCCGCCATCGAGACGCAGGCCACCGCAGCGGCGGCGAAGGTGACAGGCATCGTGCGCATCAGCCCACCGAGCTGCGTCAGGTCGCGTGTCCCGGCCTCGTGATCGACGTTGCCGGCCGCCATGAACAGCGCGCCCTTGTAGAGCGCGTGCACCAGCAGGAACGCCATCGCCGCCTTCGCGCCCGGCTCGTGGGAGGGGCCGAGCAGGAACACCAGCGTCCCGAGCGCCGAGACCGTGGTCCAGGCCAGCACCAGCTTGAGGTCGGTCTCGAGCAGCGCGAACACCACGCCCATGAGCATGGTCAGCCCGCCGATCCCGGTGAGGATCCAGAGCCATTCCGGCGAGCCGCCGAGCGCCGGGTCGAGCCGGGCGAGCAGATAGACGCCCGCCTTCACCATGGTGGCCGAGTGCAGATAGGCCGAGACCGGGGTCGGCGCCTGCATCGCGCCCGGCAGCCAGGAGTGGAAGGGCCACTGCGCGCTCTTGGTGAAGCAGCCCAGCACGACCAGGATCAGGATCGGCAGGTAGAGCGGATCATCCTGGATCCAGGACCCGGCGCCGGTCAGGTCGGAGATCCGCCACGACCCACCGGCACTGGCCAGCATGATCAGTCCCGCGAGCAGGGCGAGGCCGCCGGTGCCCGTGATCAGCAGCGCCTGAAGCGCGGCCCGACGCGCGGCGGCCCTGCCGCTCTCGAACCCGACCAGCAGGTACGAGGCGAGGCTTGTGAGCTCCCAGAAGACGAACAGGGTGACGACGTTGTCCGCCAGCACGACGCCCTGCATCGCGCCCATGAACATCATCAGGAACAGGAAGAACCGCCCGAGCATCGGGTGGCCCTTCAGATAACCCCCGGCGTAGAGGACGATCAGCGCGCCGATGCCGCTGATCAGCAGCGAGAAGATCAGCGACAGCCCGTCCAGGCTGAAATCGAGCGCCACGTCCAGTCCGGGCACCCAGGGGGTGGATTCGAGGATCCCCGGGGTTGCCTCGTCCATCCGCCAGACCAGCCAGGCGAAGCTCGCCCCCGGCACGAGCACCAGCACGAGGCTGGCCCGGTGGCCGAGCAGGCGGACGAGCAGCGGTGCGACGCCGGCCGCGACGAAGGGCGCGAGGACGATGCTCAGCACGGCGCGTCCGGAGTGAATGCCGCGCTCGAAGCCCTCATCGGTTGCGTGACCTCCCCAGAGAGGCCCGGCGTCAGGTGCCCGGACCGGTCCGGGGCTGCCGAGCGGCCCCGATCATCTCCCCATCGCTCGCGCGCGACCCCCGGAGCGCCCGCGGATATAGAGGGGCCCTCTCGCAGGCGCAACCCGCAGCCAGGCTTAGGCAAGGCTTAATCCCTCTCGGGCAGGGTGGGCTGCGGGCCGCCACGGTCGTCGCGCGGCACACGAAGCACGGGCGGGCCTTCGCCGATGAGCGCTCGAAAGGGCAAGAACGAGAAGGACGGTGCGACTCTCGTCATCCGCCGGGAGGAAGGGGCCGAGCATGGGCACCACGGCGGCGCGTGGAAAGTCGCCTATGCCGACTTCGTGACGGCGATGATGGCGTTCTTCCTTCTGATGTGGCTGCTGAACGCGACGACCGAGGAACAGAAGCTCGGGATCGCGCAGTATTTCGCTCCTGCAAACGTCTTCGGCAACGATAATTCAGGCTCGGGCAAGCCGTTCGGCGGCACCGACATCGTCTCGGACGGCTCCGCTGTCGGCCGCGCCGGCACGCCCACCGTCCCGCAGGAGCCACGCGCCTACCCGCCGGACGAGGATCAGCCCGACGAGGGCGAGCCGCACGCAGCGATCTTCGCCGAGGGCGGGGCGTTCCAGCAGCCCTTCGCCGCGGGCGGCCGCTTCGTGGCGCCGCGCGCAGCCGGTGCGGGCGGCGAGGACGCGACAGAGGGCGTCTTCGAGCCTGAACAGGCCGCAGCGGCGCGGGCGGCGGCCGAGGCGGAAGCGCTCGAGCGCGCGGCCGAGGCGATCCGCGCAGCGGTGGCAGAGGACCCGGCGCTTGCGGGGCTTGCCCGCCAGCTCGCGATCGACGTCACGCCCGAGGGGCTCCGGCTGCAGCTCCTGGATACCGAGGGGCTGTCGATGTTCGCGCTCGGATCCAGCCGGCCGAACGAGGCGGCGCGCGCGCTGATCGCCAAGATCGCGCCGGTGCTGAGCCGCCTCGGCAAGCCGATCACGATCGCCGGCCATACCGACGCGACCCCGTTCCGCTCCGGCAGCGGCATGACGAACTGGGAGCTGTCTGCCGATCGTGCCAACGCGGCGCGGCGGCTTCTGATCGAGGCGGGCGTGCCGGAAGCCCATATCCATGGCGTCTCCGGCCGGGCGGACCGCGATCCGCTCCTGCCGGCCGACCCGCGCGCGGCCGCGAACCGGCGCATCGCCATCCTGGTCCAGCGCGCCGCCGTTGCCGCGGCGCCGCCGATGAATTGAGGCCCCGCCGTGCTGACGATCGGCGGCTTCGTCTTCGTGATCATCTGCGTGTTCGGCGGTTATATTCTGGCCGGCGGCAAGATCGGCATCATCCTCGCAGCCCTGCCCTTCGAGATGATGATCATCGGCGGCTCGGCCCTCGGCACGCTGCTGATGGCCAACTCGATGCATGGCCTCAAGCATATCGCGGCGGGTTTCGGCAAGGTCCTCAAGGGCGGCAAGTTCCACAAGTCCGACTACGTCGACCTCTTGTCGCTCCTCTACTGGCTCGTGCGGCTGGCCAGCACGAAGGGGGCGATGGCGCTCGAGCCGCATATCGAGAAGCCGCACGAGAGTGCGGCCTTCGCCAAGTTCCCCCGGATCCGCGACGACCACCACGCCGTGACCCTGATCTGCGACTACCTTCGCATGGTCGGCATGCATGCCGACGACCCGCACCAGATCGAGGACGTGTTCGCGCGCGAGCTGCGCAAGCTCCTGAACGAGGAACTCCACCCGGCGCATGCGATCCAGAAGGTCGCGGACGCGCTGCCGGCGCTTGGCATCGTCGCGGCCGTCATGGGCGTGATCAAGACCATGGGCTCGATCACCGAGCCGCCGCCGATCCTCGGCAAGATGATCGGCGCGGCGCTGGTCGGCACCTTCCTCGGCGTGTTCCTCGCCTACGGCATGATGGGGCCGATCGCATCCCGGCTGCAGTCGGTCGTGGAGGAGGAGATCAAGTACTACGAGGTGATCCGCGCCGTCCTGGTGGCGCATCTGCACGGCAACGCGCCGCAGGTCTCGGTCGAGACCGGGCGCAAGATGGCGCCGACGGAGCACATGCCGAGCTTTCAGGAACTTGAAGAGGCGCTGCAGAACCTGCAGATCGCGTAGGCGGCGGCGGCGCAGCGCCGCCTGGACCCGGCGCCTTCGGCGGCGCGTCGCCCCACCCCCTGCCCGTTCCGTTGCGCCGTCCGTGCGGTCTGCTTCTGCGGGACCCGGCCCGGGGCATTCGCACGCCTCGCGACAGCGACCGTGCCGCAGCTCATGACTCGCGGCGGCGTCGTTCAAGGCGGCTTCGGGCCAAGCCCGACCATGTCATGGGGCCCATGGGCCCGCTGCCGCAGCGTGCCGGGCAAGGCGCCTCGGCCTGCCGCTCGCGCTCGCGGCCCGGTGCGTCGGCCCTCGCACGGGCGAGTGGTGGCCCAGGCGCGCGTGGTCGGCCGCAGCGCGACGCACGTCGCCACCTGCGCCGCCTCTTCAACCGCCCGGGCCGGCCGATCGCAACCGGCCAGGCCACACAGCGCTGACGCAGCGGCAGCGATGCAGCCGCGAGGACATGCCGGTCGGCGCGCTGCCCTGACGCCGCCGCCGGGCAGGGCGCGGGGACGCGCCCGCCGGTGCCGGCGTCGGGGGCGCGGAGTTTTCCGCTGCCGCATTCCGACCTAGCTTCACGGCCATGAAAGTCGTCCTTCTCGGCACGGGCTGCCCGCAGGTCGATCCCCAGCGCATGGGCCCTGCTGTCCTGATCCTGGCGGGCGGACGTCGGCTGCTGTTCGACTGCGGCTCCGGCGTGACACAGCGGCTCGTGCAGGCCGGCACCAAGGGGCCAGAGATCGATGCGCTCTTCCTCACCCACCTGCACAGCGACCATGTCGTGGACTTTCACCAGCTGATCGTCTCGTCCTGGCACCAGGGGCGGGATCGGCCGTGGAAGGTGTTCGGCCCGCCCGGCACGATCGCTTTCGTCGAGCGGTCCGCGGCGCTCTGGAAGCCCGAGATCGAGCTCCGCGTGGCGCATGAGAAGCGCCCCTCCGCCGCCGGACTCGACGTCCAGGTAAAAGAGTTCGCCGACGGCCAGACCCTGCGCGGCGGCGTCACCGTCACGCCGGTCAAGGTCAATCACGACCCTTTCCCGGAGGTGTACGGCTTCATCGTCGAGCACGAAGGGCGGCGCTTCGTCCACTCCGCCGACACGATCGTCTGGCAACCGCTGATCGAGGCGGCGCGCGGGGCCGACTGCCTGCTGCACGAGGTGTTCATCAAGCGCGAGATGCGTCCGATCGACGGCATCCGCACGCAGGAGGGGATCGAGGCGGTCGCCTCCTACCACACGCTCTCGACGGAAGTGGGCATGGTCGCGGCCGAGGCCGATGTCGGCGTGCTGATCCTGAACCATTTCGTGCCGACCCGATTCGATCGCGAGGCGCTGGTCGCCGAGGTGCGCGCGCACTGGTCCGGCCCGCTGATCCTGGGCGAGGACCTGATGGCGTACGACCTCGCCACGCGCATCTTGCAGGCGGGTGCGGCGACCATCGCCTTCCCGCGCTGAGGCGTGGAGCGTCGCGCCGCCGCCTTTGCCGTCATTGCGGTCGCGCCGCCGCGTGCACTCGGCTGGGCGTGCCGCGGATCGGCCTGCTGGCCGATCCTTGCCGCCAGGGCGCGGAGCAGCTCTGCCTCCTTGTGCCGCCGCTGCTCGCGCACGGGTTCCGCACGGCCAAGCCGAGCATCGCCGGGACGCTCGAGGCGTTCGCGGCCGATCTGCCGATGCTCGGCCGTCCGGCGCGCTGTAGCAGGCAGTGTCGTTGCTGGTTCCGCGAGCCGTTGCGGGCGCCCTGCGCAGCCTCGGCGGGGGGGTGAGCCCCGCTGTAAAGCTCGTCCTGCTGCCCGCCGCGAAGGGCGTCCCTCCGCCGGTTTCGACGGGCGCAGGGTGCCGGTGGCAGTCGCGGCGCTCGGCGTTCCGCGGCCGCCCCCTGATCATCCTCCATGAGGCCTGGCCCGCCAAGCGCGCGGGCACGCGCCGCTGAGGGTCGGCGTCGCGGCGCTGCAGCCGCCGTCGCCGGGCTCAGCCTCGCGCCGACACCGACGATCGCCCCGGCTGCTGCGGGACCACGGGCGTCGGCGGGCGGAGCTGCGCGATCTCGTTGCGTCGATCCAACGTGGTATGCCCGCCCTCCACCTGCCCGAACTCCACTCCGGGCACGAGCGCGACAGGCCGCACTCCAGCCCCTCGGTCTCAACCCGCGGCATGTCGCCTGGGCGCGAGGGAATCGGCCGCCGCCACGCGTCCATGCCAGCGCCGATCTGCCCGCCGGCGATCCGGACGGGGCCGGTCACGATCGGACGCATGGAGAGGCAGACCCTGTGCCACATCGGGGCAGCAAGCCCGCGGGAGAACGAGTGCGCCGCGGTCAAGCCGCCTTCGCCGCCGCGATCGTCCGCCACAGCCGCTCGGGAGTCACCGGCATGTCGACATGCTTCACACCGTCGTCTGCCAGCGCATCGACCACGGCATTGATCACGGCCGGGGGGCTGCCGACCGCGCCGGCTTCGCCCGCACCCTTCACGCCGAGCGGGTTCGTTGCGCAGGGGATCTCGAGCAGGTCGACATCGATGTCGGGCAGATCATCGGCGCGCGGAATGCCGTAGTCCATGAAGCTGCCGGAGACGAGCTGGCCGTTCGCCGGATCGTACACCGTGTGCTCGAGCACGGCCTGGCCGATTCCCTGGGCGACGCCCCCGTGCACCTGGCCCCGCACGATCAGCGGGTTGATGGCGTGGCCGACGTCGTCGCAGACGATGTAGCGCACCACCTCGAGCGCGCCCGTCGCAGGATCGATCTCCACCTCGGCGATGTGGCAGCCGTTCGGGAAGGTGTGCGCCTTGATCTGGGCGACCTCGGCGGCATCGAGGGTGGTGACGTCCTGACCTGCGGCCGCCTTCTTCCGCTGCGCGAGCGCCAGATCGATGATGCCGATGCGGCGATCCGTGCCCACGACGCTGAACGTGCCGTGCTCGAACACGATGTCGGCTGGCGCGACCTCGAGCGCCTCTCCGGCGGCGCGCTTGCCCTTCTCGATCACTGTCGCGGCGGTGGCGAGGATCGCCTGGCCCTCGGAGTAGAGGCTGCGCGCCCCGCCAGTGCCGCCGCCGGTCGGGATCGCGTCGGAATCGCCCTGCACCACGCGGATCTTCTCGTGCGGGATGCCGAGTTCCGCCGAGGTGAGCATGACATAGGCGGTCTCGTGGCCCTGGCCGGTCGATTGCGTGCCGACCAGCACCTCCACCATGCCGTCCTCGGCGAAGCGGATCTCGGCGCGCTCGGTCGGCGCGCCGCCCGTGGCCTCGAGATAGTACGCGAGCCCGATGCCGCGTCGCTTGCCGCGACGCGCTGCCTCCTGCCGCCGCTGCGGGAAGCCGTCCCAGTCGATCTTCCTGAGCGCCGCCTCAAGCACCGTGGTGAAATCGCCGCTGTCATAGGTCGCCCCGGTCGGCGTCCTCCACGGCATCGCCGCGGGCGGCACCATGTTGCGCTTGCGCAGCTCCACCCGATCGATCTTCATCTCGCGCGCTGCCGTGTCGATCAGCCGCTCGACGATGTAATTGGCCTCCGGCCGGCCTGCACCGCGATAGGCATCCACGGGGGTGGTATTGGTCAGAACCCCGAGCACGTTCACGTACACGGATCTGAAACCGTAGACGCTCGGCAGCACCTTCGAGCCCGCGAGCGTCGGGATGAACGGCGCGTAGTTCGAGAGGTAGGCGCCCATGTTGGCGAGCGTCCTGGTGCGAAGCGCGAGGAACCGCCCGTCCTGGTCGAGGGCGAGCTCGCCGGTGGTGATGTTGTCGCGCCCGTGGGTGTCGGAGAGGAACGCCTCGGACCGCTCCGAGGCCCACTTCACCGGCCGACCCAGCGCGCGTGCGGCGAAGCACACCAACACGTGCTCGGGGTAGAGGAACAGCTTCATCCCGAACCCGCCGCCGACATCCGGCGTGACGACGCGGAACCGCTCAGGCGGCAGCTTGAACACGTGCTGCGCCAGCATGTCCTTCACCTGCCACGAGCCCTGGGTGTTGGCGTGCAGGGTGAAGCGGCCGGTGGCGGCGTCGTATTCGGCGACCGCGGCGCGCGCCTCCATCGAGGCGACGACGATGCGGTTGTTCACCACCGTCAGCCGGGTGACGTGGGCGGCCGCCTTGAACAGCCGCTCGGTCTCGGCCCTGTCGCCCGTCTCCCAGTCGAAGCAGAGATTGCGCGGAACCGCGTCCCAGACGAGCGGCGCGTCCGGCTCGTAGGCGCGCGCGAGATCGGTGACCGAAGGCAACTCGTCGTAATCCACCGCCAGCGCCTCGGCGCCATCGCGCGCCGCCTGAAGCGTGTCGCCCACCACGAAGGCGACCGGATCGCCGACATGGCGCACCCGGCCGACCGCCAGCGCCGGCCGCGGCGTCTCGGCGCGCGGCGAGCCGTCACGGTTCTTGAGCGGAATGACACAGGGCACGTCGCCGAGCCCGGCGGCGCGGAGATCCTCGCCCGTGAACAAGCCGAGAACGCCCTTCACCGCGAGCGCCGGCGCCTTGTCGATCGACCGGATCGCCGCATGCGCGTAAGGACTGCGCACCACCACGCCCCAGCTCTGGCCAGGCAGGCTGACATCGTCGGTGTAGCGCCCGCCACCGCGCAGCAGGCGCGGATCCTCGACACGGCGCATCGGCTGGCTGAGCCCGAACTTCATCCTGACGCTCCCCGCGGTGGCGACGTTTCACCGGCCAGCATGTGGCCGGGCGCTATGCTTCGCCAAGCCCCCTTCGTGTCCGGAGTCGCGTCGTGCCCCCAGACCCGCCCAGCGGCTATGCAGAGTTCGAACGCCTGCTCGCCTTGGCCCTGCCCGGGCTGCTGGTCGTCGCCTGCCTTGTCGTGATCGCGCCCTTCGCCGCCGCGCTGATCTGGGCGGCGGTCATCGTCGTCTCGCTGTGGCGGCCGCTCGAGTGGCTGACGGCGCGCCTCGGCGGCCGGCGCGGCGCGGTGGGCGCGCTTCTCACGGTCGCCACCTTGGCCGTGGTCGTCGGCCCGGCCGTCGCCCTGGCCGATGCCGCGGTTTCGGCTATGCCTGCGCTCCGCGCCATGGCCAAGGATCTCAGCGCCGCGGCAGAGACCTCTGGGCCGGCGCTGCTGGCCCGGCTGCCCCTCGTCGGCGACCGCGCGGCTGCGGCCTGGACCGCGCTGCTGGCTGATGTCGGGCCGCTGGTGGACGCGATCGGCAGGATCGCGCCGGAGATCGGCGGCTGGCTCGCGCGCCAGACGCTGGCGGTCGGCGTCACCCTTCTGCAATTGCTGCTGGTCTCGCTTGCCACCGGCGTGATGTACGCGCGTGGCCCCGCGGGCGCGACCCTGGTCCGGCGGCTGGCCGAGCGGGTCGGCGGGGCGGAGGGGATCGAGACCCTGGAGGTGGCGGTGCGCGCCATCCGCGCCGTCTCCGCCGGCGTCGTCGGCACGGCCGCGGCGCAGGCGGTGCTCGCCTGGGTCGGCTTCGCGCTGGCCGGCGTGCCGGCGCCCTTCGCGCTCGCGATCGGCGTGCTGGTGCTCGGCATCGTCCAGATCGGCCCGCTGCCGGTGTGGCTGCCGGTGGTGGTCTGGATGTTCGCGACCAGCGACGACACGCTGGCCAATATCCTGCTGCTGATCTGGTGCGCGGGCGCGGTGCAGACCGTCG